>Ga0153994_1000461_pt1 | contig 11176 bp, 6 predicted proteins | sample TSNC078MetaG_FD_104735 | JGI IMG/M metagenome (GOLD analysis project Ga0153994, IMG submission 104735) | Attine ant fungus gardens microbial communities from North Carolina, USA - TSNC078 MetaG | ecosystem: Host-associated > Fungi > Mycelium > Unclassified | place: USA: North Carolina, Lumber...
CATCTCCTTCCCCTTTCGCTCGACTTTTCTCAACCACTCTTTGTCAATGCATTCGGTCCACTTTTCCCCAAGCCTCGAGTTAGAGAGGTCCACGCTCGTTGCCTTCCTTTGTGGTGCCCCAATTACCACTCTGTGCGATGGCACGCATAGATTGTCCCTATGCTCGACTGGGACCCAAAATAGTGGCTCATTGTCTCGACCCACTACCCATCCATCTCGTATGCTCCAAAGTATGGGCTCATATCCATGAACAGAATGCCAGTGCTCATCTGTGAGATCCACTATGTCCCATATTCTCAAGCCAAAGCCAGGGGAATTCTGTGCCAACTTTGTTCCATCTCGTATAAACACCATGACTGAGCTTATTGCACTTCCTTGATCCAAAATTTTAGCATACAGATGGCCATTATAGACGCCATAGAGACCTATTTCTGAGTAATGCTTTAGAGCGATGAGTCTGTGGCTAGGGGAATGCTCAATAAGAGTAGGTGAGAGGGCCATTGCATACACCTTGGACGTTCGAAACTTGGAAACAAGTCGGCCGGTTCGTGTGTCCCAGACTCGGACGTGAGAATCATAGAGAGACCAGCATGCAAAGAGTTTCCCGTCAGGTGAGTACACAGGTAAGAGATCCAGGGTGGATAGGGATATATGCACTTGATCGTCAAAGTTGACATGATGGAGCTGGGCAGTGTCATGATTCCATGAATAAAATCTGGCAGACGAAGACCAAAGGATGATGACGACGGTCAAGCCATCTGGTGCCGGGAGTGGATGTGAGTATTCTTCCACCTTGAAGTCTAAAGAATACGTGCGTTCGAAACCTGTGGGATCCTGCCGATGCCAAACTTGCACTAATGCTGAGTCATCATCTGAGGCGCATATGACCAGGTCGTTGCATGTTTGGAAGGCGACCTTCCTAATCCGGAGATCTTCTCTCGGCCAGGGGTTGAATGAGACACGATTATTCGGGTGCACTGTATCGCATACGATGATGAGAGATCTAGATAAAAACGCTACTTGATCTTCATCGGGGGAAAATGCAATCTTCATCTCATCTTCGTCTTCGTAGCCTTGCTTGTCAATATCTGTACGCAATACGAGTTCCCCAGTAGTTGTATCCAAGAATTCAATATAAGATTGCACTGATCTCGTAGCCACCATGTTTCCAGATCGTGAGAATACAATGAATTGTGGCATGTCGGCATCAGCTTGAGTGTCCACAGTGTCAGCCCGATTCATCGCCAAATTCTCCAGGTCCAGTTCCCACATCTTCACACTTCCATCTTTACATCCAACTAAAAGCCTGTGGCCATCCCATGATGGCCGAATACTGCGTATACGTGAAGTGGTTGGAGGATTTATCTCCCAGATCTGTTTTGAGCCGGTCATTGAGACATCCCATATCTCCACTATGTGTGCTCGTCTTATAAATAGGTAATTGGTGAGGGGTGAATGAATAATATGTGAGTCATAGCGGAAATAATGGCTGAAGGATGCCATTCCTTGAGTGTCCAGTCTCTGAAGGTAGATATCCTTTCTCTTTCTCAAAGATACGGCCATAAGAGAGTCACTGGTTGGAGAAAAGTCGAGTGATTTCAGATCTCCAGGAGGATACGGGAATCGTTGGGGATCCTTGCCATCTTCCAGATTCCATAATTCAATAACACTTTCAGACCTCCTTTCTGTGGCCAGAAAACGCCCATCAGGAGAAAATCTGGTGAGGGTAACATCATTCACCTCGAACAACCTGTTGGATATCAGGGGACGACTGCTAGCATCCCATAACTTGACCACGATCCGAGTTTGATCTCTACCTTTATCTTCATCCATCCAATGCGTTGACGCAATTCTTCCATCATGACGAATGAAGACAAAATCCAAGCCCTCGATCCGAAACTGCTCCTTACCCGTCTCAATGTCCAAGACTACTGCATAAGATTTGGATCTGAGTAGAATACGTCTGCCATCAGGACTGAAGCAGGCACCAGATACAGACTGGTGAGACAGCTCGAATGGGCCTGAAATGCAATGACCGGTTTCAGAGTCACAGACACATATGATGATGTTATCAGAAGCACGGGAAAAGAGCCTTAATCTTAATAAGGGATTGAAGGTGCTGTGCACGGAAGCAAAGATGCTTTCATCGTGTGAAAAGACCAGATGGCGCACACGATACTTCTGGTGCTCTGCAGTGAATACCGTCATTGGCCATTGACTGAGTCTCCCTTCAGTGACCACAACAGTGTTGGGAAACCTCGAACAGAACTTTGTGGCAACAAGAGATTGTTCGGGCGTAAATGAAAGGGCAGAAACATATATTTGGGGGGCAGATTGAGAGATTGGGATGATGAATGCAGAAATGAATCGAAGGGCGTCACGAATGAACAACATCAGTTCATGATCAGGGTTGAGTGTCTGGCCGGCCAACATTAGAGATGTATTGCAGGAAATGAACTGGAGACGTACCTTCCAACCCAACGCCCTTCTCAGGATCAAAGCCCCTTCATGAGCCTTACCCAATAGGCTCATCGCCTCCAACCAGAACAACAACTTCTCGGACATCACAAACCTCACTGCTTCCATCAACGTCTCATCTGATGGAGTGTTGACGAGGTGATCAGCCCAATATTGACACGAGTATGAAAGCAGAGGAGGAATATTGGTTTTAGCAGTAGCTTCAATATCCACATTCTTGATAATAGAAGATTCCAAGCTGCACATATTGAAGTGGAGCTTGGGTGAAACCAGAGTCTTCAAACATAACACAGCGAGCTGATGTTCTTGATGGACTCGATTTTGAATATCCGAAAGCTCGGGGTGTTCTTGTCGGAAGGACGGAGATAAAAGGAAGTCTAGAAAAGACCGATGATGGAAGCGGAGGACAGGACCAGAATCAATAACCGACATGAGCCCCTTTCTAATGAGCCCCAAACTGTCGGCATCAGAGCCTGGAATCTTGACTCCGGGAAGCACAATAAGCGCATTGTCATCGAGCGGTTCCTTGGAAAAAATCATTGCACCGATAACAGAGACGACAGCCCTGATCTCTTCCTCTACAAGACTGTGTCCGAATGATGCTTTGACGATGGTTGAGTACAGAGAATATAAGCTTGTTAACTCCTTCCCACCATCCTTCCCAAGCATGGAAAATCGTACTTCAGGATTCTGTTCGAGGAAATTGGCGACAGTTGTTGCCCAGATAAACAGACCAGCAGCACGAGGAACTAGGTAATTAAGCGCCCTTTCAATCAGCGTGCCTTTCATTCCCATACTCTCAAGGCGTGACTTGAGGAATGTACGAATGTCTTCAGAAGCGCTATCTCCCGTCTTGACATCGTTGCCAGAGGGAATATCGACAGGGATGCAGATAATGTCGGAGAAGATTCTATTGATACGGTCCTCTGCCCGACTGGTAATGATCAACTTTAACTTCTTCAAGTGGTCGACCTGAACCCAACGCTTCAGTATACGTACAAGACCCTTGAAATCATCCTTCCCAGATAGGTCATGCCGCAGGCCACTACACTCATCCAATGCATCAACCACAATCACCGGAAGCTTATCAGGCGGGACATCATTCAGTGTGGACAACGGCGTCTCAATCAAGGAGTTAAATAGGTCATCAATGTCGTATGGATCGGGCACCCTATTGCCTTGGACCATGTTGTGAATGTGCTGGCGTACGGAGGGGTACATGCGAGCAAGATCGAGGGCGACAGCACGCCAGAGGGCATCTGTAGTGGGGGTAGAGGATTGTGTGCGGTCAAATCGGAATGATATTACATGACGATCCAGTTTCCGTAACCGAAGGGCTATACTGGCTGCTAATGCAGATTTCCCGACACCAGGAGATCCCCTGATCCAAATTACACTGTGGCCATTGACGTTCTTGATATCGTTTTCAATCTTTTGCAAGATGGCGGTACGGGTGCCTGGCATGCATGGTCCGTGGAGGGGAGGGCTATTCTCCCCAAGGATGCGCATCAAATTGTCTAATTCTTTCTTTTCAGTTTGCGCCATGAGGGTCTCTATAGCAAGATGTCGGTCAATTTTGTCCTTGAAGACGTCAATTTTGTCCTTCAACTCAGTCGCTTTCTCCTTTTGAGAGTTCACAAAGATGTACTTAACTGGAGCCAACCAATCAGCCACGAATCCACCTAGATGGAGATGAATGGACACGTACACATCCAGCTTTTCAGCCATCTTTGAATGAAGATGACCACTTCTTTCATGATGTCAGGAAACTCTCTCATAGTACTGTGCAGTCGATCTGAGTTTGAAACTTCGTTGAGCCTGTTGAGATGGCCATCGAGCTCTTGGATGCTGTTTGCAAGGCTTTTCATTGCTTTATGAGTTTCTTCTTGAGTCTTCACATGCTGCAAAAGCAATCAGTAATGTTATTAACGTTGAAAACAGAAAAGGAGCCAACTTTGTATACGACCTCGATACAAGAGAATACAGCATGTGTGACAGGATTCAGCTGCCTCAAGTCAGACAACACACGGATATACTAGTCAACGATCAATCACCTTGCTGATTGCGGTCCCTAGATCAATAACCATCCTAGCAGCATCGCTTGCAGAAGCAGAACAATGCAGAGCAGACTGTAACTCGTTCAATTCTAAAATTATCTCCTTGATCTGTGAATCTACAGTATTCAGGTCAATGTTGAGACTCTACCATCGTATTTAAAGGGGAAATCAACATAACAGCGATAATGATAGCGTACCTCGATCACTAGCCATAGCTGTAATCCTTGAATTGGACTGTGAAACTTTACCTCGAAGTTGGCTGAATTCTCTGAGTAAATTAGGAGCGATCGAGGTAAACATTACCTCACAATTTGTTCTTGTTCCAGAAGACAAATGTTCTCGTAAGTCGTCGAACTTGATATTAGCTTTAAGCATGGGTCCATGCTCGCGAGTGAATATTTTCCGTAGTTGAGAACATTTCTTCTGTACTTCAATATTCAGTTCACTTCCTTCCATCAGCATGCTACTCCACATGAACATGTAGGGCTCCTCAGCATAATAACATCAACTTACCACTCGTTTTGAGTGAGCGCCAAATGCTGTTCATCCGTGATGTCTTTGTCCAATTTTTTTTTCAAGGCGAACACTGACGTTGTCAGAACATCTGACAATCAGTGAGTGCGGAAATTCATCGATCTTTCCGATGAATTCTAAATATCAATTTAGTCTCTCATCTACTGAGCCCATCGAACAAAGTAGCACTCACTGACAACTTGGATGGCTGAAAACGGTTCGACTAGATCTTCCATTATTTCACTATTGAAGAGAGTGGGTGAGAAGGGAGTGTGGGATGTTATCACGCTGAGAACAGAGCTGTAACACAGGAATGATCGAAGCAGTTATCATTGTCCCAAGAACTGAACTAGGTGGGAACTCGATCCAGACAGCGAAAAGTGGCAGAAAATCCATTGAATTGAGTTGTTCTGGTGACCACAGTCCAACTTATATCGTTCGATTTTCATGGCAATCAAATCTTCAAAGACAAGTATGATGAGATTTGCCTTGCAGACGATGAACAGAATCCTCTTCAAATAAGACAGGATCAAGCACCTGGATAGTTTTGCACCATTCGTTTATTCATCAATCTCAGTCAAGCCCCGTGCCGATGAATTACAATGTACCTCCATGCCAAAGTCCAAGCAACGCAATCCCCAATAATTCGTGCATGGGCTGAATGTCCGCAATTGACTACATGAAGCTCAGGCATGTTTTCAGGGTCCGAGATCAATACCAAGTCCACACTCATATTTTCGCGAATGCGATAACACGATCCCATAAACTGTTCATATATCAGTCATGATTGGCAACCGAAGAGTGAAGACCGTACCTTTGCTCGTGCGATCAAGGCAATCCGATCATCTAACATACAGCCATCACCTATCTACTAGCAACCTCGTCCACACCTTACTCCCTTGGCTACATGCCTCATGTAGACATGCACCTGACATTGGGACCTATTTAGGCCCTCTGCATCTTAGTCCTAGTTTGCCTGTTGCGGAATGCTGAATCCAAAATCTGATCACCTGGCTGTAGAGTATTTATAAATTCAAGCCCACTCTCACAGCTATGCAGAACAGATATATCCTGCACGGCTTTAGACAGGATTAGCGGCATCCATGGGGTTCTAGAAAGACTTTGTGTGAATGACCCTCCCTGCAGAAGCAGATGCTCGGTCTGAGAAAGCCTGGGTCATTCAGCGGAATCGATGCACCTCCGATACCATCCAACGACATATAGTCATCTGGTATGACGGAGGACTCATTAGTCATGATCGTCAGGAGCACATCAGCACTGATTTCCCCCAGCAGCTGATAAGCACTCATCCGTTGGAAAGTACATCATCGGTTTGACAAAGTGACGCAATCGGGGGTCCGACTCCCGACCGGTTAGCACCGGGCGTCAAATATCTGCATCAATTCATGTCCAGTGTCAGGAGCTTGGCCTCCATAAGAATACATCGATATTATCAGATGGTCAGAAGTATACCCTCAACTCTCTTCCCAACCTTGGTCTCTGCTCGTAAATGTGAATACCACTTTTCCAATCTTCTGTCTGATGACATTTTCTGCGCTTTCCTTAACCCCTCGAGAGTTTGGAATAGGAGATATGAAGCATCGAAGCTCCCATCAATGTTCGCAGATCATACCTGAAAGTGAGAGTCACAGGACCCATGGATGATTGGATCGTCGTTCAATGAATGGAGAGCAGACAGCAGCCACATCCATTCAGAAGGGGAAAGAGGTCATGAAAATCCTTGAGAATGGTCAGCCACGGTTGATATGAGAGAGGAGATGAAGGGCTTCTGTCCCCTGCGTGATGAACAGCTGTCACATTGTGACAGTCATATTTATGAGCACGGCTATGCCCAGCCATTCCGAAGGCGCTAGCATGCACGCTCAGCAGCCAATAAATTTGCTGAGGACAAAGTGTCAACCTCGTTGCAGTTAGCCACGGTGACACAGGTCTTTCTTCCATATTCGTGACTTCTATCGCCGCTCAATCTGAAAAACCCCGAACAATGGTCAATTCCTGACAACATCATATACGAGCTTATACTTTATACTAAGTATCACTACTCAAAAGCTCCTTCTCCTGGCGTAAATGATTGTTTTGTGTTTTTGGAATAGATTTACCTGTAAAATCATTCTGATATCGATACAACCTCAAGAGAGAAATCTGCGATCTCAACGGGATATTACAGCTGGATCCTCGAAGAGCTTTATGAATAACAAGGTTGATTCTTGAGATGGACATTCTTATGATAAGTGTTAGAAGGAAGACTACAATGTGCGACTCGAACTGGAGGAACATTGTTTAGCCGATAGAGTTGGCTGTTACACGCCGACTAAGACTCTTCCGACCCTCTTGACCCATTGACCTCGTCATCTTTCCTGAACACCCTCATTGTCACTCTGGGTCCTTGAGAGGTGTGCAGAAACGACCCTTGGTTGATGTTGAGCGAGATTTGGGAGGGGCGCAGATAGCGAAGGAATCATCAAATGGACAGGCACCTCACTGGAAGGTGGAGCTTGTGGGTTTACCTGCATCGATAAGGCAGTGGTTATTTTGTTGAGCAACCTCCTCGCATGCTTCCTTGTCTGCATTGAGCTCTTTCAGGCAGACTACTGCTAGTTCAATTAACGGCTTTTTTATTTTGTTGAAACCGAGATGATCGACATCAAGAGAGTTTTGTTGCGAGTGGCAGAGGAGGGTAGAGAATGATGATTGAGTTGGGTCAGGGAATTGAGGTTAGCCACTCGAGCTGTACAGTGTAAGTGAGTATAGTTGTCGATGAAAAAGGATGAGAGGGCGTACATGGTGTCAACGCTCCCTTGGGAAATTCTCTTGGCCTTCTCCATTCCCTATTGCCAATCTTCCTCTCCGCGATGCCAGATTGCACAGCCTGGACCTTTTTCTTCAGATCGTCTAATTCAAATTCACCAATGTCCAGTTCACTCTTGGCACGGCGGTTGGTGGGGCTTGATCCAGTTGAATTACTGAAACCTCTTTGGAAGGCCGACAGTTTGCGTTGAAAAGATATTGTTGGAACAAAAAGAATTATTTCTGTCACTCGTCTACGGCGAAAACGACTTTCTTTGACACCTCGGATATGGAGGCCTCCTTGAGGAATATGTCAGCGGCAAGGGACAGATGAGCTGGCATGTTGAGCATAGTTTAGCAGATGGTGTGAGAAAAGGGAGAGAGGGCGAGAAAGAACAATCCAATTCGTCGATATTGTTAGCATTGATACTGCCAACGAGGACGTCGACCATCCAGGAGTTGCGAACATCGGCTATGTCTCCGAGCATAAGTACGATCTTGATGTAACCTTCTTCCCTACCTGGTTGCAGGGCATCACGAGCAAGCCTGTCGAGAAGTTTTGGAACAGCCTGTTTTGTACTTTTCTCCCTGTAGGGACCTTATTGGCGGGGAGATATTGGAAAGAGGGTAGGAATGGGAGAGGGGAGGATCGTGGGGGTGAGGGTGGAGAGATTTCAAATGGACGAAGGGGAAGATGGGACAGACGTGGTTCGAGCTGCATGTTGGAAGCTTTGTGATGCCAAGGACTCGTGCTGCTCTGCTCCACTCTGCGAGGGCTGGGGCGGCGTTGATGAGTAACGGGTAGAGGGAGACGATGACGGGAAGGGCGTTGACGAGGGTTGCCGACATCGTTGTTGACGGGGACTGTGGTGTAGGGAATGATGGCTGTACAACGAGCAGATCTGCAATAGACTTGAGATCCGATGTCAAAGTGTCGCCCATGAACAGTCCAAGTAGAAGAAGCAGTTCAAGCAGGGCTGGGCTCACTCGAATTCAAGGAACTGCAGCCGAATAAGTGACTCCTCAACTGTCAATCTTAAGTATAATCAGGTGAAGACTATTACGATCTCAATATTATGTACTAGGAATATAGCATTAACCACGTCGAAAAAAAGGACATATGCTATGAGCAACTACTAACATGTGGTCGACGCGAGATAAATGGCGAAAAAACATAAATCGTTACACAAACTTTGTAAGATGAGTAACGATCATCAACTCCAGTAGACTGTACCTGAAACTTTGGACTCTGAGTGGCAAAATGATCTTCGGAGTCTATCCATATTTTCAGTGCTGAGGATGCACAAGAGCCGGCAAGAATCACCTTTGATGAATGTTTGCGACTGGGTTTCAGACTAAGTTCATCCCAGCCCTCCAGTTCTGTCTGTTTTTGGAGTCATCCTTGTCGCCAACATTCTTCATTATCAAGTCTCCCTGTTCAGCCTCATGAGAGTAGGCTTTATAGTAAGCTCATGACACATTCTCGTTCTTGATACATGACTAATTTTCCCTTCCTGATTTCTCCCCAACTCAGCCCTGGCACTATTTTAATTACTTCGACAGAGGTTTTGCTACAGGAAATAGTCTGGACAATTAGATTCGCCAATGCACAAACATGTTTTGAGAGAGACGAACAACAAGTAGAGCAGCTCGTGGGACTCGTCCTACTTTCCAATTCACCTATCCATTTCAACATCTCCAAATACTTGAGCTGAGGACAAGACGTACTTTTCCAACACGTTTTCCATCTCCTTCCCCTTTCGCTCGACTTCTCTCAACCACTCTTTGTCAATACATTCCGTCCACTTTCTGCAAAGCCTTGAGTTCGAGAGGCTCACAATCGTTTCCTTCTTTCTGGGTATCTCAAGTACCGCTCCAGGCAGTAGCACGCATAGACTCTTCCTGTGCTCGACCGGGACCCAAAACAATGGTTGATTGTCCCGGCCCATTACCCATCCATCTGTCATCTTGCAAGGCATGAACTCATATCCATGAGTGGAATTCCAGTGATCATCGGTGAGATCTCCAATGTCCCATATTCTCAAGCCAAAGTCAGGCGCCAACTTTGTTCCATCTCGTATAAATGCCATGCCTGAACTTCTTTGACTCGAAATTTTGGTGTACAGATGGCCGGTATAGACGCCATAGAGACCTTTTTCAGAGTCATGCTTAAGAGCGATGAGTCTGTGGCTAGGGGAATGCTCAATCAGAGTAGGTGAGAGGGCCATTGCATCCACCCAGGACGTTCGAAACTTGGAAACGAGTTGGCCGGTTCGTGCATCCCAGACTCGGACGTGAGAGTCATTGCTAGACCAGCATGCAAAGAGTCTCCCATCGGGTGAATACTTAGGCGCGTGAATATCCACTGGAAAGTCAACAAAGTCGATAGGATGAAATTGGGCAGTGTCATGATTGAATAACATGTGGCTACCAAGACACAATGACGACGGTCAAGCCATCAGGTGCCAGGAGTGGAAACGACTTTCGTTCGATCTTAATGTCTAAAGAATACGTGCATTCGAAACCTGCAGTATCCTGCCGATGCCAAACTTGCAGTAATGCTGAGTCATCATCAAAGACATTGACTGGAGGTACGCATCGTCACATGATACGTCACGTAGAGCATGCAGATCACCTGTTCTGTCACAAGCGTGTCTGCCTCATACCAGCTAAGTGATTGTTTCAATGGACAGCCCTCATATTGAAGCCAACGAGATTATTGCCGATATTGAAGATGAGGGGTATGGACACGCTCATTGGAACAGTATGTATCTTCCTTTGGATGAATCATTTACACGCATAAATGTGGATGTAAGGGCCTCCGCGAGCAAAAGTGCTGAGCCATTTCAAAGTGCCGACATACAACAACGCGTACGCTACTTCTGAAATCAATGAACAAACAACTCACGCACACTTCCAGACTTCCGTTGATCTGCCTGATGGCCAGATAGACTATTTTGCTGGTTGTCGAGACGATGTGTTTTTGCCCGTCTCTTCAATTGCAGAACGTGCAAAGACGCGAAAACGGAAATCAAAAGTGATACATTCGCAAGCTCTTCAAGATGTTATTGAGCTCACAGATGATGATGAGTTCATGCCGAATCAACCTCCCAGCAAGTCGAAGAAGAAGATCAAAGAGAAAGCAGTGCAAGACCTTCCTGAGACTGATGAAAGTTCTGCCCGGGCACCACAATTTTTTCAACCTACAAATGACCCTATGACGATCAATGCCAGGAATAAGGTTCAGCTTCGACCGTTCAGGATGACCTCTCACTCTCCCCAACCTGGTCCAATTTCTGAGGTTATTTGGCAAAATTCAA
>Ga0153994_1000464_pt1 | contig 11135 bp, 5 predicted proteins | sample TSNC078MetaG_FD_104735 | JGI IMG/M metagenome (GOLD analysis project Ga0153994, IMG submission 104735) | Attine ant fungus gardens microbial communities from North Carolina, USA - TSNC078 MetaG | ecosystem: Host-associated > Fungi > Mycelium > Unclassified | place: USA: North Carolina, Lumber...
ATTTGTATAGCGAGTCGTTCACCGTTGGAGTTTTCGATAACCTCGGTGAGGGTCGAGATCGCAGCAAGGGGTGGGGACATCTTTGAGGATATCAGAAACAACTATAGGCATCCCCATAGCAGATACACGCCTGGTCATCCTTCAACATGCGCTGAAAGGTAGCATATATGTTAAAATCGATATCATCTGTGTGACCTGCTTGAGAGATTGGCTGTGAAGGCGTCATAGTTGTTGGGTAATAGGTCTTGACACTCTGATTTGTTTATAGAACAATGTGAAGTTAGATGAAGTTTGATGTGTGGGAAGTCTCAAAAACCAACGGTACACATGATTGGATCATCCTCTGCTGTAATCATCATGACTGACACCAGCGAGACATACAACAGCAGTTTCTTCTTTTTCCAGAATCAAAAATTTATAACACGGTGCTCGAGCACTGTCTGCGGTAGTGTAGAAAGTTTTTAAATAGTAGAACTCAAGAGTCACCAGTAAAGATGATGACTTTATTCACCTTTGAAATAATCTAGTCATCTAGTATGTATGCAAGGAGGAGAAATTCAAATAAATTGGAATATAAAATTGGGACAGGCAGTGAGCTATAGTAAACCAATGTAAACTAGGTATAGAGATAATTATGAGTCAACACAACTGAGTTTGCTTGTACCCACCTCAGATGTCACTACTAGTTGGACAAATGAGGTGGTGCTACTGTACTAGAGGAATTTAAGTATAAACTTTTATAATGAGTGATAAGGACCTAAAGTGATAATAAAATTGTAGGTATGTTGAGTAAAGAAAAGTTGTCCAAGAATATAAAGTATTCTCACCTCAGAGTCACAAAACAAGACTGAGGTGTACAAAGACCAACCCAATGATATTATGTAATATGTGAGCTGGAAATAAAGTATATGCAAAATTATAATCACAACATAAACAAGAAAGGTGTACCTGCACAGTCAAAAGGTACCTATATTGGTACAAGACTCAGAATGAAATTGAATGATAATGTAATTGGTTGGGTTGTCTTGACTGGTGCAGCACTCCCAATCAATACTCCCCTGAAGTAGTGCACTCTGGGTGAGGTTCAGTCAAGTTGTAAGTTTTCACACTATGTCTCATGGTGTTATGACTTGGCAAAACAGCTAAGTCAATATTTCTTTTTCTTTTTCATTTCATTTCTATTATTCTTTTTCTTTTCTTTTTCTTTTTCTTTTTCTTTTAGTTTAGTTTTAGTTAGTTAGTTATACTGGGACATGTGGGATACTAGTTAGGATGAGGGTTAGTATTGTGTATAAGTAGCTTTACTAATCTAACAAGAACTCCATTGAGTTCTTCTTGTTAACTCAGATAAGAAGTAGATCTAAGTCATCACAGCTAAGATCTTATACTAGAACTTGATTCCTTTACTGGCACTGCTCATTACAGAGTCTTGTCACAACTTTACTCTCTTACCTTCCTTAGTACCTTGGTGATTACTACTAAGGACCACTATGACATAGCTGGGTCCTAGGCTTAAGAGAACTTGATAGTCAGTTAGAAACTATCAGTAGAGATATAGTACTAAGCTTAGGTATTGCATTCAAGACCTGACCTTACAATTGAGTGGTGTTGTGTAGATTACTTAGTAGAAACCTTGTGCTAGGAGTTCATTGTGACTTGTACACATAGAGGAGTGATAGTCTATCTTTAGGAAACTTGTAGTAACTTAGCCTGAGATAACTTAATTACTTTCTATAAGAAAGCTAAACTCCAAGCCTATAAGACTCTAGCCATGATGACTTAAGTCCACTCCAAGTCAGAGTTGACAAGGAGAACTCAATAGAGTTTTCATTTGATTTTGTATACTACTTATACATTTTACTATAGTGGTTATGCAATATTCTCCCATGGTCCTTATGTTATTCCTATCATGTGTCTACCTCCTCATATGTTGTGACTGTGACATATGACATTTGTGTGATGTGACCAGTGTCACACTTTGTGATTATGTGACTATCACATGAATGCTTTCCCACACTCTACCTTAGTAATAATCTAACTAAATAAAACAAAATAAAACAAAAATAAAAATAGAAAATAACTTAACCGTTTTGCCAAGTCATGACACTACCTCCCTTTTGAGTTTCCTTGTCCTGAGGATTTTCTTTACAATTCATAGTATAGATCAACCATATTACCCATTTTGTCATCTTTATTTGTTCATTCTTTTATTCCTAAATTTTCTTGCTCAATTTTTTTTCTTCCTTAATCGTTTCTAGTGTAGTTTTTCTTTTATCTGGTCAGTTTTTCTTCTATTGACTTTCTTTCCATCTATTCCAATTTTTCTCTAACCTTTCCCAATATTCCTGGTCATATCTCTTATCTATTCATTCAAATAATTTCTTTGCCATAAATCTTCTTGGCAATTCTCCTCTTCTAAATATTCTTTCTTCTCTTTTTTGTTTCCTTACATCCTTCATATCCCATTTGTATTCTTTCTCAAATTCCTCAATTGTCTCCTTGGCATTTTCTAAATTTTCTCTCCCTTTCCAAGTGTCTAATTCTGCTGTAAATCCTTTCCACTGTACTAAGTATTTATCCTTCTCCCTAACCTTTTGCTTATTCAATATTCTTTCTACTTCCTATTCTTCTTTTTCTTCAATTATTACTAGAGCCAGTTGCTCCTTTCTCTGCCCTTCTACTTACTTTACATAACGTCGTATTCTACTAACATTTACTACTGGATGAATCTTTACTATACTAGGTAGTTCTAATTTCACTGTGTTTGATGACACTATTTTTTGTACTTTGTAAGGGCCTACAAATTTCTCTGTCAACTTCTCTGTTCTCCTTCCAAATATCTGATATTTTAGATCCTTAGTGCTGAGCATTACCAAGTCTCCTACTTTATATTCATCAACTTCTAATCTCCTCCTATCAGCATATTTCTTTATGTCTTCTTGTACCTTTCCCAGCATTGCTTTTGCCTCCTCTTGTATTTCTTTTATTTTCTCTACAAACTTTTCTGCTCCCTTATATTTCCCTTTCTTTCTTCTCTCAAATCCTATCCTTGGGTCCTACCCATAATTTGCCTTAAAAGGTGACGTCCAAGTACTTGAGTGTACTTTATTGTTGTATATGAACTCTATTGTTCCCAACCATTCTGGCCATTGTTCTTGCCTATAATTGATAAACATCCTTAAGTATTGTTTTAACTCCTAATTCACCCTTTCTATTTGTCCATCTGTTTGGGGGTAGAACGCCGTCAATAATTTACTTTCAATCTCTAACATCTTGTTTAACTCCTGCATAATTCCTGCCATAAACTGAGGTCCCTAATCTAAAATGATACTTTTAGGTAACCTATGTAGTTTTCATATATTATCTCTAAACAACCATGCTAATCCCTCTGCCAAAGTCTTTTCTATAGTAGAAATAAAATGTACTATCTTTGTTAACCTGTCGACTACTACTAAAATTAAGTCGTACCCCTGAGCCAAAGGCAACTTGGTAATAAAGTCTACTGAAATATGTATCCAAGGTTTCTCTAGTATTGAATTGGGCATTAACTTTCTTGCCGGTGTCACGCTATACAAACATTTAGGCAAAATAAGTAACAATTTACACCCTTATAACCAGAATAACCAGCTTAAGAGAAGAGCTTGGCCCCCTAGAGATGTTTCCTAGATGCCCAGTTGTGGACTTGAGCATCTAGCTTAGGTGTTATCGCTAAGTCTTGACGACTCAAGGATCACTCAAGATGAGTATTTAGGAAGAACTCGATGGAGTTCTCCGTTGGATTGGACTACCTACTTATACTACTTTTACAAGTGGCTGTACACTACTAGTCCCCGATCACATGTCCTTCTGGAATATTCTAAAATCACATGACCTCATCACGTGATATGATTACTTAAGTTCCCACGCTATTTATATCTTGTCTCCATTATATGACTTGATGTTTGCGATCAAGTGTTTGAATGCGCGGGAAACTTTTTCCTTCTTAGGGCTCTCATAACATTAGGTAGCAGAGTAGCAGCTGTGACCACCGCTACATACACCTCATAGACACTTGCCCAGGCACCTCGTATTGGATTTCCAATGGATTTCCCTTCTAGAAGTACTCTCGAGGACAGAAGCAAACTTAGACAGATTAGCACGACCTGAGTAATGTCATACCTCAGCAGCTGGCAGTACTATTTGTAAAAGAGTTATGATCAGATCCGAGCCACCATCACTGATGGCTAATTATGGCAAGATCAAGAGAGTCAAGCCACTATAGAGTTATATCGCAACGGCAGTAGAAGGAAATTGGAATCTAGAGGAATGAGAAGGTATAAAGGAGGAACAAGGAGGAACAAAGAAGCTAAGGAGAGAGATAGCAAGAAGGCTAGATGAAGATAATGTGCTCAAGGGCAAGACAACTCAAAATTGCTGTCTCCATCTATAGCCTAGTAAGAGGCTTGAGACCCAACCATTGTACGAGAGAGGATTCCTAAAAAAGGGTTAGAGGGCTAGGGAGTGGTTGCCTAGTGTTTAGGAAGAGCGCCGTCTCATCATTGTGACCTTGCTATATTTGAGAATTCAGAGGTTTTCTTTGTCTCACTTTTTTTGTTGTCTCTTTGCTTTGTAATCATAATAAAATACTCTAGGGCGCAGAGAGGAACTCAAGCATTATACCCTATTATTATCTCTTTCTATTGCTCTAGAGCTTAACAGCTATTTTGAGTGACTGAGTCTCTAGCTTTCTGAAGAGTCCTCTTTTAATTTCTAAAACCCACTAAAACTCTCTCTTGATGGGAATTTGAGCCCCAACGGACTTGGGCATTTGCTTATGCTAGGAGCTAACAGCTTGCTACGTATCATTGGAGTTGGCTTCCAGTTATATGGTTAGCTAAAGAAGAGCCCATATGACAGCATGGGAGTTCTAGGTAGTTCTGCTGTATCAATGATGAGCCAGACTACTAGACTAGATAAGGGCAGTAGTGTCACGACGTAAGACAAACATGTATTTTAAAGAGCCTATTACGGTAAGATCTACCTCGAGTAGATTCATAAATATTTTATTGTTATTTCTTTTGGTCTTTTGAGTTGTACCTCTCTATTCCCTCCTATTCTTAAGCTCTCTTTTATATTTGATTATCTCTCTAGTACCTACTTGTTTAGTGCACAATTGTGAGACATCTTGGAGATCTTTTATATTCCCATTTGTTATCACTTTTGTTTTGTGATCAATTACCTTTGATCCCCATCAGTGGCTAGAATCTTATACACATGGGGATTGGGAAGGGGACAGCAAAAAGTCATATATTGGTGTATTCAAGAGGGGCAAGATGAGAGAGACCTCTACTTCCATATTATTCTAAGCAGCCACACATTTGGTATAATCGCATTCAGAGGGAGTGGATTCATCATCCATAGGGAAGAAGGATGTATTGTGAGGGCTGTTGTCTACAGCCTGTATAGTGGGATGACCCTATTATATGTTGAATGTAGTGTTATCTAGTCAAGCAGTCATTTGTTTAGTGTTATAGTTCATACTAGGTTTTAGTAGAAAAAACATTTATTTACTAATTCTCAATAGGCACTGCCAAGTGAGATAGTAGTGCAAGAGAAAGAAGCAATTGTTGCAAAGGTTATTGAGCTTGTAATAAAGGGATCAAGCTAGGCCAAAGATTCAGATAAAAACCTTATGTAGAATAATAGCTAATATATTGTCACAAACTTTATTTGGACCTATCTCTACCAATTCTTTGACAATTATCACAGTCTCAATGGCTACAGAAAGCCCTTAAAGATAACTTTTGATTAATACTAATTATGTCTCAAGGAAATCAATATTGGTAGAGATATCAAGCAGATCAGTAGGTAACTACCATAGTATTGTTTATTAAATCACTGATATCTTGGAAACTGCCACAATCAATGCTTTTTTTCTAAGTTCAGAAGAAGTTCTCTTTATAACTCTCAGAATGAGCCTAAATGACTCCAAGGCAATTAATATTAGTGGAGATTTGAAGTCCTCAATGTTTGTACATAAATATTAATTAATTACCTATAGATAATCATTTGCCTTTTCTTAGAACAAAGGAAAGTCTCTATATAATTAAGTTATTGCATTTTTAAGCACAAAATACTACCATATATAGAACAATAGGTAGTAGCATGTGATAGCCTGTTCTAGTACATAGACTATCACTATCTTGTATATAAAAACTCATAGTCTAAGAATTAGACCTCAGACTTAACTATCACAAATAGTCACTTACTTATTTGTGATTGAACTTTGATACTTTGGAGAGTTCAAAAATACAAAGTTTAAACAGTGACAAAAGAAGTTGTTAAGTCTGAGGTCTAACTGTCACAAACTTCATTCAGCCATATCTGTTATGAACATCGAGTGGGACTACAACTATTATCAGCCATGGTCTGATAATGAGTGGCCAATAGACAAGATGTTGGCAATGCTAGATGAGGACATTACTATGCAGTAATGCATTGAATGTCTGAGGACTCTAAGAGACAATAGACTCACAAAACAGACAGGACTCTTCGGAGAAATCTCAGACTATTCTGTCACAAACTTCATTTGGTCATATCTCCACCAATTCTTCAATGATTCCCACAGTCTCAAAACTAGCTTGAAGCCCTTAAAAAGACATTTCGATCAATGCTAGTCACGTTTTGAGGCGATCAATAATGGCCAAGATATAAAGCAGATCAACTAGTAACCACTATGTTACTGTTTATTAAATCGCTAATATCTTGGAAAATGCTATGATTAATGCTTTGGTTCTAGGCTCAGCAGAAGCCTTCTTCATAATACTCAGAATGAGCCTAGAACAATCTCAAGGCAATTAATATTAGTGAAGATATAAAGGCCTCAATGTTTGCACATGGACTTCATTAATTACCCATAGATAGTCATTTGTCTTTTTCTTAGAACAAAGGACAGCCTCCATATGGTCAGGTTATCACTATTTCTAGCACAAAGGCACTACCATATGTAGAACAATAGATAGTAGCATGTGATAATCTGTCCTAGTGTATAGACTATTATAATTCTGTATATAAGGACTTATAGTCTAAGGATTAGACCTCAAACTTAACAATATCTTTTGTCACTATCTTAACTTTGTTTCTAAGACCCTTTGAGCTCTAGAATCTATAATCACAAATTAGTAAGTAATCATTTGTGATACTAACCCTCAAACAGAGAATCCTTATATACAAGAAAGTAATGGTCTGTATACTAGAACAGGCCATCACATACTACTATCTATTGTTCTACATATGATAGTGCCTTTGCACTCTAAAATGCAATAAATTAACCATATGGAGGCTGTTCTTTGTTCTAATTAAAGGCAGATGACTATCTATGGATAATTAATTAATGTCTATGTACAAATATTAAGGACTTCATATCTCCACTAATTGTCTTGAGGTTGTTTTAGGCTCATTCTGAGCATTATAAAAAAGGCTTCTGCTGAGCCTAGAACCAAAGCATCAATTATGGCAGTTTCTGAGATATTAGCAATTTAATAAACAGTAACATAATAGTTATCTATTGATCTACTTAATATCTCAGCCATTTCTGATTGCCTTGAGACATGACTGGCATCGATCAAAAGGTCTTTTTAAGGGCTTTCCATAGCTGTTGAGATTGTGAAAATTATTGAAGAATTAATGAAGATATGGCCGAATGAAGTTTGTGACACTTAATAACATTTTTTATTACTGTTTAACTTCACTTTTTAAGCCTTTTTGAAAAACTATCTCTCAATCACAAATCAAGTAAGTGACCATTTGTAATAGAAGCTATTATGACTTGGCAAAATAACTAAGTCATTATTTATATTTCTTTTCTTTTCTTTTTCTTTTGGACTTACTATACAAGAAAGAAGTGTAGGAAAGTATCACATGACAAATGTCATACATCATAGTTACACAGTGAAGTCACATGATGAGTGCCGGAAAATAGTACACAGACCATGTAGTAGTTTTATAAGTAGTATACAGGAATTAAATAAGGACTCTATTGAGTTCTCCTTGTTAACTTGGACTTAGAGGGTAATTAAGTTATCTTAGGCTAAGTTGCTACAAAAGCAACTTGATGCATAACATGTTATGACTTGGCAAAATATCTAAGTTATTTCTATTTTCTTTTTCTTTTTCTTTTAGTTTCTTTTATTTTGGACTTACTACTACAAGGATGGAGCATGAGTATATGTTATGTGACATAGTCACATAGTCACAAATGTGACATTGGTCACATATTTTGGTCATGTCATGAGTTACAGTCACAATATATGATAAGGTAGACACATAATGGGAATAATATAAGGACCATAGGAGAACATTGTACAGCTATCATAGTAAAATGTATAAGTAGTGTAAAAAATCAAACGGGAACTCTATTGAGTTCTTCTTGTTAACTCTGACTTGGAGTAGACTTAAGTCATTATGGCTAGAGTCTTATACAACACTAGAAACTACCAGTGTAGAAAGAAAACAAAGCTGTTGAGTTAAGAATGAACAGTGCAAAGAGAGAGAAAACTCATTACAAATGTGCAATGTTCTTCATTACTATCTCAACTATTTATTCTACACAAAACAATAAGACACAGAACAATAAGGAATGTAACTATTTTTAGTATAGCATTCAAAATTTCAACAAAAGTAACCTGATAGACAACACTGCTCACTGTCATGTAGACTACTGTTGGAAGGAAGCAAAGTGATCTAATGCACAACACTGCTTACTGTCACATGGACTATTGTTAAAAGAGAGCAAAGTGACCTGATGGACAACATTGCTTACTGTCACACAAACCATTATTGGAAAGGAGCAATACAACCTAATAAACAACACTGCTCACTGTCATGCAGACTGTTGCTCAAAGGGAGCAAAGCAACCTGACAGGCAATACTACCCACTGCTGCACAGACCATTGTAGGAAGAAAGCATAGCAGACTAACTTCAACACAAACTTAATAATGCAGAATTAGTAGAGGGTTCAAGATAGGCCAGAGGCCCAGATGAAAACCTCATAAAATTGGATGTTCCAAGCTTTTGTCAGCACACTTTTTCACTCTAAATTCTCAATAAAATTTAGTAAAAAAATTAATACAAATAAAAAAACTGACAATAAACTGACTATTGAAAGAGAGCACAGTGGACTGACAGATAACACTACCAGACAGGTCCTTCCCCCACACCAGCAGAAACTCAGTACAGTTGTGATGGCACTGTATTCCTACAGTCACTTCTCCCCCATGAGATAACTCTTTCCAATCCTACAAGTTCCCCAAGCTCGATTATCGGTACATTGGGTGGGTTCTGCTGTCGGTGCATTGCGGTTCTATGGTCAGTGGAGGTTGGGTGTTGATAGTTAAAAGTTGGCACTGAAGGCAGTTGTGTCATCAGTAAGAAGCAACTGGATGTTGCTGGAGGCAGAACAGCAAGGTGTAGGGCTGCAGGTCGGTTGGTAGGGTAGGCAGCGGGTGGGATACTAGGTGTTAGGCTAGTCTGATCGATCGGCGGGGCGACGAGGCGAGGTCGACTTGATGAAGAAAAGCGAATGTGAAAGCGCCTCTCTGTGCGGTGCTTACCGTATTTCTCCCTCACAGAACCGTGGGAAAACCGAGACCACATGGTGGTTCGAGTTCAAGGAGCACGTGTCAGGATCGACAAATGCCGCTCTGAACATGGACGATCATGACCCAATTTCCCATTTTTTCCCAGATCAGGAGTTTGTTGACCTTTACGAGGTCCTGAACCTCAGGAATACGGCTACTCAAGACGAAGTCAGGAAAGCTTATAAACGACTTGCCCTTCTTCATCACCCAGACAAACACGCCTCTGCAAGCTATGAAGCCAAGGAAGCAGCTTCGCTCAGATTTCAGCAGATAGGTTTTTCTTATGCAGTATTGAGTGACGAGAAACGAAAGGAGCGATATGACAAGACCGGCAGCACGAGTGAAGGTTTTGATCTTGGACCTGGGGATCAAGGGTGGAAGACCTACTTTGAAGATCTTTTTGAAGGAATAACTCGACAAAAACTGGATGAGATGAAGAATGAGTATCAAGGTTATATTTGATGCATTTGACAGGTTCAGTTTGGAGACTGAAATACTTGCAGGATCTCTTGAGGAACTTGAAGATTTGAAAGAGGCGTATCTCCATACCAAAGGTTCAATCGGCGAGATTCTCACCCATATACCCCACTCGACGATAGATGATGAATCACGATTTATCGTCGAAATTACAAGACTAATCAATCAGGGTAGCCTTCCCAATATGAAGGAATGGCAGAGGAGCATCAAGGATGAGAAGGCTCGCCTCATACGACAGAAAAAGAGCCAACAAGAGGCTAAAGAAGCGGAGGGACTGGCCAAGGAGCTGGGAGTCTGGGATGAGTTCTACGATCAGGGAAAGCCGAGGAAAAGGAACAGAAAAGGAAAGGAGGCAGAGGAAGAGGAGGGAGACGAATCTGTTTTGAAGGCTCTCATCGCCCTGAAGAAGGAGAAAGACGTTCAGATAATGGCTTCTTTCATCGATGGCTTGGAAGCCAAGTACGCTCGTACAGGTGGAAAAAGTGGCAAAGGCAAGAAACGTAGACGTATAGAAGGTGAAGGCGATAATGAATCATCAACAAAGACGGCCAGGGTCGAAGACATTTCTGATAATGAATGGGCTGAAATTCAGCAGAGACTTTTCGATAGAAATTTGAGAGCCCATCCATCAAAAAACAAAGCTAGAGAGAAGGAGAAAGTCTCTAAATAATTTTCAACTTCATTCTCAGTACTGTCCAACTTTGATGTACCAGCAAATTTCATTATTCTTCAGTAACATACATAATTATAGATTGCAGGAAATAGAAACAGGGTCCCTCAGAGATAACGAATGGAATCTATGCCCAAGCTCCTTCTGGCATGGACGATTGCCGCCAGCTCTTTCATGCTCTCTTCCAGGATGACCACATTATCCAACAGCAGAGATAGTGTGATCGTCTGCTCCACCTGTGACCCACCCCCATTGTTGATTCCTTCCCTCCACTCAAAGATTTCGTCGTGGCCCGAGGCGCTCAGCCGTTTGGTCTCAAACACATCTTCCTTCTCGGCGTTCCACTTCGGCACGTTGACGGGAGTCCAAA
>Ga0153994_1000467_pt1 | contig 11111 bp, 8 predicted proteins | sample TSNC078MetaG_FD_104735 | JGI IMG/M metagenome (GOLD analysis project Ga0153994, IMG submission 104735) | Attine ant fungus gardens microbial communities from North Carolina, USA - TSNC078 MetaG | ecosystem: Host-associated > Fungi > Mycelium > Unclassified | place: USA: North Carolina, Lumber...
AAGACTTTCCTTCCACCCAACCCTGTCTCCGATGCTGTTTGATGTGATTCGCGAAAACCATCAGTCACTTCATTATCATTTCAAAATAAAGTTACGAAGTTCGATTGAGAAGAGTCTCATTGACGAACCTCTGATCGGCCATCACATGTGGAGCTGATTTTTGACACACAGCCATCCTGAGCTTAAAGGTTTACATTGAGCATGCAAGCAAGGAACCATTAAGGCTTATGCCTATGCATTCAGTGATAGAATTGTTCAAGGGGAGCCAGCGAGCATGGCACAGCAGTGAAGTGCAGCAAACTCACCTAGATAGACCTTTAGTCGTATATTGAGAGTTTAGAGGCAAAGGCAAAACTAGAACTGCCATTGTGGAAGAAGAGCCTTTATATACATGGAAGAGTAGTGCAATTTGTAATGAAGAAGAAATGGAAAGGGGCTAAGCACTATAGATAGCACTCTAAGAATGAACATACTGACTTCAACACTCCCCCTCGCTTAGTGCATGGGAAGGCAAGTGAGTGTAGTTGTGTGTTAAGCAGCATTTTTAGTAAAAAAAAAACTAGTTCAAGTTGAGCTTGGAACTTAACAGATTTAGCCTGGCTTAAGTTCTTCATGAACATATCTGCTGGATTTTCACTTCCTTTGAAATAGAAAAGTTCAAGAAGTGTCAACCTGATCTAGACACATTGACAACTGCAGTCAGAAAGGGCCATATATTTGGTCTCAGCAGAGGATAAAGCAACAATTTGTTGAGACATCCAACTGAAAATACTTCCTGCAATCATGAGATAATATCCAGTTTGTGATCTCCTGTCATTAGGGTTAGAGGCCCAGTCAGAGCATGCATGCACCTCTAGCCTAGACTCTCCCTTATAGACCAAGGTGTAATTTTGAGTACCAACTAGGTAGTGTGTTATGAGTTGCCTTGACCATAATCCAGAAAGTAACATGGACTAGAGTTGAACCAGTAGCTGATGGGCAACCTGTAGTTTAAACAAGGACAAATAGTATACTTGTATATATAGTAGACTGTGATTGAGTGAGAACCCCCATTGAGTTCTCTTCTAACCCTAAAGAGTTTCTTGGTTTAAACCCTAAACTAAGGTCTATTTGTCAGTCACTGACATAGTAGCAAATATAGGGTACCTTGGTTAGGTGATCTTAAGAGGGTTTTGCCATGTGTTAAGCAAGTTAGGTGACTGAAAATGCAATATTAGGCCTAGTACCAAGCATTAGATATAGCAGAGACCCTATGATAGTTTGGAATTGTTTCTGCAAGGTATAGCAACAGGTCCTGTACTTTTCAGTGGGTGGTAACTCATGAGTAGGAAAGTTGGCACAGATTTTACATCTTGCATGCAAAAGTACTATAATATTGAAATACAATCAGAGAAGAGTAACAAATGGATAGCAAGTATTCTACTATATGTATGCTGCACCAAATGTGGGATGATGGATGACACATATATGTATCTAATCATTCCCACACTCTCTCTTTTCACTCAAAAACCTCAAATAAATTCAGAATAAATTCAAATAAATTGGGATAAATTGGAATAAATTGGAACAGGCAATGAGCAAAGTGAGCTGGCTGTGGCCTTACTGTTGTAGGAAGTGAGCAGAGCAACCTGACTTATAACAGTGCAAACTACCAGTGTAGAAAGAGAGCACAGCAACCTAACACACAATATTGCTCACTTTGTTGCAGACCGTTGTTAGAAGGGAGCAAAGTAACCTGATGGACAACACTATCTGCAGCTACACAGACTGTTGTTGGAAGGGAGCAAAATGACCTGATAGACAACATTACTTACTGTCACACAGACTGTTGTAGGAAAGGAGCATAGCAGACTAACTTCAGCAAAAACTTAATAACACAGAATTAGTAGAGGGTTCTGGATGGGCCAGAGGCCCAGATGAAAACCTTGTCAAGTAATTATACTACTTATATACTTGTATCTTTATTATGTAACATAGCTACTAATATCAATATACAATAGAATTGATCTTATCATTTATATTATGTAGGCTCACATGAGATCCTAATTCCAATATATAAGACCTTTGTTAGGTGATCCTATTGATTAATAAGGATTTCCTAATTTTGGCATACTATATGCATATATAGAAACTCTGTAAGCTTCTCCAGGTCTCTGTATTCCTACTTTTCTATGAACCTTTGCTTAATCTCATTTAGTGCATTGACATCTGGACTACAAAAGAAGATATCATCAACATATACTACAGCAACAACTATATTTCAACTATATTTGTTAAGCTGGTCCTACTAGGCTAAGCCAGCTTGTTTCAAGTCCAGTAATATGCTAGTTCTCAAGTGTAGTAAGGCCCAGTATATGTCATGACTTGGCTAAATAGCTAAGTCATTATTTATATTTCTTTTCTTTTTCTTTTGGACTTGCTATACAAGGAAGAGTACAAGAAAGTATCACATGATCAAAGGTCACAGGTCACAGGTCACACCAAGTGACATCACATAAGGTAGTCACATAATGACTATAGGAAAGTTATCACAAAAGACCACTTACTGATTGTGATTTGGTTAAAGGTAAATTTAAAAGATGCTTATAAGTGGAGTTAGACAGTGACAAGAGATGTTGTTAAGTCTGAGGTCTAATTCTCAGACAAGGAGTCCTTATATATGGGAAAGTAATAGTCTGTGCATATAAGCGACTAACTTAAGATCTTAATCCTAGGTTAGGATCAAGAGAGATCTTCAGGATTAGAAGAGAACTTAATAGAGTCCTTACTTGATTCTGCTAAACTATATATACAAATGTCCACTATTTATACTTATTTATTGTACAAGTCTGGGTTCAATTCCAGTCTATATCCAATTCTTGGTCATGGTTGAAGTAACTTATGATAGTATCCCCTTCTTAAGATTTCTCATCTTGAGAAATTTCCTACAACTCATCGTAAGGGTCCCTTAGATCCCCCAATTTGTTTTCTTTGTCCCATTCTTCTGACGTTTCTTCTATAATTCTTTCTTTTTCCTGTTCTTTGTTGTTTCTCTCTTGTCTTCTCTTACCTTTCCATCTTAACCAGTTTCTTTCCAAGTATTCCCAATATTCCTGGTCAAATCTCTTGTTGTCCCACCCATATAGTACTTTTGCTGTATACCTCCCCAGCAGTTCTCCTCTTGTGTTTTCTTCTGTAATTCTCCTTGATTATCTAATGTTCTCTCTGTATTCTTTTTCAAATTCTCTAACTAAATCCTCCACATTTCCTAGGTTCTCTTTTGGCTCCCAGGTGTCTTTTTCTGTTGTATAACCCTTCCACTGTACTAGATACCTATCATTTCCTCTAAACTTTCTTTTATTTAATATTTTCTCCACTTTGTATTCTTCTCCCCCTTTGATTACTACTAGTGCTGGCCATTCCTTTCTCTGGCCTTCTACTTGATCCTTGTACTTACATACTCTACTGACATTTATGACTGGATGTATTTTTACTGTATTAGATAGATCCAGCTCAACCACATTTGCTAAGATTATGCCCTTGACCCTATAAGGCCCAACAAATCTTTCTGTTAGTTTTTCTAACTATCTTTCCTTTATTTGGTACTTTAGATCTTTCATGCTTAAGAGCACCCAATCTCCTACTTGGTATTCCTCTGCCTTGCTTCACTTTCTGTTGGCATACCTCCTCATTTCTTCTTGACTTTTCTTCAGTGCCACTTCTACCTCCTCATGTACTTCTTTCTGTCATGACTTGGCAAAACAGCTAAGTTATTTTCTATTTTCATTTTCTATTTCCTTTTCCTTTTATTTAGTTGAATCACTACTATGAAGGTGAAGTGCATAGCCATGATAGTAGTTGTATATATAGTATAGAAAATCAAATGGGAACTCTATTGAGTTTTTCTTGTCAACTCTGACTTGGAGTGGATTTAAGCTATCTTGGCTAAAGTCTTACACTTTCATCCTTATTGCAAATTCTTCTGCCTTTTTAAATTTCCCTTTCTTTCTTATTTCAAATCCCATGTGTGGATCACATCCATTATTTGCCTTGAATAGAGATACTTTTGTACTTGTCTGTACTTTGTTATTATATGCAAACTCTACCGTCGCCAACCAATTGGGCTATTGTTCTTGTCTGTGATTGATAAACATCCTTAGGTATTACTCTAAGTCTTGATTTATTCTTTCCATCTGACCACCTGTTTGTGGGTGGTAGGCTGTCAACAACTTTGTATCTATTTCCAGCATTTGATTCAACTCTTTCATTATTCCTGCTACAAACCGTGCTCCTCTGTCTGTTGTAATGCTTTCTGGCAGGCCATGCAGCTTCTAGATGTTATCCCAGAATAATCTTGCTACTCCCTCTACTAAAGTCTTTTCCATAGTTGGCACAAAGTGTGCCATTTTTGTTATTCTGTTGTATACTACCAAGATGCTGTCATATCCCTAAGCTAGCAGTAACTTTGTAATAAAATCTGCTGAGATATGTGTCCAGGGTTTTTCCAGTACTGCATTTGGCATGAGTTTTCCTATGAGTGCCTTTGTGCAATTCTTGTTCCTCTGGTACACATTACATTTCTCTATATACTTCTTAACTTCTTTTGTGACTCTAGGCCACCAAAAGTTTCTGGTGACTAGTTCAGTCGTCTTCTACTGTCCCCCATGACCTCCTACTAGCATGTCATGGTGTAACTGGATTACTTCTGCTCTCAGCATCTTATCCTTTGGAATGTATACTTTTCTATCTCTTAGCATAAGTCTATTTTCCTCTTGCCATTCTTTATCTCTCAGTATTTTTACTCTTGCTTATTTCATTTCTTTCATTGCCTTTATTACTTCATTATCTTTTGCTTCTGATCCTCTTATTTTCTCCAATAGATCTACTCTATCTATTATAACTTCTAACCACTCTTTCTTTAACAACATTCTATCCTCATTATCTTTTTCAACCCCTTTTTGCCAATCTGGTTATCTGCTTAGACTATCAGCTTTTCTCATACTGCTTCCTAGAATATGTTTGAGTGTGAAGTTGAATCTGGACAAATACAATGCCCATCTTTGTCGTGACTTGGCAAAACAGCTAAGTCATTATTTAATATCTCTTTTCTTTTCTTTTCTTTTTATTACTAAGGTGAAATGTGGGAAGATATCACATGACAAGTTACAAAGGTGTGACTATTGTCACAGAATAGTCATGTCACAAGTCACAGTCACATGGAGACTGTGGGAGATAAAGGAGCATAGCCACATAGTAATTGTATATATGGTGTAGTAAATCCAATAGGAACTCTATCGAGTTCTCTTTGTCAAATGCTGATAAAAAAGTAGTTAGCTTAATTCTAGCTCAGGAGTTGGCTCATTGACAATCTTGCTTGTCTACGGTTTAACTTCTGGCTACTCATAAAATATTCTAGATTTTTGTGGTTGCTCCAAATCTTGAATTTATTTTGTGCTCCTTCTAGTAGGTGCCTCCATTTATCTAAGCATTTGATTATTGCCAACATCCCTCTGTTGTGAATTTCGTAATTCCTTTCTGCTTTGTTTAACAACTTTGAGATAAAGGCTACTGGTCTCCATTTTTTGTCCCTATATTTCATCAACAGCACCTCTTCTATAGTATATTCTGACGTATTTGCCTCTACTCTCATTTCTTTGTCCAAGTCTGGTGCCACTAGCACTGGTTGTGTTATAAACACCTCTTTTAACTTCTTAAACACCTGCTCCTGCTCCTTTTCCCAGTTCCACTTCTCATCTTTCCTGACCAGTCTGTGCATTGGTTTGGCTATCTTCATGAAATCTTTAACAAATCACCTATAGTAGTTTGCTAGCCCTAAGAACTTCTACACTTCTTTAACTCTTTTTGGTCTTGGCCACTCTAGTACTCCTGCCACCTTTTTTTCCTGCATTTTAATTCCTTCTAACCCCATTACTAATCCCAAGAAGTTGATTTCTCTTACTTTCCATACACACTTCTCTGGTTTTACATAAAGGTCGTTTTCCTCTATTCTTTTCAACACTTTCTTAACTATTTCATCATGTTGCCTTTCATTCTTTGTTCCTACTAAGATATTGTCCATGAATGCTGCTACTTCTCTTATATTTATGAGGTTCCTTAAGATATCATTTATCATCACCTAGAAAGTTGCAGGCAAATTTGTAAGACCAAAAAACATAACAGTGGGTTCATAGACCCCTAGATGCATTGTGAATGCTGCCTTCCACTCATCTCTCTCTTTCACTTATACATTATTGTATCCCCATCACAGATCCATTTTTGTAAACACCCTTTTTGTTCCCATGGTGTCAATAAGGTCTGAAATCAAAGGCAGGAGGTAATTATCTTTGACCATTCCTTTGTTGAGATATTGATAGTCCTGTACTATCCTTTTCTTTTTGTCCTTTTTTCCCACAAAAAATACTGGTGAGGTCTGTGGCAATTTTGAGGGTCTAATATATCTTTTTCTCAGCTGTTCTTCCGCAAATTCTCATACTTCCTTCTTCTCTTGCCTGGACATTAAATTCTTTCTTTCTTTCTTTGGGACAAAATCTTCTTTTAGATTTATTGTGTGGTCCCATAGCTTTCTCATCAGCATCCTTTCCAACTCCACTTTTCCAAATACTTTTAGCCACTTATGGAATTTCTGTGGTACCATCTCCTTCACCTTTTCTCTATCTAGCTCAATCTCTTTGTTGAATTTCTCCCTCATTGTCCATTTCCATTTGTCTCTGTCTGCCTTTTCTGCATTTCTTATTCTTTTTCCTACTTTCTTTCTTCACTCTATGTTTTCTTTCACCACCAGATTCCTTCCATAAAGTGGTAGGCATCTCATCATCTTCACTTCCTCTGTCTCCCAATTTATCTCTGAGTTATGTGCTTATAACCAAGACATTCCCAATATCACCTTTGTCTTTCCTAGATTACACACATCTATCTGCATTCTTTTCACATGGTTTTTGTAGAATACATTGACTTCTACCTGGTGTGTAATATTTCCTCTGCTATTTCCTGTTCTATCTACATTTCTGACTATTAATGGCCTTTCTAACTTCCTTAATTTAAAACCATGTTTCTCCATTGTTCTCTTGTCCATGAACATCCCCATTGCACTACTATCTAAGAGGGCTTTTACTGTTATGCTTTCATGTGTGTCTACTTTCTCTATCCTAATGTTTAACCATACTTCTCTTAAGACTTTGAGTATTCTCCTGATGTCCCTGTCTTTCTCTTCTTCTTTTGCTGTGCTTTCTGGCTCTTCTGACTGTGTGCCACTTCTTCCCCTTTTCTCTTTTGGCATTCACACTATCTTTGCCTATTTGAGATTACTCCCTGTTCCCTGTTCTCCTCCACATAACATCCTTTCTTTCTATACCTTTCACACTCCACATACGTTACTATGACTTCCTCATTGTACCACCCCAACTCCAGTAGACATGTCTCATCTGGGATACCTTCTCCATAGTGCTCCTGCACCTTCTGTTGTAAGACATGTACTAGACTTCTCTTTTACACTTCTTACTGTGCTTCTTGTGGCTTTGCCATATATGCCACTCCTCCTTCCTCAGCTCTTCTCAACTCTTTTTGCTATGCTTTTTGTGGCCTTGCCACATGTGCCATTTTCTCTACCACTTTTCTCTTCCTTTCTACTCTCCAAAGAGAGTATTCTTTACACTTGTACCCTTTCTCTCCACACTTAAAGCATTTTACCTCTACTGTCTCCTATCTTCTTATTGTCTTCTCTCTTACTCTACATTACATCACTCTACTTGTCAACACTTCAAATTTATTCTGGGGAGCAATAGTCTCCTTTTCTCCTTCTTTCTTATTCCTACAGTTTCAGGCCAGGCACCTAAACCCTTTATAACTCCAACTTTCTCTTTCTCTTTTTCTCTCTAACTTTGCCCTTAGTGAAGTAAGGGCATACTTTTCCTTGAGCAAGTTGCTCATGATGTTATGATATTATTATTGAGACATTGTGATGATATCTCTAGGGTATGGATATAGTGTTGAGTTCTGCTAATTACTGCTATATCTACTAGGGCGCAAGATTTTTACCCAGCTAGATGCCTGCTTCCCTACTAACTACTGCCCTAATACTAGGGTTATACTATCACCTTAAGGAGAGGATCCCTAATCTAGATGGCTCCTTAAGGGATAACCATCACTCCTCTGCATGTACCAACCACAATGGGCTACAGCACAAGGTTTATACAATGAAAGTGTAAACTACTAGACACCACCCAGTTGATAGGTCAGGTCTTGAGTATAATATCTGGGTTTAGTACCACACTACCACCAATAGTCCCTAACTGACTATCAAGTCCCCTTAAGCCAAGGGCCTAGCTATATATAGAAGTGACTAACAATTGTGATGATCATCAGTTGAGGGTTGATAGAATGATCATAGAGATTTGTAAGCAAGGTTCAAGGTGAACTAAGCTCAGGTAGTGGTTATCAAGTTCTTCTGTCAGCAACTGACTTAAGATCTTAATCCTGGGTTAGGATCAAGGGAGCTCTTCAGGGTTAGAAGACAACTTGATAGAGTCCTCACTTGATTCTGCTATACTATATATACAAATATCCACTATTTATACCTATTTATTATACAAGTCCTTACTAGTCCTGGGTTCAATTCCAGTCCATGTTCAATTCTTGGTCATGGTCGAAGTGACTCATAGTAGTGCACTAGAACAGGCCATCATATGCTACTACCTATTGTTCTACATATAGTAGTGTCTTTGTACTCAAAATAGCAATAACTTAACCATATAGAGGCTGTTCTTTGTTCTAATTAAAGACAGATAACTATCTATGGGTAATTAATTAATATCCATGTGCAAACATTGAGAACTTTATATCTCTACTAATATTAATTGTCTCGAGGTTGTTCTAGGCTCTATCACAAAAGGCCACTTACTATTTGTGATTGGGTTGAAGGTTGATTCAAAAAGTGCTTATAAGTGAAGTTTAGACAGTGACAAGAGATGTTGTTAAGTCTGAGGTCTAATCCTTAGACAGGGAGTCCTTATATACAAAATTGTAATTGTCTGTGCACTAGAACAGGCCATCACATGCTACTACCTATTGTTCTACATATGGTAGTGCCTTTGTGCTTAATATAGTGATAACTTAACCATATGGAGGCTGTCCTTTGTTCTAAGAAAAGGACAGATGACTATCTATGGATAATTAATAAAGTCTATGTGCAAACATTGAGGCCTTCATATCTCCACTAATATTAATTGCCTTGAGATTATTCTAGGTTTATTCTGAGTGTTATAAAGAAGGCTTCTGCTGAGCCTAGAACCAAAGTATCAATCATGGTGGTTTCTGAGATATTGGCCATTTAATAAACAGTGCCATGGTGGTTACCTATTGATCTGCCTGATATCTCAGCCAATATTGATTGTCTTAAGACATAACTAGCATTGATCAAAAGGTCATTTAAAGGGTTTTCTGTAGTTGTCAAGACCATGAGAATTGTTGAAGAATTGATGGAGATAGGTCCAAATGAAGTTTGTAACAAGAGAGTATAGTAAAGTAGAGTTCTGCATAAATTATTTAGGCCTGAAGACCATATGTAATAAGCCTACCAGTTAAGCACAATGTATATGTGTTAGATCAAAAACACTAAATCAGCACTCAATACTGGATTAATCTTCGCAGACTGCTAATACAATTTATAGCTGTTATAATCACAACATGTAAACACCTTTGAAAAAGCAGAGCAGGAGCAACTAGCATAGTACCTCTATGCATGAACAAAGTATTGGTAAGCACATGGCAAAGACCTCTATAATCTAAAGTGAGGAAGGAAAAATGCAGGGAATGAATGTGGATCAATCAGAAGCAAAAAATCATATTTTACAAAGGAATGAAGGAATGACCAGAGGAATTTTATCAACATGCAGACTACTTACTTAGAAGAGGAATGAGGACCGAAGGAATAATGCTTGCGTTGGATATGATCTGGATGCTGAATGCCTCAAGGTGTGGATAAAATAGCCTGTTGTATATTGACAATCCTCTCTAACGATCCTTGAGTAAAAGTCTCAATGTGAGATAGGTATCATGATAATTTTGATTGTTGGTATTTTGATTGAGTTGATTATGTCGGTGTTGAATATCATAGGATAGTCGTGTCAGGGAGTGGTTAGTTGGTGAGAGGAGTGAATATTTACGCGTTGGATACCGAAATGGTAGCGTGATGTAAAGTCCATATCGTCAGATGGATGATATAGACAACCAATTTGGTATGACGGAGGAGTGGAAGTGGGTCTATGATTCCCAGTCGATCACGAGTGGACTGGTTTCGTGAATCTTGAAGCTGCTCGTCAATGCAGGTGAAACAGACACTATGAGTTGTTGTGTATCATACTAAAGGGACAGATAAAGATAGATACAAAGGGAAGTGATGAGGACACCATACCGGTAGTTTTGGCATTCTGGCACCAGGGACAATGGTACCCAGACGCGACTTCGCATCTTGATTATCCATCTCTTGATTTTGGGAGAGTAATTTTGTTGTTCCAGACTTGGGGGAAGATGGCAGCAGCGGGGATGGAGGAGATAACATATTTGACAGTTCTCCATTTGTCGATGTGTCTTGAACCTCAAGGGTCGTGGCGTACTTCAGCGGCGAGCGCCCCCGGTTCAATGCCGGCCTATTACTCGTCCCGATGCCAAAAGTAATTCCTGGATTGACTAGACGCAGATTAAGGATGGGAAGATGTTCATCTGCATCTGCATCGCCGTCGTGATCACTGCGATCGTGCTGGGGATCAAAGTGAGAGCTGGACCTTGATACTGATGAGTTTTGCTCATCTACAAGACCGAGTGGAGGCATGCAATGACACTGTCGGTTGTTGATGGTATATGAAATCGGGTAACGAGGAGAGGTGGGAGTAGGTAAAGCAAGGAGAGAATCAGATATTGAGCGCGAGGAAGAAGGATCTAGTCGAGCAGATAGGGAGCTATTTGTCCGATTATAAAGATTAAAAGGAAGTTTCACATGGAGATTAACCATTTTACTGAGGAAAATGAGATTTTTCAGAACCGAGTCATTAACAACGCAAAACACACCCCTCTTTTGCGCGGACTATCTCTGTGAGCCTGTCTTGCAGCACTCTCTG
>Ga0153994_1000468_pt1 | contig 11076 bp, 11 predicted proteins | sample TSNC078MetaG_FD_104735 | JGI IMG/M metagenome (GOLD analysis project Ga0153994, IMG submission 104735) | Attine ant fungus gardens microbial communities from North Carolina, USA - TSNC078 MetaG | ecosystem: Host-associated > Fungi > Mycelium > Unclassified | place: USA: North Carolina, Lumber...
CCAATTATCACTATTTCTGTACTTGATGCAGGGAAATATCCATAACCGTGGTTCATTTGATGAGGTATAGAGACTAAAAAAACCTTGATTTTTAAGGAAAAAAGACTTGACTATATGAGGAGGGAAAAATACCATTGGAAATGGGACGACTATGGATGCGGTCAGAAATGAAATAAAAACAGGACTTCCAACACATGGGAAATTCCATACGCAAAAACTAAAAGATTACAGCAATGCACTACAGCGAAGACTAAGGGCAGGCGACCTGAATGACTTCGATAAATCTGTTGTTAATAGTTTACTTGAAGACATTACGAATGCACTTAATGGTCAATAAAAGGAGGAAACACATGTATAATTATAGCGAATCAATAAAAATCCTAACAACTAAGTTTCCGATTTTAAAAGCAGCTTATGAGGACGACATTGAATACTATGAAGATCTCCCGTATGTGTTTTATGAAGATGTTTTCATAAAACACATTATGGATAAAACTCAATCTAATGATGAAGCTGAATTGAGAAATATCTTTAATTTTGTTGAAGATATGCTTTTTAACGGGGATGATGAAATCAAAAACTTAATAGGTGTGGCGGTAGTTGAGAGTTTATATTACGAAAATGATTTTGCTTGGAATGATAAGTCCTTATCAAAGATGTATGGAGCATTAACCAAAAAAAGTTTTGAAGATTGTGCATCATAACAAGGATTATACTAATTTTCCTATGACACCATATCACCCAAAAGCAAGGCAGCAACTGGCTTTGGGCACTTTGCTTTGAGGTGGATTAAAAAAAGCAATGAACTTAAAGCATTGGAAGAGGAATTTGAAAACATTGAACTTGAAAGCATAGGAATTTTCATTTTGCGATGATACAAAGTCCGCTCTCAGGGCATTAAGTTCATTCCCTTGATCCATTTAGACGAAGTGTTGTATAAATGCCGTTTAGAATCTGCCACAACATGCTGCCCGTCAGGGCAGGCAAGCGGCAGCGCTGTTGTGGCAGGAGATTTTCGCTTTGCGAAAATCTCCCATAGGGCGGACAAGTAACACCGCCCTATGAATACAAGAAAAAATAGAAGAAACACAGTAAAAATGCGGCTTGGATGGCTGTTTTTTTGTGCAAAAAAATGTATGTAGAGGTAGCATAGAAAATAAAGATAAATATTATAGTTGCTTATATTTATTTGTCTGAAATCTGCTCTCAAAACTATTTAAGCTTATCCGATAAGTGGTGATATATTAAAAAAACTGATAAGGCGGAAATGCTATCAACGGTTTAACAGAGACTACCACCATACTTTATAAACTCAAGGTGTTTAAAGCCCGGTAATATGGAAATAATCCTAATTAACAAGATATAAACTTAAATGTCAGTTAGGGGGATTTTCATGTTGTCAAAGAAAATATATTATGTAATCAGCAGTATATTATTTGTATTGGGGATAGCAATAACAGTGCAGTTAGATAGTCAGGCCGATGAAATACAAAAAGAAATTTCTGGGGAGGTCATCCGTTTTCATGTCCGGGCCAACAGCAATTCAGAGGAAGATCAGCAATTAAAAATGGGCGTAAAGGAAGAAGTTATTCTATATTTAAAGAATATTTTAGCAGAGTCGGATAATATTGATGAAACACGAAGGATAATGACAGAGCAGATAGATATACTGGAAACAATCGCCAAAAACTATGTGGTGAAGCAAGGTTACGATTATGATATCCAGATAAAACTTGATAAAGAATACTTTCCCGTTAAAACCTATGGTGATGTCACATTTCCTAAGGGGATATATGAAGCTCTGATTATAGAGATAGGGGCGGCAAAAGGCAATAACTGGTGGTGTGTGATTTATCCCAATTTGTGCTTTATTGATGCGACGTATGGATATCTTCCGGAGGAATCCAAAGAAGAACTAAAAGACGTGTTGACCGAAGAAGCTTATGATTCTTTGACAAACGAAGATGTTGTTGTCAAGCTGAAAATTTTAGATGTAGAATGGTAATCAAGATGCCACTTGCCAATTATGGATGGATACGGTAAAATGATATAGATACATGGATACACCTCATATATTCACAGAATATAATAGATGTATCAATATATTTTGGAAGGGTAACCGTATGAAAGATAAATTAAGGATTGCAGTTTTATTCGGAGGACAGTCTTCAGAACATGAAGTTTCGTGTGTTTCGGCAGTTGCGGTCATATCTGCCATAGATAAAGAGAAGTATGATTTAATACTGATTGGAATCACGAAGGGTGGACAATGGATTAAAGTCGAAGATATAGAGGCGATAAAGAACGGGACATGGAAGCACGGTGATACACGGGCGATTATTTCGCCAGAGGCGGCAGAACAATCCGTATTACTTATCAAAGATAATAAAGTCAGAATGCAAAAAATAGATGTTGTTTTTCCGGTATTGCATGGAATGTATGGAGAAGATGGCACGGTCCAGGGGATTTTTGAATTGGCAAAGATTCCCTATGTCGGATGTGGCGTTTTATCATCAAGCGTTTCCATGGATAAAGTATATACAAAGATTATTGTAGATGCACTTGGAATCCGTCAGGCAGCGTATGTTTTGATTTATAGATCGGATTTAGATGATTTGGAAACCTGTGTCAGGAAGGTAGAGGACGAATTAAAGTATCCTGTATTTGTGAAACCATCAAAAGCCGGGTCATCCCAAGGTGTCTCTAAAGCAAAAGACAAAGAAGGCTTAAAGGAAGCCTTACTTAGTGCCGGCCAACATGATTTGAAAATTCTTGTAGAAGAAACAATTACCGGCAGAGAGCTTGAATGCGCGGTATTAGGCGGTTATGATCCTCAGGCTTCCAAGGTGGGAGAGATTTTGCCGGCCGATGATTTTTATACGTATGATGCCAAGTACAATAATGAAGATTCCCAAACCGATTTACATCCGGATTTATCTGAGGGAATCATGGAGAAAGTCAGAGAATCGGCTTTGCAGATTTTTAAAGCTGTTGAGGGTTTTGGCCTTTCGAGAGTAGATTTTTTTCTGGAAACCGGAAGTAATGATATCGTTTTTAATGAAATCAATACATTGCCCGGATTCACTTCAATCAGTATGTATCCGATGCTGTGGGAAGATTCAGGCATAGATAATAAGCAGCTTGTAGAACATTTGATTGAATCAGCGTTCTTAAGATATGCGGATTAGGGGGGGTTTGATGTTAAAAGATGCTCCAATCGGCGTATTTGATTCAGGAGTTGGTGGACTAACGGTTGTCCGGGAGATTATCAGACAGCTGCCATCGGAAAATGTCGTTTATTTTGGTGACACTGCCAGGCTCCCTTATGGCAGTAAATCAAAAGATACGATTATTTCTTATTCAAAGCAAATCATTCATTTTTTACGAACCAAGCATGTGAAAGCCATTGTCATTGCCTGTAATACGGCCAGTGCCTGTGCCCTTGATGCCATAGCACCAAACCTCGATATACCGATTATAGGTGTTGTCCGTCCCGGTGCGATTATGGCGGCAAAGGCTACCGTGAATGGCAGGATAGGAATTTTGGGGACAGAAAGTACAATAGGCAGTGGTATCTACACAACCTTTTTACGTGATTTTAAGCCTGAAATCACAGTGTTTGGAAAAGCATGTCCTTTGTTTGTCCCCTTGGTTGAAGAGGGGCTGTTAGATGACCCCGTAACAGATGAAATAGCAACAAGATATTTAAAAACAATGAAAGATGCCGGTGTTGATACGCTGATTCTTGGCTGTACCCATTATCCCCTGATACGGAGTACGATTCGTAAATTCATGGGGGAAGAGGTGAATCTGATTAATCCGGCTTATGAAACAGCAGTCAGTTTAAGAGAAATGTTAAAGACAGAGAATATTTATCGAGAGGAAGGAAAGCCGACATATGAATTTTATGTCAGTGATGGTGCCGAGAAGTTTAGCGCTTTTGCCAATTCTATTCTTCCGGTAAAGCTTAGGGAAGTCCGCTTGGTTACCCTGGAGTAGAATCTACATAACCCAATTAGAGGTAGAGAATGACGAAAGATGTTATTATTACAATGAAAGGCCTGCAATTTGATATTCAGGAGCAAGAACCTCTGGAGGTAACTACCGCAGGTCACTATTTTTTTAAGAATGGCAAACATTATGTTCTCTATGATGAATTGTCAATTGAAACCGGTGAAGAAATCAGCAATATTATCAAAATCGGAAAAAACCGAATTGATGTCATCAAAAAAGGTGAGAGCAGTGCACATATGGTATTTGAGCCGGGGAAGAAGAATATATCTTATTACGCCACGAACTTTGGAGATTTGCTGATTGGTATTAATACATTGGATATTCAATTGCGAGAGACAGACTTAAATATTGATGTGGATATTGGATATGCACTTGAAATGAACTATAGCCATGTTTCAGATTGTGCTATTTCATTAAATATAAAATCTAAAGAGGATAAAGGTTTCACATTACAACGGAGGTGATAAAGTGAAGATAAGAAAAGCAATTATTCCGGCGGCAGGTCTGGGAACCCGTTTTTTACCGGCAACAAAATCGCAGGCTAAAGAAATGATGCCCATCGTTGATAAACCGACGATTCAGTATATTATAGAAGAGGCAGTCGCTTCCGGAATAACGGATATAATTATTGTGACAGGACGTAATAAAAAACCCATTGAAGATCATTTTGACCGCTCTATTGAGTTAGAGCTGGAACTGGAGAAGAGTAATAAGCAAGAGTTGCTCGAACTGGTTCGCGCGATCCCTGAAATGGCGAATATACATTATGTCAGACAAAAAGAGGCTAAGGGACTTGGTCATGCGGTTTATGTTGCCAGGCACTTTATCGGAGATGAACCATTTGCGGTATTACTGGGAGATGATGTGGTTGAATCTAAAGAACCTTGTCTGGGTCAGATGATTAAGGTGTATAATGAATATCGAACCAGTGTCCTTGGCGTTCAGCGGGTGGCTAAAAGTGAAGTGTGTAAATATGGAATTGTAGCCGGGAGGCTCATTGATGACCGGGTTTATAAAGTCAAAGATTTAGTGGAAAAGCCAGCTGTTGATGAGGCACCCTCGGATGTCGCTATTTTAGGAAGATATATTTTGACGCCTGATATTTTTCGTTACCTTGAGGACCAGGGGACGGGGGCAGGCGGGGAAATCCAGCTGACCGATGCCTTGCGCAGGCAGGCATCAGATACGGCTATGTACGCTTATGAATTTAAAGGTAAACGTTATGATGTAGGTACTAAGCTGGGATTTGTACAGGCCAATATTGAATATGCGTTAAGAAACGATGAGCTAAGAGCCGGATTGACCGAGTATCTTGAAAAGCTTCATCATGATATGGAAGAAATGCTAAGTGTAGACTAGACAGGGGGTAGCTAAATGGCTAATAATCTTATTATAGCATTAGACAGACAATATGGAAGCGGAGGTAAGGAAGTTGGTATAAAGCTGGCCGAAAAGCTGGGGCTTAAGGTTTATGATGAAGAAATTCTGGATCTTGCAGCTAAAAAAAGCGGCATCGGTAAAGAATATTTTCAAAAGGTAGATGAAAAGCCTACCGATAGTTTTTTATATGCGCTGGCAATGAATAATTTTTCGGTAAACAGTACGGTTAATCCTTTGGATAATGCCCTTTCTTCTGATAACTTGTTTAATCTTCAGGCGGAAGCAATTAAAGACATTGCCCGTCAGGAATCATGTATAATTATCGGAAGATGTGCAGATTATATTTTAAGAGAAGAAACCGGCTGTATCAGTGTATTTATTCTCGCAGATATGGATAAAAGGATTGAACGTATATGTAAGCTTTACAAGTTGAATGAAAAAGAAGCAAGTAAGCAGATTCATTCAATTGATAAAAAGCGGGACAGTTATTATGGATATTATGCCGGTAAAGAATGGGCTTCATGTAACAGTTATCATTTAAGCATTGATACAGGGATATTGGGCATCAATAAAGCGGTAGAATTAATTAATTACTATATTAACTTGAAAAATAAAAAATGAAGCGGAGGAAGAAAAATGTTAGTATCAGCAAAAGACATGTTAAACAAGGCAAAGGCAGGGCATTATGCAGTAGGACAGTTCAATATCAATAATCTGGAATGGACAAAAGCCGTATTAATGACTGCTCAGGAATTGAATTCCCCGGTGATTCTGGGTGTTTCCGAAGGCGCAGGTAAATATATGGCAGGTTACAAAACTATTGTTGGTATGGTCAATGGAATGCTGGAAGAATTAAATATTACTGTTCCGGTTGCCCTGCACTTAGACCACGGCAGCTTTGACGGTTGTATGGAATGCATTGAAGCAGGCTTTTCTTCGATCATGTTTGATGGCTCACATTATCCTATTGAAGAAAATGTTGCCAAGACCAAAGAGTTAGTTGAAATATGCAAAACAAAAGGGATGTCCTTAGAAGCAGAAGTAGGCTCCATTGGTGGTGAGGAAGATGGTGTCATTGGAACAGGTGAAGTTGCGGATCCCGATGAATGTAAAATGATTGCCGATTTAGGGGTTACGATGTTGGCTGCCGGAATTGGTAATATTCATGGTAAATATCCCGAAAACTGGGCCGGATTAAGCTTTGAGACTTTAGATGCTATCCAGAAACTAACAGGTGATATGCCTTTAGTATTACATGGCGGAACCGGTATCCCTGAGGATATGATTAAAAAAGCCATATCGCTTGGCGTGGCTAAGATTAATGTGAATACAGAATGTCAGCTGGCTTTTGCTGAGGCAACGCGTAAGTATATTGAGGCAGGGAAAGACTTACAGGGGAAAGGCTTTGACCCCAGAAAGCTTTTGGCTCCGGGAACAGATGCAATCAAGGCGACCGTTAAGGAAAAAATGGAACTATTCGGATCTGTTGGTACCCACAATTGAGTGCGGCATAACCAACTGAGGGTAGGGCTGCTGCCATTATTGGCGGCAGCCTTTTAGCACTGGTATCCTCTGAATGGAGATTATTGATGAGCGATTTTTATAAATTGAGACCTTTTTTAGCCGAATATAAAAGGCAGCTAATCATAGGCCCGCTTTTTAAGCTGATAGAAGCTGTGTTTGAGTTAATTATACCGGTCATTATGGCCAGATTGATTGATAAAGGAATCAATGGTAATGATATGAATTATATATTAAAAATGAGCGGATTAATGCTGCTATTGGCTGCGCTGGGACTGGGAAGTGCAATTATCTGCCAGTACAGCGCTTCCATTGCGTCTCAGGGTTTTGGCACAAAAGTAAGGAATGCATTGTTTCGCCATGTAGGCAGTTTTTCCTATAGAGAACTGGACCATTTTGGCGTAAGCACCCTGACTAACAGAATAACAAATGATGTTAATCAATTACAGTTCGCCGTGGCCATGTTAATCCGTTTGGTTATAAGAGCTCCCTTTTTATGTATTGGTGGTCTTATTGCCGCCATACTTATTGATGCCAAGCTGGCAGTGATACTTGCTATAGCTATTCCTTTGTTTACATTGGTGCTTTATTTAATCATGAAACAAACAGTCAAGCTTTACAAACAAGTGCAAAAACGGCTGGATCGGGTAGCGTTAATTGTGAATGAAAATCTTGGCGGGGTACGTGTTATCCGTGCCTTTGACAAAGTAGATGGGGAAAATCAGAGGTTTGAAGATGCGGCAGGGATGCACAAAGCTGCCAATATTAAAGTTGGTTGGTTTAATGCCCTGACAACACCGGCAACCACGCTTATTATGAATATTGCAGTCATCGCAATTCTCTGGTTTGGCGGTATGAGAGTAGAGGACGGCGCCATGACCCAGGGACAGATTGTTGCCTTCATCAGCTATATGAATCAAATTTTACAGGCACTTATTGTTGTTGCCATGTTGGTGACGACATTTACAAGGGCATTTGCCAGTGCCGGAAGAGTTGTCGAAATATTTGAAACAAAGCCGGACATTCCGGAAACGGGTAGGAAGGATGGGCTGAAGCTTAAAAATGCCCATATTGAATTTAAAGAAGTAGGATTTTCCTATGAAGGCACTGCCGCTAAAAAAAGTGAAGAATATGCTTTGCAAGGCCTGAATTTTACTGTAAATCCCGGGGAAACGGTGGGTATTATCGGACTTACCGGTTCAGGTAAAAGTACATTAATTAATCTGCTTTCCAGATTTTATAATCCGACTCAGGGACAGATTCTGATTAATGGTGTGGATATTAAAGATATTTCACCCAGGTATTTACGAAGTTATATCGGACTTGTTCCCCAAAAGGCAGTCTTGTTTACAGGTACGATTGAAAGTAATCTGAAAATGGGTGACATAGTGGTGACTGAGCAGGACATCAATAGGGCTCTTAAAATTGCCCAGACCCAGGAGTTTGTACAGACATTGGCGGAAGGGATAAAAGCGAAAGTTGTGCGCGGCGGAGCCAACTTTTCGGGAGGCCAAAAGCAGCGTCTAACCATAGCGCGAGCTCTGGTTAAAAGACCTTCCGTTCTTATTCTTGATGATGCTTCCAGTGCCCTTGATTTTGCCACCGAGAGCCGTCTTAGAAATGCGCTAAAGACAGAAACAAATCATATGACGGTGCTTACTATTTCCCAACGGGTGAGTAGTGTAGCCCATGCAGATAAGATTATTGTATTAGATGATGGAAAGCCAGTTGGTGTAGGTACACATCATGAGCTGCGAAAGGATTGTCCCATTTATCTTGAAATATGTAAGTCTCAGGAAGATGTTAAAGAGGTGCCGGCCTCATGAAAATAAAGAGAAAAGATACGATTTACCGCCTTTATGGTTATGTTAAAGTCTATAAAGCTAAAGTATTTATGATTATCTTCCTGGCTTTAATTGGGAATGCAGCGGCGCTTTCGGTACCGCTTTTCACCGGACGGGCGATTGATTATACCATTGATAAGGGAAATGTTAACTTTAATGAAATTATGAAGTATGTCGTGATCCTCTTTTGTATCTATGTAGGAAGTAACTTGTTTTCATGGATAAGCGGTATTTTAGCCAATCAAACGGCAAATCAAGCGATTTATGAACTGAGGACAGAGGCTTTTAGAGTGCTGACACATTTACCGTTGAAGTCTTTAGATAAAATGTCTCATGGTGACTTGGCCAGCCGTTTTTCCAATGATGCTGATGCTGTTGCCGAAGGGCTTACCCAGGTCATTACCCAATTGTTCGCAAGTATTATCACCATTTTAGCGGCTTTGGGATTCATGCTATATTTGAATCCTTTCGTTACTCTGGCGGTGATTGCGGCTACGCCTCTGGTATTTTTTGTGGCTAAGACAGTCTCAAAGCATTCCCATGAAAAATTCAGGCAGCAGCAGAAAATTATCGGAGAATTAAATGGCTTTGTGGAAGAACAAATTGGCGGGCAGCGGGTGATTAAAGCCTTTAATGATGAAAATGGATCTGCTGCTGCCTTTGAAGAAATCAATACAAGGTTGTATGAGGTTGGACAGAAAGCGCAATTTTATTCATCATTGACAAATCCCACAACCCGGTTTGTTAATTATATTTCTTATATTTTAGTTGGCCTTGTCGGCGGAATTTGTGCAATACGTATGGGGTTTAGTGTAGGTGGTGTATCCAGTTTTTTAACTTATTCGACGTTGTTTGCCAAGCCCTTTAATGAAATGACGGCCTTGATGACCCAGATATTAGCTGCGATGGCAGCAGCAGAACGAATTTTTCAGGTAATCGATCAGGAAACGGAGCCTAAGGAGAGCCTGAATTTGGATTTACCGGAGAATATCGAAGGTAATGTGGCATTTTCTAAGGTAAGTTTTTCTTATGATCCGGCTAATCCTCTTATCACGGATTTTAATCTGAGGATAAAGAAGGGTCAGTCAGTTGCCATTGTAGGACCCACAGGGGCAGGAAAAACAACAATGGTCAATCTTTTAATGCGTTTTTATGACCTTACAGACGGCGCAATCAGCATTGATGGAATTGATATTAAGCGGGCAGGCAGATCAGACGTACGCCGGTGTTTTGGCATGGTATTGCAGGAAACATGGTTATTTAAAGGAACTATTAAAGAAAATATTGCCTTTGGAAAGCCGGGTGCCGGCGACGAAGAAATCATTGCCGCCGCCAAATCGGCAAAAGCCCATAGCTTTATTAAGCGGCTGCCGGAAGGTTATGATACAATCATCGATGAAGGCGGCAGTAATATCTCGGCAGGACAGAAACAGCTCCTGACGATTGCCAGGGCGATGCTTTTAAATCCGCCGATGCTCATCTTAGATGAAGCCACCAGCAATGTAGACACCCTGACAGAAAGACAAATATCAAGAACCTTTTTAAATATGATGAAAGGGCATACAAGTTTTGTTATTGCCCATAGGCTGTCAACCATTAGAGAGGCTGATTTAATTATAGTCATGGATAAGGGTCATGTTATTGAACAGGGTACCCACGAATTTTTATTAGAAAAAAAAGGATTTTACGATCATCTTTACCACAGTCAATTTGATACTGCAAATCAGAAAAAATAATAGACGATATACGCAATCCGGTTTTTACAAAAATAATTAAAAAACATGTCAAAAACAGCTTGATTTCTCCTTTGAAATGTGACATAATCATAATATATATGTAACATAATTGTAATAATTCAAAAGAATGGGGAGATACAGAGTGAGAAAATTACCGATGAGACAGAAAGTTATATTTGGATTGACCATGTTGCTTATCACGGTCGAGGTTTTAAGCTTATGCCCGTCAAAGACTTATGCGGCTTCTACAGGAACGGTGACGGCCAGTGCTTTAAATGTCCGTTCACAGGCATCAACGACGGCGTCAACCTATGGCTGTATTTATAAAGGAGCAACAGTCAGCATATTGGGAACCAGTGGTTCGTGGTACAAAGTTACCGCCAAAGTAAATGGCAGCTCTAAAACAGGGTATGTTCATTCAAATTACATTTCGACTGGCAGCAGTTCATCAAACAGCACAAGTACAACAACGGGGACAGTTAATGTGAGTGCGTTAAATGTCCGCTCCAAAGCATCCACCGGCAGCAGTATTTTAGGGGTTATTAGTAAAGGTACTTCGGTGACGATTAGTGAAACCAGCG
>Ga0153994_1000469_pt1 | contig 11054 bp, 14 predicted proteins | sample TSNC078MetaG_FD_104735 | JGI IMG/M metagenome (GOLD analysis project Ga0153994, IMG submission 104735) | Attine ant fungus gardens microbial communities from North Carolina, USA - TSNC078 MetaG | ecosystem: Host-associated > Fungi > Mycelium > Unclassified | place: USA: North Carolina, Lumber...
GTACAAGTACTCAAGAATTTTTTTTTTTTTTTTTTTGAAGCGGAGTAAATGTGGAGAAACGTGGAATGAGGGTATTTTAGGGTTGTAATGGTCCTGGTTTAGAGAGATACTTGAGATGAAAATTGTTTACTAATTCTTTGGCATGTTCTAGTTCCGTCGCTGGTAACCATTCGGAGTCGTTGTCGGTATCTTCATATCCTAGCCATATAACCTTGTAGAGCAGTTTGCATGCCCTCTGGCGGTTAATCTTGAAGTCGATTATTTTGGAGATTTCATATTCTGGTTCTCTGTCGATGATTACAGGTACTGGCGGAAGTTTGGAACGCTGCTGGAAGGTGTTAGGTATGGCTGGTTCGAGCATAGAGACATGGAACACAGGATGAACAGCTCTCATGATATCCAGAAGATGGAGTGTGAAGGATTGTGAACTGGGCTAGGCAATTATCTCATATGATCCAAGGTACTTTTCGGAGAGTTTCTTTGATGGGCGAGTCATCCAGAAGTACTGTGATTTGATAAATACTGATTGTTTGACTTGAAAGTCTGGTGGTTGTTGTCAATGAGAGTCAGCGGAGGGTTGATATTGTTTTTGGGCTTTGGCGATTTCCTCTTTGAGCATGTCTTGTAGTTTGTCAAGATTAAGTACAAAGTCATAGGCACAAGAAGAAGCTATATCTCGTTCTGGATACACACTGAGGTTAGGATAATATCCTTTGTTGGCGAAAAATAGGAAGACACCAGTGGTAGCACTAGGGACATTGTTGTAAGCAAATTCTACCAGGGGTAACAGTTTGGACCAGTTGTTCTGTTGGTAATTGCAATATATGCGGAGATAATGTCTGGTTGGTCTGTTCTGCTTGACCGTTTGCCTCCAGATAGTATTCACTGGTAAAGTGAAGTCTCATATTTAGAGCAGTACCTAGAGAGTGGAAGAAGTGAGAAACAAATTCTGAGCTGCGGTTGGACGTAATATGAGACAGAACTCCATACTTTGAAAAGACATAAATAACGAAAAGACGTGCAAGTTCTGCTGAAGTGATGGTGTCATGAGTGGAAATAAATATGGCTTGTTTTGACAGGCAGTCCACTATAACTAGGATAGTGTCAAAACCGGAGGAGAAAGGAAGTTTCTCAATGAAGTCCATAGAAATTGAATTCCATAGGCATTCCAGAATAGGGAGTTGTTGGAGGGATTTATATGGTCTGTGATGCTGTGATTTGGATCTCATACAGGTAATGCAAGACTTATAGAACTTTTGCATGTCGTCACAGATGTTTGGCCAGGTATAATGTCTCTATATGAGTTCCAGTGTTTTATTTTGGCCTAGATGTTCTGCTAGAACATAGTTGTGATGATACTGGAGAACTTGGAGGCGTAAGTTGGCGTTATCCGGAACGTACATTCTGTTGCCAAGTCTGAGAAAACCTGCATTGTCTTTTGACCAACGTCCTTCTGGGTGAAGTAAATAGTCGGAGATGAAAGAGTCGAAGGGGAGTGTTGCTAGAATATCAGAGTAGAGTTGGTTTTGATCCAATATCGTGGCTACGTGAAGTGTCGGAGTGGTGAGGATGGTTGCTTGGAGAGATGCTGTGATTTGTTCATAAGTAAAAACTGGACGGAAGTTATGAGGGTTCACTGAAGCATAGCTATTATCTCCCCCCTTTGAGTAGACGTCCCATCATCTAGTGAGTGTGTCTGGTTTGGTGCCAAGACATCTGGAGTGGAAGCGAATTACGAGGTTGAATTAAGAGAAGTACTCCGACCATCTTGCTTGTCGGCACGTTAGAATCTTGGTCGTTGAGAAATATTCCAAGTTCTTGTGATCCATTACAACGTCAATTGGTAAAGCAGACCCCTCTAAATAGTATCGCCAAATTTTGAAGGCTTCGAATATTACAAGTAATTCTTTGTTGTGGACATTGTAGTTGAGTTCCAGAGCGGAGAACGTTTGGGAGTGGAGGTGAAGACTTGTTTCAGGGTATTGAATGCTATTTTACAATCATCGTCAAAGTTCCACAGAGTGTTTTTTCTAGTGAGACAAGTGAGCAAAATGACTATGTCTGAATAATTGAAAATGAAATGTCTGTAGAAGTTGGTGAATCCTAAGAAAGACTGAATATCCTTTACTTTCTTTGGTTCCGGCCACTCCTGAATTGTTTTCACTTTAGTGTCGGATATGGTCAAACCAGATGGAGATAGAACATAGCCTAGGTATTTGATGGAATCTGAATGAAACTCGCATTTCTCTGCTTTTGTGTATAATTCCGCTTTTCAAAGTCGTTTCAACACTTCTTTGATGTGGCTCTGGTGTTGCATGATATCGTCGGAGTAGATTAGGATGTCATCCAAGTAGACCACTACACACACACCCAAGAGGTCAGGGAACACGTCGTTCATAAAGTGTTGGAAGGCAGCTGGAGTGTTGGTTAGTCTGAATGGCGTTACTGACCATTCGAAGGCTCCATAGCGAGTACGGAAGGCAGTTTTCCATTTGTCTCCTTTGGCAATGTGGACCAAATGGTACGCATGTTGGAGGTCGATTTTGGTGTAAATGCGAGCCTTGCGGGGGGAATCTAGGAGGTTGGAGATGAGGGGAAGTGGATATTGATCTTTCTTCGTGATTCTGTTGAGTCCGCAGAAATCTACACAGAGCCGGAGGGATCCATCTTTCTTTTTTACAAACAGGACCAGCGCTCCATGAGGAGAAGACGTTGAATGGATGAATCTATTGGTCAGGTTTTCATCAATGAACTCTTTTAATGTTTCTTGTTCGAATTTGGATAAGGAATAGATGGTTTCTACCAGAGGATGGGAATCTTTTTCTAGATCAATCCAGAGGTCGTAAGGATGGTAGGGAGTGAGTGTTTCTGCTTTGGACTTGCTAAAGACATCTGTATACTCATGATATTCCTCTGGAATAAAGGAGAGGTTGATTTTTTCAGAGATGGCGGTGGATTTGGCCTGCACTGTGGAACAGAATTGGAGAGCAAATATTTTCGAGCCTGATAGCCATGAGACCTGAAGTAGGGCTGGCACACTGATAATTGTAATATGAGGTCGCTTGGAGTTAAACAGAGATGTCTTAGATGGGGTAAACTGCAGAGGGTTTTCTGCTAGAGAAAATGGAGGATTTACCAAGGTTTCAACAGGAAGAACAAAAGCCAGACTTTGGAGTAAAGATGGTGGTTGAAAGGATATTGACCTAGAAACCCAGTCAATCAACGGATTGTAGCAGGTGAGCTAAGAGTGACCTAATACCAGAAAACAACAAGAATCAAGTAAAGTGACGTAGAAGTCAAAAGTCATGTATTTACCGGAGAGGAATTTTACAGGCAACAATACTGCCTCAGAGATAATATTATTTAAGGTTCCATCAAATAGGCATAGTTCCACAGGCAGAATAGGAGTAGTAGGCAGAGAATGTCCATAAGCAAAAGCAGAATCCAAGAAACAATGTGTAGATCTGGAGTCTACCAGCGTTCAGATGGATGTAGGCTGGAGATGGTCCAAAGCACACACTAGAGGAGAGACAAGGGGTATACAAAGAGAATTTGGATCGGAAAAAGCAGACATGTTGAGACATATTGGACTCGTAGTTGCACAAACGAGTTCAACGTGACTCCCAGTTTGTGCTGAGTCTTGGGAGCTGTGCTCTAGTTTTCCGAGAGGTTCTCGAAAAGCAGAGTCTTTTGTTCCTCCAGAGTAGTTAATCGTGCCCTTACCGGTTGTTTTCTAGAGCATCTATTTATCTTGTGGTCCTTCAATCTGCAGTATAGGCAGAGGTTATTGTCGATACGGCGCTTGCGCTCATTGCCATTTAATTTACCATCTCTGCCTAGTTTGTTGGAAAGGTTAACATGTGGAGTGGACAGAGATGGTGATTTAGCGATGGAGAATGGTCGTCTGGAGGGTTTTAGGGAATTCCGGGATGGCGCAGTTTGTGGCAGAGTTGTGGAGGACTGGGGACGAGACGGAGCAGAGCTTTGCAAGGAGGCAGAGTACTGAGCCATTCTACCCTGTTTTTGGTGGTAACTGTCTGCTGCCTCCTTCTCCGTATTGCAGAAACGATCTCGTTCATGATTTCATTCCCAGTAGTGATTGTCGAAGGTGATTGCCAGTTGATACATGGCATAGAAGGAGGTGGGTTTTCCCTGTTCCCTATTTGCTATCAGGTCCTGGAGGTGATTTGGCAGTTCCTGGTAGAAGCGATGGCATAGAACTGTATCACCCCAGTTCAACTATGCTGCATACTACATGAATTCCACATTATAAGTGGCAATTTTATCTCCTGGCTTTATATAGAGGTTGTTGATGAGATTGGTGGTATCCCCTACTAGGTCCAAGAGTCCGAAATGCACTTGGAGCTCTTTCACAAAGAGGTGCCAAGTGAAAAGCCAGAGTTGTACGTAACCAAGGTCTTCCTGTTGTAGTGTGACTTTGAACCAATCTTGCACTACACCGGAGAGGTAGGTCATTGCAAAGTTGATTTTTTCTTCATTAGTGGAAAATTGCAAGGGGTTAGCATGGAAAAAGAATCGACATTGGAATAGGAAGTGATTGAGCTTGTGGGGGTCAGAACCGTCGAAGGTGTCCAGAATGCAGGCCTTTGATTGGTGAGGCTTTGGTACTAATCCTCTGTTAAGGTTTTCTGATAATTCTTGGAGAGCCTCAGCTAGCTGATTATTAATGGGATTACAGTCAGTGACAGGTGGAGTTTAGAACACAGGAGTAGGAACAGGAATAGGAGCGTCGACATGAGGGATAGTGGTGGGGTCCACACCATGGAATTCTGAAGGTTCCACTAGAGGTGAAGATGAGTGGGGGTGTACTGGAGTGCGAGGAGTCCCCAATTGAAGACATCTAGACCTCCTTAGGAAGCCTGAAGTGAAGCGACCAATAGTTTGGTCAGCAAGGGGGATGGAATTACTCCCGGAAGAGGGAGCTGCAGACTGGCAAGATATCAGAATTGAACACGACAGAAACCAGTGTGAGTCTGTAAATTCTGTCAAGGATGAATGGACAGAGTATGAAGGAGTGGAGTAATAGTAGAGTTATACTCTGGAATGATGTACTAAACTACTTCGGAGAATAGATAGTACTTAATAGTGATCACAAAACCAGAAAGAAGGCTCCGGCGGACAGCCAATGACATCGGAGCAGAGAACGACTTATTGAACGACCTTAGTTTTAACTTATGTGTTGCACTCCAGTCTCTGGTCATGAGGTTGGTCGCATATTTCGGAGTGAGGGAAGTTGTCAAGACAGAGGTCCTAAGCGGGCAAGTAGAGGAGTCAGAGAGGATAAGATACGATTAGGACTAGTTGACATTAATTTACAGACTGAGGAATTATACTGTAACTACACAGTACTTATAGGAAGTCCAGAATAGGAGGAGAGTAGTCTATTACGCTATCCTACTATTATTACTTTTAGGAGAATTATTAGGAAAAATAAATTATATAATTATCATATTTCCAGAATATGACACAAGTTTTCTTTGTCTAACACTAATAAAGAGCAGTTAGCTTAATTCTGGCTTGGAGTTGGCTTTCTGACATGCAAGGCAATAATAAAGGTGTGCAGTTGAACCTTAACAATCAACAGGCAAATACCTGAAGTCTAAGGTCTGAACAAAGTGAGTCAAACTTCAGTAAAATGTAAGTACACTTTTTTATCATATGAAAACTTATTGCATTGACTAATAAGAATTTTTTGTGATGGACCAAAGATGAAATCAAATTAACAATGGTCCTGGCTATTTGAGGGAGTTCTGAGCTGGTCTCAAAATGTACTATTTGACAAGTTAGTGTCTTACTAGTAGAGCATGTTCTTTACTCAGCAAACCTCATGTCTGCTATGTACTTTCCTTACTTCTATTTCATAGTACATAGGTATATATAGTAGTAGATACTTGTATTCCTTATGCTTTACCAATTGTATTATTCTCTTCCTTATTTTACTCTTAACTTGTCTAAGAGGTATAGGCAGGAGAATAAATGTGCACTTATGAACCTCAATAATCAACAGGACGATGCCTGAAGTCTGAACAAAGTAAGTCATTTATTAACAAAGGAAAAATAACTAATACATACCTAAAGTCCGAACAAAGTGAGTTGGACTTCAAGTAAAGGTGTGTTTACATTTTAAGAACTAACAAAAATTTATGCTGACAAAGAAGAAATTTTTGTGATAGAAATAGAGTGATACCGGCTGCTGAAACTCTCCGAAACCAGTCTCAAATTGTAACCTTCAACACTCCCACTCAATGAGGGACCTTGATGACTCCAAGAGCCTCACAAAATCTTTCAAATACCTCATGAGGGAGGGCTTTGGTGAGAATATTGGCAACCATTTGATGAGTGGAAATGTACTGTAGTTTTATTTCATTCCTCTCAATACATTCTTGGATGAAATAGAAGCAAATGTCGATGTGCTTAGCTCTAGAGTGAGATATGGGATTTTGAGTAAGGGCTATTGCACCCTGATTATTAGCATGCACAATAGTCACCTGGGATTAAGGATAACTGACTTCCTTAAGGAGTGTTCGAAGCCATACTGCTTCTTTTGTTGCATTTGCTAATGCCACATATTTAGCTTCAACTAAAGAGGTAGCAACAGATACCTGTTTCTTTGAAGACCAGGAGACATATCCTCCAGCTACATCAAATACAAAACTACCCACTGAGCATCTCGAGTCAACATCACTAGTTCAATCTGAGTCAGTCCATCCAACAATATTCACAGCACCTCTCCCTTGGCAACCTAAAACCAGAGAAAAATCTTGAGTGCCCTTCAGACAGTGCAGAATATGTTTTGCAGCTTCAAGATGAGAAATACCAGGATTTCTACTGAACTAAGCAATGAGGTTGACAGAGAATTGAATATCTGGATGAGTTTGAGTAGCATATAGCAATGATCCAACTAGGGATAGATAGTGAATGCCTCCAGAGAAACTTGAATACTCATTCTGTTCAATTTCAGAAGAAAGAGATTGAGATGTAGATAGACCATGTTTGACAGCCAAGGAAGTTGAGACAGGCTTTGCATCACTCATCCCAAACCTCACGAGGACTTGAGTGATGTAAGCAGACTGATTAAGATAGATAAGGCAATTGGAGCGATCTCGAGTGACTAGGATACTAAGGATAAACTTTAATTCACCTAGATCTGGTATTTCGAAATCCTTTGATAAGTTTTGCTTAAATGGGACAACTCCAGGGATCCCTTTTCCAGCAATAGCCATGTCGTCAACATAAATTAAGACCATCAAGACAATCTTGTTATACTCCCAAAGAACATAGAGACAGTCATTAGCCATCACACAAGTGAAGCCTAGCTTAGTCATTACCTGATGTAAGTGCTTCTTTCACTGTTGACCTGCTTGTTTCAACCCATATAATGTCTTCTTCAGCTTCCAGAATTTTCAGCCATTCCCATACTTCTTAGCAAGTCTATCAGGTACCTTCATATAAATTTTTTCATCTAGATCTCCTTGAAGATATGCTCCTACAACATCAACTTGATGAAGTTCAAGGTCCAAAAAGGCAGTAAGTGCAAGAAAAATTCATAATGTCGTGAATTTTGCTACTAATAAGAATGTTTCTGTGAAGTCTAAACCTGGCACCTGCGAGAAACCCTGAGCAACAATCCGAGCCTTGAATTTCAGATGGTTTCCATGGCCATCCAACTTCTTCTTGAATACAATGCGACTACCAACAGCCTTTTTGTCATTAGGTAAGCATTCAACCCACTTGAAAACTTTGACTTTGACTAATTGATTGAACTCGGAGTTGACAGCTTTCTCCTACTGTTTTGAGTAAGGTGACAATAGAGCTTCCTTCAACGTTCTTGGTTCAGAAGTCATGGCAACAAAGGCAAATGCAGTATTACTGAGGTAAGCAGATTGATCTTCATCATAAAACTTGGCAGGTAGTTGACAATTTCAACTCGAAGGTTCTCTTTTGGGCAGATTCTGCCACTTAGAGACCTTCTTTGGTGCAGGGGGAATTGACAACAACTCTTTGACAGGCTCAGGGGGGGGAGTAGATGGACGGCTTTCAGGTAAATGTACCTTAGTTGGATCAGGGGCTGAAAATGATGGGGTAGTGCTTTCAGTTGATATCGCATTATCGACAAGCTTGTTAATGCTCTCTGGAGGGGGTGATATGTTGTCAATAATAGCCAGGTCATTTGGTGAGGAGTCTTCAATAAAATCAACATTACGAGAGCTAATTAGTTTTCCAGGTGTTTCTAGGTCCTCAAGACGATATCCTTTTAATTCGTCTGTCCATCAGCCAAGCATCCAAACCTTGACTGCTCGAGACTGCAGCTTCCCATCATGTACTAGCCTTGGTACATGAGCCCATCCAATGGATCTAAAAATTCGCAAGTGGGATACATCTGGCTTTTGTCCTGTCCAGGCCTCATATGGGACCATAGAGTCCAATCCAGAGGTGAGTAATAAACTTCGAATATGGATAGCATACAGAAATGCTTCTCTCTAATATCTCAGGCTCAAACTGGCAGAATGCAACATACATCTGACCATCTCAAAGATAATAGCTATAGCTCTTTCAGCAATACCATTTTGCTGAGAGAGGTAAGGTAGTGTCGTTTCATGAATAATACCATTCCGCTGACAAAATTTGTTCATAGTTGAGTTGATAAACTCCGAACCGTTATTATTTCGCAATCTTTTAACTTTTAACCTTAAGCCCAGATTGACGTTCCAACATAGCGATCACGTCCCTAACAGCATCTCTAACTTTTTCCTTTGACTTCAAAAGATGTCCAACAGGGTATCGGCAACTGACTTCAACAATAACGAGAGCATAAACATAGCTATCCCAGGTGGGTACTGATATTAGACCTGTTAAATCTATGACAACCAATTCCATCTTGCCATATTTCGTGTTGCTAGTACCAGGCATAGGTTTCCGGTAAGATTTTCCATGGGCACAGCCAGTACAAATATGATTATAATCATTAGGTGCTATGAGATCAAGTCCATTGACAAAGTCCTTCTGTTTCATCAAGTCAATTGTTCTAGGACCAATATATCCCATTTAACAATACCAGAGTCTCATTGACCCTTCATAAACAGAAAATGCAGCACGATCGGTATCTTCGGCACAAGTGATAAGATATAAGAAACCACCAGGATTCTTTAGGACAGCATGGAATAACTCTTGACCACCCAAGGAGACGATAACCCCATCAGTTTGGCTAGAGTAAGAAGCTCCTTCGTGTTGTAAGACACCTAAGCTGACTAGATTTACACCTAGGAAAGGAACATGAAGAACATTTCGGAGTGTAACGAGGGTGATTAGACCAGATGGAAGCTTGGCTCGAAAGGAAACTGATCCATGACCGACAACAGGTGTGTGATTAAGACCACCGACAGTCATCAACTGACCATCATTAGCCTCAGTATAGCTGATGAAACGCTCTTGTTCAGAGAACATATGAGAGGATGCTCCACTATCAAGAAAGAGGCCTCGTAAATCCAAGCTGGTATTGTTCATTGCCATCTATACCATTCCAACTTCTCTATTATCTCCTACTGATTGAGATGACTTTATAGCCAAATTTGCTGATCCACCTCCACTACCTTTACTTGAACCACCTTTCTTTCCTTTTTGAGGACACGTTGGACTCCAATGACCTTTCTGACTACAGATGCAACATATATCATCAGGTTTTGGGTTGAAGGTCTTCTTTTTGAACTTTTTCTTCTTTCCAGCAGTATTACCATGGTTCAAAGCTCCCTGTGACTTAGCAACAAGTGCCAGATGCTCAGTCTTCCTCTTATTTCGAGTCATGCGATCATAAAGGCCATTCAAGCTCATTGTTGCTTGAGATAGAGTAAGGCTTGACCCTTTTTTGATAAGAGACGTCTTGAGAACATTCCACTCAACATTGTCATTAGGAAGTGAGCGAAAAATAGCATAGGTGAGCATCATATTATCCATGGTATCCTTTCCTTCAACGATCTGACGATGAATATCAATCATCCTTTCAATATAGTCAGGCATAGGAATAACACCATCCCAATTCATGCTCCAGATCTCCTCTACAAGTGCATAAACATTAAGGCTTTGTCAGTCTTTAACATTGATCTGATATAGAGTATCCCAGATCTTCTTTGAAGTAGACAAATTTGCGACATGACCCGACTGAGTGGAATCAATAGAACCATTCAGTAACCCCATGGCAGCGCTATCCATTCACAACCAGGTTTTGTACTGCTCTCGGTCTTCTTTCCAACTCTTATATTTCTTTGATGTTCTATCAGCTGAAGGGGAAGGTAGATTTGACAACTGTAGGCATATCTTCTTCACCATTGACATAGAGTCATAAAAAACATGATTGAAGAGCAGACTTCATGTTAGTAGCCCAAGAGTCATAGTTGGAGCCATTTAGTTTTGGGAAATAGAGAGTGTCAGACATATTGATGTTAGCTTCAAGGATGGGTCCCATAACCTCTAAGAGGTATAGGCAGGGGAACGAATGTGCACTTATGAACCTCAATAATCAACAGAACGATGCCTAAAGTCCGAACAAAGTGAGTCATTTATTAACAAAGGAAAAATAACTAATATACACCTGAAGTCCAAACAAAGTGAGTCAGACTTCAAGTAAAGGTGTGTTTACATTTTAAGGACTAACAAAAATTTATGCTGACAAAGAAGAAATTTTTGTGATAGGAATGGAGTGATACCAGCTGCTGAAACTCTCTGAAACCAGTCTCGAATTGCAACCTTCAACAACTTGCCCTCTCAAGTCTTTATTGAGTATTGCAACCTGAGTTACTTCTAAAAGTCATTATGATAACATTTTTGATCCTGTTGTAAATTTATATGTAGTCTAATTGTGATCTCCTCTTGCTTTTTTACCAGCTTTATCAACCAATATATGGATGACTATGTAGGAGCATTATTTGAAGATTGTCTATTACCATAGGATCTAGGCTATTATTGTTGGCTTTCCTAACATTGAGTTGCTTTGCTGTATCAAGAATATAGATTTGCACATACATTGAAGTTGTCAAGTA
>Ga0153994_1000471_pt1 | contig 10989 bp, 7 predicted proteins | sample TSNC078MetaG_FD_104735 | JGI IMG/M metagenome (GOLD analysis project Ga0153994, IMG submission 104735) | Attine ant fungus gardens microbial communities from North Carolina, USA - TSNC078 MetaG | ecosystem: Host-associated > Fungi > Mycelium > Unclassified | place: USA: North Carolina, Lumber...
CATTAATTAATTACCCATAGATAGTCATCTGCCTTTAATTAGAACAAAGAACAGCCTCTATATAGTTAAGTTATTGCTATTTTGAGTACAAAGGTACTACTATATATAGAACAATAAGTAGTAGCATGTGATAGCCTGTCCTAGTGCACAAACCATTACTTTCCTATATATAAGGACTTCTTGTCTGAGGGTTAGACCTTAGATTTAACAACTTCTTTTGTCACTATCTAAACTTCACATTTTTGAACCTTTTAAGTTCTAAATCAGCAATCACAAATAAGTAAGTGACCCTTTGTGATAGGATTCTCTGCTCCCTTCACAAATGCTATGGCCTATAGCTATTTAGGATGAAGTGCTGCATATTCTTTGTTACATCTGCTCTCTGAACTAAGCTAATTTCTTAATAATAGCTATAACAAGTTTGATATCCACTATATCTTGTCTCTTTGGCCCTGCTGTTTACCCCTTTTGAGCAATCAGTGTATAGTCCTGTCTTGCTATAATTACCATGCCTAGTTCTTCTTATAATGTCAAGGATATGCTCACTTCCTCCACTATTCCTTTTGCTTAGGATCAAGATGAGTATGCTAGGTACAGTAGCCTTGATTCTCAGGCCCTTGGGATAATGAACTCATTCCTAGCTCATAATATCCTTATGCATGGAAAAGAGAATATAGAGTCTCTTTGGAATTATTTGCACAATAAGTATGGCTCTCCTGGGCCTACTTCTGTCTTTGCAGACTACTAGCACACCAAATATTTCCAGATCTCTGGGAATAGCAACCCTGCTTCCCAGATTGCAAAACTTGATACTCTCTATACTAGGCTGAAGAGAAACAAATGTAATGTCTCCTCCCTCATCTGTGCAATAATGCTCTTATCTGCTATCTCTTAATCTTGGGATAATTTAGCCACTTCTATCCTCACTTCCTAGACCTTGCTCTCTTAGTTGACTTGGGATTTTGTAAGCTTGGCTATTCAGTCTGAGTTCTCCCAAAGATCAACTAGTGCTCATACTGCTTGGTACTCAGGTGTTCCTAGAGGTAATTGTCCTCTCTCTTGGAAGAAGAATCCCTAGGACAAGCAGTAGTAGTTTTCTCAGGAGCAGCAGCAGTAGCAGATACAAGGAAATTTCTCCTAGCAACAAAAGAAAAAGTGTGGTCAAGGAAAGTGAGATAGTAAAGTATACCAGGCAGATGGCCTCTCAAAATCCCTCAATAGTGATGACTACCAAGCCTCCAGTGCCATTGCTTTTGCAAGTATGGCTACTGTTATTCCTCCTACTCATTCTCTCTCTCCCAAGCCTTAGTTAAAAGCTAGAGTATCTAAGCTCACTGATCGACTCTCTGAGCAGTGTTCTTTCCAAATTGGTCCAATTTGTGATCCATTGGTGTATGCACAAGATAGAGCACTAAAACTATATGATGAGCACTTGGCTAGGAAATTCCCTGATCCTACTCCTACTGAGGCATCTGTCTCCAAAATCACTGAGCCTTCCTTAAAGACTCCTCTCTCTCAGGTTCAAAGTGGTCCATCTAAGATAGATGTTGACCTACCTTTAGTGACAAACATATCTACTTTAGGGGAGTCAGCCAATGCTAATAATGTAGTATCTTTGGGAAGTCCTAAGGATTGGGACTTGAATAATCAAATTTCTGGATATAACTTGTATGTGCATTCCTCTACTATTCTCTACTATTCTCAGCTTAGTCCCTTATAACTTGTGCCAGTGTAATGGCTGTGACTAGGAACTTTGTAGCATTGAGTAGTATAGTCTGTATAGCTCAATGTGATAATAAATTTGTGTTACCTACATCACCTATAGCTGAGAATCTATGTAGATGTACTATGTACTAAATGTAAGGGTAAAGAAGTGTTACATAGCTGCTCTTACAATAATGAATGGTTTTTGGACTCTAATACCTCTGCCCATTTTACTCCTTTTGAGTCTAACTTTGTCTCTGTATCAGACTAGCTAACTTCCAAAGCCAGAATTAAGCCAACTGCTCCTTTATCAGCATTTGACAAGGAGAACTCAATAGAGTTCTCGTTAAATTCTCTATACTACTTATACAACTACTACATGGTCTGTGCACTGCTTTCCCACACCTATCATATGACCTATCATGTGATATCATGTGATGTGATGCTGTGACTTCTTGTCATGTGACTGTGACACTTGTGACATAACACTTTCCCACACTTTCTTCTGTATAGTAAGTCCAAGATAAAAGAAAAGAAAAAGAAAAGAAATATAAATAATAACTTAGCTGTTTTGCCAAGTTATGACACTCTGTGACTTAAGAAAATTATGGTCATGTTGAGATAGCCAATTCTAAAGCATCTCTTTTTATGGTTGCTATAGGAGCTATTCTTATAGAACATGAAATCATTGATCCCAAAGACAGGACAACTAGAACTGCTATCTCTAAACTATGGCTAGTATACTGTATTCCTAGCATGACTATGCATCTCCTCTCCACTAGGCAGTTGCTCCAATCTGGATTGAGTATAGAAGGTACAATAGATAGTTCAACCTTTTGTGACTTATCTGGTAATGTTGTCCTCTCTATCTTATCTAACCTTTGGAGGAGCATCCAGGTTGTGAGAACATGTATCATTAAGAATAATGTTCCTAATCCTGTAAACCTTGTTACAAGACACCCAGATTATAAGACAATTCATCATCATATTGGGCATATCTCTGATAAAGCCATGAGACATATTTCAGACAATGTTGAAGGTATTGAGAAGATCTGCTTTTCTAACAAGAAGCATATGCCACAGTTGCGCTTTAGAAAAGCTACACTAGTATAGTTTTTCTAAGCATTCTAGTAAGACTCTTAGATTGATCTATTTAGATCTCCTTGAGCTCCCTACTTTATCATACTCTAAGTATAAGTAGGTGATTATATTCCTTAATGATTATTTCTCCTATTGCAGAGTTGCTTTCTTGTGCAAAAAATCAGATACTGCAGAAACAATTAAAGCTGTTTTCTAGCTATCACAAATGGTCACTTACTATTTGTGATGGGTGCTTTGATACTTTAAAGAGTTCAAAAATATGAAGTTAGACAAGTGACAAAAGATGTTATTAAGTCTAAGGTCTAATCCTTAGACTATGAGTCCTTAAATACAAAAAGTAATGGTCTGTGCACTAGAACAGATCATTACATGCTACTACCTATTGTTCTACATATGGTAGTGTTAGAAGAATGAAGAGCAGCAATTACAGTAGGGACAAATGATGGCCTACTCACTAGGTTATCCAATAGATATTGATAGATAACCTGATAGAAAAGAGAGATCTTGAGAGAAGCAGAGAGGTTCTATGACATGGCAGTTGAGACAAAGAAGCAAGCATGCTTATCTAAGCATGGCTTGTATATTAGACTACAGTAATATACGGTACAATAATAATTTAATTTAACATTCCCCCTCACTCAAAGCAGTAGTTATTGAGTAACAATATAAATTAAAAGGAAAGGTCATAGAACCTCCAAACTAAGGAGTAGACAGAACTGATGAAATAGTACTTGGCTAAGATTCTTAGTCAAGATATCAGTAGGATTCCTAGCTTTGTCAATGTGGTATGGTTTGATTTTGTCATCCTCTATTGCATCCCTGATATAGTAATACCAGATGTCAATATGTTTGGACCTTTTTCCTTGCACTGGATTAGTGCTCCAGAAAAGTAATCCAAGGTTATTACCATAGAGGTGAGGGACAGGAATATCAAAGCCAATCTCACACAGGAGATTTGATGTCCAGACAAGTTGGTAGCTACAATTAGAGAGCACTATATACTTGGCCTCAGTAGAGGGGAGAGCTACTGATTTTTGTTTGCGACTTAACTAGGAAGTAATTCCCTGAGCCAGCATAGTAAAATAGCCAGTAGTTGACTTGCAATACTCATGGTCTTGGTCCCAATCAGAATCAGAGTATACTATAAGCAATTCATTGCTTGATCTATTATAGACAAGCTGATATCTGCGAGTGACAAGCAAGTATCTACAGAGGTGTAACCTAACTCAATAATGATCATTGGAAAGGTTTACCATCTATTGAGCTAACTTGACAACTGCAAAGCCAATATCTGGTCTCGAGCTAATCATTAAGTATATTAGAGAACTAACCAGTTGTTAGTACTTTTGGCAAAATTTGGGATCACACTACTTTTTATTTGGTTTAAAGCTAAACTCAGATGGCAGTAGAGTATTGTTATAAGAGCCCCAAAAAGGAATTAGTTTTCCACACATTTGAACACCTAGTTCAAAACCTTAAGACATACAATGGGATCAGGATATAAATAGCATAGGAACTTAGGTAATCAGATCATATAACAAGATCAGATGATTAAAGAACATTCTAGAAGGACATGTGATCATAGACTAATAATAGTACAGCCACTGTAAGAATAGTATAAGTAGTAGTCCAATCCAACAAAGAACTCTATTGAGTTCTTCCTGAATATTCACCTAAGGTGATCACTAAGAACTATCACAGTCCTTCAATAATAAGTATGAGTAGAATTAGTCACAACATTAAAGTGTACCAGTGTCATATTCTGGAAATTTGACAATTATGTAATATATTTTTCCTAATAATTCTCCTAAAAAATCAATAATAGTAGGATAGCATAGTAGACTACTCTCCTTCTATTCTGAACTACCTATAAGTACTGAGTAGTTACAGTGTAATTCCTTAGTTTGTAAATGAATATCATTTGGTCCTAATCCCATCCTCATCCATTTCTGTCTCTATTCTATATCCTTAGGACCTCTACTCTGTCGACTTACCCTCATTTTGAAATAAGCAAATGACCTCATGACCAGAGATCAGGGCATAACACATAAGTTGAAGCCAAGGTCATTCATCAAAAGTCGTACTTTGCTCCTATGTTTTGTTCTGTTTACTGGAGCCTGCTTTCTTAGGTTTCTCACCATCACTAAGTACTATTTATTCTCTGAAATAGTACCATACATCTATTCTGGAGTTATAAATCTATTTATAATTCCTTCCCTCTGTTATCTGCCTCCCATATTTGACAGCTAGCACCTTCTTCAAATACTCATATTGATCAATAAATATCTTTCGATTTTTACGATCATGGCTTATATGCATATCTAGGAACTCTGTGGTTTCACCAAGGTCAAGACATTCCCATCTAGCCATAAATTTCTGTTTCAACTTATTGAGGAGCAGAAAACCTTTAGTACTTATAAAGCAGACATTATTGACATAGACAATTGCTATAACAAGTGCTTTAGTCTTTTTGTTGTGATAGTAGTATATACCAGTATTGGATTTGCATCTCTTAAATCCTAGGGCAAGCATTGACTTAGTCATTGTGCACTACTAGGATAAGCTAGCTTGCTTAAGACCATATAATGCTTTGCAAAGTCACTAGACTTTGTTTTCTTTCCCAGGTAGTTTGAAACCTTCTGGCTGCTCCATATAGATTTCCTCATCCAGATTGCCATATAAGTAGGCTGTTTTGATGTTAACACTTTGGATATCTAAATCCTCAAGTGCAACAACAGCAAAAAGCAGTCACACAGTTTCATAGTAGACAACTGGAGAGGATAATTCATCAAAGTCAATGCTTTTAACTTGAGAAAATCCTTTAGCAACAAGACGAGATCAATAATGACCATCAGGCTTAATGTTAAATACCCAGTAGTTCTTGACTGCTTTTCTTCCCTTAGGAAGGTCCACAATCTCATAAACATCTTTGTCTTTGAGCAATTTCAGGTAAGATTCAAGCCACCTTTTCTTAGAGTCAGCTGGTAGTTTAGTGACATCTTTAAAGGTTTTTGGTAGAAAATGAGTCTTAGTTGCTCTGAGTACCAAGAGAAAGTAAATATGCTCTGCTCTCCCTTCTCTTATAAGACATACCATATAATTGGTAATAGCTGTGGTAGCTGACTCACCTACTAGAGGTAGGGCATCTATCCTATTTTTCTCTATGTCAATTATGATAGGTCATTGTCCTACCCAATCAACTTTATAGCAGATTTTATTTATTTCAACAGTATTGTTCCATTGACTATATAGATAGTATACTCTTTCAATTAGAATAGTGTCAGACTGTGCTTGAATATGTCTGTGAGCATTCTCAAGCATTCTGCATGCCATATCTGGATCAATCTCACCAGGATGTTGTTGCTACTCAGGGTGCCTCAAGATATCTGTAGGATAGCAATTCTCTCTATATATATTGCCTTCTTTGTAAGGGACTCTAGTCTCACAGGTTGATCTCCTCAAGCCATATCTCAGAGAAGGAATATCTTCTCCTGGCTGCAGGTTACTACCTTGTTTTTGAGGTATTACAGTTGGAACCTAAGGAGGAGTATACTGTGAGGGACTAGCTTTAGGAGAAGAAGAGCTTGGAGAATGCATCTCAATATCTTCAACCTCTTCAATTTTTACTGAGGATTGTTTAGGTGGTGTCAGTAGAGAAGAGAGAGATGGAGATTCTGAGTGAGTTGGCAAATTAGAAGGGATTGGAGGAGTAAAGGGTCTAGGATGTGTAGGTATTGGTAGAAAGGGTGTTGGAGTAGGTTCATCTATACCAAAGGTCCAGGTGCTGATGACTCTATCTCTGGGATTAGTTTACCAGGAGGCATCTGCTCTCTGGAATGAGAAAATGGACATCTAGGGAAGTGTTTTTCATCAAAGATAGCTTGGGTGGAGTAAAATATAACATTCTCTTATGTGTGGCAAATAAATCTATAGCCATTATCCTCATACCCAATAAATATCATTAGTTCAGAGTGCAGTGTAAGTTTATTTGCATGAACTTCATTGGGGAGATATACATATGCTCCATAGCCAAAGACACAGAGATGTGATATTTTAGGTTCTTTACCTGTAAAGATTTCCTAAGGTGTTTTCTATTTAAGACGTTTAATGAAAGTATGGTTATAAACATGAGTAGTAGTTACAAAAGCAAACTCCCACCAAGAATCAGGTAAACATGCTTCAAGTCACATAGATTACACCTTTTCTAGCAGTGTCTGATTTAACTGTTCTGCTCGACCATTTTGTTGATGTACATATCTCATAGACAATTCCTTGTTCATGTAAAAAGGATTACAATTCTGATGTCATATACTCTTCCCCATTATCAGTATACAGGCATTTAACAGAGTGGGAAGTTGTCATGAACGTGTAGAGTAGAGACAAAATAACCCGGAATGGAACAGGGTTATTCTGAGGAAAAAAGAGATTGACAACAAAATTAGGGAATAACCTTGGTCTCAGCTCATGCACTGTACCTTAATCTGCTATCACATGTAGTTGCATATTTCAGGAGGACAGAATTGTTACCAGGAGTTTAGGAGAGAAATGGTATATAGATTGATGGAAAGGAGGATAAAACATATAAGAGATGTTAATCTACAAACTAAGGAACTAGGATGTAACTAATAGAGTACTTATACTACGTCTAGAATAGGAGGAGTACAAGTGACTAGTCTATATCATGATTTTATAGAAGTAAACAACAGGAGTTTAGGAGCAAAATTTAGTAATAAATGAAATATAAAAGAAATTATTTTATTAAAATCATTATTTTCTACCATATGACAGAAGTAGTATTCGACTACAACTGGAAAACAGCTTTAATTGCTTCTATAGTATCTGATTTTTTGCGCAAGAAGGCAACTCTGCAATAGGAGGAATAGTCATCAAGAAATGTAATCATCTACTTATATTTAGAGTATGACAAAGTAGAGAGCTCAAGGAGATCTGAATGGATCAATCCAAGAGTCTCACTAGAACACTTAGGGTTCTCAGGAAAACTACACTAGTGCAGCTTTCCTAAAGTACAACTGTGGCATACATGCTTCTTGTTAGGGAAGCAGATCTTTTCAGTACCTTCAATATTGTCTGAAATATGTCTAATAGCTTTATCAGAGATGTGCCCAAGTCAACAATGAATTGTCTTATAGTCTGGGTACCTTGTAACAAGGCTCATAGGATTAGGAACATTGTTCTTAATGATACATGTTCTCACAACCTGGATGCTCCCCCAAAGATTAGGTAGAACAGAGAGAACAGCATTACCAGATAAGTTGCAAAAGGTTAAACTATCTATTGTGCCTTCTATACTCAATCCAGATTGGATCAATTGTCTAGTAAAAAGAAGGTACATAGTCATACCAGGAACACAGTATACTGGCCATTGTCAGCGTCTAAAGTCCGATGACTGGAATTAAGCCAACTGTCTCTTTGTTCAGAGTTTGACAAAGAGAACTCGATGGAGTTCTCGCTTATTTCTCTACTACTTATACATTTTACTACTGTAGCTATATGCTTACTCTCCTATGGTCCTCATGTTACTCTAGTCATGTGACATTGTTGTGACCATCCGTCACACCCATTGTGACATTTGTGACAAAGTCATGTGATACTTTCCCATGCTCCATCTTGTAGTTGTAAGTCCAATAAGAAAAGAAAAGAAAAGAAAAGAAAAAGAAATATAAATAATGACTTAGCTGTTTTGCCAAGTCATAACAGCCATAGTTTAGAGATAGCAGTTCTGGTTGTCCTGTCTTTAGGGTCAATGATTTCATGTTCTATAAGATTGGCTGTCTCAACACAACCATAATTTCCTTGAGTCATAGAAACAAAGTCAAACTCAAAAGAAGTGAAATGGGCAGAGGTACCAGAGTCCAAGAACTATTCATTATTATAAGAGTGGTCATATGGCACTTCTTTATCCTTGCATATAGTACATAGTGCTCTATTACATCTTTGTAAATTCTCAGCTATAGGCAATGCAGGCAACACAAATTTATTATCATATTGAGCCATACAGACTACACTACTTGATGCTACAAAGTCCCTAGTTGCAGGGGACTGAGCTAAGATAGTTAGAGAGTAGAAGAAGACAGTAGAGGAATGTACACTAATTGCCCAAAATGGGTAAACAGCAGGGCTGGAAAGATGAGAAATGGTGAATATTAAACTGGTCATAGCTATCATTAAGAAATCAGCTTATTTTAGGGAGCAGATACAGCAATGAATGCACAGTGCTTCATTCTAAACAGCCATGGGCCATAGCATTTGCAAAGGAGAAGAGGATCCTGTGGGCATGAGGTAATTCAACAGGGAGATCATCTCAATCCATAACAGGTTAGCAAGCTAATCAAGTCCTTTCCATCAACTGAGGCAGCTTGAGAGCACCAAAGGAGGTCAGGGCAAACTGGGGCCCATAACCTGTTAGAAGGATAAAGAGCAGCAATTACAGTGGGGACAAATGATGGCCTACTCACTGCTTTATCCAATAGATATCGATAGACAGCCTGATAGGAAAGAGAGATCTCAAGAGAAGCAGAGAGGTTCTATGATATGGCAGTTAAGACAAAGAAGCAAGCATGCTTATCTAAGCACAGCTCATATATTAGACTACAGTAATACATGGTATAATAATAATTTAATTTAATAGGTAGTGCCTTTGTACTAGAAATAGTGATAACTTAACCATATGGAGGCTATCCTTTGTTCTAAGAAAAGGACAGATAACTATCTATGGGTAATTAATGAAGTCCATGTGCAAATATTGAGGCCTTTATATCTCTACTAATATTAATCACCTTGAGATTATTCTAGGCTCATTCTGAGCATTATAAAAAAGGCTTCTGCTGAGCCTAGAACTAAAGCATTGATTGTGGCAGTTTCCAAGATATTAGTGATTTAATAAACAGTAACATGGTAGTTACTAGTTGATCTGCTTAATATCTCAACCAATATTGATTGTCTCAAGACATGACTGGCATCAATTGAAAGGTCTTTTTGAGAGCTTTCTGTAGCCTTTGAGACCATGAGAATTGTCAAAGAATTGATAGAGATATGGCTGAATGAAGTTTGTGATACCAGCTGTGGTCAAATACTATTTCCTGCTCTGTTAAATGCCTGTATACTGATAATGGGGGAGAATATATAACATTGAAATTGCAATTCTTTCTACATGAACAGGGGATTGTCTATGAGACAAGTACATCAACAAAATAGTCAAGCAAAACAGTTGAACTAGACACTGCTAGAAAAGGTGCAATCTAAAGCATACTTACTTGACTCCTAATAGGAGTTTGCTTTTGCAACTGCCACCCATGTTTACAACTGTACTCCCATTAAATGTCTCAAATAGAAAACACCTCAGGAGATCTTCATAGGTAAAAAACCTAAAATATTGTACCTTTATGTCTTTGGCTGTGGAGCATATGTATATCTCCCTAATGAAGTTTGTGCAAATAAACTTATACTGCACTCTGAACTAATGATGTTTATTGTATATGAGAATAATGGCTATAGATTTATTTGCCATATACAAGGGAATGTTATATTCTGCTCCATCCAAGCCATTTTTGATGAAGAACACTTTCCTAGATGTTCATCCTCTCATTCCAAAGAGAGAAAGCCACCTAGTAAACTAACCCCAGAGATAAAATCATTAGCACCTGGTGTTGCAGAAACCTAGTTACACATTAGTTTGACTTGGAATAAGGTATATTCTGTTGCAAACCAATGAGTACATCTAACTAATTATAAACTTATATACTAATGAAATGTTCTAGAAACTTCTACTGGATCATGACATCAGCTTGATTTCCCAACACCTGGACCTTTTGGTATAGGTGAACCTACTCCAATACCCTTTCTACTAACACTTGTACATTCTAGACCCTTTATTTCTCCAATCTATCACAAATAGCTACTTATTGATTTGTGATTGGTTGATTTGATATTCAAAAGCTTCAAAAAGCAAAGTTAGACAAGCAGCAAAGATGTTGTTAAGTTTGAGGTCTAATCCTGAGACTATGAGTCCTTATATACATAATTGTGATAGTCTGTACACTAGTACAGATCATCACCTGATTATTACCTATTGTTCTACATATGGTAGTGTCTTTGTACTGGAATAATGATAACCTAACCATATGGAGGCTGTCCTTTGTTCTAAGAAAAGAACAGATGACTATC
>Ga0153994_1000472_pt1 | contig 10981 bp, 11 predicted proteins | sample TSNC078MetaG_FD_104735 | JGI IMG/M metagenome (GOLD analysis project Ga0153994, IMG submission 104735) | Attine ant fungus gardens microbial communities from North Carolina, USA - TSNC078 MetaG | ecosystem: Host-associated > Fungi > Mycelium > Unclassified | place: USA: North Carolina, Lumber...
ATCTTATGGAACAACGGCGGTACTGGAAGACACCAATTTACCTAATGAGCTTAAACTGCTGCTGAGTCTGGGAGTAGGTCTCGCTGTCAGCCATGTATCCGGAAAGTATTTGATAAAAAGTGCCGATGGGAATGTGATTAGTGAAGTAGATGAGAAGACGTTTAAGGGGGCTGGTGGAACTACAAATGAACCATATATTCCTAAGGACGCAAATGGGAATCCCATTTCTTTATCGAAACAAACAGTAAATGGTCAAGATATACCTTTGCCAGATCCAGCAGCTCAAGGTAGCCCTCATACAGTCATAGGCGGAAAAACCAGTTCTGGAATAGGCGGAGTATATAGGCAATCAGCTACTTTTCCAAAAGGAACTTGGCCGAAAGCAAATGGACAAGATGTTCCTTGGAGTGAAATCCATTGGAGTGATCATGGAACACCACAGTTTCATACAAATCCACATCAACATATTTTTGAGTATAACCCAGATAAAGGTGGTTGGATTCGTGGTGGCCCATCATATTTTAAAAATTGAGAGGTGAATAAATGACATGGATTTTACGTTAGATGTATTAATAAGAAAATGCGATATTGGTAAGTTAAAATTGTCTGAATCTTTGGTTGAATGGGGGGGAGAGAGTTTTTCACAAGAGCCGCCTAAGTATACAAGTGATTCAGAGTTGGTTTTTGAACAATTTCTTGATCTGAATTATTATAAAAGTTATTATAGTAAGATTATAGGAAATGACTTGGAGACCGATAATTATATGGCACTCAGGCTTTTGGGAACGCATATTTTTGATTTGGAGCTACTTATAAATAATGACCGTGTTGATTTATCAAACAATAAGGTTATGGTATTTTTGTATGACTTGTTTATATTAGATGCTTTTTCTCTGTTTTTAATACGTGATGAAGAATGCGTAGATATTAGATACAGGATTAATACAGAAAAAGAATTACATGATATAATTTGTAATAGTCTTAATCGTACCGATCCAAAAGGAGTTTTTATAATAAAAAATTCGGATGGAAAGTTATAGTATTAAATGCAAGAAACTTGCCACAACATGCTGCCCGTCAGGGCAGGCAAGCGGTAGCGATGTTGTGGCAGCAATTTGAACGTAGCGAAAATCTCCCATAGGGCGGAAAAGTAACACCGTCCTATGAATACAAGAAAAAATAGAAAAAACACAGTAAAATGCGGCTTAGAGGGCTGTTTTTTTGTGCGCTAAAAATGCAAGTAGAAACGAAATATGAATCAAGATAAATATTATGTTTGCTCATTTTCATTTGACCGAAATCCGTCCTCAAAATTATTAAAAAGATATCCTATAAATGATAATAAAAGAAATAATAAGCAGGAGATACCATTAACGGAATAGGAAAAGAGTAGAAAGTTCCAAATAAGTGCTTCCTTGACTACTTCCCTCCGGCAATCGTAGGGGAAAATCAGAAGCGTAGAAAATGCCCCGAATTGAGAGAGCGAAGCGAAGGAGGGGCTAACAAAAACTGGATTAAAGTCTTGTAGGGTCATCTGTGCGCCCAAGGAGATAGTCAGTTGATACGTTAAAATAGTCAGCAAGTTTTATAATTGTTAAAGCGTTAGGGGTGACTGACTTTGCCATATTCGCAGTCTTGATAATGACATGTTGTAATTTCCAAAAGAACTGCCATATCAAGCCTAAAAAGTAAAACAAAAAATTTCACCTGACATTCACCTTTACATAAGTGAATGAATAGTATCTTTACTGAAACTGCCTGTATAGAGAGACTGTAGCTCCCCTTGCACAACATGGATAGTTCAATATCCGGGTTGAATGCTTCAAACTGAGGTTGCCATTATAATGTGTGAAGAGATAGGAGAATATGAGAAAGAAAACAGACTATTTGTATATTGAAATGGATGCACATAAGGAAACGCATACCGCTGTTCTGATGACTTATCTGGAAGAACGGGTCGGGGAGATTGAAATTCAAAATAACCTGAAAGGATTCCAAAGGCTGACCACATACGTGGAAAAATGCCAAAAGAAGCTCCTGAATGAGAAACTTACCCCGCTGTATGGTTTGGAAGATGTAACCCATTTTGGGAGAAATCTTGCCATTTATCTATTGGAAAAAGAACATATCGTAAAAGAGGTCAATTCCGCATTATCCTATATGGAACACATGACCCGACCATGAAAAAGAATGATATCTGGGACGCCCAGTGTGTCTGTGCCGTGTTAATACGCCGTATAAGATACTTCCTGATGCAGACCCGAAAGGCTATTACTGGACAATGAAACAGCTTGTACACAGGAGAAATGCGCTTGTAAAAACAAAATCAGCGCTGCTACAGCAATTCCATGACCAGATACAGTATGATTATCCCAGTTATAAGAAGTTTTTCACTGACATGGAAAGCAATTGATATTGGATTTAAAGGGAATGCTATTTTTAGTAATGAGTTGTCTGCTAGAGATATTATTGATTATACTCTTTTGCAAATGGAAAAGGGAATTGAGGATGAGACGGTAGCTGAGTTAGCTTGCGAATATGATACCAACGGGGAAGAGGTTAACCGGTTAGTGAAGATATTGGCAAATAAAGAAAATACAGATTATAGTATTGAATTTAGAAAATGGCGCGTACTATGTATAGCAAAGAGTTTGCCAAACGAAGAAACTGAGCATATTAGTGGTTTAATAGAATTAGGTGATATATGGGTTGAATTTGACTTTCCAGAAGATTCTCCGCATGTTTTTCAAGGAAGAGGAACCGATATAACACCGGAACAGTATTATACAAAAGAAAATTATAAAAAGTTACTTAAAACTCATGAAGATTGGATTAAAGAAGAAATAAAACAGTTAAAACTCATGTGATTTCAGGTATAAAGTGAGCAAATGTTTTAGAATTAGTGAACATGATGTGAAAAAGGACAACCATCAATCAGTTGGCTGAATTTTAGTCAAATTATTTATATGGTTATCCTTTTTTGTGTTATCATTACATTCTGTTACGATAAAAACAAAGATAGAACCCTCTCCGCCTGTCTCATCGGCCATGGTTACTACGACCGTTCCATCAAAACGTCCAAAGGTATTCTCATGCTCTCCATACAGCGCGTTAAATGCAAACACTGCGGGAAAACCCATGCCCTATTTCCCTGCATCATCGTCCCTTATTCCCGAATCACCCTGGAGGATCACTTATCCATTTTGGTTTTTCTATGACGGATGGCGCCAGGACTCTGTCAGCACAGTCTCTCGGTGCATTCAGGAGGCAGTTCATGCAGATTAAACGCAGCCCCAATATACGATTTGGTTAAAACCACATAACCTTGCTTTAATGTGTGTTGAATTAGCAGTCAGCAGCAGGAATGCATATTGACAATGCATCTACAATTTGCTAGAATAAATGATAGAAAAGGAACGCCGCCCACAAAGAGCGGTTAGATTCGAGTATAGTTAGATAACTGCCCGATTCTCGCTAAGAACAGGGGCAGTTATTTTTGATGGAAAAAGAGGTGTCTATATGAAGTATGATGTCATTATTGTTGGGGCAGGACCATCCGGAATCTTTTGTGCTTATGAGTTGGTTAAGCAAAATCCGGATTTAAAAGTGTTAATGATTGAAAAGGGCAGAGCGATAGAAAAGAGAAATTGTCCAAAGCGCCAGACGAAGGTATGTGTTGGCTGTGCGCCATGCTCTATAACTACCGGATTTGCAGGCGCAGGCGCATTTTCTGACGGGAAGCTTTCGCTTTCTCCGGATGTAGGCGGAAATCTGCCTGAGATTTTAGGCTATGAAAAGGCGACAGAACTTATTAATGAGGCAGATAGCGTTTACTTAGAATTTGGCGCAGATAAGAAGGTCTACGGCCTTGATGATTATGATGCCATTGAGAGGATACGCACTAAATCAATTCGTGCCAATTTGAAGTTAATTGAATGTCCTATCCGGCATTTAGGAACGGAAGAGGGTTATAAAATATATACCAAACTGCAGCATCATCTATTGGCACAAGGGGTAGAAATTAAGTTTATGACGATGGTAGAGAATATTATCATTGAAGATGGAAAAGTAAAGGGTGTAGTGACAGATAAAGGCGACAGGTATGAGGCAGATGAGGTTGTTTCCGGTGTGGGAAGAGAAGGCTCAGAGTGGTTTTCCCATATTTGTAAAGAGCATGGTATCGGAACAAAAGTTGGGACGGTGGATGTAGGTGTTCGGGTTGAAGTCCGTGATGAAATCATGAAGGAGTTAAATGAGAAGCTGTATGAAGCCAAGCTAGTTTATTACACGCCTACTTTTGATGATAAAGTGAGGGTATTCTGCACGAATCCTTCAGGAGAAGTGGCGACGGAATATTATGATGACGGATTGGCCGTTGTCAATGGGCATGCCTATAAGTCTAAGGAATTTAAGACGAAGAATACCAATTTTGCCCTGTTAGTATCCAAGAACTTTACCGAGCCATTTAAGTCTCCCATTGAATATGGTAAGTATATTGCGCAGTTGGGAAATATGCTGTGTGACGGTAAGATATTGGTGCAGCGTTATGGTGATTTTAAGCGGGGCAGACGTACCACGCATGAGCGCATGGTCAGGAATAATATTACCGCAACCTTAAAGGATGCGGTCCCCGGCGACTTATCTCTGGTATTTCCCCATCGGATCATGGTTGACATAGATGAGATGATTCAGGCGCTAGATAAGGTGACACCGGGAATTGCCAGTGATGAAACCTTGCTCTATGGTGTCGAAGTTAAGTTTTACTCCAATAAAGTGAGGGTCAATAAAGATTTTGAAACCAATATTAAAGGACTTAGGGCGATGGGTGATGGCGCCTCCGTAACCAGGGGGCTGCAGCAGGCTTCGGCCAATGGCATTTCAGTGGCGAGAAGTATCTTAGCATCAGGAAAGTAAAATAACAATCAGGCAGTGTGATAACAATGGATAAAGATTTGTACAGGCGTCTGAGCGAATATGGGTCAAGTGATTACTATCCATTTCACATGCCTGGTCATAAGCGAAATACAGATATTTTCAATATAGAGAATGCGGTCAAAATTGATATCACAGAAATTGACGGATTTGATGACTTGAATCATGCCGGCGGTATTTTAAAAGAACTTCAGGAGGAAACCGCAAGTCTGTTTCACTCATCCGATACTCACATTTTAGTCAATGGGAGTACCGCAGGCCTTTTGGCAGCTATTGGGGCATGTACGAATCATGGGGATTCCATATTGATGGCCCGCAATTGCCATAAAGCTGTTTATAATGCAATTTACTTAAATAGACTGAATCCAATTTATACTTATCCACAATTCAATAGAAAATTTAAGCTAAGCGAAGGGATTTGTCCACAAAATGTCGAAGAATTGTTGATAACTCATGAAAATATGAAGGCAATTGTGATTACATCGCCAACTTATGAAGGTATTTTATCAGATGTAAGTGAAATTGCAAAAATAGCGCATCGACATCATATTCCGTTAATTGTTGATGAAGCTCATGGAGCCCATATGGGTTTTCATCCCTATTTTCCGAAAAATTCAATTGACTGTGGTGCTGATATCGTTATTCACAGCCTTCATAAAACATTGCCGGCATTAACCCAGACAGCCTTATTGCATGTTAATGGTTCTTTAGTTGCCCGTCAAAGAATTAGGAGATATCTGACTTATTATCAGAGCAGCAGCCCGTCCTATGTCTTAATGGCCGGCATTTCCAGGTGTGTGGAGATTTTAAAGGATCAAAGCAACGAGCTCTTTCCCCTCTATGCAGGGAGACTGAGGGCTTTAAGAGAAGACTTGTCGCATTTAGAACATTTAAAACTGCTGGATCAAAGCTGGCTGGATGCAAAGTACAGTTTTGCTTATGATTCCTCTAAGTTGGTTATCTCTGGTGAAGATCAGGGGAACTATATGTATAAGCGGTTATTACATGATTACCATTTGCAAATGGAAATGGCGGCAACGGATTATGTTTTGGGAATGACCAGTATATGTGACAGCGAGGAAGGCTTTTGTCGTTTAAGAGAGGCTTTAAAGCAGATAAATATTTTGCTGTCGGGGAGGACAAACATCTCTGACAGAATGAGTTATTATCCGGAAAAAGCAGCGGCGCATACCGTATTAACCCCTTATGAGGCGTCGCTGCAAAAAACAGAAAGTATTCCTGTTATGTCAACCAGGGGAAGAATTTCTGCAGAATATGCTTATCTGTATCCGCCGGGAATCCCATTTTTAGTTCCGGGGGAAGAAATCAATGATGGGATATTGGATTTGATGAGGGCTTATATAAATCATGGATTAGAGATTCGAGGCCTGGAAGATATCGCATTAGAAACAATCAAGGTCGTTAAATAAAGAGGTGGATATGTCAAAGCTATTTTGTGTGATGGGAAAAAGTTCATCAGGGAAAGATACTATTTATAAAGCTTTACTGGAAGATAAGGGGCTTAACCTAAATACCGTGATTCCATATACAACCCGGCCAATCCGTGAGGGTGAGACAAATGGGACAGAATACTTTTTTGTGGATGACTTGTTTTTGGAAGAAGCAAGGAAGAATCAAAAAGTTATTGAGTCGAGGGCTTACCATACGATTCACGGGGTCTGGAATTATTTTATGATGGATGACGGGCAGTTGGATTTTGCGAAGGGGAACTATATTGTGATTGGGACGCTAGAATCCTATCGGCAGATTCAAAAATATTTTGGAGAAGATAAAGTTGTTCCCATTTATGTTTATGTTGAGGATGGATTAAGATTATCAAGGGCTCTTGAACGTGAGCGCGGGCAGCGCTATCCAAGATATGCTGAACTGTGCAGACGGTTTCTGGCAGATGCGGAGGATTTTTCCGAAGATAAAGTTGTTGAATGTCGCATTCATAAGCGATATAATAATATTAAGCTGGAAGAGTGCTTAAAAGAAATAAAATCAGATATTTTAAGTGACACTGACAGGTGAGGAGGTGTTTATATGGCAAATTTCAAAGATATTATCGGACATGAACAGATTATCCGACATTTAAAGAAAGCAATTGATAATCATAAAGTATCTCATGCTTATATTTTTAATGGAGATAAAGGCACAGGGAAAGCTATCTTGGCCGGGGCATTTGCCAAAGCACTTCAATGTGAAAGTTATGATGGCGATTCATGCGGCGTCTGCCGTTCATGCTTGCAGACCGAATCGGGAAACCAGCCTGATATCAAATGGATTACCCATGATAAACCGGCAACGATTAGTGTAGATGATATTCGTACCCAGGTGAATTATGATATTGCCATCAAACCTTACAGCAGCCCCTATAAAATTTATATTATTCCCGATGCGCAGAAAATGACGCCTCAGGCACAGAATGCATTACTTAAGACGATTGAGGAACCGCCGGAATATGCGATTTTGCTGTTGCTTACCAGTGATGTTAATATATTACTCCCGACAATTTTATCACGCTGTGTTAAACTTAATATTAAAGCCGTAGACACAGATATCATTACAAAGTATTTGATTAAGAATTATCAGATACCTGATTATAAAGCTAAAATCCTGGCATCATTTTCCCAGGGTAACGTGGGTAAAGCTGTTAAGATGGCTATTTCTGTGGATTTTCAGGAAATGTATGATGAAATCCTGCGTTTGCTTAAGCATATTGATTCCATGGAAATTAACGAGATTGTAGATGCCATCAAGAAAATGGAAGTTTATAAGATGGATATTGATGATGTTATTGATATGATGATGCTGTGGTATCGGGATGTCATGATTTTGGCGGCCACCAATGATCCCAATTTAATTGTTTTTAAAGAAGAATATAGTATTTTAAATAAAAGGGTTGCTAAGTCAAGCTTTAATGGTCTGGATAATATTATTAAAGGTATGGAAAGAGCTAAAAAGCGTCTGGCCGCCAATGTTAACTTTGACTTGACGATGGAATTGATGTTATTAACAATAAAGGAGAACTAGAATGATAAAAGTAATAGGTGTGCGATTTCGCAGAGCCGGAAAAATATATTATTTCGACCCGTTGGACTTTGAGATTGAAGCCGGAGCGAATGTGATTGTGGAAACGGCACGGGGAATTGAATATGGACATGTGATGATCGGCCGGCGGCAAATTGAAGACCATAAAGTTATTCAGCCGTTAAAGCCGGTGATACGTGTGGCCACCCCTGAAGATGATGAAATCGAATTGAAGAATAAAAAAAAGGAAAAAGATGCATTTCACATCTGTCTGGAAAAGATAAAGAAACACCAGCTGGAAATGAAGCTGATTGACGCGGAGTATACATTTGATAATAATAAAGTGCTTTTTTACTTTACGGCTGATGGCCGAATTGATTTTAGGGAACTTGTTAAGGATTTGGCAGCAGTATTTAAAACAAGAATTGAGCTGCGCCAAATTGGTGTCAGGGATGAGACAAAAATCGTCGGCGGCATCGGTATGTGTGGGAGGAGTTTATGCTGTCATACCCATTTAGCGGAATTTGTCCCTGTCTCTATTAAAATGGCCAAGGAGCAAAACCTTTCATTAAATCCAACGAAGATTTCCGGTGTCTGCGGCAGGCTGATGTGCTGCCTGAAGAATGAGGAAGAAACTTATGAGTATCTGAACAATAAGCTGCCTAACGTAGGTGACTATGTGATGACAGAAGATGGTTATAAAGGAGAGGTTTCCGGGGTCACTGTTCTAAGACAAGTAGTTAAAGTGATTGTGACTGTGGAAAAAGACGAGAAAGAAGTCAGAGAATATCATGTAAATCAATTAAAGTTTAAACCTAAACGTCGGAAAGAAAAATTAAAAATTCATGATAATGCCTTGAAAGAATTAGAAGCACTAGAGAAAAAAGAAGGTAAATCGGTGCTATCATAGTTAGAAAGGGAATTTAGACCATGTGTCAGTTGAAGCAGGGGGAACGGCTTGATGATTTAGAGCGTAACGGGTATAAGATTATACAGAATCCTAATAAGTTTTGCTTTGGGATGGATGCCGTTCTTCTATCAGGTTTTGTCACGGTGAAAAAGGGCGAAACAGTCATCGACTTAGGCACAGGTACAGGTATTATTCCGATACTTTTAGAAGCGAAAACACAGGGAAAATTCTTTACCGGTTTGGAAATTCAAGAAGAAAGCGCAGATATGGCCAGACGCAGCGTTTCTTATAATCATTTGGAGGGGAAAATACAAATCGCCTGTGGGGATATTAAAGAGGCATCAAAGCTTTTTTTGCCCTCTTCTTTTGATATTGTAACGACGAATCCGCCATATATGACAGAGCATCATGGTCTGAAGAATCCTGATGCGCCAAAAGCCATTGCAAGACATGAAATTTTATGTACACTGGAGGATGTTATTCGGGAAGGTTCTAAGCTTTTAAATGCTGGCGGACGCTTTTATATGGTTCACAGACCCTTTCGGCTGGTAGAAATTTTTTCGCTGATGACAAAATATAAGCTTGAACCTAAGCGGATGAAGTTGGTATATCCTTTTGCAGATAAAGAACCCAATATGGTTTTAATTGAGGCTGTTAAAGGAGCCAAATCGATGATAAAGATAGAGAAGCCATTGATTGTATATAAAGAACCGGGCGTCTATATGCCGGAGATTTATGAAATCTATGGTTACTGAGGAGGGTTGTGGTTATGGGAATCAATGAAAGAATGCAAGTTCCGGTTGGGACAAGCGACTTTAAAGAAATTGTATCAGAGTACTATTACATTGATAAGACACTGTTAATTAAAGATTTATTAGACACGAAATCAAAAGTGTTTTTATTTTCCAGACCAAGGCGTTTTGGAAAAACTTCTAACATGAGTATGCTCAAATAGTACTTTGAGAAAACAGAGGAAGATACCTCCATATTGTTCAAGGATTTGCAAATATGGCAGCAGGATGTATCATATGGAGGAATAGAAGTATAAGCCTATTCCAATATTTAGAAACAGGGAATGCGATAGCCGTTCGCGGTTATCGCATTCCCTGTTTCTTGCTATTCGATGCTTTTAAGTGCTTCCACCATATTAAGCCGTTTGATTTTCTTTGAAAATAGCCGGTTAACAAATATTGACAGACCAAAGGTTATGACAAGGCATAAAAGCAGGTTTGTCAAATGCAGTTGTATGGGAAAATCATAGCTTTCTCCCGATGAGGAACAAATAATATCCACGAGCCATATTCCCGCAGGCATTCCCACAATAAATCCGATGATGGAAAATAAAATATTTTGGGTAAGAAGTAGGCTGCGGAGTTTTTTGGTTTTCAGTCCCATGACCTTTAATGTGGCCATTTCCCTCTCCATTTCAGTGAAGGAGAGCAAACCGAGATTATACAAGACGACAACGGCAAGGACGACTGCGGCGGCGATTAATATATAGACCATGAGCATCATGGCTTCGCTTAGTTCATCCCAGCCGGTGGCAATACTCGATAGGGATATCATGCTTGCGATGCCGTCATATTTATCGGTAATGGTTTTATCCGTAAGGATACTTGTCGCAGTAAAGTCAAAGCCCAGTTTTTCAAAATATTCTCTTGTAAGGGTAATACCCTGAGTTGTGGGTTCGCGATTCATGGTTGTGATGGTGGTTGTTACCCAATCGTCATTACCGTATAAATGCCACGAAACCTCATCGCCAACCGATAGACCCAGTATAGCGGCCATTTTAGCAGTAATCATAATCCCGTCGTCAGGCGGTTCAATATAGCTGAAGTTCATATCTGTGAATTTAATCAATGTCACATTGTCGGTGACAGTTATGACACCGGTTTTTTTAGTGCCATTGCCGGCTTTGATTTCGATGGCCCCTTCCATCATCAGTTCTCCATCGACATCATCTGCGGTCGTTTCAATCTGTTTGGCCGTTGCCGTATCTTCAATGGTTAGCTTTGTTGCAAACTGATATAATACTTCATATTGCCATGTTTTCAAATCACCCATTGTATCATTCAATCCAAAGGCGCAGGCGAGGAGTGCCGTACA
>Ga0153994_1000473_pt1 | contig 10965 bp, 10 predicted proteins | sample TSNC078MetaG_FD_104735 | JGI IMG/M metagenome (GOLD analysis project Ga0153994, IMG submission 104735) | Attine ant fungus gardens microbial communities from North Carolina, USA - TSNC078 MetaG | ecosystem: Host-associated > Fungi > Mycelium > Unclassified | place: USA: North Carolina, Lumber...
GATCAGCTCAGGGCGATCAGCTCAGGGCGATCAGCTCAGGGCGATCAGCTCAGGGCGATCAGCTCAGGGCGATCAGCTCAGGGCGATCAGCTCAGGGCGATCAGCTCAGGGCGAGCATCGCAACCCCGCCGAGGACCACGACGGCTCCCGCCATCCGCTGCGCCGGCTTCGGCTCGCGCAGGATCAGCCACCCGGCCAGGCTCACCAGCACCACGCTCAGCTCACGCGCGGGGGCGACGAGCGAGACAGGGGCAAGCTGCACGGCGCTCAGCACCAGGATGTAGGACAACGGGGACAGCACCCCCACGATCACCACCTGCCACCGAAACCGCCGCCACACCGCGGCGACCTCCGCGCGTCGTCGCACGAGCACGGGAGCGAGCAGCACCACCTCGCCGAGACTGCATCCCACCATGAACGCGACGGGAGAGACGCCGAGGTCGTTGACCGTGAATGCGTCCCACAGCGTGTAGACGGCGATGGTGACGCCGGTGAGCAGGCCGTAGAGGATGCCGGGGCCGAGCATCCGGTGTATCCCGGCTCGCCGCATCCCGGGCTGGTCGGGCCCGCGCATCCCGGGCTGGACTGGCCGTCCCGTACTGAGCCCGATGCCGACGATGCCCGCCACCACCACGGCCGCCCCCGCCAGCGCGAGTGCAGATGGATGCTCGTGGAAGAGCACGATCGCGAACACCACGGACAGCAGCGGCCCCGTTCCCCGCGCCATCGGATACACCACGGAGATGTCGCCGTGCGCGTACCCGCGCTGCAACACCCACATGTACCCCACGTGGATGACCGCCGACACGCCGGAGCCCAGCAGCATCCAGCGGAGGTCGGCGCCGTTGATCGCGAGGTCGACGCCCGCGACCGGCAGCCACAGTACCGTGGATGCGACGGCGCCGAGCAGGATGAACGGCAGCCCGCTGGCGCTCGCCCGCTTGGAGGCGAGATTCCAGGTTGCGTGCGCGAACGCGGCGATCACGACGAGTGACAGGGCGACGGGTGACACGAGGATCCTTTCGTTCGCCGCGATGGCGCGGCGAAGGGATCCTCCGGGCTTTTGTCCTGTCAGATGACGGCGACGCTGTGCGCCGCCGTGGTGCCGCTCGGACCAGACCTCCCGCGAACTCTTCCGGGGAACGGAACCCTAGGCACTGTCGAGGTCAACGCTATCGGGTGATGAGGTCGTGCGCATAGTTCGCGACCGCGCGTCGGTACAACGGGAGGTGCGGCGCGAGGGCACCGACCGCGGTCGCCACGGCAGCGGCGTGCCTGCCGAGGTCGTGCAGAGCCAGCGCGAGGAACGCGCGTGCCGCATCCGCGAGTTCGTGCTCCGGGTGCGCGGTCAGTTCCGCATGCAGCAGTTCCACGCTCTCCCCCGGCCTGCCGAGGTTGCGGAGGGTGCTGGCGAGCTGGATGACCGCCTGCGCCCGCTGCGGGTCTGCGAGGCCCCCGGCGATGGCCGCGCGGTAGAGCGGCTCCGCGTCGGCCTCGCGTCCTGCGTAGTCGCGTGCGCCTGCCGCTTCGAAGAGCGCGGAGGGGTCGTCAGCCGGACGCTCGGCGACGAGTGCGTCGATGCGCGCGACGGTCTCCTCCTCGGAGGTGGCGGCCGCCGCATCCCATACGGCGTCGATCCTCTGCTGCCAGTCGTCCATCGCTCCTCCTCCGTCCGCCGTGGCGTCGTCACGGCCGCGCTCGCTCGCGCGGTCGCGCGGTCGCGGGTACGCGAAAGGCCGGGCACTGTGGGTGCCCGGCCTTCGCGTGTGGTGCTACTTCTTCTCGGTAGCGGCCTTCTTCTTGGGAGCGGCCTTCTTCTTGGGCTTCTCTTCGGCCGGCGCCTCGTCGGCGGCGGGAGCCTCGTCTGCGGTCTCGTCAGCCGCAGGGGTTTCGCCCTCTGCCTCGTCGTCGTCCGGCGTGATGGTGAACTCGCTGAGGTCGACCTTCTTGCCGTTGGAGTCGACGACCTCGGCGCGGCTGAGGACGATCGTGAGGGCCTTGTTGCGGGCGACCTCTCCGACCATCGACGGGATCTGGCCGTTCTCGCTGAGGATCTTCACGAACTCGTTCGGGTCCATGCCGTACTGGGCGGCACCCTGGATGAGGTACTGGCTCAGCTCGTCCTGGTTGACCTTGACGTCTTCGACGCGGGCGATCTCGTCGAGGAGGATCTGCGTGCGGAAGGTCTTCTCGCTGGACTCGGCGACCTCTGCGCGGTGCACGTCGTCTTCGAGGCGGTTCTCCTGCTCGAGGTGACGGTGCACCTCGTCCTCGACGAGCTGGGTCGGGACGGGGATCTCGACGGAGCCGAGCAGCTGCTCGAGCAGCTGGTCGCGTGCCGCGGTGCCCTGACCGAAGGTCTTCGAGCGCTCGACCTGCTCGCGCACGCTCTCGCGCAGCTCGGCGATCGTGTCGAACTCGCTGGCGATCTGCGCGAAGTCGTCGTCCGCCTCGGGAAGCTCGCGCTCCTTGACGGCGGTGAGCGTCACGGTGATCTGCGCGTTCTCGCCCTCGTGGTCTCCGCCCATGAGCGGAGCCTCGAACGTGGTGGTCTCACCGGCGGTGAGCGTGTCGAGCGCCTCGTCGATGCCCTCGATGAGCTCGCCGGAACCGATCTCGTAGGAGATGCTGTTGGCGGTGTCGACCTCTTCGTCACCGATCACGGCGACGAGGTCGATCTGCGCGAAGTCGCCCTTCTTGGCCGGGCGGTCGACGGTGACGAGCGTGCCGAAGCGGCTGCGCAGGCTGTCGAGCTCCTGGTCCACGTCCGCGTCGGAGATGTCTGCGGCGTCGACCGTGATCTTCAGGTCGTTGTACGGCGGCAGCTCGATCTCGGGGCGCACATCCACCTCGATGGTGAGCAGCAGGTCGCCGGAGAAGTCCTTCTCGTTGGGCCACTCGGTGATGTCGGCCTCCGGGCGTCCGAGCGGACGGACGTCGTTCTCGTCGACGGCCTGACGGTAGAACCCGTCGAGCCCCTCGTTGACGGCGTGCTCCAGGACGGCGGCCTTGCCGACCCGCTGGTCGATGATCGCCGGCGGAACCTTGCCCTTGCGGAAGCCCGGGATGTTGACCTGCTCAGCGATGTGCTCGTAAGCGTGCTTGATAGACGGCTTGAGCTCCTCCGGCGTCACCGAGATGGTGAGCTTGGTGCGAGTGGGGCTCAGCTTTTCGACCGTGGTCTTCACGTTGTTGGCTTCTCCTGATTATTGAAACGATGGTCTCGTCGTACATGACTGGTCGGGGCGACAGGATTCGAACCTGCGACCTCCCGCTCCCAAAGCGGGCGCTCTAGCCAAGCTGAGCTACGCCCCGGGTTACTAACCACAACCCGCCCGGTCCGCTACCCCGACACGAGCAAACCCGTCGGGGGCGAAAGACCACGCACGAGTCTACTGCACGCGCGTACGTCACCGCGCGCCGCCACCGTGGCCACCGCGTGGCGCTGGCGTGGCGGTCGGAACCGGGCCTGAACCTGTACTACGATGTCCTGGTGCCCATCGCGAGATGGGAACGGGGATGTAGCTCAATGGTAGAGCCTCAGTCTTCCAAACTGATTACGCGGGTTCGATTCCCGTCATCCCCTCCATCGAGTGCGCCTGAGCCCTGCTTCAGGCCTGTTCCACAGCCGTCTCCACATCCCGCATCCGCTACCTCGACGAGATGCCATCAACTGCGAGGCGATGCACAGATTTACACGCAGATACTGGCAACTCGTCAGGCATGCGGTTGGCTGGTGACCGTGGCGTGCAGCAGCACGTCCTCCGAGGCGAAGCCCGCGCGCTCGTAGAAGCGCACGGCTCCCGGGCTCGAATGCACGGTCACGCGTTCCAGCCCCAGCGCGGATGCGCGTTCCAGGACGGCCAGCACGAGCCGCGCGCCGATCCCTGCGTCGCGCAGCCGCGGGACGACGTACGCGCACTGCAGGTCGCCGGAGGCGCGGTCGAAGGCGCGTGCGCTCGGAACGCGGAGGGTGACGGCGAGCCACGCCATCCCGACCACCTCCCTGTCGGCGGTCGTCACCGCGACGAAACAGGTGTGCGTCGAGTCGTGACCCGCGGCCCAGGCAGCGAATCGCGCTGCGAAGGACTCGCGCGTGTCGTCCGGCTGCCCGCCGTTCTCCTCGAGCGAGTCCCAGCGCAGTCCGCCGACCGCGACGAGGTCGGACACTGAGGCTGGCTTGATATCGACGTCGGCGTGCATCCAGCCACTGTACGCACGGCGCAACACGAAGCGGCCGGTCCCCACACCGGGAACCGACCGCTTCGCACGTGCACAGCGCCGCGGGGACTACTCCGTCCCGACCGCCTTGTCGGCCGCGTCGCGGGCGCCGTCGATCTGCGACTCGAACTTGCCTCCCGTGACCTTGTTGGCCGCGTCGGCGACGCCGTCGAGGAGCTTGTCGCTGATGTCTTCGGCCTGTTCGCTCTTCAGAGCGTTCTTGACCTGGTCGCTGTCGAGGAACTCTTTCGCCTTGTTGGTGATGTCGTCCAGTCCGGCCATGGGGCACCTTCTTTCATCCGAGGGATCGAAGTGCCTTCATTCTGGTGCCGCCGCTCGCAGACGGCAAGGGTCGCCGCCGCGTCAGCGCTGCAGGAACGCCAGCACCGCCAGCACCCGGCGGTGGTCGTCGCCGGAATCCTCCAAGGCGAGCTTCTGGAAGATCGAGGTCACGTTCTTCTCCACAGCCCCCACGCCGATCACCAGCCGCTGGGCGATGCCTGCGTTCGTCCTGCCCTCCGCCATCAGCTGCAGCACCTCGCGCTCGCGCGGCGTCAGCGACTCCAGCGGGTTCGTGCGCCGCACCAGCAGTTCGCGTACCACCTGCGGGTCGAGGACGGTGCCACCGTCCGCCACGCGGGTGACCGCATCCCGCAGCTCATCGAGCGAGGCGATGCGGTCTTTCAGCAGGTAGCCTGTGCCGCCCTGGCCACTCGCGAGGAGTTCCTGCGCGTACGTGCCCTCGACGTACTGGCTGAGCAGCAGCACCCCGATCTCCGGATGCTCCGCCCGCAGCGTGAGCGCGGCGCGCACGCCCTCGTCGCGGAACGTCGGCGGCATCCGCACGTCGAGGACCGCCACGTCCGGGGCGAGCGAGCCGACCGAAGCAAGGAGCGCATCCGCGTCCCCATAGGCGCCGACGGTCTCGAAGCCCGCCTCGTCGAACAGGCGCACCAGACCTTCGCGCAGCAGCACGGAGTCGTCGGCGATGACCAGGCGAAGGCTGGCGGGGTCACTCGAAGTCACCCCACCAGCCTAGAGGCGGGGCACGGCCGGTGGATGCGCGCCGCAGCCACCAGTGCACGTCCGCGAACCCTGGCCGAGTCACACCGGGATGCGCGCCCCGATCCGCGTGGGACCGCCCACCGGGCTGTCCACCACGAACTCGCCGCGCAACCCGCGCACGCGCTCGTCCAGCCCTGCGAGCCCGTGCCCTGCGAGCTTCGACGCTCCCCCTGTGCCGTTGTCCGTCAGCCACACGCTCAGCCACGCCGCCCCTGTCGCCTGATCGACCGTGCGGTCGAGGAACAGCCGCGCCTCCGTCGCGCCGGAGTGCTTCGCGAGATTCGCGGACAGCTCTGCGGCCACGAAGTACACGCTGCGCTCCAGCTCCGGCGAGAACCGCGTGCCCTGCTGCAGCGACGACTCCACCCGCAACGGGATGGGGCTGCGCGCGGCGAGCGAGTCGACGGCGGCGACGAGTCCCCTGTCCTGCAGGATCGGCGGGGCGAAGCCGCGGGACAGCGCCCGCAGCTCCTCCAGGGTGTCGTGGGCCTGCTGGCCGGCCTCCGCGAGGATGGCGCGTGCCGCATCCGGATCGTCGGAGAGTTTGCGCTCCGCTGCGGCGATGTCCATCTGCAACCGGACGAGCCGCTGCTGCGGACCGTCGTGCAGGTCGCGCTCCAGCCGACGCAGCGCCTGGTCCTCTGCCACCACCGCTGCACCACGGGATGCGGACAGGTCGGCCACTTCCCGCTGCAGCGCCTCCGAGCGCCACGCCCCGAGCATCCCGAGCGCGATGACGCCGTGCAGCGAGGTGAGGCCGCGGGTGATGAACGGCAGCGTGATGGCGAAGATGACGCCGACGATCAGTTCGAGGATCGCATCCCCTGCCCGAGGGTCGAAGGTCGAGTGGATGCCGAACACCCAGTCGACGACCACACGCGAGAGGTAGAAGTCCCTGCCATTGTCCGGGGTGAATCGTTCCCAGAACCACGCTGTCAGGCCGCCGAGGGCGACCGAGGTCCAGACGATGGTGAGCGTCCACGACACGATGCTGACGATCGGGTTGATGATCAGCGTGTGCAGCAGGTACAGCCAGTAGTGGCCGTTGACGAACGGCCCGAACATGGCGCGCCAGAACGACTGCGGCTTGCCGGGCTCCGACCACTGAGGCTCGGTGATCGGCGGGCGGCCTGCCCAGCGCAGACGCACGATCTCCAGCGTCCCGAACGCCCGGACGACGTAGAACGCGGCGATCAGCACGAACAGACCGACGTAGATGACGATGGTGCCGACGCCCGTCCAGAACAGGGTCAGCCCGACGGACATGCCGATGATCGCGATGGGCATGGTCAGCAGCAGGAAGCCCAGCTCGCGGGGCACGCCGCGCCAGAGGCCGCCGTAACCGCGGCGGGTGGCTGTGGATGCGGCGGGCGCGTCGGCTGGTCGCGCGCCGGCGGGCTGCGCGTCGCCTGGTCGCGCGTCGCCTGGTCGCGCGTCGCCTGGTCGCGCGTCGCCTGGCCGTACGTCGGGGGTGCTCACAGCATCCAGAGTGCCAGATGTCGTGGCGGCGCGGACGGGAGGGGGGTCTGTGCTCATGGTGTGGTCTCCTTCGTGTTCCTCCAGCCTCCCGAACCGGCGCCGGCGCTGGTATCGGGCGGCCGCCCGGACCTGTGCGGGGGTTATCCCACCCTTAGTTAGCGGAGGCTCAGCTTCGTTGCGGAATTCCTGTGGACGCGTAGCGTTGTCTTCAGTCAGCAGAAAGGACGCCAACCCATGACGGACATCGCCGCAACCCAGAGTGTTTCGAACCCCGACGTCGCCGCCGGAGTCGCCCAGTTCCTGAGCCCCGTGGTCATCGACCTCACCGCCCTCGTCGTCAACGGCAAGCAGGCCCACTGGCACGTGCGCGGAGCCAATTTCATCGGCGTGCACGAGCTGCTCGACGTCATCGTCGACCACGCCCAGGAGTGGGCCGACCTCGCCGCGGAGCGCATCGTCGCCCTCGGCCTCCCCGTCGACGCCCGCCTCGGCACGGTCGCAGCCAAGACCAGCACCACCGAGCTCACCGCAGGCTTCCGCCAGTCGAACGACACCATCGCCGAGGTCATCGGCCAGATCGACGCGGCCCTCGCCAACGTGAACGCCGCCGTCAAGGAGCTCGACGAGCTCGACCAGACCAGCCAGGACATCGCTATCGAGATCGCCCGCGGCCTCGACAAGGACCGCTGGTTCCTGTTCGCGCACATCAGCAAGTAGCGCAGCCTTCCGCGGCACGGCCGCACCGAATGGCCCTGGATCGTCCGACGATCCTGGGCCATTCGCCGTTCCGTGGCAGCGCATGCCCGACGAGATGCCAGTAACTGCGCTCAGGGCAGGGACATCGCGCTCAGCTACTGGCATCTCGTCGATTCGCCTGCCGTGGCCTGTGGATGCGCGTGTGGAGCGGCATCCGGCGACGGCACCTCCCGCGCGCGGCCGGGCGCTGCGCGGCGGGCGCCGGTTCCTCGGCTGCGCGGGTTACGCCCAGCCGAGCGTGTCGTGCGTGAAGCGGCCGGCCAGCAGCGTCGCGGCCACGGGCATCCCACGCAGGTCGGCGGCCAGGCAGGTGAACGGGTCGGCGTCGAGCACCGCGATGTCCGCCGGCTGGCCAGCCTGGATGCTCGACCGGGTGGATGCGCGCAGCGCGGCCTCCCTGGACAGCGCCTGCTCAGGGTGCCACGGCGACCGGCCGTCGCGCGACCTGGTGACGGCGGCCGACAGCGCGATCCACGGATCGAGCGGCGCGACGGGAGCGTCGGAGCCGAAGGCGATGGTTGCGCCGGAGTCGTGCAGTTCCGCGAGAGGGAACGCACGGTCGGTCCGGCCGGCCCAGAGCGCGTCTGCGACATCGCGGTCGTCCATCGCGTGCTCCGGCTGCACGCTCGCGGTGACGCCGAGCCTGGCGAAGCGCGGCACGTCGACGGCCGAGACCAGCTGTGCGTGCTCGATCCGTCCCCGGCAGCCGACCGCCTCGAACGCGTCGAGCGCCAGCGTGTTCGCGCGGTCGCCGATCGCGTGCACGGTGGGTTCGATGCCGGAGGAGGCTGCGCGCCGCATCCACTCGACGAGTTCGGCGTTCGTGAGATTGGCGACGCCGTGCCCTCCGTCGGGATACGCGCTGACGCACAGTGCGGTGCGCGTGTTGAGGGAACCGTCGCTGATGATTTTCGCCGGTCCCACCGTGAGCAGGCCGTCCGTGCCGTCGATGACGTCTCCCGTGCGCAGCCCGGCCGCGATGGCGCGCTCCAGGTCGTCGGGGTAGATGCCGAACTCGACCCTGAGCGCCGCGGCCGAACCACCGGATACGCCGGAGCCGGTGGACAGACCGGCGCCGGTGGATGCGCCCCCGGCCATCCTGCGCTGCCACACCTCCAGGTTCCAGCCGTACTCGAGGTCGACGATCCCGACCACGCCACGCGCGGCTGCCGCCGACGCCGCCTCGGCCGCCCACCGGTCGAGGGTGGCGTCATCGGCAGCGGCGAGCAGGCTGGTGACGGCGAAGCTCGCGTCCTCGCGCAACACAGCCGTTGACGGATCGTTCGCCGTCTCGGGCGCGAACCGTCGCGCGGCCGCCGTGCTCAGCCAGGAGCAGTGCAGGTCGCCGGCGATCAGGACGACAGCGCGGCCGTCCGCTGCCGCATCCAGGAGGGCGCGGGTGGGCTGGTCCGGCCAGAGCGCGTCATGGAACCCGAAGCCGACCAGCGGCTCCGCTGCCGCCCGCTCGCCTGCCCTGCCAGACTCGCCCTCCGGGCTCCGCGGCTGCTCCGCGTCCTCCGCTGCGATGCGCGCACGCACGAGGTCGGCCGCCTCCGCCGCCGATCGTGCCTGCGAGAGGTCGAGCCGCCTAGCGGTCTGCGCCCACTGGGTGAAGTGCACATGCTGGTCCCACAGCCCTGGCACGATCCACCGTCCGTCGAGCTGTACCCGCCGAAGCGCCTCAGCGACACCGAAATCCCGTGCAGCCACGCTCCCGGCGTCGCCGACAGCCACGATCGCCCCGTCGCGCAGCAGCACATCGTGCTCGCCGTCCACGCCGGGCACGCGCGCCCCGCGCAGCAGCACCGCCTCCGCGCTGCTCCCCTGCTGCGTCACCGCGCCGCGCGCATCCGGTCGTGCACCCTGCGCATCTCCGCCGCCAGGTCGCGGCTGGCGTACACGCCGTCGCCTTCGAGTTCGCCGATGATCCTGTCGACCGTCTCTGCCGGCTTGTTCTGGCTGAGCTTGCTCTTCGCGACGATCTTCGTGGGCGTCAGGCGCATCCCGACCGTGCCGGAGGAGATGCGCTGCGCGTACGCCGCGTCTGCGGGTGCGCCGAGCATCCTTCGCGGTTCTGGCATTCTGTCCTCGAAGTGGTCGACCAGTTTGCCGAGCACCTCGAAGTTCTCCTCGTCGCTGAGGATCTCCGGCACGCCGCTCAGGTGCGCTGCCGTGAAGTTCCAGGTGGGCACGGCCGGGTTGGCGTCGTACCAGCCTGGCGAGATGTAGCCGTGCGGACCCTGCACCACCACGAGGATCTCGTGCTGCCCCAGCTCGTGCACGAGGTCGTCCGGACGGCCGACGTGCGTGACGATCGAGAGCTCGTCGCGCGACTCGTCCACCAGGATCGGGTAGTGCGAGGCGACCAGCCCCTCCGCGGTGCTGCTGACGATCGTCGCCCACGGGTTCAGACGGATGAGCCGCTTGATCTCCTCCACGTCGGCGAGGGCGAAGCTGGGGTTCTGTCTCATCGGCTGTCTCCGGTCGGGGTCGGCTTGGTCAGGGTCGGCTTGGTCAGGCTCGGGCGGTGTTCAGCACCAGATCGTCGTCCATACGCGCTCAGGCCTGATCCTTCGGGCACCAGTACAGTTTGCGCCCTCCCAGCAACTCCATCACGATGTGCGTGCCGCAGATCCGGCACGGCAGGCCTTCGCGCTTGTACACCCAGTGCCTGTCCTCGCGGCTCGCCATCGCCTTGCGGTAGCTCTCGGGGTCGAGGTCGTCCATGGTCATCATCTGGCCGGTCTCGACGCCGATCCGCAGCAGCTTCGCCCAGTCCTGCCAGAGCGCTCGCGCCGTGTCCTCCTTCACCAGCTTGCCCGGCGTGTGCGGGTTGAGGCGGGCGCGGAACAGCAGCTCTGCGCGGTAGACGTTGCCGATGCCTGCGACGACGTTCTGATCCATCAGCAACAGGGCGATCGACGTCTGCTTCTTGCGCACGGCGGCGACGAAGCGGTCTTCCGCCGCCTGGTCGTGCTGCAGGAGCGGGTCGGGTCCGAGTTTGGCGATCACCGCATCCACCTGGGCCGGATCGAGGACCTCGCAGGCCGTCGGTCCGCGGAGATCGGCGACGGCGGTGTCGCTCAGCAGTCGCACCCGCACCTGACCGATCGGTTCCGGCGGGAAGCTGGTGATCTCGTCCTCCACCTTCTCCGACTCCGCCATGCGCAGCCGCGTGCGCCGCGGCGCGCCGATGCTGTGAAGGGAGTTCTCCCCGGCACTGTCCAGAACGGTGCCGTCCAGAACGGCGCCATCGAGAACAGCGCCGTCCGCATCCTCCAGCACCGTCCCGCGCTGGTTGGTCTGCCCCATCCGCCCGTTCGCCGCCGCGATGGTCGGGTCGACGCTGATGTCGCCCGCGAAGTCCCACGCGCCGTAGATGCCCAGGTGGATGCGCAGCCAGAGCCCGTTGTCGAACTCCAGGAACATCTGCTTGCCCACCGC
>Ga0153994_1000475_pt1 | contig 10911 bp, 9 predicted proteins | sample TSNC078MetaG_FD_104735 | JGI IMG/M metagenome (GOLD analysis project Ga0153994, IMG submission 104735) | Attine ant fungus gardens microbial communities from North Carolina, USA - TSNC078 MetaG | ecosystem: Host-associated > Fungi > Mycelium > Unclassified | place: USA: North Carolina, Lumber...
ATAGTCTGAGGATTAGACCTCAGACTTAACAACATCTTTTGTCATTGTCTAAACTTCGCATTTTTGAACTTCTCAAGTATCAAAACATCAATCACAAATTAGTAAGTGACCTTTTGTGATACTACTATATTTTTCTTTTATTATGACTAACAGACCCATGTCCATCTATTTTTTTTAATCACAAAAAGGCCTTGGCCTTATTTCACACACGTACATCTGAACTGATTGGAATAAGAGTTAACCAAGCTTTTTGCTATTGAAGAGATTGAAAGGTTAATGCTACTGGTAAGTTGTGAGCACAACAGCATTCATCCCTTGTTTGGCTACTGACCTATAGATTTATGAAGATACTGTGAAGGTGATTGACTGCTCCTATATTTTGCTACCTCATTTCTGTTACAGAAGACTTTTTAAATACCTGGTAGCACTATTTTTGTACAGTAGAACAATAATATCAAAACAGCTAACAAGTTTCTTCAAAACAATAAGAACAAAAGAGTCAGTCCTCATTGGATGATGATAACAAAAGGAATAAGTAGAGAAGTAGTCGAGGAGGGCGCTCGTTGATGATGTTAGTGAGCACCTGATCTCTACACTATCTCAATGTTCAAAAGTCATTTATGGCTTTTTTTTAGCCTCTCGAGTGGTATTTAAGATCGTTGATTGAAGTGTGTCACAAGTGTATATACAGATCAAAAATAAGTTTAGGTATGAATGTTATCTATTATAGATAACAAGGAATAATCTAGTAAATGGGAAAGGGTAAAAAAAAAGGGTCATGGGTTATGTTTCCAAGCGTGATTTCACATGAGGGAGAGTTGGAATAGGTTAGGTTATGGGAAGGGGTTCACAGCTGTAGAAGTTAATTTGTGAGTATTATCTTGATGACACGCACTCTGAACAAAAAAAAACTCAGTTATCAAGTAGGTCAGTTATGTTTCTGTCATAAAATGGATTGGACACTCACATTGTCAAGTGTCAAACTTTCCCATGGCCTGATCATCAGTAGCATTCATCATTGCACTTTTTCTTTTCTTGAAGCTATTGTGGAACACTATCAATTCGTAAAAATCAAGCAAAGCACATACACTTGAGTTGTTGAGGGAAAAAAAGTACCTGAACAATTTACGAGACTACTCTCTCGAATGCTGTCCTCTATAACAAGCTTAATAGCTTGTACAGGGCGATACTGACCAGGGACGGGCGAATGCGATTTCATAGGCCTCTTTGAAATTAGAATGAAAATTAAAATTAAAAAAAACAGCGTAATTGGTTATTTGAATCAGACCAGTGGCTGGAAGTGCTTTATGGTATTCCATCTATGTGATTGATTAATATAGTATGGCTTTGGAAACTAAATTACTCTACTCACGGAAGGAGGTTTCCACCAGCTTGTCCATCATCAAGTCGACACGAGACAATTTCAGTCAAATTAAGGACGACATCGCCGCGCATGCGCTTTCAGGCTGACGGTGACATTGATGTTGGACACTGAATAGACAATGAGAGGATTTAGAAGATGCATTTAGATGGGAACCATTACTAAAAAAAATGTTTGATAGTAGCATCACGAGTTTGAGGAGATATGGTGCCTTCACGATAGATATGGCTATTAAATTAGCAGTAACAATGATTACCAAGCTATATAAATACTTGCGGAGAATCCAGTTTTTTTGTAATCAATATGTTGACGAACTGGTTGAGAAGACAATCAATTTCGTCGTAACATCCTCAATGTGTAAATCTCTCAATTGATCAACAGAGGTCTCGATCTTGGGTTTGAGGGTCGCCAAACGCCAAGGTCCAAATCTTCCTTATCTTGCAGTTCAGATATTCTCGTCTAAGATTTTTGAGAGCTGGTGCTTCGAGATATATATTATATTGTGAGTGCCACATGACACACGGGACAATCGGGTTGTCAAAGAGTATGCATGAGGTCTAGTTTTATAACAGACTAGAGAGGTTACGCACAGAGTCATCGATAGAAGAGGTCAAGTACTGTATCGAATCCATTTCCTGTCCAAGAATGTGATGGTATTTGGATTGAAATCGCATGCTCCGCAAAATCATTTCCACAGTCGACAGATGGTAGTTTCAGCGTGCGTCAGTTGGTGGGAACAAATGAGGTTGCAGTTGTCGTCTTTGATGCAAAGTACTGGGTGATAAGCCAATTGTCTCCTTCTTGTTCAGGCCGAGCTAGTGATCAGTCTATTACCCCCTGAGTGGCCACGTCAGCACTTACAGACTAAAAAAAATGTTGGAATAATCTACAAGATAGAGAATGGTTATTTAGTATTTGACTGTATAAAAAATCAGGTTTTACACGCTGTTGAGCACAGTTCTCTGATCGACACATTGTCATAACAGAGATAGATAGAGCTCCTTCTCCTCGCGACTGAAGTAATCGGTGGCAAGCCTATATAATCTGCTCTTTGTACCTCGCAGCCTTCAGGGAGGGAATCAATGGTCAAATTAGAAGAAAAAAAGCATACCTTTGCTCGATGGAGCATCATCCGATCAAGTAAGATTTTCAACTTTTTGAACACAAGTCTTGTCAGGACCGATCATTCTGTTCTTTTTGGAATGGAAGTCAATATCTCATTTGTTCCAGAAGCAAGTCTAAGGCAATTAATACGTGTTGTGTCAAGGAGCAGATAGGTAGACATACATGTTGCATAGGGGGTCTGTCCGCAATCTGTTTAGATATATATAATTTTCTACCAGCTGTCAGATCACAGGCACTCACCGTCGCAATTCTGTTGGTTGCTAAACTTCCAATGCAACGACTTTCACTCACAGGATTTGCCTTGGCGTCAAAGATTGAGCAAAAAAACATAACCTTCAACATGACAGCCAACTTACAGAAGTAATTGACTCTCACAATATAGGGTCGATGATGAGGGACTTGTAGGAAGCGATTCATGTCAAAAAATGCACTAGATCAATGTCAGTGAGAGTACAGAGAGAAGGGATACGTACATTAGTATGTTAATTGAAGAGTAACGTTCATCGAGTTCTATACCAAGGAGAGCGGAACTGAAACTATGCAGAATGTGTTCGTACATGTTTTCAAAGAGAGGCGTTTTGTTCACAATGGTAAAACACCCACACTTGACATTAAACGTATCGCATGCTCGATACCATGACCTCACCCACCTATTATTTCCCTGCTGCACATAGGGTTTCTTTCTCTGTTGCCCCTCCTGCCCATCATGGTTATGCCGACTTGAGGAATTCCGTGTTTGACGTTATCTATTGCCATCCGTTTTCCAACCAGTCCTGCTGTCTGCTTCCCCTGAGCATTTCCAATGATGTGTACTCGCCGTTGGTGGATGGTGACTCGAGTCTTTGAAAATACTCACGGGACTCAGCTGTTTCGATTAGTCTTGAGGTCTATGGGTGTCCCTCCCCCTTCCAGCATCGCATTTCTTTGATTGTGATCTGGATAGTGCAAGCGTCATGGAAGAGCAGTAGCAGTTCAGCGACTTTTTGTTTGTGCGTCAAGACAATAATGATAAGTTGTGTCTGGTTGGAGAGATGAAGAATCGATTCAGTTGGTCATACCAAAGAGTGCTCCCTGTTTGTATGCCGTCACAACCTTCACTGTCACCATTACAATCACCTACCCCTGCCCCCTCTCTTTGCTGCCAATGTTCTTCATCCTCAATGATGATATGTTGCCCTCCTTCCCACCTTCCCCAGTCTTGTGCCGTGAATCGCTGCCCATATACGATTTGTAGATGATGGCAATGATGATGAAAGGAGATATGATCTCGAGTTGAGATGGTCCTCTTCCATGCTAGATGAAGAACGAAGTTTCTTCAACCCTCAATGCCTCGAAGAGTCTCAAGTCTGTCACTTCTCGTATGACCAACGATGCAAGAGGCAGGATGCCAGACAACACCCACTGAAAATATAGCACCAACGACTAAAGGTGCAGGTTGTGCAAAATCATAAAACATATGCGATCGAGGGGTAGCGCAGGACTGACTGGAGTACGAAGGTTGAGGTGTCTGAGACGCAACAGAGAAAATGTTGGTGAAGGGAACTTGGTGAAGAGTAAGACACATGAGGGAAGGGTGGAAGGGTGGCGATCTTGGTCTCAGAGACGCAATTGGAACATTTGGAAGCCATGGCCAATCAGACGAGCAACCACTTTTTGAACTGAACTTGTTTGCATTATCGGTTAGGACACCTATGGTGTAAGATGGATATTTATGCACTCTAGACTGCTGGTCAGAATTCGAAGGCAGTGGTGACAACATTATTGGACTTACAAAGTATTGGAAATCTAATCAGAAAGGCTCGCTAGGACTTTGAAAACACTATACAGGTCAATTAGTCAACAGGATAGAAGCTCACTTTGTTGTACCAGTGTGAAGAAGCATTCAAGACATACATTTTGAGACAAAAAAAGTGCAATAATAGACAAGCTGTAAATTTACCAAGTCGATAAGGTAGAGATGGACAGAATTGCGCAGTCAAAGAGACGATGTCGTCAACTGTCTAGGGATCTGGACAACAAAAGGCCTCAAACCTACTCGTTGGAAGACTGAGCGCAGAGAAAACCATCTAGACTTGAGTTGGACTTCTGAGATGTGGGGATACTGTGAAGTCTGACGCGATGAAGGTAGTAGCTTAGTTGGATGAGACAGGCACGACCTGATAGAAATAACATGTTGAGCTATTGAATACCAGAAATGGTTAGAGCACTAGTAGAAATCAAATTTGCTTTGACACTATGGACTTACGAGAAAGCAAAATCAAAATTAGGAAACGCGCATCAGAGAACCCCAGAAAATACAGACCGAATGGCAAGGTGATACCAGGAATAGTGCAGTGGTCGCTGAGCCTGCAATAGAATATGAGAGAAATTGATGCACCTTGGACAGCAAAGCACTCTCTAGATAGCGAATAGGACTCGTGTTGGGATATGCATGCTGATTGAAGGTTCTGAGAGACAGAAGCGTCTTGACTTGAAGATTTAATAGACAGGGGTAAGGAATGAAGTTATAGAGAAGATAGCGTCCGTTAAGGAGTTCGACGCGCTGTACAGTGGATATTAGTCATTGGAGAACCAGACTTAAGAAAAACATTAGAAACAGAACACACCTTGTGAAGCTGAGTCCGGGGTGGATTTAGGGTTCACTTGCGAGGTTGCACAATAGTAACCAAGATCTATAATCATAGAAGGTGATGAATTGACGTACTTTGCTTCATAAAAGGACAGAAACAAGCTTGTTACATCACCTAGAATGCTTCTGGAATCGCGTGGATCAGAAAGTAGTGTTATAATAGAGAACGTAGTCGTTTGAGGACTAGGAGCCTCCTCGGCGGCTGAAAGGGACATCTGAAGAAAGCAGGATCGTGGTATCGGCACATAGAAGATGGATTGTGAAGTTGACGCTACCGGAATTGTAGTTGTCGAGTAGATTAGACAACTTAATAAGCAAATAAGAGAGGAGTTCAGACATACTTTTGCAAGAAATCTGGCTCCTCGGATAAATTCCAGAAGAGTAGTCCATAGATAAGCAGCGGAACTGCAGTCGACGACGCGGGGACTTTGAGTCAGCTGTACCAAGAATAGATATATTTGCGGGAAGACTTGTAGTAGAGAACGACACTGAGCAAGAAGTGGCCATGGAGTAGAATGTAAAGCGGCCCGGCTCTACAAATGGATCAGAAACATATAGAGTATGTTTTTGTTGACTCAGAGTATCACATAGTAAGATAAATAGATGCGTACATTGGTGAAAATGACATTTCAGCAACACCTGTGGAGGTGAATTGTGGGGATACTTAGATGTACGGTGATGAAAAAGGATTAGTACATACTCGGTTTCCGACACCAAGATGAAACTTGATGTGATATAATAGAATCTGGATCGCTTTCTCAACCCTGTATTGGGTCTCACGAATCTTGGATGTTTCGATATCCAGGAAGATGAAACTGTCATAAATCTTGGACAACAGGCACAGCAGAACAATGCGATTTAACATAGGAATAAATATCAGTCAAAATCTCGTAGAGTTCATCAGGGGTGTAAGTACCTTGAGGGTTGTACTTCGTCTCGAGTTGAATGCCAGCCTCAAGTAGCCCATTGTCTTTAAGCATACACAATGCATTGGTTCCTGATCCACTTGCAAGGTCAGAGGCTGCCCGATATACGGGGAGAAGATGGATGACATATTAAGTCAACACGGAAACTTGAGCCACCCACGAGGGTAAACGAGTTCTCGACAATCGACTTCAAGTATCATGGAAATAGCGTCTAATGCTCTCCAACAGTTCGGACGAGCTACTTAGAGCACTGATAACACCCTTTACAGTTTGTTCGCTTTGGACAGGATAGAAACTTGGGTGATGAGTATATGATTCTCAATGACTTGGGGTTCCACTCACTCATCCGTTGTTGGCAAAATACGAGAAGCGCATTTTTGGCATAGGGAGCCTCGAAATCAGCCAGATTTTTGAAAATCCGCAGCAGTCAAATGATATACATTTGACTGGCCCTCCAGCTGATGTACCTGCACAAATAATGTAAATGTTAAATTAAGCACTCGAACCGACTGTTATTTGCACCGGATACAGATAGACTTTCCTGAAGAGACAGCCTGCATGTCTTGCAGAGTTCTGAATGCCCTTAACATTCCGGTTGAATTTTAACCAGCGAATGAAGGATCTTCACGCACGAAGCGCTGATTATTCTCAAGGAGCTCCTCGACGTCCACTGCTTTTCCGGATAGAGTTACTCTTGATGCACCCTTCTTCACTTCCCCGGTGAGATAGTACCTTCAGACATTTTAACCTGTGGTATTCCAGAAAACTGTTGTCGTACATCGGCTCAACAATTTTGAACAACATCTGCCAAGCGGTTCACAGTTTGCTTATCATCTCAAGAGTCCATTCCTCTGTCCATTCCCCTTTCGTCTTGAGTCATGCCTGCTTGCAATTGGTTCAACTCTGGATGAGACATGCGAAAACCCTCCTTGGGTGCCCTGGCCGCAGCTCACACGTATTAACATTGGAAGACTCTAGGTGTAAAGTAACGAACCCATTATTGAGTGGACGATTCTATGGCGTCACATCAGAAAGAACAGATCTCAGATCAGGCACTGTCCACAAGGCAACTCGGACGTTTTTTTTAGTTGATGTGATAGCAAATTGAGCTGTCGCTAACCGATAAAGGTGCAAAGAACTCCGTTGCCGCTTACATAAAAAGTGATTGCCATCATTCCTGTTGCTATCAAGGGCCACGCTTCCTGTTTTAGTGAGTGTGCCTCATTTTTAGAGTCAGCTAAAGCCCTTTTAATTATGCTCAGAATGACCCCAAAACAACCCCAATGTCAAATATGGGGAGATGGATAAAGGAGTGGAGGAGTTATAAATAGAATTATACTCTGGGACAGATGTATGGTACTACTTTGGAGAATAGATAGTACTTAGCAATGATGGGAAACCTAAGAAGGCAGGCTCTGGTGAACAGGACAGAATGCTGGAGCGAAGTATGACTTTTGATGAATGACCTTGGCTTCAACTTATGTGTTATGCCCTGGTCTCCAGTTGTGAGGTTGGTTGCGTATTTCGGAATGAGGGTAAGTCAGTAGAGTAGAGGTCCTAGGGATATAGCCTATGATAGAGACTGAAATGGACAAGGATAGGATTAGGACCAAGTGATGTTAATTTACAAACTGAGGAAATACACTGTAACTACTCAGTACTTATAGGAATAGGAGGAGAGTAGTCTACTACACTATCCTACTAATTATAATTTCAGGAGAATTATTAGGAGAAATAAATTACATAATTGTCAGATTTCTGGAATATGACACCCAAGGCAATTAATATTGAAGGAGATATGAAGTTTTCAAGGTTCAAGGTTCAACTTTCTTTTCCATTCATAATTTAAATTTCTAAATTTGAGCTCAGAATTAATTTAATGGTAAAATTGCACATGGACTTCATTATCACATTTCAAGGGTTACATTGGGGGTTACATTAGGATATACAGGAGCAATAAAAATTCCTCTGTGAGTAAGACTATTGAGTGGGTGCAATAGGCTGGATTTCTCCAGTCATACCTATTTTGTTATATATCTAAGACTTATCAGGCACCTTTCAAACATACCATAACACACTTGAATGACTCATATCCTTAGCAAGTAGATGACTGAAGTGCAATGCTAGTCCATGTGAATACTTATACCCTAAGTGTCATGACTTGGCAAAATGGCCAAGTCATTATTTAATATTTCTTTTCTTTTTCTTTTCTTTTCTTTATTACTAGGGTGGAGCATGGGAAAGTATCATGTGACCATCAGAGAGTCACAGAATGGTCACATCACAATGGAGTCATAGTCACAACATGTGACAAAGAAGTCAGCTGATGGACATGAGGACTGTGGGAGACAAGATGCATAGCCACAATAGTAATTGTATATCTAGTGTAGCAAATCTAATGGGGACTCTATCAAGTTCTCTTTGTCAATCACCAAACAAAGAGCAGTTGGCTTAATTCCAGCTTGGAGTTTAGCTTTCTTACACCAAGCCTTATTGTTTGTTGGCTATCTGGATGCAATGGAAGTAGGATCATTCCCAGAGAAAAGGAATGGTGAATCAGGTGACTTGTATGTTAGACCACATTTTAACATAGAAAAGTTCCCATACTCTTTTTGTCCACTCTTTGCTATCAACTGTTCTTGGGTTCAACTACAAGTGACAGTGATTGTGTCTATAAACTGAAAAAGTGTGGTAGAGCCTAATAGGAGAAAGCAATGACAAATGGTAATGCCAAAGGTATTGACAAGAGTCCTTATATTATCATTGTCAGTGCAGGGTATGCCTATCGCATTGTTTTTGATTCAAGAAAACTGTTGTTGAACTACTTCTCTTTCTCTGGGCCAACAAAGTTGCCAGAATTTCAGCTGCTATTCAGCTCAAGTGCCAACTTGGTCATGAAAATTTCACTGTGAGTTTTTGTTTTTGCTTTGCTAGCGAAAGATGATATTAAGTGTGATAGATATTTGAGAAAGCAACTGCTGTTGGCAGGACATGGAGGGTGAGTCTATGAATTTTGAGCATGTATACAAATTTTCCTGTTGTTCTATAGGATAATACATATCCAGTAAGTCTTCCAGTCTCCCACTCCCAATGTCACACGTTACAATTGAACAGGTGCCAATAGGGATATGGTTCAGACATTCCAGCCCATTGGTACTCCCTTTTCCACAGAGCTAAATCCCAATTGGAGCACTTATCTTGTGAGTCAGCCTGAGATTCAGGCATACTGGGAAAAGAAATATAAACTCAAAAATCATACCCACCTTTCCACCATTGTGAAATATGTGGAATGGGACAAGGAGAACATGAATGACAAAGTGACTATGGTTGATGGTAATGATAATGGAAATGAGAGCATTGTGAGGGCCAAAGTCATGATCTGGGCAATTGGTGGATTTTTCAAACCAATGTTCCTGAAAGAATTGAAAGGGTCAATGGGGAGATTTAAGGGTATGACATGGCATTCAGCAAGGTGGAGGCATGACATTGAGCTGAAGAGGAAGAGAGTGGGTATCATTGGGAACGGTTGTTCTGTGTGAGCTCATCTTCTTTCTGTGTGATCTGAATTTGAGGGAGAGATCCTTTATCCCAGGGCATAGCTCATCCCAGAGATCTCAAATGATCCTTCTGTAAAGGTTGTCAATTTCTGTCGCATGCCTCAGTGGTTTGTTCTCTGAGCATGTTGTCCCTTGAGTATGTTGTCTTTTGTCCTCGGAATACTTGGCTAATTGGGCTGTGTAGAATAACATGAAATATCCTGACATGGTAAAATGGATTTTTTGCCATATACCCTTTGTAATATGGTTATACCGCAACATCCTAATGGCTTGGGTACAGACTAGGCTTGGAACTTGAAGAATAAATTGTTGATCACATTCTCCAAGCTGATATAGGTACCATTAATTTCACCAAAGAGAACAAGATCCTGACACAGCTTGGAAGAAAGGTGAGATAGCTTCATAACAATAAGGTGTTAAGTAGGCTTCCCAGATCAAGCTTTTAAGCAGATATATCAGGCACAAAGCTCCCAAGGAGTATGTAGATAAGATGATCCTGAGTTATTGTAAGATTCTTCTTTGATTATAACGTCTTCAAGTTGCTGATAATAGATGGGTACTCTATGTAGCTCCCAGATGTATGAGGATTATCATTGATCCTGATTATCTCAAATCCCTCCATTAACCCAATGTGTCACTGAATTGGGATGGCATCAAGGAGATTGTGGAAGAAGAGATCAAACTCAAGACAGGAGAAGTGATTCCTTTGGATATTATCATCTTCAGAATGGGTTATCTGTAAGTTTGGTTGTGCCTTGTGTATAACCGATTGAGCGGCACACCGCAGGAAGTCTCCAAAATGGTCAATGCCAAGGGCAGCAAGGATCAGACAGCAAGTGATTACTTCGAAGAACAGGGCAGACCTATAATTATTTTCCTCTGGAGTGGTTGGCAGAAGTCACTGAATCATTGAGGTGTATTGACCTGACTTCAACTGCCATGAGGATGCCTAAGAAACACTCAACAAAAGCAAAGGAGAGTTACTCTAAATCAGGATGACATCTAGGAGGTCCAATAAGCAATTTGACCGAACGACCCACAATGTAGCGAGATGAAGGAATTCTTGTTATACGTTTAATACGTTGATACTACTTCCGTTCTCAAGTACATTGTAAGCCCTACTTCGAGAACTGTGAAACCTGTGGCCGTTTAAGTGCCGTCATGCAAACCTCAAAAATGACTCACCATATTCATGAGTCCACCCAATCCTCCGGAATTACCGCCTCCAGTCGTCAACTTGGACTGTACCACGAATTTCATGATAGTCGACACAGCACCAGAGACAACATCCTG
>Ga0153994_1000476_pt1 | contig 10902 bp, 3 predicted proteins | sample TSNC078MetaG_FD_104735 | JGI IMG/M metagenome (GOLD analysis project Ga0153994, IMG submission 104735) | Attine ant fungus gardens microbial communities from North Carolina, USA - TSNC078 MetaG | ecosystem: Host-associated > Fungi > Mycelium > Unclassified | place: USA: North Carolina, Lumber...
AGACTTTAGCCAAGGTGACTTAAATCCACTCCAAGTCTGAGTTGACAAGAAGAACTCAATAGAGTTCCCATTTGATTTTCTATACTATATATACAACTACTATTATAGTTATGTACTTTATCTCCCACAGTTCTCATGTTACTTATCATGTGACTATCCTGTCACATGTTGTGACCATGACCTATGACATGACCATTCTGTGACTGATGTCACATCTTTGTGACTTTGTGACAGTAACATGACTTCTTTCCTATGCTTCACCTTTATAGTAGTAATTCAACTAAATAAAAGAAAATGACTTAGCCATTTTGCTAAGTCATGACAAAAGTAGCATTTGATATATATTATACCAATGAATTCCTAATTAGAATTTGCTCTAGAACCCATTATCAGTCCTTAGAACATACCAAAGTGTTATGTAAAATAGTGAGCAGGTAGAACTGGACCTAGAGCTTATGCAAATATCTCAGGAGACAAGTAAGATGAGCTAGCATCAGGTTATAAACAGAGTTATCAAATGGGAACATTCTAGATCTACTTTTTATTAGATATACCTTGTTAGAGATGGCATACTTGTACTCTAGAACTAGCAGTGTATTGATGATAGACTTAGGTAGACATGCCACTCATTGCAAATAAGCATTGATGGTATCAGATCAGATATATTTGAATAAATGACACTTAAGACATAACTTAGAGATTTGGGACTGTAGTTGGAGCTTACTAACACTTGATATGTAACTAAGAAGTTCTAAATCACAAGCCAATAACAGAAAAAAGAATATCAAAGAATAAAGAAGATTCTAGAAGAAAATGGTGATGGGGACGCATCATTGATGGGAAGGAGTTAGAAGAGGGACACATAATCAGTAGGATTTTGGGAGGACTTAGAGCAAGAAGGAATCAAGGGAATTCTAAAAGTAGTAATAGTTTCCTTTTTATATTTTTTATTCTTTGAGTTTCAGGGCTTTGTAATAACTTTAATATAGTATCTGGGGCAGAATGAGAAAAAAAGAACCTCTTGGCACTTACCTCCATTATCACTACCTCTGGAATCATGAAATGCAAAACTATTGAGTGTAAGAGTTCAGAGTCAGTAGAATGTCTTAAGAAGAACACAGAATATACCCAGAACTCAATCTAGAGAGAAATAGCAGATGCAACTTAGGCAGGCTTCAGAGAGGACAGTAGGCTGGGAATGCTTGGCTAGGTGTATACTTGGACTGCATCACACCTGTAAGGTTTAGTGTTGGGGGTGCAAACAAGAGGGCAACTGAGTGTGGAGGGTTCATGAGTGATCAACTAACTAAATTTTCCAGAGAAGCTTTTGTCATGGTATGTAAAGATTAACATCTTAGAGAGGCTATGCAGTGATGATCTAGAGAGATCTTACATTCCTTTAACAACTACCAACTTATATTTTACTTGAGCTGCATATAATTTCTATTTTCTAGTTATTTATAACCTTCATATTTGATTATCTTCTCTTGGACCTTTAGCATGCAATTGGGAGCTAGTACTGTTGTTACACCACTAGAGAATTTTCTATGAAAATATAGTATGGGATACATATTATACCCCTGGATTTCACTATTGGAATTCACTCTAGAGGCCTCCTACAAGCCCTAGACATAATCTAGACCCAAGATTGGGTACTTCTCTTAGGTAGTGACCAAGCTGCCACATGCTAGAATAGCATATACCTCGGGAGGCAAGACTGATAAGCTAGCATTAGGTTTCTTAGATACAAACTATCAATATTGAAACTCTAGAAATCAGAGGCTCAGAGATATCTTTGGAATGTGAGATAATTTCAATCTAGAGCAGACTTAGACTAATAAGATACCCAGATGACAGATTAAAAGTCTATCAATGACTAGTGATCCTATCACTGCTAGACTCAGTCAAGAAATGGACACACCACTAGATGATAATCATATTGCTGATGCTTAGACACACTGTCATGTGTTTCTAGACCATATTTGGAGTAGAAGAAAGCCAGTGAAAAGGCTGTTGTTACTAGGGGTTTTCCTGTTTTCTTTTTAAATAGAAGTTCCCCAACTACTGTCTAAGTAGCAGTGAAGATAAAAGTTTAAATAAAATTAAGATATGTGATCTCCTAAGGAAAGCACCCTAGTTGACACCATATATCAGCATAGTGTCCCTTGTGCAAATTCATAGGAAAATGAATTTAGAAGATGAAGGTTGAAAGAAGTTGTAAAGTTTAAATTCTGCTGATGTATTATGGTAGCAGTGATGTTCAAAACTTGATTCTCAATTCTAAACTACTGTCTTGGCTCTGTGCTTGAGTCCTGCCTGCCTGGTGTCACCCTAACACCCTGTTTCAAAGTTGTTCTCACAGTAGTACTCTCTGGCTATGTGATCAGACTATCCTCACAGTAGTACTCTTGACTATGTGATCAGATATGAGACTTTGATAACTCCCTGTATAACTTGACTCCTTAGCAATGCTAAACTCTGTTTTAGAGCTCCTATGATATTGCCTCTGTGGCTAAGTCACTTGTCCTGTAGTCTCTTTGGTTTGACTCAGTCTTGAGTCAAAGCAACTTAATCACTGATCTGATCACTCTAAAAATAGATTTCCACTTTGAAAACCCAAATAAAGAAAAGAGGCGACCAAGATTGCTTACTCTCTTCCTACTAAGTGGGGATTTTTATAGGTTTAGAGAAATACAAAAGAAATATACAAAAAATAGAGAAAATAATAAACCCAGTCATAATCTATTATTACAATGATTGTTCCAGTAGTGATAGGGAATTCTGCACCTCCTTGTCTTTTCTTGATTATTTTCTATTAGTTTTGCCAGGTCCGTTCTGCCCTTGCTAAGTTACTGGGTTACCTACCACCAACCCTATGGCCATCTCCCCCTTTCTTTGGCTTATCTCAGCAACTCAGGACCTAACTTCTTTCCTTTCTTGTCTAGGAAGTTTTGGGTGTTGTTTTCATAGCTCCCTGAGACTCTTTATTACTTCTTTGTTTCTGATCATAGTGGATCAGTTTTAATGCACTCCTATTCTTAGCCATCACTGATCAAGTGATGCTGTGGCTATTCTTATTTCCTGCTGGGCTACTGGTCCTGTTTCTTTGTGATAGACATCTCGCCAGACTTTTCTATATAAGATTTCTTTCTCTAACTAAGCTGCTATTCTCGGCAATAATGCCATGGGGCCATGGGCTCAACTCTGCTGGTTCTTGAGTGATTGGCCTGTTGTTGGTAGTGACCTTATGTTCCTAGGTATACTGCTACATAGTTAGGTAGCCAGTTTTTGGTAGTGAAGTCCTCTGTGTCTTTTTTGCTACCTAGCAGGTGATTTTATCTTAGTCCTACTTCTTGGGGTGTGAATTCATGAAATTTGTTTAATTTTAGGCCTGAATATATTTCAGGCTTTATACCAGTTTGGAGTTTAGGAAACAATGGACAGAAGTGAAATATGGAGGTGGGGCAAGATTACATGATCATGTCTGGGAGGTATGGAGGATAGGAAAGTGATGGCTGTCATGGCTGCATGGTGGTGTCATAGAGGAGAAACACAAGGGAGAGTGGTAGAATGAAATATTTCCTTTTTTATTTCTTTTTAATTGAGTCTCCAACATTTGTAATATTCTAATATATTTCTCAGAGTGGAGATTGATAAGAGGAGCCTTCTTGGCCCTTGCCTTTATCTCAGAAGCTCTTGAGGTTGTAAATGCAATTATCTTGAGTGTATAAGAGGTAATCTTGGTAAGAGATTGAGTTGGTGACTGTTTCCTACCTTATACTCTATTCTTTCTTGAGACAAGATGCAGCAGTTGCTTGGACAACATTCTATAGAGTAGCAGGCCTGAAAAGCCTAGCTAATCATTGACTCAGATCATATCACACCCATAAGGTTTGGTATGAGGGTGCAGATGAGGGCTTAATTGAGTGTAGTAAGATCCATGAGTGGTTTACTGACTATTGTCACAGTTTCCTGTAACATATCTGCAATCACCCCATGAAGCATCTTGGTCACACTAGTTACACCCATTTTGTCTACTTTGTACTAGTTTGCCAACAGGCTATAGTTATGAACCAAAGACACTTCTGTATACACCTTGACTTTGTTCTCCACTAAGTAGACTACTCAATCATCCTTTTGCTCTCTCAACCAGAAGCTCCCTGAAACTATTAGCCCCAATCAAGATACCCTGTGTAGAGGAGGCTCCAGCTAGTTAGTATCAGCCCAACCAGGACCCAGGGAGTTATTACTTGATAGTAGAATAAAGCTAGCTTAAAACCCTCTATATGCTCCAGAACGTGCCACTTCATGTCACAAAACCCTACCTCTAACCTCCAACTGGAACGTCATGCATGACGCAATGGACTACACCCAGTATCTTCCAGAAAGTTCACTAATACTCCTGTAGAACAGTCGGACTGTTCATGACCTCACAGACCAGAAGCCAATGCCTCATTTCCCTAGAGCCAGTAAGAGAGTTAGAGAAAAGGATGGCTGAAGATACAGTCAGCAAACCATTGGACTACCCTATCACACACCCCAAACCCACAGAGGATCAGACCCCAAGCCCCTAAAGGGAAGTATCAAGCCAGGACCTACAGGCTATCTTGCTGGCACTGACTAAACAAGTGGGTAACTGCTCACAGCAGAAACTCTGGGTGATCAAGAAACCAAACCCATTCAGCAAGGGGGGTCTAAAAGAACTACATGCATTTATTTTTCAATACCAAATCTATTTCCATGCTTGTGAAGGAAAGTTTATAGATAATGGAGATAAAGTTTTTTTTGCCATATCCTATTTACATGGTATTGCCCTAGACTACTTTGAGCCCTTTATCAATGAACTCGACCCCTACTATAACTTAGACTTTCTAAAGGATTGATCAGCCTTTGTGCAGAAACTGTCTAACATTTTTGGCTTGTACTCTCCTGAAGACAATGATAAAGATACAATAATGGCCATCCCTTTCCCAAATGACAGCAAGGCTGTCAACTATTTCATCCGCTTTTCAAAGTACCAGAACCGTATCTATTGGGATGAGAGGGCCCTCTGTAAGGTAATAAAGAACACAATCTCTACCCACATCCGTTGTCACACCATACAAATGTTTAAACAAAATAAGTGGCAATTTGCACCCTAATAACCAGAATAACCAGCTCTAGAGAAGAGCTTGGCCCTCCAGAGATGTTCCCCTAGATACCTGGTCATGAACTTGAGCACCTAGCTTGAGTAGCAGAGTAGTGGCTGTGACCACCACTACATATACCTCATAGACACTTGCCTAGGCACCCCATATTGGATTTCCAACAGATTTCCCTTCTAGAAGTGCTCTTGAGGACGGAAGTGAACTTAGATGGGTTAGTGCAACATGAGTAATGTCATACCTCAGCAGCCGGCAGTGTTATTTATAAAAGAGTTATGATCAGATCCAAGCTGTCATAACTGATGGCTAAGTATAGCAAGATCAAGAGAGTCGAACTGTTGCAAACTCGCATCGCAATGGCAGTAGAAGGAAGCTAGACTCCAGAGTAATGAGGAGACATAGAGGAGATAGAAGGAGGGATAGAGAAAGTGAGAAGAGATGTAGCAAAAAGGCTAGAAGAAGATAATGCGCTCAAGAGCAAAATAACTCAAGATCACTGTCTCTGTCTACAGCCCAGCAAGAGGCTTGAGACCCAACCACCATGCATGGAAGGATCCCTGGAGTAGGAATAGAAGAGTGGGGAGTGGTCACTCAGTGTTCAGGAGAAGCACCGTCTCATCATTGCAACCTTACTATGTTTGGGAATTCAGAGGTTTTCTTTGTCTCACTTTCTTTGTTATCTTTTTGCTTTGTAATCATAATAAAATACTCTAGGGCACAGAAGGGAACTCAAGCATCACCCCCCCATCATCATTCCTCTCTGTTGCTCTAGAGCTTAATGGCTATTTTGAGCGACTGAGTCTCTATCTTTTTGAGTATTCTCTTTTAGTTTCTAAAAACCCACAAAACCTCTCCCTTGACAGGAATTCGAGCCCCAATGGACTTGGGCATTTGCTTATGCTAGGAGTTGATAGCTTGCTACATGTCATTGGAGTCGGCTTCCAGTTGTATGGTCAGCTAAAGAAGAGCCCACATAATAATACGGGAGTTCTAGGTAGTTCTGTTATATTGATGATGAGCCAGACTACTAGACTAGGTAAGGACAGTAGTGTCATGACATGAGACAAATGTGCATCTTAGAGAGCCTATTACAGTGAGAACTACCTCAAGTGGATTTATAATATTTTCATTATCATTTCTTTCAGTTATTTGAGTCTCCTCCTCTACCCTCTATTGTTCTTAAACTCTCTTTTTATATTTTATTATCTCCCCAGTGCCTACTTGTTTAGTGCACAATTGTGAGATATCTCGGAGACTTTTTTATATTCTCATTTGTTATTACTATTGTTTTGTGATCAATTCCCTTTGATCCCCATCACTGTAATGAATTGTGCTATAGCCAAGAGGATGTGTCATAATTTGAGAGCTTTAAAAGAGCAGTTTTACAGATTGACAATAACTATTGGAAAAGAATTCAGGATGACAAGCACAAATATAGGACAAACTGTTTCTCTCTCCACTACACATTTAAATTGCCAAGACCAGATTTGACCAGAACTCCTGGGGTCAAGGAAAGACCCACCCCTATTGAGAGGTTGCCCAACTCCCCATTGTTCCCTGGAGCTCCCTCAGTTATCCCACTGCAGAGGGGTCCTAACAGTAACATCTTAGGAGCAAATGGTTGACTCACACCAGCCAAACAACAACATCATATGAGTCTAGGCCTTTGCTTTGTGGCCAATCTGGACACTTGGCCAGGTCTTGCCCTAGACCATCAACTAGATCCCTAAGTAGCTTAGGGGCATGTACAGCGTAACTCAAAATACCTGTGGAATCAACTGAGGTGCCAAAAAATATGGGAGCAGTTTACTCGACTTCCTAGTACTAACTGGGAAAAATCCCCTAAGAGTAGGGGCTGCTACTCTTCAGGACCAAAAATCTCTTCTTGTCCCACTACACTCAAATTTGGTCTTAGGGGATTTCCAGGGATTAGTCGATTTAGGTTTACCAAACTATTTGTTGGATTCAAATTTTGCTGCTGTCCACAAGTTACTGTTCTGAATTACTGAGCCTTGTCCCTTGACATTAATAGATGGCATAGTTAATCAGATTGTAGACCAAATCATAACATTACCAATTCAACTTACCTGTGGCTACTCCCATACACCTAAGTTCTTTGTGACACATTTGGATGGGTCAAGCCCATTAGTACTAGGGCACAACTGGTTACAGACCCATAACCCAAGGATTAATTAGAGTAAAGGAATTCTGGACCTACTAACTCAAAGACCCAAAGTCGCAGTGAACACAAAAAACTATCTAATCAACAAACCTAGAGAACCACCATGCAACCCACAACCCCAACCATCTATATCATTGATCAATGCAATGGCCTACTGACGTTGTTACGCCACTAGAGAATTTTCTGCAGAAATGTAGTATGGAATACACATTATATCCCTGGATTTCACTGTTGGAACCTACTCTAGAGACCTCCTACAAGCCCCAGACATAATCTAGACCCAAGATTGGGTACTTCTATTAGGTAGTTGCCAAGCTACCATATGCTAGAATAGCATATACCTCGGGAGGCAAAACTGATGAGCTAGCATCAGGTTTCTCAGAGACAGACTATCAATGTTGATACTCTAGAACTCAGAGGTTAAAGGATACCTCTGGAATGTGATATAATTTCAATCTAGAGCGGACTTGGACTAATATGATACCAAGATAACAGATCAAAAGTCTATCAATGGCTAATGATCCCATCACTACTGGACTCAGTCAAGAAGTGGACACGCCATAGAGCAACAGGAATATTGATTACCTTCATATGCACTTGTATGTGTTTCTAGATTGTATTCGGAGTAGAAGGAAGCCAGTTCAGAGATTAGAGGATGTCAGGTAGGAGTGAAGTATAGAGGTAAAGTAGAAGCATATAGCTATAGCCAGTAGGCATGGAGGATAAAGAGGTGACATCTGTCATGTCCACATGGCAATGTCATGGAGGAGAGAAGTGAGAGAGGCTGGAAGAAGAAAGGGTTTCATTTTTTATTTATTTTTAATTGAGTCTTATTAGTTTGTACTTTTCATATAACACTCAGAGAGCCCGAGAGAAAGGCAATGGAATCTTGACACCTACCGCCATCTCAAGGGCTTGAGAGTTGTTTTATGGCACTTTTCTGAGTTCTAAGTGAAGTGGTTGGGTTGTTGAGGAGACTGGAACTCTATACCCTACTTGGTCAAGAGACAAGACGCAGCGGTCGCTCAGACAACCTTCTACAGAGTAGTAGGCTTGAAAAGCCTGGCTAATCATCAACTCAGATTATATCACACCTATAAGGTTTGGTGTGGGGGTGCAGATGAGAGCTTGATTGAGTGTGGTAAGGCCCATGAGTGGTTTACTAACTACTTTGATAGTGAGCTTGTTATGATGTGTAAAGGTAGACACCTTAGGGACACCATGCGAGGAGGATCTAGATCGAGCTTACCATCCCTTTTGAACAATTTTATCTTAATTATCATGCTAAGTTTCTATATTCTCTTTTTAATACCTTTATTCTTGATTCATCCCCACAAACTCTTTAGCATGTAATTGGGACCTGGTACTGCATTTTTAGCTTGTACTAGGCTAATAGTCCCTTTTGCCCTCTTCAATGTGCTTGTATAGTACCTGGAGCCTAGTCTTTTCAACTTACCCATTCAGCTAATAACAGCTAAGTAACTCACACCAAGCCTGCTGATCCCAGACTAAGCAAGATCCCTGCAGAGTACCACCAATTTGCAGATGTGTTTGATAAATGATACTCGAAACTCCTTCCAAAACATTGGCCCTATGATCTGGCTATCCGAATAGAAGAAGGCTCAGTACCACCTCTAGGACCCATATATTCCTTATCAGCACTTAAGCTGCAAACTTTGAGGGAGTTTATTGAAGACAACATTAAGATAGGCTCTATCCAACCCTCTCAATCTCCAGGAGGGGCCCTAGTACTATTTGTGAAGAAAAAGAATAGCAATCTGAGACTATGTATAGACTACTGGGGCCTCAACAAACTGACCTGCAAGGACCATTATCCAATTTCATTGATTATAGACCTGTTGGACACCCCAAAGAAAGCAAGAATTTATACAAAAATAGACTTGAGGAATGCTTACCATCTAGTACACATCGCCAAAGGCAATAAATAGAAGACCACTTTCAGGACTCGTTATAGATCCTTCAAATGGTTGGTCATGCCTTTGGGACCAACAAATGCCCCTGCTGCCTTTCAGCGATTCATGAATAAGGTCTTTAGAGACTTGCTAGACATTTTTGTAGTTGTCTACCTAGACAACATATTTATTTACTTGGACAACCTGGAAGATCATCATGGTTATGTGAAAGAAGTGTTGAGGCATCTCTGGTTATACAAATTGTTTGCCTCACTGGCAAAGTGTGTGTTTCCTAAGGAGAGTGTTGAATTCCTGGGTTTTGTATTGGGTCCACAGGGATTGTTGATGAATAAGCAGAAAGTACAAACCATCTGAGACTGGCCTACACCCTAATAGTTAAAGGAAGTCCAGTCGTTGCTGGGATTCTCAAACTTCTACTGCTGATTTATCTGCAATTACTCAGACTTAGTAGTTCCCCTCACTCGTCTGACAAAAAAAAATACCCCCTGGATCTAGTCAGAAGATTGCCAAAGAGCATTCGAGGTGTTAAAGAAAGCCTTCACCAAAGTGCCAGTATTAGTAAGATGGAACCCTCAATCCAAAATGATAGTTAAAACAGACACATCGGACAGGGCCCTAGCAGCCATTCTCTCTACCCACTCTGGGAAGGACATCCATCTCATAGCCTTTCACTCCAGAACCTTTAATGAAGTAAAACTGAACTATGACATTCATGATAAAGAACTATTAGCTATAACCAAGGCATTCAAGAAGTGGAGACATTACCTTGAGAGTACCCTGACCCCTGTGGAAGTATTCACAGACCACAAAAACCTTATCTACTTCTACAATACCAAATCTCTTTTCCGGCAACAAATGCGATGGTCCAAATTCCTGTCCCAGTTTAACCTTATAATATACTTTAGACCTGGGAGATTGGGAACAAAGCCAAATGCACTAACCTGCCACTAGGACATTGATGGGGATCAAAGGGAATTTGATCTCGAGACAAGGGTAATAACAAATGAAAATATAATAATCCCCAAGATGTTTCACAGTTGTGCACTAAACAAGTAGGCACTGGGGAGATAATCAAATAACAAAGGAGAGCTTGGGAATAAGGGAAATAATGGGGTACAATCCAGAAGAACTGAAAGAAACAATAATAAAATACTTAAGAATCCACTCGGGATAGATCTCACCAGAATAGGATCTCTAAGACGCACGTTCGTCTCACGTCATGACACTACTGCCCTTACCTAGTCTAGTAGTCTAGCTCGCCATTGATATAACAGAACTACCTAGGACTCCCGTACCATCGTGTGGGCTCTTCTTCAGCTGACCATATAACTGGAAGCCGACTCCAATGACACGTAGCAAGCTATTAACTCCTAGCATAAGCGAATGCCCAAGTCCGTTGGGGCTTGAATTCCCGTTGAGGGAGAGGTGTAAGGGGTTTTTAGAAAGTAGAGTAGCACACTTAGAAAATATAAAACTTAATCACTCAAAATAGCCGTTAAGCTCTAGAGCAATAGAGAGGGATGATGATGGGAGTATGATGCTTGAGTTCCCTTCTGTGCCCTAGAGTATTTTATTATGATTACAAAGCAAAGAGACAACAAAGAAAGTGAGACAAAGAAAACCTCTGAATTCCCAAACATAG
>Ga0153994_1000480_pt1 | contig 10783 bp, 7 predicted proteins | sample TSNC078MetaG_FD_104735 | JGI IMG/M metagenome (GOLD analysis project Ga0153994, IMG submission 104735) | Attine ant fungus gardens microbial communities from North Carolina, USA - TSNC078 MetaG | ecosystem: Host-associated > Fungi > Mycelium > Unclassified | place: USA: North Carolina, Lumber...
AGTTCCTTAGTTCGTAGATTAAAGTCATTTACGTCTTTTCCTTGTCCTATCCTCACTCCTATCAATCTATACCACTCCTCTCCGAGATTCCTGACAACAATTCAATCCTCCTGAAATACGCAATCACACGCGCGACAGTCGATCGAGGCACAGTGCACGAGCTGAGGCCAAGGTTGTTCTCCCACTTTTGTTGTCAAATCCCTTCCATTCTGGAGTAAATCCCTTCTATTCCAGGCCACTCCGCTCCCGCTCTGCACGTCCCATGACATCGAGTCATCTTGCTCTCAAGTGCATTGTTTTTACCAATCCTCCTTTCTATTTCCTTCTCTAACTTCCTTATTCCTCTCTCTACCTCCTCTATATCTTCTCATTCCTTTAGAACTTATTTTCCTTTTTTTGCCATTGTGATATGACTTCACATTGAATCAATCCTCTTGATCTTGGTATAATTAGCTATCAGTAATGAGAACTTAGATCTGATTGTAACTCTTTTGAAAATAGCCCTATCAGCCACTAAGATATGATGTTGCTCTAGTAGTGCTAGGCTACCTGTTAAGCCTCAATTTAGTAGAAGAGAGTAATGTCGGTTAATTGAGTCTTTTCCCTGCACAACCTAGACTCAAATGATGGATAAGTGGAGGAACTAGGATTTCTAGGATTTTTGCTTAGAGACAACGAAACTAAAGACTATAGTAAGGCTAGAAGTAATAATACCTAAGGAACTGTAGTTATCTCTGATGGCAACAGACTGGTGTGACCTCTAGTTGTTATGGGGTTGTGACAGTGTTCTTCTCTTATGGCCATGCCCTTATGGCCTTAAGGAGGTCAGATGGTGTGGTCCTGGTTTTTGTGGATACTGTTCATAGAATTCCTATACCAACTCTGATATATGGTTTAACTCATCAGCCCCTAGCCATGAGAATTCATTATCTGTCCCTTCGTAATCTGCCCATTGAACATAGTAGAGAAGAGGGAATTTACACTAGCAATCGAGTTTGGAGTCTAATACTTGAGCTATTTTGTATTCGATATCCTCTTCAACTTCAATTGATAGAGGGGATGGGTTGTGACAACCCTCAATGCTGCTAGGTGATGCTGGTTCTAGTTGAGAGATATAGAAGACTGGGTAAATTGACCTAAGATGGGCTAGTAATTTGACTTGATAAGAGTGGGAACTAGGTTTTCCTATGATTTTAAATAGACCTAAGAACTTTTCAGATAGTTTTTTGGATGGGCAGGTGGTCCGAATAAACTTAGCTAGTATGAATACAAAGTCTCCTATTTGAATTTCCAGTGCTGGGGATCGTTTTGAGTCTACTGCACCTTGGTAATGGTTCTGGGCTGCCGTGATGTTCCTTTTTAGTTTCTCATAGACTGTCTCAAGTTTTGCTAAGTAAGGTCTCAAAGTCTTAGGTAGATTTTCTAAGTTTGTCTGGATTTGCAGTCAAGAGTAATAACCCTTGTTTGCAAAGAAGGGTAATTCTTTTGTGGTTGCTGAGGGTGCATTGTTATAGGCAAACTCTGCCAAGGGGAGTAACTGGGCCTAGTCTGACTGCTGGTAGTTACAGTAAGTCCTCAGATATTGCTCAAGAGTTTAGTTCGTCCTCTCAGTTTGTCTATCTGCCTCAGGGTGGTAGTCTAAGGTGTAGTGTAACTTTATTTGCAGTACTGTCGCCAGTGATTTAAAAAATCTAGAGACAAACTCTGATCCCTTGTCTGAAGTGACATGTGAGAGAACCCCGTGTTTGGAGAATATGTGTTGGATGAACAAGTAGGCTAGTTCAGGGACATCAATTGACCTGTGAGCCGGGATGAAAACAGCTTGTTTAGTCAACTAGTCAATAATTATGAGGATTTCTGTAAAGCCTTCTGATGGGGGCAGTTGTTCGATGAAGTCCATCAAAATTGAGTCCTATGGTTGCAAGGGAATAGAGAGCTTTTTTAGATAACTATATGGCCAGTGCCATCTGGACTTGTTCCTTGCACAGACGCTACAAGAGCTCACATAGTCAACCACAAATTCCCGGAGTTTTGGCTAGTAGTATTCCCTGCGAACAAGGGAGAGTGTCTTCGACTAGCCAAAGTAACCTACCAGCACGTGATCATGTTTCGCGTGTAGTACTTGTAAGCATAGTTCTTGTCCTTCTGGCACAAAAATATACCCTTTCCAACAAAGGAGACTATTTGTGTTTATAGACCAACAGTTATCTCTTGAGGGGGTTGGGTTTTCTAGTCATTTCCCGAGTTCTAGATTGGCAAGGGTAGTCTCTTTGATGCTCTGGTGTAACACTTTGCAATTGAGAGTCTGGGCCATCTAGGATGGGATAGTGCTCAGATATGTTGCTCTTGCAGATGGAGAAAGTTGTTTTGCTGAGAACAGCAGATGGTAATTCTGAGGGTTTGTTTCCAGGAAGTCATTGTTGCCGTTCTTCAGATAAAGGTCCCACTGATGGGTTAGCATATCTAGCTTGGTCCCTAAGTGTCCTGGTTGGAATTTAATAATCATGTTGAAATGCAAGAGGAACTCTGACTACCTGGCCTAATATCTGGAAAGAGACTTTGACTCTTGGAAGTAGGTTAGGTTTTTGTGGTCTGTTAGGACCTCTACTGGAATACTTGTCCCCTCAAGGTAGTGTCTCCACTTGCAAAAGGCTTCATATATGGCTAATAGCTCCTTGTCATACACGTCATAGTTCATTTCGGCAGTACTAAACGTTTGGAAGTAAAAGGCAATCAGATGGATTTTGTCGCCCACTTTTGTAAACAGGATTGCAGCCAAGGCATAGTCAGAGGCATCTAACTCTATAAAAATTGGCGTATTCGAATCCCAGTGAGTCAGTATTGGTGCTGATATGAACACTAACTTGAGGGTGTCAAAGGCCTGTTGGCAATCCTCACTTCATAGCCAAGGGGTATCCTTCCTAGTGAGTCTTGTCAAAGGTACAATAATTTCAGAGTAATTGTTTATAAATCTTCTGTAGAAATTTGCAAACCCCAAAAAGAATTGTATATCCTTCAATCAACATAGAGAGGGCCATTTCCGAATGATGTGTACCTTCTCACCATCTATCTGCAGACCCTTGCGGCTCAAAATAAACCCGAGAGATTTGACCTGCTCTTGGTGGAACTCACATTTGCTAGGGGACGCATATAGTCCATTGGTTTTCAAACATCTTAGAACCTCTTTAACCTGTTTCTTGCGTTCTTTCAGATTTCCAGAATAAATCAAGATATCGTTGAGGTAGACGATTACACATATGTCCAACAGGTCTGTAAACAACTCATTTATGAATCTCTAGAATGTTGAGGGTGTGTTCGAGAGACCAAATGGCATTACCCACTACTTATAGGAACCATAGCGAGTACGGAATATTGTTTTCTACTCATCACCATCTGTTATTCATACTAGGTGGTAAGCATTTCACAGATCTATTTTTGTATAGACCTGGGCCCTTTTGGGAGTATCCAAAAGGTCAGTAAGCAATGGAATTAGGTATCTGTTCTTTCGGGTGAGTCAGTTTAGTCCTCGGTAGTCTATACATAATCTTAATGAGCCGTTCTTTTTCTTGACAAATAGAACTGGCACCCCACAAGATGATTGCGATGGTCGAATAAAACCCATATGTAAGTTTTCGTCAATAAACTCTCTCAACATTTGGAGTTCCAGTGTTGACAATGAGTAGATTGGTCCAAGGGGGGTATTTTCTCGCTCTCTAACTAGATAGACAGGTCATAGGGGTAGTATGGCGGCAGCTGCTTGGACCTTTCCTTATTGAATACCTCAGCATACTGATGATAGTTAACAGGTATCTTACTCAGATCATGTGAGTCATCTCTACTTGCCCAGCACAGCTAGTTAACTCCTGTAATACTGATAATAGTAGTTGAAATAGGATGGCTCCTTGCAATTTGCAAGCCCTTTGGTATGCTAAAGCATTGATAAAGGATATATGAGGTTTGTTCACACTGGTAGAAGGGGAAGTAGGTACTTGTACAAATGGTTCCTGGGGTTCTGGTGCTAATGACATATTAGCTGGTTCAGGTATGGGTGGACTTGGTAGGACTACAATACTGCATAGCCAATCTATGGTAGAATTCCATTCTCTGAGCCAGTTATGGCCCAATACCAGTTTGTAAGAGCTGTCTAAGGTTGTTACATAGCATTCAATCACACATAACAACCCATAAGATAGTTGAATTGGTAGGAATATTACTTGATTTACATAGTAATTCACAGTGCCGTCTATCAAGGTGAGGGGGAGTGGGTCAATCTTCTGTGTTCTGAGCTTATTACTAATCACAAATTTTGAGTCCAAAAAACAGTCCAAAGAGCCTGAATCAACAAGTCCTTTAAACATCCCCTGTACCAACGACAAGCAAAGGTCAATAATTAAGGACCTTGTCTTTGAGAATGTCACTACTTCCAACCAAGGCCTCTGCTCCTGGGTGATTTTCAGGCAGTTGGTTCTCTCGGGAGTAAGATGACTACCTCCTCTTTTTTTCTCTTCTCTGGTGTAGCAGTGCTGGGGTCAATGTAAGCCGCTCTTGTCCCTGGTACTGCTGGGTTTCTTCCAGCCTACCCACAATATAGACAAAGCCCTAGGCTCATTCAGCAGTTACATTTCACTATCGTCAAATAGCCGTTGGGTCCTAAAATGCTCAAAGACAAGGATGATTTTGGTAAATGGGTGGAGGAAGAAGTATTCTAGGCTCTTTGTTGGCTTGGTGAGGCAGTTTCCAATGCCTTTGGTCACTCGATGGGGTCGTTACAGTGGGTTTCAGTTTTGGAAAGTCTCGGCAAGTGACGCTATAAGGTACAGGCCATATTAACCTTGTTTTTGTCATCCTGAACCTGTCTCCAGTAATTGTCATTGATTCTCATTACAATCCTTCAAATGATGATAAATTCTCCTGGCTGTAACGTAATTCCTCACTAATCCTTGTGGGTATGGTGTCCTTCACTACTTTGCAAAGGGACCTGTCATCCCACTAGATCCAGTTCTAGTACTTGGCAAAGTGAATGAAGTAGTCAGTTGCTCTTCCATCATGGGGGAAAGGAATAGTGACAATGGCGTCTTTGTCATCATCTTCTGGAGAGTATGACCTAAAGACATTAGATAGCTGTTGGACAAAGACTGGCTAATCTTCCAAGAAGTCTAGAGAGTAAAGGAGATCTAGTTCTGTGATAAACGGTTCAAAGTAGTCCAGGGCAATGCCCCTGAGATAAGAAATTGCAAAGAAAATTTTCTTTGAGTCCTCAGTAAATTCTCCTTTACTGGCCCTAAAATAAATTTGATATTAAAACAGGAACGCTCGAAGTTCATCTGGTCCACCCCCACTAAATGGATCTGGCTACCTAATAGTTTAATGTTTTTTCTTTGGTTGGGGTTAGTTGTTCCTAGATAAGGCTAACAATGTAGCACAAAGTTCAAGGTTGGAGATCTCCTTCTGGTTAGTAGGTATTGGTTCTGATGGGTCTAATAGGAGGAATTCTGGGACTAAGGCTTTGTCTTTACTTCCCTTGTATCCTGGTATCTCTCTAATATTCTCTAGTAGTCCCTAGGAGGTGAGCCATTGGCTCTTAGCCTGGGTGGCCATAAAAGGTCTCTTAACAAGTGTGACTGTCCTCTCTTGGAGATTCTCTGGGCAATTGCCTTTGTGCCGGATGTGTTGTTCTAAGCAGGGGTCGGGTGTGGGGTTTCTAGACATTCTAATAGTGTGCAAGGAATATTAGTTTCATTGTACTGTCAAGCCTCAATTTAGCAGAAAAGAGTGACATTAGTTGATTGAGTCTTTTTCTTGCACAACTTGGACTCAAATAATAGGTAAGTGAAGGAACTGGGATTTTTAGGATTTTTGCTTAGAGACAACGAAACTAAAGACTATAGTAAAGCTAGAAGTAATAATACCTAAGAAACTGTACAATTATCTCTGATGGCAATAGACTGGTGTGACCTCTAGTTGTCATGGGATTGTGACACTACCTAAGTTTGCTTCTATTCTTGAGAGCACTTCTAGAAGAGAAATCCATTGTAAATTTGATACAGGGTGCCTAGGCAAGCATATAGTAGTGGTCATAGCCACTACTCTGCTACTCAAGAGAGATGCTCAAGTTCATGACTAGGTGTCTCGGAAATATCTCTGGGAGGCCGAACTCTTTTCTCAAGCTGGTTATCCTAGTTATTACAGTAAAAAATGTCACTTATTTTGCCTAAATTGTTGTTTGGCATGACATTGGCAGAAAACTACACTACACTACTCTAAAATTGTCCTTCAAATATTAATGATAGATCCTGTCTTAAGGGGATAGAGTCAACATTATGTCCAGTTTCTCTCACTAGCTTATGGAAAAGAAATGGAGATCTCAGAGTGATTCCAACTACCTGCAAGAGTTTTTGAGAAATTTTTACACAAATCTGAAGTCTTTTAGGACCAGCTGTAATACACAAGCTAGCCTGTTCTCATCATTCTGAGAGATAGACCTTCCTTTTTATGCCTAGGGTCTAGTCTACTATAGAGATAGATCCTTGACAGAAACCTACTCTGAGCTCTTAGTACATCTTCTGTCCTTTTACAGAAACAGAGACACTCTTATAGCCCCCAGGACCCTCATCTGGAATAAACACAACCCCCAAGTTCTTTATAGAAACAAAGAGAACAGAAAACAGTAAACTTAACAAACTATCACAAAAGACCACTTACTGATTGTGATTTGGTTAAAAGTAATTTCAAAAGATGCTTATAAGTAAAGTTAGACAGTGGCAAGAGATGTTGTTAAGTCTGAGGTCTAATCCTTAGACAAGGAGTTCTTATATACAAAAAGTGATGGTCTGTGTACTAGAACAGGCCATCATATGCTACTACCTATTGTTCTATATATGGTACTACCTTTGTACTCTAAAATGCAATAACTTAACCATATAGAGGCTGTCCTTTGTTCTAATTAAAGGCAGATGACTATCTATGGGTAATTAATTAATGTCTATGTACAAACATTAAGGTCTTCATATCTCTACTAATATTAATTTCCTTGAGGTTGCTCTAGACTCATTCTAAGTGTTATAAAGAGGGCTTCTGTTGAGCCTAGAACCAAAGCATTAATCATAGCAGTTTCTGAGATATCAGTGATTTAATAAATAGTACCATAGTGGTTATGTCATAACTTGGCAAAACAGCCAAGTCAATATTTATATTTCTTTTCTTTTTCTTTTCTTTTCTTTATTTTCTTATTGATGAATATGTGAGAGGAAAGTGACTCATAGGGAAGCACAGGACAAAAGGGAAGGATTAGGGTTACTCTTCATATATAAATAGTGTACAAAATGTAATAGAAACTCTATTGAGTTCTCTTTGTCAAACATTGATAAAGAGCAGTTGGCTTAATTCTGGCTTGGAGTTGGCTCTCTGACAGGTTACCTGTTAATCTGCCTGATATCTTGACAAATATTGATTGCCTCAAGATGTGACTGGTATTGATCAAAAGGTCTTTTCAAGGGCTTTTTGTAGCCATTGAGACTGTGAGAATTGTCAAAGAATTAATGGAGATATGGCCAAATGAAGTTTATGATAATTAGACTATAGTTGTCACAACCCCATGACAACTAGAGGTCACACCAGTCTGTTGCCATCAGAGATAACTGTACAGTTCCTTAGGTATCATTACTTCTAGCCTTATTATAGTCTTTAGTTTCATTGTCTCTAAGCAAAAGTTCTAGAAATTCCAATTTCTCCACTTACCTATCATTTGAGTCCAGGTTGTACAGGGAAGAGGCTCATTTAACCGATGTCACTCTCTTCTGCTAAATTGAGGCTTGATAGTAGTAAAAGTTTAAGAACTTGATAGAGTTCCTGTTGAATTCAAGCTACTACTTATACAAATGTCTATTGGTCTATGTGCTAGTCTCCTGCAATCACAAGACCCTTACTAATAACTATATAGTATTACATAATCTGTCCCATACTATTTATATCCTTTAGTCCATTGTATTTTGGATATTTCCTATCAAGTTTGTGAATGTATGGGAAATAGTTTCTTTTTTTGGAACTATCTTATAACATAGGTCACCTTCTTTTTTCTATAATTAGTCATTCCTTTCTTTCAGTACCTGCTCTTCTTTGTCTCATGCTTAGGCAGTGTAGAAGGTGCATTTACAACATGCATCACAGGGTTGTAGTCCTTTGACCTGTTTTTAGCTACTGTGGTCTGCCTACATGCTCCAGGTTATAAAAGTGTTGATTTTTTAAATAAAATAAGAAAAAGGTGTCTAGGGACTATCTAAAGCAACTTTCAAAGGTTTAGAAGCTTTGGACAAAAATAATTTTTTCACCATAGTAGCACAATGGGAGTGGGAAGATGACAACATGACAACATAACAATATGACTAATGTATTGTACATGAGGAAAATCTGCTACAATTTACCTTGGGATAAGTAGTTCACAAGTAGTTTATTGTAATTCAACTTTGACCTGGTCAACATATTCTCTATTATTACAGATAGAAGATTGTGGTGTCAAGTAACTTGACTCAGTCTGATGAGCACAGAGCTGAGGGATAGAAAACTTACACCAGCACAGCTGCCTAGTGAACATCTACATGACGGACAAAATGATAAGAGATAATCAGAGATAAGGGATCAGAGAGGAAACAGGACAAAGAAAGAATGTGACTTCAAGTGTTTACAACATCTTATTGTCCTTACCACAAGGGCTCAAAATTGTAACAATATGTGCAAGCTGCACTAACATGACCGAAAACCCACTAGAAGACATGCACAATGTTTTAGTGAACGTAGTAATCACGGTATAGATGCGACATCAGCCATTCAATTCAATGAGACAGAATCCCAGGGCAAGGGTTCAAGATATGTTTGAATTGAGATGTCTTATTGGATATTAGGACACCAGTCCAAAAGTTGGCTCAGCTCTGGTGCACTAAGGTAATAAGAATGGAATCGACGGAAGGGATTCCGCCGCTGCCGTTTATCGAGAAGTGGGTGGTGACAGCCGTATGCATCCTTCGAAAAGGGTATCAAGCCATTTTTGTGCTTAGAGGCAGCCTTGAGAAGGATAGTTTGAAGGAGAATAAACTCTCACCTCTCCTTCTGTTGCCTCACGTACATTTTCAGAATCGTCAGGATCTATGCCATGGTAGCTGAATTTATTCTCCGGCCAACGAATTGCAGCGCGGTGCAGGTTCTCAAACCTGAGCCTCTTGAATTCATAGCCAACGACAGATATTTGATCGGGGTATCTCCCTGTATATTCTTTGAATCGTCCGATTGAAAATAGAAGATTTTGGAAAGAGTCCAATGCGAAATCTTCGGTCGTCAGTCGAGTAGAGATGTCCTCCTTGGATGTGATGATATTGCTTGATAAAGCTAGCCGTAGATACGATTGTGCTTCGGTCATAGTTGATTGAGACCGTGTTTGGCCTCTGTATCCTGTGTCAATATCCAAATGCTTTGACAATGAGATGGACAATACCCGCTGAATACCACAAGTGCACGCTGATCTCTTCTGGCTATACTCAACCTAATGGGCCATACTTTAGTATTTTAATCTTGGGCACCATGAAGTGGTGCCTGCGTAATGGAGGGTAGACTCACCCTCGTTGTATGTGTTGGTACAGTGCCTCCAATCTAGCCCTTCCTTTCTGATACGGCTCCAATGCCCATTGTGATTCGTCTAGCCTTTGTCCTGGATCATTGCCAATCCAAATTGCGTGTCCAGGAACGATGACAAGGTGCTCCAAGTTCTCCATGTTTGGGTGTGTAATAGTCGCCCACCATGAACTCCCAAATTTTGTGGAATACCTCTGATCAGATGGTGTAGTAGAGGCTCGACATAGTCCCGGTTGAGAAAAAATTGGATTTGAGGAGAGCCAGAAGCGTAAATTGTGATATAAGGAAAAGGATGTGAAAATCATCAAAAGTGTCACCGCACAGTTTGTAAACCTCGATCGACTCAGAAGAGTATCTGTCAAGGTGCGTCGGGAAATGAGCCTACTGAAATTTTTTCGTGTGCCCGAGCTAACTGGCGGTGGAAGCATTTGGACGCGATCTAGATTGAGTCAACTTTTCCCCGCTTCTCCATTTACAATGTGTCAAGATATAATGTGTGACAGAAGATAAGATAACAGTACATCTTGGATTATTGGAGATAGACAACTAAGTACAGAATACACACAACGGTCAACGAAGAGAAAACCTAGGATGAATCAGGGAAAAACTCCAGTAAGCCCTCCTCCATTTCCTCGAGATCCTGTTGCTGCCAACTGTGTAACCGAAGCTGCATGAGTTCATCCCAGAAGAGCGTCGGCGCTTCATCATGTATTTTCAAGAAGGCTCGAATCTGTCTCAACCAGCGTTTCACTAAGCTGAACCTCACTTCTACTTTCTTATTGTTCGGCGAGGGATACTCGAAAGGAGGTAGATTTTCTTGATACGCGAGCATGGCAAGTTGGCCTAGCCAATAAAACGGTCCCACTATCGAAGAAAAATAGATATCTGGCACCACATGAAGTTTCAAGTAACGCACAATTCTGGATGAACGGCGGTTCATTGGTCTCTTTTTCTATCCGAGAGTCGGGCGAATTTTTCCAATTATTTAACCAATTGTGCAGCGCAAATTGGTGTCTAAACATTTGAGGGTCCATTTCATCATCATTGACACCGATCTTTGGTTTGGGCACCTTCCCACCTACACAATACTGGAAGAGTTGCTTGAGGATGATGTGGACGAGGACGAAATGGGCAAAAGAGCTTAGAGGCACTGGAGTTGGTA
>Ga0153994_1000481_pt1 | contig 10780 bp, 10 predicted proteins | sample TSNC078MetaG_FD_104735 | JGI IMG/M metagenome (GOLD analysis project Ga0153994, IMG submission 104735) | Attine ant fungus gardens microbial communities from North Carolina, USA - TSNC078 MetaG | ecosystem: Host-associated > Fungi > Mycelium > Unclassified | place: USA: North Carolina, Lumber...
CATAGTCTGAGGATTAGACCTCAGACTTAACAACATCTCTTGTTATTATCTAAACCTTGCTTGAACTCTCTTGAAGAACTCTTTTCTCAAATCACAAATCAAGTAAGTAACCATTTGTGATAACATCAAACATAAACTAGATAAAGACTGAAATGAAAACTACAAACAACAATATTAGAATAATCAAATTCCTAAGCTAAAGTTACAAAACTCTATGCACAATACAAAAGACAAAACTATCCCATCTCCCAATATGAACACACTCTACAATATAAATAATACCATAAACCACTTGCCAAACTAACAATAAAAAGTTACTCTATACCAAATATACAATTATAGAAACCTTAATATAATATGTACACAAATGCAAAACTGCCACAACCAAACCCATATACTACAAAGCACTTGATACATGACAATAGATCAACCTAGAATATTTGAAAGAAAAAGCAAAGTAGAAACAAAATAACAAAACTTGTTATAACAACTATATGGACTAGATTAAACCATAGCTAATAACAACTAGGTCATAAAACTTATGATAGCTATTAAAAACAACCAAGACAAAGAGGCAAAAAAGTCTTAAAAAACAAAATCCCTAGATAAAGGGAACAAAAACAAAACAAAAACAATATAGAAATACTGCAAAAGTATAGGCTATCTAGAGGCTCATAAAAGAACCATAAATGGTGACATTAGAATATATATATCACTTGTTTCTTCTAGCCCATGAAAAAAAAGTATAAATACAAATAAACTCATAAGTCTAGGGTTGTCCTATGGCTCTAGACTCCAGAATACAATAACAAGAGCCATTTCTACCACTACTTGTAGGAGTTCAGCAACTAAGGGAGTAACATAAGAATTCCATAGACAAATGACCAAAGAAAACATGACAACTACACCTATGAATAAAATAGACTCATAGAAGATAGCATTACTTAATGTTAAAGGAAAACAATACACAAATAGGAAATTTAAGTATAAAGACATAGCAAAAACTATAAGACTCAAGAAAATAGCAATACTTGCAATACAAAAAACAAAAGAAAAAGAAAAAGAAGAAGAAAACCTAATAAAGGAAAACCCAAGAATAACCATAATAAGTAACTAATGGTGATAACAAAGCAGGGGTTATCTTTATAATAAATAATGACAGCATAAAGAAAAACTCAGATAACCAATGAAACAACACAATAGTAATAAAAAGAAGAGTATCAACTATACAAATAAAACTATACAATAATGAATGTATATATGCTAAATGAACAAAAAGAAAAAAATAGAAATCATAGACAAAATTAAGGAACACATCAAAAAACTAGAAAACCCAAATAACCTAATAATAACAGGAGACTTCAACTTTGTAACAGGTGCCCTAGATAAATCACCACCACATAAAGATAACAATAGAATTAGTGCTAGTTAGACTAGCATAATAAATAAATACAAACTGATAGACAGGTGGTGAAAATCAAATAAGCTAGAAAAATAGTTTACATACACATAAGGAAAAAGCCTAGCAAGAATAGATAGAATATACACCAATAAAGAAATTTATGAATCAACAATGGAATAGACAATAGAAAAAAATAATAGTATATTAGACCACCAAATAATAGCCACCACAATACATAGTATGAACCTCCCCTTTGTAGGAAAAGAACTATGGAAACTTAACATAGAAATAATCAACTAGAACCCCTTCAAAAATAAAATAAGAAAATTACTATTGAAAACTGAGGAAAAGATAAATAATATAGAAAACCAATAAATATCAAAAATTGAGTTATGGATGAAAACAAAAAAAGAAATTTAAAAGATTGAGAAAAAAAAATCAATCAACAGATAAAGAATACTAACAAAAAAGAAAAACAGCTTACAAAACAAACTCAGAAAAGATAATAACAATGACTTACATAAACAGTCAAAAATGATTGAACTAATAAAAGAACTGAATGATGATGGCAGAAAAAGAATTGAAACTACACAAATAATAGCTAGAGCAAAATACATAAAAGAAAAACAGAAAGGTACAAAATACTTTTTCAATCTTAAAAAAAACAAAAAGAATCCATCCATAATAAAAGCTTTACAAAATAGAAATAGAAAAATAATAACTGATATAAATGAAATGTATAAGATAGCTACAGAATACTACTAATCATTACAAAAAGCACTAAAGAGGTAGAGTGAAGACAATCAAAATATAAATGAGATACTAAAGAACATTACCAACAAACTCAGGACAGAAGACCAAGATAAACTCAACCAACCAACATATGAAATGAAATAAGAAAAGCAATAAAAAAAAGTCAAAATGGCAAAACCCCTAGATTTGACAGAATCCCATATGAATTCTACAAGACATGGATAAAAGAATATGAAGACTATAGAAACAAGAAAGGATCAAGAAATCAACAGCAAACATAACAAAAATACTAAAAAAGAGATATACAATGAAATAGAAGACAAAGGACTGAAAGACCAAAACTTCATACTAGAAACAATATTTCTCCTATACAAAAAGAAGGAAAAGACAAAAATAGAGAACTATAGACCAATTACACTAACTAACACAAACTACAAAATCCTAACCAAGACAATTGCCACAAAATTAGAAAAGCTTGTACATAAAATAATACATTCAAACCAAGCAAGATTTATTTCCAAGAGAGGACTATATGACCACACAAGAATGACAGAAGCTATGATAAACTACTGTGATACTTATAAAGAAGATAGCTTCATAATGGCCTTAGACCAAGAAAAAGCATATGACAAAATAGCCTATGACTATCTGTGGAAAATACTAGAACAATTCAAAAATTTATATTCAGAATCAAAGAACTATATAAGAATACAAGAACAATAGTTTTTGTTAACAAAACACTACCAGAAGCAATACAAATAGAAAAAGAAATCAAATAAGGATACCCAATGTCATGTTTACTTTATAACATTACTATTGTTAAGTTTGGGCTCCTAAGAGGGTTGAAAATGAGGTAGACCTCCAGTAAACAGATCTGCCCCCTATACTTATACTTGGTTTTGGGGATGAGAAATAGTATTGACTGATTGGATAAAGAGAGATCGACAGACAAGATGTCATATTCCAGAAATATGATAATTATGTAATTTTTTCTCCTAATGATTCTCCTAAAATTAATAATAGTAGGATAGCATAGTAGACTAGCCTCCTCCTATTCCAGACTTATTATAAGTACTGAGTAGTACAGTGTAAATTCCTCAGTCTGTAAATTAACGTCATCTGGTCCTACTCTCGCCTTGTCCACTTAGACTCCTTCAGTTAATTCTTAGGATTTTTATCCTGGCAACTTCCATCACTCCAAAATACGCGACTAACTCACGACCAGAGACCAGGGCACAACACATAAGTTGAAGCCAAGGTCGTTCAATAAGTCGTTCTCTGCTCCACCGTTCTTGACTACCCACCAGAGCCCTCTTTGTACTATTGCTAAGTAATACTTTTCTCCGACGTAGTACCTTACTCCGTCCCAGATTGTAGTTTCTGTCTATCATTCTACCCTTTTATCCTCCCAAATTCCGTCCTTGACAGAATTTACAGACTCACACTGGTTCCTGTCGTGCTTTAGTTCCTGATGTCTCGTCAATCTGCAGCTCCCTCTTCCGGGAGTAACTCTATTCCTCTTGCTGACCGAACTATCGGTCGCTTCACTTCTGGCCTCCCAAGGAGGTCAAGACGTCTCCAATCATGGACACCTTGCACTCCGGTGCGACCCCGCTTATCTCCACTTCCAGTGGAATCTTTGGAATTCCATGGTGTGGATCCCTCCACTGTCCCTCATGTCGATGACAACCCGGGCTGGGTCGACGCTCCTAATCCTGTTCCTACTCCTGTGTTCCGAACTCCACTTGTGGCTGACTGTAACCCCGTTAGCAATCAGTTAGCTAAGGCTCTCCGACAACTATTGGAAAACCTTAACAAAGGATTGGCACCCAAACCGCACCAATCGAAGGCCCGCATTCCAGATACTTTCGACGGCTCTGATCCTTACAAGCTCAACTACTTCCTATTCCAATGCCGACTCTTTTTCCATGCCAACCCTTCACAATTTTCCACCGATGAAGGAAAGATCAATTTTGCGATGACCTACCTCTCTGGTGTAGCGCAAGATTGGTTCAAAGTCGCACTACAACAGGAAGACCTCGGCTACATGCCCACCTGGCTCTCTACCTGGCACCTCTTTGTGGACGAACTCCGGGTTCATTTCGGACTCTCAGACCCAGTAGGGGATGCCGCTAACCTCATCGACAACCTTCGTATGAAGCCAGGGGATAAGATCGCGACATACAATGTGGAATTCATGTGGTACGCAGCACAGTTGAACTAGGGTGATTCAGTTCTATGCCATCGTTTCTACCAGGGGTTGCCAAATTGCCTCCAGGATCTGATAGCAAATCGGGAACAAGGTAAACCCAACTCTTTCCAGGCCATGTATCAACTGGCAATCACTTTCAACAATCGTTATTGGGAACAAAACCGCGAACGAGATCAGCTCCGTAACACAGAAAAGAAAGCTGCAGACAGTCATCACCGAAAATAAGGGAGGATGACTCAGTACTCGGCCTCCTCGCAAGGCTCTGCTCTGCCTCGTTCCCAAATACCCATAACTCCGCCACAAACCGTGCCCTCTCGGAACTCCCAAAAACCCCCCAGAACATCACCTTCCATTGCCAAATTGCCATCCCCGTCCACTCCGCATGTCGATCTCTCCAACAAATTAGGCAGAGACGGAAAATTGAACAGTAATGAGTGCAAACGCCGTATCAACAATAACCTCTGCCTATATTACAGATCAAAGGACCACAAAGTAGACGGATGCCCTAGAAAACAACCGGTCAGGGCACGATTAACTACTCTGGAGGAACAAGAGACTCTGCTCTCTGAGAATCTCTTGGAAAACTAGAGCGTGGCTCCCAAGACTCAGCACAAACTGGAAGTCGCGTTGAACTCGTTTGTGCAACTACGAGTCCAATGCGTCTCAACATGTCTGCTCTTTCCGATCTGAATTCTCTTTGTATACCTCTCATCTCCCCTCTGTTGTGTGCTCTGGACCATCTCTAGCCTATACCCATCTGAATGCTGGTAGACTCCGGGTCCACACACTGTTTCTTGGACTCTGCTGTTGCTCGTGAACATTCTCTGCCTACTACTCCTACTCCTCCTATGGAACTGCGCCTGTTTGATGGAACCTCAAATAATATTATCTCCGAGGTAGTATCGTTGCCTGTAAAATTCCCTTTCGGTGAATGCATGACTCTTGACTTCTATGTCACTCCGCTTGATTCTTGTTGTTTGCTGGTATTAGGTCACTCTTGGCTCACCCGCTACAATCCATTGATTGACTAGGTTTCTGGGTCAATATCCTTTTGACCACCATCTCTACTCCAAAGTCTGGCTTCCGTTCCTCCTGTTGAAACCTTGGTAAATTCTCCATCCTCTCCAGCGGAAAATCCTCTGCAGTTCATCCCATCTGAAACAATTCCGTCTAACCCCAAGCGATCTCATATCGCAATTATCAGTGCGCCAGCCCTACTCTGGGCCTCGTGCCTATCAGGCTCGAAAATATTTTCCCTCCAATTCCATTCCACAATACAGGCCAAATCCACCACCGTCTCTGAAAAAATTGACCTCTCTGCTATTCCGGAAGAGTACCACAAGTATGCCGATGTCTTTAGCAAGTCCAAAGCAGAAACACTCGCCCCCCACCGTCCTTACGACCTCTGAATTGATCTAGAGAAAGATTCCCATCCTCCGGTAGGAACCATCTACTCATTATCCAAATTCGAACAGGAAGCATTAAAGGAGTTCATCGACGAAAACCTCACTAATGGATTCATCTGCTTAACGTCGTCATCCCACAGAGCACCAGTCCTGTTCATAAAGAAAAAAGATAGTTCTCTCCGGCTCTGTGTAGACTTCCGCGGACTCAATAAAATCACGAAGAAAGACCGATACCCACTTCCTCTTATCTCCAACCTCTTAGATTCCCCCCGTAAGACTCGCATTTACACCAAGATCGACCTCCAACACGTGTACTACTTGGTCCGCATTGCCGAAGGAGACGAATGGAAAACCGCCTTCTGGACTCGCTATGGTGCTTTCGAATAGTCAGTGATACCATTTGGACTAACCAATGCTCCAGCCGCCTTCCAACGCTTTATGAACGACGTGTTCTCTGATCTCCTGGATGTGTGCGTAGTAGTCTACTTGGACGACATCCTGATTTACTCTGATGACATCACGCAACACTGGAGTCATGTCAAAGAGGTACTAAAAAGACTCCGAAAAGCAGGATTATATGCGAAAGCAGAAAAGTGTGAGTTCCACTCAGATTCTGTTGAGTATCTAGGCTATGTGCTATCTCCATCTGGTTTGACCATGTCCGATGCTAAAGTAAAAACCATTCAGGAGTGGCCAGAACCAAAGAAAGTAAAGGACATCCAGTCATTCTTGGGATTCGCCAACTTCTACAGACATTTCATTTTCAACTATTCAGACATAGTCATTCCACTCACTCGTCTTACCAGAAAAGACACTCCTTGGAATTTTGATGACAAATGCAGAAAAGCAATTAAAACCCTAAAACAAGCCTTCACCTCCACTCCTATCCTTACGCATTGGGTTCCAGACACACAACTCGTTGTGGAAACCGATGCTTCAGATTACGCTCTCGCTGCTATTCTCTCCATTATGACTGAAGATAGTGAGATCCACCCTGTAGCTTTCCACTCCCGGATGTTCTCTGCTCCTGAACTCAACTACGACGTCCACGACAAGGAATTACTTGCAATTTTCGAAGCCTTCAAAATCTGGCGACACTATTTAGAGGGGTCCACTTCACCAATTGACGTCATAACGGACCACAAGAACTTGGAGTACTTCTCGACAACCAAAGTTCTAACTTGCCGGCAAGCAAGATGGTCAGAGTATCTCTCTCAATTCAACCTCGTAATTCGTTTCCGTCCCAGATGTCTTGGCACCAAACCGGACGCACTGACTAGACGATGGGACGTCTACCCAAAAAGAGGGGATAATGGCTATGCTTTAGTGAACCCTCACAATTTCCGTCCAGTCTTTACTCAGGAACAAATTGCAGCATCTCTCCGAGCAACTATTCTCACCACTCTGACACTTCGCGCAGCCACGATATTGGATCAAAACTAACTCCACTCCAATATCCTGACAGCACTTCCCTCCGACTCTTCCATCTCCAACCATTTACTCTACCCGGAAGGACGTTGGTCAAAAGACGACGCAGGGTTCCTCAGATTTGACAACAGAATGTATGTTCCGGATAACGCCAACCTACGCCTCTGAGTTCTCCAGTATCACCACGACCATGTTCTAGCAGAACATCTGGGACAGAACAAGACACTGGAACTCATCCAGAGACATTATACCTGGCCAAATATCCACAACGACGTACAAAAGTTCTGCAAGTCTTGCATTACCTATATGTGGTCCAAACCACAGCACCACAGACCATACGGATCCCTCCAACAGCTTCCTATTCCGGAACGCCTATGAAATTCAATTTCTATGGACTTCATCGAGAAACTCCCTTCCTCCTCCGGTTTTGACACTATCCTAGTTATAGTGGATTGACTGTCGAAACAAGGAATATACATCCCTACCCACGACACCATCACTTCAGCGGAACTAGCACACCTGTTTGTCACCCATGTCTTTTCAAAGCACAGAGTCCCATCTCATGTTACGTCCGACCGCGGTTCTGAATTCATCTCTCACTTCTTCTGCTCCCTAGGTACCGCGCTGGATATGAGGCTTCACTTTACCAGTGGATACCATCCGGAGGCAAATGGTCAAGCAGAACGGATGAACCAGATGTTAGAACAGTATCTCCGCTTATATTGCAATTACCAACAGGACAACTGGTCGGAACTATTACCTCTGGCTGAATTTGCGTACAACAACGCTCCTAGTGCTACCACTGGTGTCTCTCCATTCTTTGCCAACAAAGGGTACCACCCTAACCTCATTGTATACCTGGAGTGAGACATAGCTTCCTCTCACGCCCGCGACTTCATAGTCGACCTTGACAAATTACAAAGTATACTCAAAGAGGAAATCGCTAGAGCCCAAAGACAGTATCAACCCTCTGCCGACTCTTGTCAACAACAACCACTGAACTTCCAAGTTAGAGAATCAGTATTCATCAAATCACAGTATTTCTGGACAATGCGACCATCGAAAAAACTCTCCAAGAAGTACCTCAGACCATACGAAATAATTGCTCAGCCAAGTCCACAATCCTTCACACTCCGCCTTCTGGATACCATGAGGGCTGTTCATCCCGTGTTCCATGTCTCTATGCTCGAACCATCCACACTCAATGCCTTCCAGCAACGTTCCGAACCTCTGCCAACACCTGTAATCATCGATAGGGAGCCAGAATACGAAATCTCCAAAATAGTTGACTCCAAGATTGACCACCGGAGGGCATGCAAACTGCTCTATAAAGTCATATGGTTGGGATACGAAGATACCGATGACGACTCCGAATGGTTACCAGCAGTGGAACTGGAACACGCCAAAGAACTAGTAAACAACTTCCACCTCAAATATCCCGCTAAACCGGGACCATTATAACCCTGGAATACCATCACTCCATTCCCTCGACTCCGTTCCTTCAAAATCACATCTGGTTCAAAAAAAAATTATTTTGCATACTTGTATACATTCCGGAGTGCAGTTCCCTTTGCGCTAACTTGCTTACTTGTATTCCGCTCCACAGTTTCCATTGCAAACTTAGATACTTGTGTTTCTTTGCAAATTTCCTTGTGATCATCGATTACTTGTATTCTGTTTCATCAATTGTCACTACTCACATCCATTTTCCACCCACAGAAAGAGACAAAAAATAAAATTCAACCTAATAAAAAAGAAAAAACTACAAGATTCTGGTGCCAACAGAGAACGCAACCGGAGAGAAACTACTATTCCCTTCCTCTACACTCTCCATTTCATTTTCATCTCCCTCCATTCCATCTATCTTCTCCTCCCTCTGTTTCCCTTTCTTCCTGTTTTCCTGTACTTCTGTCTTCTCTCCCTCCAACTCTGGCCACAAAATCAACTCCTCATCGGAGTCCTGACCCTCGATACCAGCCAACGCTTCCAATGCCACTGCGATCCTCTGCACGTCCTTCCTCAATCCACTCAACTCGTCCAAACCCTTCAGTTTCCATAAAACCTCTGATTTCCACTCCGCGTCTGTCTGTTGTTTCGCTTTTCTGGCTCTTGACCTTCTGGCTGCTTCCGACTTGGCTTTTGCTTGCACTTTGTTAGTGTCAAAAGGTTTGCAGGCAGCCTTGGCCTTGGCGCAGGGGGCACAGGAAGTTGTATGACTAAGAAGAGAAAATTCAGCAAAAAAAAAAATTAACAAGTGGAAAATTACTTACGGCAAATTTTGGGAGATGCAAAGTATCCCGAAGTCTGCGCATCTCTCGCACGGACTGCCCCCACCAATGACAGACGTTCCCATCTCTCTTGCCAACTTCTCACGTTGTTGACGGGCCTCCGGAGTTTCTTTTGGAAGGTAACGAACACGTTGTCTCTTGGTCAGAGACGGGAGGTTGATAAGGTTCATCTCCTCATTGGAGGGGAGAGATAAGGGTGGCAAAAAGGTCTTCATCCAATTTTTACGGCGAGCCTGTTCTATGGTGGCAACATAGTCCGCTTTGAGTCGATGAGCCAGATCCTTCTGGCATTGTTCTTTCTCCTCCTTCCGACGTTGCTCTTCTTCCACCAATTTCCGGGCCTCCTCTTCCAGCCTTATTTTCTCGGCGGCTCTTGCTTCTTTTCTCGCTTGACACTCCGCTCGTTCTTGTTCCTCCTGCAGGCGGAGGCGATGATCAGCCTCTTGGCGGCGACGAACCAATTCCTCCTCATATCGCTCATCATCCGAATCAGAGGCGTTGGAAATGGTATTAACGATTGAGGACATGGTGGTTCAGAATCTAAAAAAAGGAAATTTTCCGACAAAGTATTTAAACAACATATCAGGTGATATTTATATTGCTTATACATGAGCTTCAAGGGCTCAGCCCTAAAGGGAGGGTACTGTCATATTCCGGAAATATGATAATTATGTAATTTTTTCTCCTAATGATTCTCCTAAAATTAATAATAGTAGGATAGCGTAGTAAACTAGTCTCCTCCTATTCCAGACTTACTATAAGTACTGAGTAGTACAGTGTAAATTCCTCAGTCTGTAAATTAACGTCATCTGGTCCTACCCTCGCCTTGTCCACTTAGACTCCTTCAGTTAATTCTTAGGATTTTTATCCTGACAACTTCCATCACTCCGAAATACGCGACCAACTCATGACCGGAGACTGGGGTACAACACATAAGTTGAAGCCAAGGTCATTCAATAAGTCGTTCTCTGCTCCACCGTTCTTGACTACCCACCAGAGCCCTCTTTGTACTATTGCTAAGTAATACTTCTCTCCGACGTAGTACCTTACTCCGTCCCAGATTGTAGTTTCTGTCTATCATCCTACCCTTTTATCCTCCCAAATTCTGTCCTTGACACAAGACCAGACTAGGAATAGACTAAGTTAATAATAAAACTAAAGGTTTTATTGTCACAAACTTCATTCGGTCATATCTCCACCATTTCTTCGACGATTCCCACGGTCTCAAAGCCAGCTTAAAGCCCTTAAGAAGACCTTTCGATCGATGCCAGTCACGTCTCGAGGCAATCAA
>Ga0153994_1000483_pt1 | contig 10743 bp, 10 predicted proteins | sample TSNC078MetaG_FD_104735 | JGI IMG/M metagenome (GOLD analysis project Ga0153994, IMG submission 104735) | Attine ant fungus gardens microbial communities from North Carolina, USA - TSNC078 MetaG | ecosystem: Host-associated > Fungi > Mycelium > Unclassified | place: USA: North Carolina, Lumber...
AGATTGGGAAGGCTCTCCGTCAAGATGTAGGCTATAAGACGACGAATAATCTGATAAAAAAAAACTAATCTCTTGCAACACAGAATTGACCATCATAATCTGATCTCGCCTTCAGCTGGAGAGATTTGGTATGCATCTAGCGTCATGGCAGCCCTACTACTCTTTGGTCTCGCTGTCTTCTTCTTTGTCTTCGGCGCTTTACCTTGGTGGTTCAAAATTCACAAAAATATGAAGGAGATACTCGGGTGCTGGGCCTTGACATTTCCGAATGGTTGAGTGCGTTCTCATGTTTTCTGGCTTTCCAACTGATTTTAACTTAGTTGGCTGGATCGCTATGCTTCGTGAGTTTGGTGATATTTTCGACCTGACTGGTTTCTACATTCTTCATCTGATTATGGCCATTGTCATGTGTGTCACATGGGCCGTCTTATTTGTCTTGACAGTCATGGCATTTTATAAGGGATATATTTTTAAGTCCATGTCTGAGGATGTGATCAAAGATTCTGCCCTCTTCAAACATGATCTCGAAAAAGAGAGGCAGCAGTCTCATGTCTGAATCTTCAAATAACATTTACCCTCATTATTTACTCTACTCTTGGATCTAGTTATCATTTACAGTCCCAGTGCTTAGAATTGATTAAGTATGCAGTGTTTTGTGTTTAAATTTCTCTTCGAATTCCAGATGACAAATTGAAGCCAGTTGCAGTCACCGTCGTGTTCAACAGTACAATTCTTACATAGGTTTTCGACTAGGTTGATTAGGCCTTTATAGTGCTGGAAACATATTCAATGGGATCAAGTTAAAAAGACTTTTATCGTTCGTGTCAAAGCTGAGAAGCCGTAAAGATGATTCCTGGGGGAAACGTGGCAGATGATTCAACCGAGGGGCAGTTTCCTCCACACTCTAGTTCTTTTTACATATCTATTAATTAATTGTAATGTGGACATCACTGCTATCAGTATATTCGAAACAGGAGTCAAGAATTACAAATCATGCTCCTACTAGATGAGCCAAATGGGCAACCATGTGTCGGGACCGTTCATATGTGGACTTGTCACTGAAAAGTGTACTGGGGACCTTATCAGCATCTGGGGTGGCCAGAGAGAACTCTAAATTGCATTGGTATTGGTACAGATGAGCAAATTTCCTTGCTCATCTTGAAAACAGGATGATGATCAATCCAGAGGGTAACAGAAGCAGTCCCGATGGACGGCTTGAAACCATTTGTTGACACCATGAGCTTACAGAAATGAAATCATAGTTGCATACCTATAATCACTCAACTTATTCACAATATAAAGGAGAAAAAAGGAATTATTCATGATATCAAAATAATTATATCTACGACGACTGGGCATGCTGTTAGCTTCAGCTCCATTGCGACAATGGAACTTACTGAGCTCCCAACCCACGTCAAGGGCACATGACAGGTCACTGCGTCACCTTGACCCGACCAGTGTAACGAGTTCCACTACCATATGCTGTTCCGCCGACTGCTCAGAACACAGCCACAACTCGAAACCGCAGTAGCGGTACTGACTCACGGATCACGTTGTAACAATATAAGAACCTGTACAGTAGATAGGTTGTCTTAACTTCGGTCTGGTTCTGCGTGCATAACCTTCACTCTCGAACACTGGGGGTGTAGGATTGTAACAACCAGGAGAACAAAGTTGACCAACCGCTTACCTAGAATCCATTGCCATTGCCATTGCCTCACCCGGTCGCCCGTTCATCCAGCATCCATCTACTCATTCACCCAGTATCCATTGACTAGCCGAGGACCAGGAGCATATGACTTGAAAATGCCAGGTGGCAATCATTAGGGTCACCAGAGCATGATGCCAGATGACCGGATGCCAATCAAGGGCTGCCACATCACAATGCCAAGCATGTGTCTGTGAGGATGTACAGAGAAATCGGCGATGCACCAGAACATGTATCATTCTCCCATCATCAAACAGCATGCTGGAGGCCAATTAAGGCTACCCTGCATGATGCAAAAAGTTTGACCTACAAGGTCCCATTATTAGCCAGGTACATCGAACACCTTATGGCCCAGAAGACATGGCCAACTGCCAACCATTAGGCTGCCAGAGCACAATGATAGCATGAATGATCAACCAGTGCCCAATCTACAGGATGTCAGAGGTTGATCAATATGGATAAACCAGCAACATACCTCATGGCATAGATCATACAGCAGACAATGCCATGGCGCCAGATGATTGACCTATAAGCTGTACCAGAACATGATTAGGAAATCAATAACATATTCTTTTAGGTGCAATGCCATGCCAAGTGCCAATCAAGGCTGCTGGAACATGATGACGAGTGCTATACCTACAACATGTCAGGGTTCAACCAAAATTATACAATCAACGACGAACCTTTCAGTCAGAGTGGCAAACTGACAATCCCAGATACCAATTAGCAGTCTCACAAGAACATGATGCTGGGTGCTAACCCATCCTTAGGCTGCCACAACACAATGCCAAGTATTTTACCTATGGGACATAAGTGTTCCACTGGTGAGTAAATTGATCACTAATGTACTGTAAGGTCCATGACAATGCAATGGGCTATGGCAAAATGGATCCACCAGAGTACAATGCTAGACACCAGCAGGGGGGTCACAGCATAGTACCAAACATTCAATTTACAAAATGTCAAAGTTGCACCAATGAATGAATTTTCAACACACCATTTGTTAAGACTCTAGACCTTAGTTGAATATATGTTTCAACTTAAAGCCTATATCTAACACTTTATATCTTCACACTCCTTGACAGAGGATCTGGTTAAGGTTTTCAGTGAAGTTATATCGGAGGAGAAATGTCAACGAGACTTTGAGTAGCACTCTTGAGGTTGTCCTAAGACAGTAAGAGTACTGATCCCTCAAAGTAGTAGAGTTACAGAGAGGAATACAAAAGGAGAGAACTTGCCATTCCCTTCTCTTTCTGGTCTGTATTTATCCTAACTAGGTATTGTGACTACGTTACAATGTGGTAATACTAGTTGTAACTATGAGTGACTAGTTAAGTGATAGTCCAGTAACAGAAGTGATAAAGGTAACAAGTTGAGTTAGTGTCTAATAATGAGTTAGTCCAATGTTGTCCCATTTAGCACAAGTCCAAAAATAGAAAAAGGAGATAGTCCAAGATTTCTCTGAAAAGTCCTGTCTATTCTGTGAGTCCATTGTCTCTTAGAGTCCTCAGACATTTGATGCATTTACTGCATAATAATGTTCTCATCTAGCATTACCAACATCTCATTTACTAACCACTTATTATCAGACCATAGCTGATAATAATTGTAGTCCCACTCAATGTTCATAACACCATTTGGACCAGAGCAGGCAGGACAATGCCAGGCACCAATCATAGCAGTCACCTGTTATGCATGCTAATCAACCCTATCCTGGAAAACTCTACCAGGTGATCATGAAGGCAGTATGTGAGATGCAGAGTGTACATGAAGTAAAAAACTGTAGTTGGTTGATCAAAAAGCTATAGCTTTATATATCTTTCTCCAATTCCATGACCCAAGGAATTATCCTTATCAGCCAATCTAAAAATAACAAGAATTCTGTGTATTGTTATCAAAGGACTATGATAGTTCTCAGTGATTACCTTAGGTAGATGTTCAAAAAGAACTCAATAGAGTTCTCTATTGTATTCTGTACACTACTTATACTACTTTTACATGGTCCATGTACAAAAGTCTCACAATCACATGGTTTTCCAGAATGTTCTACAATCACCTAATCTAAACATGTAATGTGATTTACTTAAGTTTCCCATACTATTTATAGTTTTATCCTATTATATATTTTGAGATTGTGAATTAACTGTTCAAAAGTATGGGAAGTTATTTTCTTTTTGAGGCTCTCATAACATGGCTCCCCCTTTAAGATTTCTTGTTCTAAGAAATTTTTTTATCAACTCCAATTTTTGTCCTATCTCTTTTCCCTTTCTTTTTCATATCTTTTTCTCCCCTATCTGTATAGTAATTTTGCTGTGAATTCCCTAGGTAATTCCTGACTAAACTCCTTTTCTTCTTCTTTCTGCTCCTATCACCTTAGTTCTTCAGCCTCTTCCTCATATTCCCTTTCAAACTCTTCTACTAACTCTTTCATATTTTCTAGATTTTCCCTATTCTCCCAGGTGTCTTCCTTTGTCATATATCCTTTCCATCTTACTAAGAACTTTTTCTTCCCTCTCACTATCCTTTTGTTCAATATTTTCTCTACTTTAAACTCTTCTTCTCTTTTGATAATGACTAGTTTTGGTAGTATCTTCTTTTGTTCTTCTACCTGTGGTTTATAGAGTTATACTCTACTTACATTGACTACAGGGTATATTTTAATAGATTTAGGTAATTCTAACTCTATTGCATTACTTGAGACTATCCCTTTGACTTTGTAAGGTCCCACAAAATGTTCGGTCAGCTTCTCTAATCTTCTCTCTTTTATTTGCTATTTCAAGTCCTTTGTACTTAATAGTACTAGGTCCCCTACTCTGTATTCTTCTCCTTCTTTTTGCTTCTTATCCATGAACTTTCTTATCTCTTCCTGTACTTTTTCTAGCATCGCCTTTGCTTCCTCTTGAATTTTCCTCATCTTTTCTATGAACTTTCCTACTACCTCATACTTTTCTTTTCTTCTCCCTTCAAATTCCATTCTTGGGTCTTGGCTGTAGTTTACTTTGAACAGTGATGTTTTTGTTGCTGCATGAATTTTGTTGTTATATACAAACTCTGCTGTTCCTTAGCCAGTCTGGCCATTGTTCTTGTCTATGGTCAATAAAGACCCTCAGGTACTGCTCCAACTCTTGGTTTATCCTTTCTGTCTGCCCATTTGTTTGAGGATGATAGGCTATTGAGAGTTTCATTTGGATTTCTAATAGTTTGTTCAACTCCCTTATCATTTCTACTACAAACTACACTCCTCTGTCTAATATAATGCTTTCTAAAAGTCTATGCAACTTTCATATGTGATCTCAGAACAACTTTGTGAAGCCTTCTGCTGACATTTTTTCCATAGTTGCTATAAAATGTGCCATTTTACTAAATCAATCACATACTACTAAGATGGTATCGTATCCCTGTGCCAATGGCAGTTTAGTAATAAAATCTGCTGAAATATAACTCTATAGTTTCTTTGGGATTGTGTTAGGCATTAACTTCCCCACTAGTGCTTTGCTTTGATTTTTGTATCTTTGATAAGCATCACATCTATCTACATATCTTCTTATTTCTTTCATTACTCCTGGCCACTAGTAGTTCCTAGTAATCAACTCCATTGTCTTCCATCTCTCTCTGTGCCCTCCTACTGGGGTATCATGGCATAGTTAGATTATTTTCTCCCTTAATTCCTCTTCTGGTACATATATTTGTTCTTTCTTTAATACTAGCCTGTCTTCTATTTCCTATTCCTTATCTTTCAATGTTTTTATTCCTGTCCTTTTGTCATGACTTGGCAAAATGGCTAAGTTATTATTTAATATTTCTTTTTCTTTTCTTTTCTTTTATTACTAAGATGGGGTATGAGAAGATATCATGTGATAAGTCATGAAGTCACAAAAGGTGTGACAACAGTCACAGAGTGGTCATGTCATGGTCATGTCTCACAAGTCACAAGTCACAGTCACAATATGTGGCAAAGAAGTCAGTTGACAAGTAGTATGGAGACCATGGAAGTCAAAGAGCATTGCCATATAGTAATTGTATATATAGTATAGAAAATCCAATGGGAACTCTATCAAGTTTTAATTCTTCTACTGCCTTCACTACTTTTTCATCCCCTTCCTATGTCTTTTTAATTTTCTCCCTTAGTTTTTCTTCCTCTACTATTGTCTCTGCTCTCCTAATCCATTCTGGCTTTATTAACTTCTAATCTTTGTTGTTCTTTTCTATCCCTTTTTGCCAGTCTGGTCTTCTACTTAGTCCATCTACTTTTCCCATGCTTTTTCCTGGAACATGCTTTAAGGTGAAGTTAAACTGTAATAGGTACAAGGTCTATTTTGCTTGTCTTTGGTTTAGTTTCTAACTCGTCATAAAATACTAGAGGTTTTTGTGGTCTGTCCATATTTCAAATTTGAGTTTCGCTTCTTCCAAGTAGTACCTCCATGCTTCTAGACTCCTGATGACTGCTAGTATCTCTTTATCATGAATCTTGTAGTTTCACTTTGTAGCATTCAATGATTTAGAGATAAAGGCCACTAGCCTTTACTTTTTATTAATATCTGGGATAGCTAAGACAGGCTCTATGGTGAATACTATTTTAAGTTTCTTGAATACCTCTTCCTGTTCCTTCTCCCACCTTTATTTTTGCTCCTTCCTAACTAGTGTAGGAAGGTAGACGAGTTTAGAGGGGAAAGTGGTCCTAGGGTTGAGTAGTTGAGGGTAAAAGAGATATATATTTTTGTGTTGTGTCACATTCTTGTGTACTCTAACTTATGTAATAGCTAGAGTGTTTTCTAATAATTAAATAATTAAATGATGTAAAAAGTGAAAATAGTAAGAGAATAAAGAAATATAATCAACTAAGGAAATGAAATGAAAAGAGGAAGAATATCAGCATTCTGCAGGTAGCCCAAAAGCTATCCCCACACTGGTACATGTAGTGGTGCAGCTATCTTGGTAAAGTCTTTTATAAACCTCTTGTAATAGTTGGCCAGGCCTAAAAACTTTTGTACCTCTTTGACATTTCTGGGTACTAGCCAGTTTAATATTCTCTCCATCTTTTCCCTTTGTATCTTTATCCCTTTCAGACTGATTACTACTCCCAGAAACTCTACTTCTCTTACTTTCCATTTATACTTTTCTGGTTTTATGAATAGGTTATTTTTCTCCAATCTCTTTAATACTTTTTCCACTAATTCATTATGCTTCTCTTCTGTATCTGTAGCTACCAGGATATCATCAATGAATGTTGCTATATCTCCTTAGTTTATGAGATCTCAGAACAAATTGTTCATCATTGTTTGAAAAGTAGCAGGGGAGTTAGTTAATCCAAAGTATATGACTATGGGTTTATAAGCTCCGATATGCATTGTAAATGCTACTTTCCATTTATCTCCTTCTTTGATCCTGACATTATTATATCTCCACCTTAGATCTAGCTTTGTCAACACCTTCCTTTTTCTTACTCTATCTAGTATGTCTGCGATGAGGGATAAGGGGTACCTATCCTTTATTGTCTACTGATTTATGTACCAATAATCTTGTACCATTCTTCATATGCCATCCTTTTTTGCCATGAAATATACTGGTGACATTTGGGATGGCTTGGAAGATTAGATATACCCTTTTCTTAATTAATTCTCCACAAATGCTTGTACCTCTTCTCTTTCCTCTCTTAACAATGAGTAAACTTTCTCCTTTTTTAGTACAAATCCCTCTTTTAATTCTATAGCATGGTCCCAGGCCTTTCACACTGGTATCCTTTCCAACTCCTTTTTTCCAAATACTTTTTTCCACTTCCAAAACTTCTTGGGTACCAACTTCTTTAGCACTTCTTTGTCTTTATCTTTTCCTACTTTCTTTATTGCTCTTTCTTCTACCTGCTTCTTTCCACATATGGGTGGGCACCACATCATTTTTACTTCCCCTTTCTTCCAATCTATTTCTGGGTTATGAGCTGCTAGCCACAGCATCTCTAGTATCACTCTTGTTTTCCCTAGGTTACATATATCTATTCTAACTCTCTTTATATGTTCTTTGAAGAATATGTTGCACTTGACTTGGTGCATTATAGCCTCTCCTATGTTTGCTGTCTTATTCATATTTCATACTAGGAGGGGGTTCTTTAATTTTTCCATTTTGAATCCTTTTTCCTTGGCAAAGGCTGTGTCTATAAACAGGTCTGTTGCTCCACTATCCAACAATGCTTTTACTGCTACCCCCTCATGACTCTCTAGCTTCTCTAACTCTTCTTTTATCCAGACTTCTCTTAGTGGCCATAGTGTATACTGCACATCTCTTACTCTCTTAGTCATATTGGTAGAATTTATTTTATTGCCTAACTTTTCTGGGCACAATACACTACAGATTATTGGAGGCTAGTTGAGAGCTCACTGTTCTCTATTGTCTTTTGCCAACTCCTGCAGTATTACACTGCAAGTAAATTTTCCATGGAAGATAACATTTGATAAGCTTTATAACAACGGATTCTTAATTGGAATTTACTCTAGAACCCTTTCTATATTCTCAGAATGTAACATTATATGATGAGTATATTGAGCAGGTGATAATCGACCTAGAGCTCGTGTTGAGACCTCGAGAAGCAATTAAGATGAACTGGCATCAGGTTACTAAGAGAGTTATTGAGGGACTATGCTCTAAATCCACTTTTGGATAGACCAACTTAGAAAGATGGTAAACTTGTACTCTAGGACCAGTACTACTCAGATGAAGAACTTAGACTGATAGACTTTGTACTTGTAAATAAGCATTGATGGCATCAGATCAATTATATTTAGATAAATGACCTCTAGGACGTGACTTGGAAATACTAGACATTTATTGGGACTTGCTAACTATTTAACAAATATTTGAAAAAGTCCAAATTACAAAGCAGCATCAAGAGTATGATAGGGAAAGCCAGAAGAATATGCTAGAAGGAAGTGATGATAAAGACATATTATATTTGATGGAAAGGACTTAGTGAGAGAATGCATCATCACAAAAAAAAGAAAGGGTTGCATCATCAGTGAGATTTTGAGAGAACTTAGGATAAAAAGAAGTCGATGGAATCCTAAAAGTAGTAATAGTTTCCTTTTTATATCTCATTTCTTGAGTTTCAGCCATTTGTAATATCTTTAATATAGTATCCAGAGTGCAATGGGATCAGAGAAGAACCTCTTGACTCTTACCTTTATCTATACTACCTCTGGAATCATGAATGTAGATCTATTGAGAGTAAGAAGACTGGGACTAGTGGGGTATCTTGAGAAGAACACAGAATATACCCAGAACTCAATCTAGGGAGAAGACATAGATGCAACTCAGGCAGGCTTTGGAGAGGACAGCAGGCTGGGAAAGCTTGGCTAGGTACACACTTGGATTGCATCACACCCATAAGGTTTGGTATTGGGGGTACAGACAAGGGGGCAACTGAGTGTGGAGGGTCTATAAGTGATCAACTAACTATATTTTCCAGAGGAACTTTTGTCACAGTGTATAAAGGTTGACATCTTAGAAAGGCTATATGACGATGATCTAGAGAGATCTTACAATCCTTTTTATAACCACTAATATATATTTTACTAGAGCTATATATAATTCTTATTTCTCTAATTATTTATAAACCTTCAACTTTGATAATCTCCTCTCGAATCTTTAGTATGTAATTGGGAGCTGGCACATCATTGTTTTGTTTATCCCAGTATACAATTCCCTTTTGCACCTTTTCAGTGGTGTTTCTACTTTCCTCTCCTTTTTCTATCTTTTCTAGCAATTTTTGGTCATATGGCCCTACTTTCCGCATATGTAGCAAGTTTTATCCTCTTCTCTTCCTTGATTTATATCCATTGCATTTGGGTCTCTTCTTGGACTCATTTGACTTTGACTAGGCACACTTGGCCCCTGGTATTCTCCACTGTTATTTCCTGTTCTTCATGTAATCTGTTCTCCTTTTCCTCTGTACGATCTTTCTCTATATCCTCCCTCTCTTGGCTGTATATTTCCCCCTAGGTATGCTGTATTCCTTCCCAATAACCTTTCCTCTGCTCTACTCTGCCTCTGGTTTTTATCTAACTGTACTGCCCTTTCTTGCCACTCTCCAATAGTGGTTGGTGGACTTTCTGCTTCAGCCAACTTTTTTCTAATAGTTCTATTCAATCCCCTTTTGAATTCTTTGATGAGAGGTCTTCCCTTGTAACTGCTCCTCCTAGCAATTTTTTTGAATTCCTAGACATACTCATCGCAGATTCTTCCTTCTTGTTTTATCGTTCTCAACTGCTCTACTTTTCTATCTTCCTTTGTCATTTCTCCAAACTCATCTCATATCTTTTTGAACAATATCTCTACTATTTTTATTTCTGACTCTTTTTTGGCCAGTTTATCCAATAGGTTGTCTTTCATACTTCTGCCACTTCTCCCTATACATATGATAACATCCAAGCAATCTGGGTTGTTGCTGTTTTCCCGTTCATCTTTATTCTTAGATATAACCAAGCTATATTAATAAATATGCTTACTTCTTCCATCTTTCTGCTAAATATAGGAGGTCTGGTAACCTTAACTTAGCTCCTTTGCTGTTGTTGGAGCATGGTAGATACCTATTGCTACAGGATAGCAATCATGAAGAGAAGTTGTTCCTCTCTGGTAGGTGGTAGTGGTTAGTGAGAGGTAGGCACCACAGTGGGTTCCTGTCACGATGGTGACACTGTGATGTGTACTGTGCGCGTGTCATGTGCGCGCATGGATTTGTCAGCTCACCATCAGCCTTTCTGGAATCCTCCGAATTATTTAAATAATTGCCAATTGCTGTAACTACCTTAGTTTCGTTCTCCCTCAGGAGGACCCCATCCTTGTCAACTCATATACTTCTCTCTCTCTCTCTCTCTTAATAAATCTTTTGAATCCTAAAAGGGGCAAGTGTAGGAGCAGGTACAACTCACTGTTGAGGCCAAGCCCCCCAAGAAGAATTCCCTTCCTGGAGTCGAACCTGACAGTAGAACGAAACTAAACTAACTTCTACACTACCATTATTCCTATCCCTCTCCCCTCCAAGAGTA
>Ga0153994_1000485_pt1 | contig 10673 bp, 5 predicted proteins | sample TSNC078MetaG_FD_104735 | JGI IMG/M metagenome (GOLD analysis project Ga0153994, IMG submission 104735) | Attine ant fungus gardens microbial communities from North Carolina, USA - TSNC078 MetaG | ecosystem: Host-associated > Fungi > Mycelium > Unclassified | place: USA: North Carolina, Lumber...
CGTACATATTTGGTCATTGTAGTTATATTGACACACTCGTCCTCATCTTTTCTTTCGTGTTTAGCTATCAGGTGCATTGCTTGTATTTTATCCTATCGCATTTATCGGTAGACTTCTTCCCAACAGTGTTCTTCGCGGCATCATCGCACAAGAGGTAAGTGACATGCTACTCGGACACGTCTTTGGATTAAAGGTATCAATCATTGATAGAACTTATAATTAATGAAACATATGACCTCACCACCACCTCACCACCACCTCACCACCCATAGAACCATTAAACATGTGGGCTGAGCCCATGAAAAAGCAATGGGAAAATGATATAGACCTTTGTTTATCTGGGTTGGTCGGCTAATTGTGTGGATAGTCGAAAGCCATTCTATTCAGCAAACATGTTCATAGATTTTTTCACTAACTGATCGGGAATCTGAGTTCTGGGAGCAATCAGACCAATCTCCAGGGAACTGGCTACTCAGGCGACCCTGGGAGTCCGCATGAGGAAATCAGTGAGGTAAGTTACCTCTGAATGTATGGTGTGGAGTAATTTTGGATAGAGAGAAGTGGCCATATTCTGTTATAGAATGTAATTGCACAAAATGAAAAGGTTTTCATCACATATCATGCCAGAAACTGGCTGTCAGTATGTAAGGAGCATAGTTTGGCAAGTCTAGACTTGACATTTCATTTACATCCTTGGCTGGTAAGAAACATGGTATCTGACTAGTTTTAAGAATATTGGATATTATCTGCAATGTTCAAGTTATTTTATGTGTTGGATTTTGGACTTGATGTGAGCCTACACTGATGGAGATACAAAGAAGGGCCCATTGTCATGACCTATCATGAACATGACAAAACTTATATTTGGACAGATGAACATAAGTATCTATAAATAGTATGGATTAAATTAGATAAGATCAGGTCACATGAGTAGGTCATATGACAAGTTATATGATGGAAAGTTTTAGAAGAACTATGTATCACTAGGACCTACCAGAGGTGGAACATACTCCTAGGGTTTAAGGGTAAAAAAAGTTTACCTTTGACTATACCCTTGCCTTTGAGTCAAGGATAGAGTATACCTTAACAATAGAGTATACACTTAGAATAACACTTTAAGTCTACTAGAAATAAGTATAAAGCTTACAAAGTAAAGCATACTCTAGGGGTGAGAATAAGGGTAGTCACTAACTTATTGTTAACAACACTAAGTCATAAAGGATCAAGGTTCAAACTCAATACAACTCTCTTATGGGTGACCTGCTCAAACAAAAGCATGCCCTCACTAAATTAAGGATAGAACTAGAAGGAAGAAAGGGAAAGTTATGCAGATGTTGCAAGAAGCTTGGGCACTTGGCCTGTAACTGCAGGAACCAGAAGAAGGAAGATAAGGGGAAACCAATTTCCTAGAATAAATTTGAAGTACTAGCAAGTAGGGTAATAAGGTGTGGAGTAAGAGAGGAGGTGATGATAAGAAAACAGAAAACAGAAGGAGAAAAAGAAGTAGAATGTTTTAGATGTTGGGGTATATGACACTATAAATGGGAGTATCCAAATATTGAAGTAGAAAAAAGAAAATATGAGAAAGTAGCAGTGTCATAAACTTCATTTGGACCTATCTCTACCAATTCTTTGATGATTCTCACATTCTTAATGGCTACAGAAAGCCCTTGAAAAGACCTTTCAATTGATGCTAGTCATGTCTCAAGGCAATCAATATTGACTGAGATATCAGGCAGATCAACAGGTAACTACCATGGTATTGTTTATTAAATTACCAATATCTCATAAACTACCACAATCAATGCTTTTCTTCTAAACTCAAAAGAGACCCTTTTATAACTCTCAGAATAAGCCTAAAACAACCCCAGGGCAACTAATATTAGTAGAGATATGAAGTCCTCAATATTTGCACATGGTGTTATGACTTGGCAAAATGGCTAAGTCATTATTTAATATTTCTTTTCATTTTCTTTTCTTTTAGTTCCTGATTATTATTTTTCTTTTCTTTTTCTTTTCTTTATTTTCTTATCAATGGACGTATGAGAGGAAAGTGACTCACAGGGAAGCATGGGATAAAAGGAAGGGTTAGGGTTACTCTTCATGTATAAATAGTGTACAGAATTCAATGGGAACTCTATTGAGTTCTCTTTGTCAAATGCTAAACAAAGAGACAGTTGGCTTAATTCCAGTCATTGGACTTTAGCTGCTGACACATGAACATTAATTAATTACCCATAAATAGTCATCTGCCTTTTATTAGAACAAAGAACAGCCTCCATATGGTTAAGTTATTGCATTTCAGAGTACAAAAGCACTACCATATGTAGAACAATAGGTAGTAGCATATGATGGCCTATTCTAGTACACAGACTATCACAATTCTGTATACAAGAACTCATAGTCTGAGGATTAGACCTTAGACTTAACAACATCTTTTGTCAGTATCTAAACTTTGCTTCTAAGCCCTTTTGAGCTCCAGCATCTATAATCACAAATCAATAAGTGACCATTTGTAATAAGCAGCACATGTAGCAATGCCACAAAAGGCACAGCAAAAAAGAAAATTGGCACACTTCCTATAGAGAAAAGTATAGGAGTACAGCAGCACATGAAGAACACCCCCAAGAAGTGCAGCAATTGAAGAGAGAGGGTAGAGCACAAGGTGGGAGGTAGTAACCTTTGTAGAGTGTGGAGAGTACCAATACAAAGGCAAAAAGACAAAAGAGAACTAGGAACAAGGATTTATCTCTGGAAAACTAATAGTATATATGTTATGAACATCGAGTGGGACTACAACTATTATCAGCCATGATGTCATATTCCAGAAATATGATAATTATGTAATTCTTTCTCCTAATAATTCTCCTAAAATTAATAATAGTAGGATAGTATAGTAGACTACCCTCCTCCTATTCCAGACTTACTATAAGTACTGAGTAGTTACAGTGTAATTCCTCAGTCTGTAAATTAATGTCAATTAGTCCTAATTGCATCTCATCCTCTCCGACTCCTCAAACTTAAACGGTTAGGACCTCTGGCTTGACAACTTCTACTACTCCGAAATACATGACCACCTCACGACCGGAGACCAGGGTGCAACACATAAGTTGAAGCCAAGGTCGTTCTACAAGTCGTTCTGCGCTCCAATGTCCTTGACAGTCCGCTGGAATCTTCTTTCTAGTATTGCGATCACTGTTAAGTAATATCTATTTTCCAAGATAGTATAGTATATCATTCCGGAGTATAATGCTATTATTACTCCATTCCTTCACACTCTGTCTGTCCGTCCTTGACACATGATCTGATAATGAGTAGTTAGTAGACAAGATGTTAGCAATGCTAGATAAGGATATTACTATGCAGTAAATGCATTGAATATCTAAGGACTCTAAGAGACAATGGACTCACAAAATGGATAGGACTCTTTGGAGAAATCTCAGACTATTTCCTTCTCTATCTTTGTGTTATGAGAGCCTCAAAAAGGAACTAACTTCCTGCACATTTGAATATCTAATCTATAACCTCAAGTCATACAATAGGGTTGAGATATAAATAGCATGGGAGCTTAGATAATCAGATCATGTGACCAGGTCAGGTGATCATAGAACATTCTGGAAGGACATATGATTATGGACTAGTAGTTGTACAGCCACTATAGAATAGTATAAGTAGTAGCCCAATCCAACGAAGAACTCTATTGAGTTCTTCCTGAACATCCACCTAGGGTGATCACTAAGAGCTATCACAGCCCATTGATAACAGACATCCAAATTCCAACAATAAGAACCTCAAATATTTTATAAAGGCACAAAAGTTAAACCAAAGACAAGCTAAATAGACACTGTACCTATTGTGAGAAGGATAATGAGTTCAGAGGGGAAAGTGGTCTTAGGGTTAAGTAGTTGAGGGTAAAATATCTCCCCATTTTTATGTCGTGTCACATTCCTGTGTACTTTAACTTATGTAATAGCTAGAGTGTTTTCTAATAATTAAATAATTAAATGATAAAAAAAGTGAAAATAGTAATAGATGAGAGGAACAGAGAGATATAATCAAACTAGGGAAAAAAAATGAGAAAAGGAAGAAATATCAGCATTCTGCAGGTAGCCCAAAGGCTACCCCCACATATCTCTCTTTCTTTCTAAGAACAACTGTCCTTAGTTGTCCTCAATGACCTCTCCTTCCTTCTCTGTCTCAACACCTTCCAAGTCTCTCTGATTCACAAACTCGGTAATTTCTAGATATTTTCGAGAGCGAAGATGATATGGAATGAGACAAAAGGCTACAAATTTAAGACATGATACCGTTCCATTGATCTCTACTAGAATATAAGCACCATTTCTTGACCTCCCAACCACTGCCATGGGCCCAAAGTAACAAGGTTTGTACTTGTGACCAATCTCAGGCTCGATTTGTTTGTTTAAGACTAGGACCAACTCTCCTGGTTTGAAATCGTAGTTGTAGACTTTATTTGTATTTTTTCTTTCAAAATCTCATGTAAAAGCATAATGAGTAGCCAGGACATGTTCATAGATCTTGGCTAAATCCTTATTATACTTCTAGAGCATGCAAGCACAAACTGCAAGGAGGTCTGCCATTGATAGAGGCATGAGGATAGGAGCTATGAGAAAGGTGGCCTTTGTAATGTCAAACAGGAGCAGGGGTTCGATTCTATGTGCTGCATAGTACGGCGTCAGTCCAGTCACCTTCCTAGTTGTAACATAATCTACCTAGAATACATACAGTGCATACTCATACCATCATTTAATATTTCCTGTGCACATCTTTACTAAACTGTCCCTGATCGTCCAGTGTATAGTCTTAATGACTCTGTTTGCCTGGGAGTTGTAAGCTGAAATTCTAATATGACAAATGTGATATTGAGTTGCAATCCACTCCAGAGCAGCCACAAACGGGGTCCCATTATCTGTAACGATCTCTTCTAGTCCACTCCACTGACAGAGCAATTCCTCAAAGATAAACTGGTCTAATGTCCTACCAGTTTTGTGAGTCAACACCCTCTATTCTGGCCAACCGGTAAGTGAGTCACAGGCTTGAACAAGGTATTTGTATTCCTGTGAAGATGGCATGTGTATTGTGTCGACATAAGTTTTGCAAAAAAGTGGTGTAGGTACTTGGATTGTCAGAGGTAGGATTACATGTTTGAGAGACAGCACCTGGCACTGGTGGCATATCAAAATAATCCATCATATGTTGGCACCAAGTGTTGGCCACCAGAAATAGTCACTCAAGGTTCGTGTCACAAACTTCATTTAGCCATATCTCCATCAATTCTTCGACAATTCTCATGGTCTTAAGAGCTACAGAAAGCCCTCAAAAAAAGCTTTCAATTGATGCCAGTCATGTCTCAAGGAGATCAATATTGGCTGAGATATTAAGCAGATCAACTGGTAACCACCATGTTACTGTTTATTAAATTGCTAATATCTCGGAAACTGCCATGATTGATGCTTTGTTTCTAGGCTCAGCAGAAGCCTTTTTTATAAAGCTCAGAATAAGCCTAGAAAAACCTCAAGGCAATTAATATTGGTGGAGATATAAAGGCCTTAATGTTTGTACATAAACTTCATTAATTACCCATAGATAGTCATCTGTCCTTTTCTTAGAACAAAGGACAGCCTCCATATGGTTAAGTTATTACTATATTAAGCACAAAGGCACTACCATATGTAGAACGATAGGTAGTAGCATGTGATGATCTGTCCTAGTGCATAGACCATCACAATTCTGTATTTAAGGACTCATAGTCTAAGGATTAGACCTCAAACTTAACAACATCTTTTGTCACTTGTCTAACTTTGCATTTTTGAACTCTTTAAAGTATCAAAGCACCCAACACAAATAGTAAGTGACCATTTGTGATATAAACCATAAAAGGGAAGAATATACCCTTTATCTAAAAATGAGAGAGAAAAAGTCCAAAATTTGTCAGTAACCAATTAAAAAAGGGATATATTATACTATCAAAATCCTCTCAAACATCACCAGTGTTCTTTGTGAGCAAGAAAGATGGGAGCAAAAGAATAGTTATAGACTATTGTAGTCTAAACAAACAAATCATAAAGAACAACTACCCATTAAAGAGGGCAAAAGGGACTATTAGCCTGGCACAAGCTGGAGATATAGTACCAGGTCCCAATTGCATGCTAAAGAGTTTATGAGAATGAATCAAGAGTGAGGGTATTAAAAAAAGAATATAGAAACTTAGCATAATAATTAAGATAAAATTGTTTGAAAGAATAGTAAGCTTAATCTAGATTCTCCTTGCATGGTGTTTACCTTTACACACCATAACAAGCTCACTATCAAAGTAGTCTGTAAACTACTCATGGGCCTTACCATACTCAATCAAGCTCTCATCTATACCCTCACACCAAACCTGATATAGTCTGAGTCAATGATTAGCCAGGCTTTTCAGGCCTGCTACTCTGTAGAAGGTTGTTCAAGTGACTGCTGTGTCTTGTCTCTTAATAAAGCAGGGTATATATGTTATGACTTGGCAAAAACAGCTAAGTCATTATTTATATTTCTTTTCTTTTCTTTTCTTATCAATGGACAGATGAGAGGAAAGTGACTCATAAGGAAGTATAGGATATTAGGACTAGGTTAGGGTCATAGTTTATGCATAAATAGTGTACCAAATCTAATAGAAACTCTATCAAGTTCTCCTTGTTAACTCAGATAAGAAGTAGAGTTAAGTGTATACTACTAAGCCTTATAATATAGTTCTAGTCTTCTTAACAACCCAACTACTTCACTGAGAACTCAGAAAAGTATCATAAGATAACTTTTGAGCCCTTGAGATAGTAACAAGTATCAAAATCCTATTACTCTCTCACTTAGACTCTCTGAGTATTATATTAAAAATACAAACTGATGAGACTCAATTAAAAATGAATAGAAAAGAAAACTCTTTCTTCTTCTAGCCTCCCCCATTTTTCTTCTCTATGACATCACTATGTGGACATAACAGATGTCACCTTCCTGTTCTTTATGCTTACCAGTCATGACCATGTGATCCTACTCCACCTCTATACTACCCAATATCCCCTAACCTCCAAACTGGCTTTCTTTTACTCCAAAAACATATGCCAGTATGTATAAACATTAGCAATATGTTTGATGCCCTACAGCATATCTGCTTACTGACTAAGTCTAGTAGTGATGGGATCACTAGTTACTGATAGACCTTTTGATCTGTTGTCTTGGTATTATTTTAGTCTAAGTTTGCTCTAGATTGAAATTATACTGCACTCCAAAGATATCCTTGAACCTCTAAGTTCTAGAGTATTAATATTGATAGTTTGTCTCTGAGAAACCTGATACTAGCTTATTAGTCTTGCCTCCTGAGGTATATGCTATTCTAGCATATGGCAACTTGGCAACTATGTAATAGAAGTACCCAATCTTAGGTCTAGATTATGTCTGGGGCTTGTAGGAGGTCTTTAGAGTAGGTTCCAATAGTAAAATCTAGGAATATAATTTGTATCCCATACTACATTTCTATAGAAAATTCACTGGTGGTATAACACCATTACCATCAATAATGGACCTAATTAACAATATGAAAAGTAATAAAGTATTTATGAAAATGGACTTGTGGTGGGGCTTTAACAACATAAGAATAAAAGAAGAGAATGAGTGGAAAAGAGTATATATAATGTATGTAGAATTGTTTGAACTAACTATAATGTTTTTTGGCATAACAAATTTGCTGGTTATGTTCCAAGCCATAATGAGGGAAATTCTGAGGGACCTGGTAAACAAAGGAAAAGTTACTGTATTTGTAGATAATGTACTAGTAAAAACAGAAAGTAAGAAAGAGCATGACAAAATTGTAGAAGAAATACTAAGGAGATTAAAAGAGAATGACTTATATGTCAAGCTGGAGAAGTATATGTAAAAAGTGAGAAAGATAGGATTCCTAGGGATTATTATAGGATCTAACAGGATAGAAATGGAAAAGGAAAAGGTAGATGAAGTATTGAGTTGACCAGAACCAAAGAACATAAAAGATGTTAGGAAATTTTTGGGACTTGCAAATTATTATAGAAGGTTTATCATTGACAAAAAAGGATATGAAGTGATAGTAGGAGTAAAAGCAACAACAAGCATTTAACAAGCTTAAGCAAATTTTTATAACAAAACTAGTATTAGCAGCCCTAGACTTAGACAAAGAATTCAGGATAGAGACTAATGTCTCAAATTATGCTACTAGAGGAGTATTATTGATGAAATGCTCTAATAAACTGTAAAGACTAGTTTCTTTTATTTTGAAATCTCTAAGTGATACAGAAAGGAACTATGAGATACATAACAAAGAGATATTAGTAGTACTCAGATGTTTAGAAGCATAATGTTATGACTTGGCAAAACAGCTAAGTCATTATTTATATTTCTTTTCTTTTCTTTTCTTTTGCTTTTATCTTGGACTTACTACACAAAAGGGAGTATGGAAAAGTGTCATGTCACAATTGTCACAGTCACATGACAGGAAGTCACAGCATCACATCACATCATGTCACATGATCTGTCACATGATAGGTGTGGGAAGATAGTACACAGACCATGTAGTAGTTGTATAAGTAGTATAGAAAATCTAACAAGAACTCTATTGAGTTCTCTTTGTCAATCGCTGAACAAAGAGCAGTTGGCTTTATTCCAGCTTGGAGTTTAGCTTTCTTACACATAAAGGCATTTCTTAGAAGGAACAACAATTAAGTTTGAGATTTGGACAGATCATAAGAACCTTGAATATTTTATGAAAGTATAGAAATCAAACAAGAGACAAGCAAGATAGGTACTGTATCTGTCTAGGTTCAATTTTATGTTAAAACACATCCTAGAAAGTAGGATGGGAAAGGTAGATAGTTTGAGCAAGAGAGTAGATTAGAAGGTAAGCATAGAAAGAGACAATGAAAATGAAACATTAGTAAAGCCAGAGTGGCTAGAAGTAAGAAGGATAGAAAAGGTATGAAAGGAGTGGATCTACTAGAGAAAAAGAGGTAGTCAAAGAAATGAAGTAAGCAGAGGTAAAAATGTTGAGAGATAAAGAGTAGAGAAAAGTAGATAGTGTTGTGTATAAAGAGGGAGAGGTATACATGCCTAAAGATAATAAATTGAGGATAGAAATTATTAGGTTATACCATGACATACTAGTAGGAGGACACTATCAAGCCTCAATTTAGTAGAAGAGAGTGACATTTGGGTCTCTTCCCTACATAACCTGGACTCAGAAAGGTGGATAAGCAAAGAAGTAGGATTTTCTAGGGTTTTGCTTAGAGACAACAAAACTAAAGACTATGATAAGACTAGCAGTATTATCATCTGGAGAACTGTATAGTTAACTCTGATGGCAACAGACTGGTGTGATCTCTTGTTGTCATGGGGTTGTGACAGACACAAAGAGTGTTATAAGAGCCCTAAGAAGGAAATAGTTTCCTACACATTTGAACATTTGATCTATAACATCAAGATGTACAATGGGGTCAAGATATAAATAGTGTGGAAACTTAAGTAAGCAAACCACATGACCAGAGTCATGTGACCACAGAATATTCTGGAAAGACTTGTGACCATGGGACTTTAGGGTATAGTCACTTGTAAAGTAGTATAAGTAGTAGCTCAATCCAATGAAGAACTCCATCGAGTTCTTCCTGAACATCCACCTAGGGTGATCATTAAGAGCTATTACAGTCCTTCAATAACAAAGAGCAGTGGAAGATGGTGAAGTTAGTTACTAGAAATTTTTGGTGACCAGGAGTTATAAAAGAGGTAAAGCAATATATGGAGAGATGTGATGTCTACCAACATAATAAAAATTGCACAGAATAGCCAGCAAGAAAATTAATGCCAAACTCAATCCTAGAGAAACCTTGGATATATATATTAGCAGACTTCATTACCAAGCTGCCTTAGCACAGGAATACAATGTAATCTTAGTAGTAGTTGACAGACTAACAAAAATAGTTCACTTTATTCCTACTACAGAGAAAACATTGAAAAAAGGATTGGCTAGGTTATTTAGAAATAACATGTGGAAATTGCATGGTCTACCTGAAAGTATCATATCAAACAGAGGACCATAGTTTGTAGTAGAATTAATGTAGGGACTCAATAGGATGCTAGAAATCAAAAGCAAAAGGTCACTTATTTGTGATTGGTGATTTGATACTTAAGAAGTTCAAAAATGTGAAGTTAAGCTACTACCTATTGTTCTACATATAGTAGTGCATTTGTACTTGAAAATGTGATAACTTAACCATATGGAGACTATCCTTTGTTTGAAAAGGCTGATGACTATCTATGGGTAATTAATTAATGTTTATGTGCAAATATTGAGAACTTCATATCTCCACTAATATTAATTGTCTTGGGGTTGTTCTAGACTCATTCTAAGTATTATAAAAAGGGCTTCCCAGGATATAAAAGACCTAAAAGACTAAACTAGACCTAAAAGACAATGCATAAATAAGACACAAATAAATAAAACCATGACTAAAGACATAGAAGACATAAATAAGACATAAATAAATAAAAACCATGATGAGAGACCAACCTGACACAAGACAAATATAAACAACCAGAACTCAAAAACAAGAGACAAAGAAGACCTAGAAAAATGAAAAACTAAGAGACCAAAAACAAAA
>Ga0153994_1000487_pt1 | contig 10647 bp, 13 predicted proteins | sample TSNC078MetaG_FD_104735 | JGI IMG/M metagenome (GOLD analysis project Ga0153994, IMG submission 104735) | Attine ant fungus gardens microbial communities from North Carolina, USA - TSNC078 MetaG | ecosystem: Host-associated > Fungi > Mycelium > Unclassified | place: USA: North Carolina, Lumber...
TACTAGATCCTTCTGGTCAGTGATCCACCAGAGACATAGCTCCTCAATGGACCCACATCAATGAAACTATTTTTTCCGCCCCACTGAATCCCGCAGTGTGGCAACATGGTACATGAGTAGAAAGCATGCGGCACAGTATCATCATTACTGCTTTCGTGATTTTTAGACATTCAGACCTTCTCCCTCCATTGTCTAGGACCTTGTCTGAATCTATCCTGCTGGCCCATAAAATGGCCTCCGCATCAGACCACATAAATGATCTCGCTGACTTGAGGTAAATGAAGCGGGTTCTGCGACGATACGACGACACGACGCACATGTGGAAACAGGGCTGAAGTAATCACTTGAATACAGCACTTATCCCACCGTAGATCAAGTTACCGTGAAATTAATGAGACCTGACTGCCTTCAAATTTTTGAAAGAAATTAATTGGAAAATCTAAGATGCTTGCCAGAGGACTCACATTAGAAACTAGCCACCATTGAGTGATGCATATATGTCAGTTATAAAATACACAAACAGGTGATATTGTTGTATATACCAGTCCCCTAACAGCAAAAGATGCACAGGTATGTCCTCAGATGCTGAAAGAGATGTAGTGGACTGAGATCCAGATAGAAATGACTAACTAATTGTTTACATCTGAGTTCTGTATTTACTGAGTAATAAAGATGAACTTGGGGTAGTCAGAGACTTCACCAAGTAATGGACAAGAGTAAGCATGTGAGCAAGGAAAAATAAGCAGAGCAGAAAGCAGTGAGTAGAATGATGACAAGATGAATAATTTAAATGATGTCATACTTTGTCACTCCCACTCGTTGAGTTATCATTCTAAATGACTCCTGATTCAGTTTGGAATTTTGAAGGTATTTCTTTGTGAAATTTGCCAGGGACTTGCAAAGAAATCCCTCGAGGGATTTAGCCCAGCAGCCCATGCTCTTCCTCCCTTTAGGTAAGCCATCAACGACCTCAAAGAATTGCAGTTTACATAATTGCACGGGGATTGTTCGAGTGCGGGGAGTGGCTTACCTCATGATGAGTTTCTGATTTGTTCGCTTTGGCTATCATGGCAGCATTGACAGTGCCTGTAGTGACATTATCAACCATGGAGAGTGCAAGATGGCTCTGTAATTTTTGGTTGCAGTCAGAGTGTTGTAAAGGGAGAGGGAAGGAGTTTTCAGGGGGTATAACAACTGCAGAGAGGGCAGAGTCCTTGGAAGAGAGGTGGTGGGTAAGGAAGGGAAATTTTTGGTGGTGGCAGCAATGTCAATTTCATTTGGGGAACTGGTAATGTTATTTGTTATTGCATCATTGACTGATTAACTTCTTTCTTGCTAAATTCCGGACTCTACCAAATATTGATGACACTTAGGATTGATGGTGTAGGAATGTGAATATCTCATACAGCAGTGCTAGAGGTGTATACTACCAAAACTTTTGACAAGGTAAACAATGTTATAAGCCAGGGGTATGTACTGAATATGATGAAGAACACTAATCAAATTTGTCAAAGAGGCTCAGAAAAGCTCTTCACTGTCCTTTGAAAGCACCAGGCTGTTGTCAAGACTTTTAACAGATACTCCCTAATGATGCAGGGCACCAAGACTAACAAGATTTGCACTAAGATAAGGAATATGAAGGATGTCATAAAGTATTATGCTGAAACAGTTATTTGGGAGTAAAGCAGTGAAATGAATACATCCATGGTCTATTACTGGAACTTGATTATGCCTACCAATAGTTACAAATTTATTCAAGGACTTTGTATAATTTGTGAAATATTTGCCAAACATGAACATATAGGAAGTGACACCATAGTCAAGGAGGATTCCTATGCTTGAAATAGTGTTAGATAACACTATGAGCATTTGGCTGACTTTATATTCTCCTAAGAATGGTATGTGTTTGATAGCAAGATTTGCAGAGTTTTTAGAATAGTAAGAGTTATTTCTTTTGATTGATTTAGAACAGCACTCAGGGGCCCAATGACCCTCTTTGCCATAGATATGGCATTTGGTGCCTGTAGGACAAGTTGGAGGTTTGTCATTTGATTTACCTCTCAAAGGTCTCTTTTCAGAGTGGGTAGAAGATGATGATGACTTGGTAAATAAGGCTATTTGCTCAGATTTGAGCATCTTCTCTTTTTTATCAGCAAAATGATCACCTTTGGAGTAGTTATATGCAAAGATAAGTTTGGCAGTAAGAATATTGAGAGTAAGTCCCTTTCTCTTGTCAAAAAGATTGCACCTAACAAGGTCTCAGATATTGGTATATCATGACTTGGTAAAATAGCTAAATTAATATTTATTTTTCATTATTCTTTTTCTTGATTTTTTCTTTTAGTTTCAAAGATTAGACATGCAATAGCTAGATAAATTAGAGTGTATGGGGCTTTGAAAATAAAAGTAAATAGTAAAAGATATATATATAAGTAGTATACAAGAATTGAATGAGAACTCTATTGAGTTCTCCTTGTCAACCCAAACTAGAAGAGTTTCTAAGTATAAAAATATAATGAACTTATGACACTCAGTCTTCATATGTAGATGACTTTATATAAGAAATACCTTATAACACTTAGTCTTTGTGTGTAAATGACTAAGGTGTTAGTATCACAAACTTTATTTGGCCATATCTCCATCAATTCTTCAACGATTCCCATGGTCTTAATGGCACCCAAAAGCCCTTAAAAAGACCTTTCGATTAATACTAGTCACATCTCGAGGCGATCAGTAATGGCTGAGATATTAAGCAGATCAACTGGTAACCACTATGTTACCATTTATTAAATTGCTAATATCTCAGAAACTGCCATGATCAATGCTTCAGTTCTAGGCTCAGCAGAAGCCTTCTTCATAATGCTCAGAATGAGCCTAGAAAAACCTCAAGGCAATTAATATTAGTGGAGATATAAAGGCCTCAATGTTTGAACATAGACATTAATTAATTACCCATAAATAGTCACCTACCTTTAATTAGAACAAAGGACAGCCTCCATATGGTTAATTTATTACTAATTTAAGTATAAAGGCACTACCATATGTAGAACAATAGGTAGTAGCATATGATGGCCTGTCCTAGTGCACAGACCATTACTTTCCTGTATATAAGGACTCCTTGTCTAAGGATTAGACCTCAGACTTAACAACTTCTTTTGTCACTGTCTAAACTTTGCATTTTTGAACCACTCAAGTTCTAAAGCACCAATCACAAATAAGTAAGTGACCTTTTGTGATAGTTAGTATATCACAAATGGTCACTTACTATTTGTGATTTGGGTTGAGGTTAGTTCAAAAGTACTTATAAGCAAAGTTAGGCAAGTAACAAAAGACATTGTTAAGTCTAAGATCTAATTCTTAGATAGAAAGTTCTTATATACAGAAAAGTAATGGTCTGTGCACTAGGACAGGCCATCACATGCTACTACCTATTGTTCTACATATAGTAGTGCCTTTGTACTCTAAAATGCAATAACTTAACCATATGGAGGCTGTCCTTTGTCCTAATTAAAGGCAGATGACTATCTATGGGTAATTAATCAATGTCCATGTACAAACATTGAGGACTTTATATCTCCACTAATATCAATTGCCTTGGGGTTTTTCTAGGCTCATTCTGAGAATTATAAAGAGGGCTTCTTCTGAGCCTATAAGCAAAGCATTAATCATAGCAGTTTTTGAGATATCAGCAATTTAATAAACAGTACCATAGTAGTTACCTACTGATCTGCCTGATATCTCAGCCAATATTGATTGCCTTGAGGCATGACTAGTATCAATCAAAAGGTCTTTTCAAGGGCTTTCCATATCCATTAAGACTGTGAGAATCATTGAAGAATTGGTGGAGATAGGTCTGAATGAAGTTTGTGACACAGTACATGTCCTAGCTCTAAATACAATAGTAACAATGGATAGTATAAGGTTTTGAAGACACAGCCTGTAAATACAATGATTTCCAATACATGAGAAATTACTGCTTTGTATTGTGACCACCTATGGTCACAGTTATGTTATCTCAGACTTGTAAACATTTGTCTGATCAATACTAAGTTATCTAGGTTAAGTTACTACATGATATAGAGAAGAGAGTAAAGAATCACATGGGCAACAAGGATGTTATCTAGCTTGTGACCAGCTTCAATGATGTGACATTTGAGGTTTAAGAATGAGCCAATATAATCTAATATAGAGGTATGTTCATTCTATTTTTTAAGACAAAGTTCTTAGAAGTAATAGTGAATATTAGTATTTTGCCTTTGAGTAACATGGAGTTGATAAAAATGATCTCACATTTCCTTGGATGAAGTAGAAGACTAGACATATTTATGCTGTTCAAATTTGATAGTCTCTTGCATTAGGCCTATAGTGGCTAGATGTTAGTGACTGACTTAAGATCTTAATCCTGGGTTAGGATCAAGGGAGCTCTTCAGGGTTAGAAGAGAACTCGATGGAGTTCTCGCTTTATTCTGCTACACTACTTATACATTCTTGCACTATTTGTCTTTATTTATTCTACAAGTTTCTATCAGTCCAAAGTTCAATTTCAGTCTATGTCATATTTCTTAGTCATGGTCAAGGTAACTCATGACAGTACTCCTCTCTTAAGGATTTTTGTCCCGAAAATTTCCTATAACTTGTTGTATGGGTCTCCTATCTTTCCCATCTCATCTTCTTCATCCCATTCCTCTATTCTTCCTTCCTTATCTTTTTCTTCCTCTTTTCCCTTGTTGATCGTTCCTTTTCCCTTTCATTTGTTCCAATTTCTCTCTAGTCGCCCCCAGTATTCTTCATCAAACCTTTTGTCATCCCATCTGTATAGCATTTTTGCCATATATCTATCCAGTAATTCTCCTTTTTTATTTTCTTTTCTATTTTTTTTCTTTACTCTTCTAATTTCGCCATATTCTTCCTCGAATTCTTTTACTAAGTCTTTCATATTTCCTAGATTTTCTCTTAGCTCCCACATGTCTTCTTCTATCATATATCCTTTCCATTGTACTAGATACCAATCTTTCCCTCTGAACTTCTTTTTATTTAATATTTTCTCTACCTCATATTCTTCTTCCCCTTCAATTATAACTGGTGCTGGTCATTCCTTCTTCTGACCTTCTACTTGATCTTTGTACCTTCGTACTCTACTGACATTAACTACTGGATGTATTTTGACTGTGTTTGGTAAATCCAGTTCTATTGCGTTTGTTGAGATAATTCCTTTCACTTGGTAAGGTCCTATAAATCGCTCCGTAAGTTTTTCCAATTGTCTTTCTTTTATCTGGTACTTGAGATCTTTTGTGCTTAAAAGCACCTAGTCGCCTACTCTGTATTCTTCTATCTCACTTCTTTTCCTATCAACATACTTTCTCATCTCTTCCTGACTCTTTTTCAGTGTCGCTTCTGCTTCCTCATGTACTTCCTTCATTCTTGTTGCAAACTCTTCCGCCTTTTCAAATCTTCCCTTCTTTCTTAACTCAAATCCCATGCATGGGTCCTGTCCATTATTTGCTCTGAATGGAGATACTTTTATACTAGTCTGCACTTTGTTGTTATATGCAAACTCTGCTGTTGCTAACCAGTCTGGCCACTGTTCTTGTTGATGATCAATAAACATCCTCAGGTACTGTTCTAAGTCCTGATTCATTCTTTCTGTTTGACCATCTATTTGTGGATGGTAAGCTGTTGACAATTTCGTATCTATCTCCAGCATTTGATTCAGTTCCTTCATTATTCCTGCTGTGAACTGTGCTCTCCTGTCCGTTATAATGCTTTCTGGTAAGCTGTGGAGCTTTCAGACGTTATCCCGGAATAATCTCGCCACTCCTTTTGCCGAAGTCTTTTTTGTGGTTGGCACAAAGTGTGCTATTTTTGTCATTCTGTCGCATACTACCAAGATGCTGTCATATCCTTTGGCTAGCAGCAACTTTGTAATAAAGTCTGCTGAAATATAAGTCCAAGGTTTAGCTAGTACTGCGTTTGGCATGAGTTTTCCTGCGGGTGCCTTTGTTCGGTTTTTATTTCTCTGGCATACATCGCATCCTTCCACATACTTTTTGACTTCCTTCGTTACTCCTAGCCACCAGAAATTCCTGGTGACCAACTCTGTCATCTTCTACTATCTGCCATGCCCTCTTACCAGTGTATCATAATGTAGCCGGATAACTTCCACTCTCAACTTCTCGTCTTTAGGAACATATACTTTTCCATCTCTTAGCATAAGTCCATTTTCCTCTCTCCATTCTTCGTCTCTCAACATCTTTACTCCTGCTTGTTTCATCTCTTCTACTGCTTTAATGACTTCATTGTCTTTAGTCTCTGATCCTCTTATTCTTTTTAACAGATCCACTCTATCTATTATTACTTCCACTACTTGCATTGCTCTAACTTTTAGCCATTCTTTCTTTATCATCGTTCTATCCTCATTATTGTTATCATAGAGTCTTGATGACTTAAGGATTACTCGAGGTGAGTGTTTAGGAAGAACTCAATAGAGTTCTCCATTGGATTTGACTACCTACTTATATTACTTTACAAGTGGCTGTGCTCTACGATCACATGTCTTTCCAGAACATTCTATGATCACATAATCTTATCATGTGATATGATTACCTAATCCCCATGCTATTTATATCTTGTCCTTGTTGTACAGTTTGATGTTGGAGATCAAATGTTTAAATGCACAGAAAACTCTTTCCTTTCTGGGGCTCTCATAACAATTATCTCTCTCTACCCCTTTTAGCCAGTCTGGTCATCTACTTAAACTGTCGGCTTTTCCCATACTAGATCCTGGTACATGTTTGAGCGTAAAATCGAATCTAAACAGGTATAGAGCCCATTGCGCTTATCTTTGATTTAATTTTTGGCTGCTCATAAAATATTTCAAATTCTTGTGATCGCTCCAGATTTCAAATTTGTTCTGTGCTCCTTCCAGCAGGTGTTTCCACTCGTCTAAACATCTGACTATTGCTAACATCTCTTTACCATGAATTTTGTAATTTCTTTCTGCCTTGTTCAATGATTTTGAGATAAAAGCTACTGGCCTCTACTTCTCATCTTTATACTTCATCGACAATACTCCTCCTGTTGCGTACTCTGATACATCTGCCTCTACTCTCATCTCTTTGTCTAGGTCCAGGGCTACTAACACTGGTCGCATTGTAAACACTTTTTTTAGCTGTTCGAAAGCCTTTTCCTGCTTAACTCCCCAGTTCCATTTTTCGTCCTTTCTGACCAACTTGTGTATTGGTTTAGCTATTTTAGCAAAATCTTTAACAAATCGCCTATAGTAGTTTGCTAGCCCTAAAAACTTATGCACTTCTTTGACTGTCTTTGGCTTTGGCCATTCCAGAACTTTCACCACCTTTTCTTTTTACATCTTAATTCCTCCTGACCCCATTACCAGCTCTAGGAAATCGATTTCTCTTACTTTCCATACACATTTTTTGGGCTTTACATAAAGGTCGTTCTCCTTTATTCTTCTCAATACTTCCTCCACTATTTCGTCATGTCTCTTCTTCTCCTCAGTTTCTACTAAGATGTTGTCCATGAATGCTGTTATTTCTCCTGTGTTAATGAGGTCTCTCAAAATATCATTCATCATCGTTTGAAAAGTTGCTGGTGAGTTTATAAGACCAAAAAACATGACAGTAGGTTCATAGACCCCTAGGTGCATTGTGAATGCTGCCTTCCACTCATCTCCTTCTCTAACTCACACATTATTGTACTCCCATTGCAAATCCATCTTTGTGAACACCTTTTTTGTCCCCATAGTGTTGATAAGGTCCAAAATCAAAGGTAGTGGATAATTGTTCTTGACTGTTTCCTTATTAAGGTACCAATAATCTTGTACTATCCTTTTCTTTTTATCCTTTTTTCCTACAAAGAATACTGAAGAGGTCTGTGGCGATTTTGAGGATCTAATATACCCTTTTCTCAACTGCTCTTCCACAAATTCTTGTACTTCCTTCTTTTTCTGTCTTGATATCAAATATGTCCTTCCTTTTCTTGGGACAAAATCCTCTTTTAGATTAATTGCATGGTCCTATGGTTTTCTCATCAGCATCCTTTCTGATTTGACTTTCCTAAATACTTTAAGCCACCTGTGAAACTTTTGTGATACCATCCTCTTTACTTTCTCTCTATCTAATTTGATCTCTTCGTCGAACTTTTCTTCCATTGTCTATTTCTATTTGTCTCTGTCTGCCTTCTCCATATTTCTTATCCTCTTTTCCATTTTCTTTCTCCACTCTATATCCTTTTTTACTGCTATGTTTCTTCCACACAACAGTAGGCATCTCGTTATTTTTACCTCTCCTGTTTCCTAGTTTATCTCTAGATTATGTGCTTGTAGCCAAGGCATCCCTAGTATCACCTCTGTCTTTCCCAAATTGCACACATCCATTCTCATTCTTTCCACATGGTTTTTGTAGAAGACATTGACTTCTACTTGATACATGATACTTCCTCTACTATTTTCCATTCCATCTACATTTTTTACTTTCAGGGGCCTCTCTAGTTTTGTCATTTTAAAGCCATGCCTTTTGGCCATTTCTCTGTTCATGAACATTCCCGTAGTGCCACTGTCCAAGAGTGCCTTTACTGTTACTCCTTCATGCGTATCTACTTTCTCTATCCCAATGTCTAACCATACTTCTCTTAGGATTTTGAACGTTCTCCTGACGTCTCTTTGGCTACTCTCTTCTATTGCTGTGCCTTCCGGTTCTTCTGACCATGCGCCGCTTTGCTGTGCTTTTGCCTCTCTAGGCCATGCCACTTTTCCCTCTACCTTCCCTTTACATCTACACCAACTTAATTCTTTCCACTTCCAAAAAAGGATTACTCCTTGCCCCCGGTTGTCCTCTACATGAGACCCCTTCCTCCTGCACTTGCAAGTCAAGTACAAAGCTACTACTTCTCTCATATACCAATCTAACTCCCAAAATTGTGCCTCTTCTGGGATGCCTTTTCTGCAATACTCCTCTGCTCTCTTCCTCAGTTTTTCCACTGAACTTCTTCTTCACTTTTCTTGCTGCACTTCTCGTGGCCTAGCCACATGCGCTGCTTCTTCTCCTTTTGCTCTCCTCACCCTGCTCTCCTTTTCCTGCGCTTTTCCCTCTACAGGGTGTGCTGGCCTCTCTCTTTGCTGTGCCTTTTGTGGCTTTGCCACATGCGCCACTTTCTCCTTTTTTATCCCTAAGGGGCACTCTCTGCACTTGTGTCCCTTTTCTCTGCACTTAAAACATTCTACTTCCCACTGCTCTCTTCTTGTCTCTTGCCTCCTTAGTTCTACTCCACATCTTATCACTCTGCTTGCTAAAATTTCAAATTTATTTTGGGGAGTCGGTTTCCCCTTTTCTCCTTCTCCCTTCCTGTAGTGTTGGGCTTGGTGTTCAAACCCCCTGTATTTCTAGCATTCTCTTTTTTGTTTTCCTTCTAACTTTGTCCTTAGTGAAGTAAGGGTAGTCTTTTGTTTGAGCAAGTTGCTCATGAGGTTGTAGTATTGTTGTTGAGACATCGTGGTGATTGTCTCAGAGGTACAGATGTAATATTGAGTCTTGCTATCTACTGTTATGTCTGCTGGGGTGCAAGATCTTCGCCCAGCCAGGTGCCTACTTCCCTACTGACTACTACCCTAATACTAGGGTTACACTATCACCTCAATGGGGAGGATCCCTACTCTAGGCGGCTCTTTAAGAGATAATTGTCACTCCTCTGTGTGTACCAGTTACAATGGACCACAACACAAGGTTTATAAAATGAAAATGTAACTAGCAGGTTCAATTGGTAGGTTAGGACTCAACTGTACACCTGAACTTGGTGTACAATTTCCTCCCTCAGTCTCTAACTGACTGAGAAGTCCCCTCAAGCCAAGGACCCAGCTATATATGGAGGTAGCTAATGATCGCAATAATCGTCAGCTAAGGTTGATAAGGTGATCAAAGTGATTTGTGGGTAAGGTTTGAAGTGAACTAAGCCCTGGGGTGTGGTTATTAAGTTCTTCTATCAGCGACTGACTTAAGATCTTAATCCTGGGTTAGGATCAAGGGAGCTCTTCAGGATTAGAACTCGATGGAGTTCTCGCTTCATTCTGCTACACTACTTATACATTCTTGCACTATTTGTCTCTATTTATTCTACAAGTTTCTATCAGTCCAGAGTTCAATTCTAGTCCATGTCATATTTCTTAGTCATGGTCAAGGTGACTCATGACACTAGATTAGATTTGAGCCACTAAATATGCTTGTTCCATAAGTGTATCCATCCCCTATATTTGTCAGATCTGAAAGGTAATGGTTTATTTGTTGTATTATCAACAGAAGAATCAGTAGAGGGTTTGAAAGGAGAAGGTTACTGGTCATCAACAATGAGCCAAAGGAGTCAAGCCTAAAGAGCAGATATCACAAATGGTCACTTACTTATTTGTAATTAGTGCTTTAGAATCTTGAAAGGTTCAAAAATGCAAAGTTTAGACAGTGTTGTTAAGTCTGAGGTCTAATCCTCAAACTATGAGTCCTTATATACATAATTGTAATGGTCTGTGCACTAGGACAGATCATCATATGCTACTACCTATTGTTCTACATATGGTAGTGCCTTTGTACTTAAAATAGTGATAACTTAACCATATGGAGGCTGTCCTTTGTTCTAAGAAAA
>Ga0153994_1000488_pt1 | contig 10644 bp, 11 predicted proteins | sample TSNC078MetaG_FD_104735 | JGI IMG/M metagenome (GOLD analysis project Ga0153994, IMG submission 104735) | Attine ant fungus gardens microbial communities from North Carolina, USA - TSNC078 MetaG | ecosystem: Host-associated > Fungi > Mycelium > Unclassified | place: USA: North Carolina, Lumber...
GCTCGCCGTCGAGAGCGGTCTGGATCAGAAACAAATAGCGCATTCCGTGCCTCCTGAAGGGTGACGTTACGGTAATACGTCGAACGGCTCGTGGTGGTTTCGACTAAACGGTCAGCGCGCCGCATTCGACGTCTCGGACGCGTGGCTCGCTAGCATGAGGGTTCCGAACGAAGGACGGGTGTTCTGAAAGCCCCATCTCGCAGCCCACGCGGAGCAGTGTCGAGCATGATGCTCGCGACGACGATCTCCCGCGCGACGGGGTTCGCCCGCAACGTGCTGATCGTGCTGCTGATCGGCGGCACCAGCGCCGCCGTCGGCGGTCAGGCGTTCGGCGTCGCCAACGAGTTGCCAACGCAGGTGTACGGTCTGATCGCCGGCGGCCTGCTCGGAGCCGTGCTGGTCCCCGACATCGTGCGCGCCAGCCGGGCAGGCGATCACGGTGACATCAACCGGCTGATCACCTTCAGCGTGTGCGCGTCGCTCGTCCTCACCGTCGCCCTCACCGTTGCGGCGCCTGCACTGGTCCGGCTCTTCGCGTTCGGCTGGCCGGAGGAGTGGCTGACGCTCGCCACTTCGATGGCGTACTGGTGCATCCCCCAGGTCTTCTTCTTCGTCGTCTACACCGTGCTCGGACAGGTGCTCAACGCGCACCGCATCTACGGCCCGTTCGCGTGGGCTCCTGTGGTGTCGAACGTGGTCGCCGTCGCGGGGCTGGGCGTGTTCGCGCTCGCCTTCCCGTCCACGAACACGGCCCCCGATGCGTGGACGACGCCGATGGTCATCGTGCTCTGCGGAGCGGCGACGCTCGGGGTGGCGGTTCAGAGCGCGATCCTCGTTCTCTATCTCCGACGCCTGCCGTTCCGCATCCGCTGGCAGTTCGGGATGCGCGGGATGGGCGGGTCCGGGAGGACGGCGGCGCTCGCCTTCGGCGGTGTCGTCGCCGGTCAGCTCGCGTTCCTGGTCGTCAGCAACGTCGCCAACGGCGCAGGCGCCGAGCTCCACGCGGCCGGGATCGACGGGGCCAGCCTCAACTCGTTGAACAACGCGTACCTGGTCGCGCTCCTCCCGCACGGCGTGTTCGCGGTCGCCCTGACGACGGCCCTCTTCACCCAGATGAGCCACCACGTCGAGGAGGGCCGACGCGACCTGGTCATCGAGGACACGCGATCCTCGCTGCGGCAGCTCGCGTTCGTCTCCGGGCTGTTCACGGCGATCCTCGTCGGTTGCGGCACCCTGGTCGGCGCCGTCCTGTGGAACAGCAGCGTGATCGGGGACGTGCTCACCCTGCTGGCGATCGGGATGACCGGGTTCAGTCAGATGTACGCGCTCAACAGGGTGAGTCTCGCACTGCGGTCCGGCGCGAGCGTGCTCGTCGCGCAGGTCGTCGTGGCGGTCATCACGGCGGGAGCGGCCGTCGTCGGTCTGTTCGTGCGAGCCGACGTCGCCGTTCCGACGATCGCGGTCGGCATCTCGGTCGCCAACCTCGTGGGATTTCTGGTCAGCGCGTCCCTGCTCATCCGCACCCTGCGCCGACGTGGTGAGAGCGTGCGCATCACGGAGCTCTTGCGTCCGCTGTGGCCGAGCGCTGTCGGGACGGTGGTTGCCGGGGGCGGGGCATTGCTGGTGCGGACGGCGTTGATCGCTGTGCCTACCGGATGGTGGGAACGCGCGGGGCTGCTCGTCGTGAGTGCGTCTGTGGTCGCCGTCGTCTATCTGGCCGTCACCCGGATCTGTGGGGACCGGACCATGCAGTCGTCCGCGGCGGCGCTGTTTCAACGCGGACGGCGCTGAGACGTCAGGTCACCCCGTCACGCCGTCAGCGCGTGCGCATCCCGTGTCGCCTCGACCGCATCCTCCTGCCGGATGGAGAACGCGTTGTCGTCGCGCACCAGCAGCAGCTCGACGCCGTGCGCGTGCCGCAGCACCACGAGGGCGGACGTGTCGGTCTCGAGGACGCGTTCCACCTGGCGGAGGAAGATGCGCGCCATCTCGTCGCTGACCCGGAATTCGCGGCCGAGAGCGTGCACGATGTAACCGGGCGCTGCCGCCGGGCGGGCTTCGAGGTGGGTCTCCGCGCGGAAGCGGTCGCACGCGTGCTGGTCAGCGTGGGAAATCGTCATGGTTCCTCCGTCGGTCGGAACTCGAACGGTAGACCGTTCCCCGAGGGGGTACAGGGGTTGCGCGAAGGCGGCAGTCATGCATCCGGGCGGGGAGGGCGGCGATGAGCGCAGAATAGGGCAATGAAGACTTTCACCCTTCCGAACACCACCGTCGAAACCTCGAACATCATCCTCGGCCTCATGCGGATCACTCCGCTGGACGACGAGCAGATCCGCACGCTGGTGCGTTCGGCTCGGGATGCGGGCATCACGATGTTCGACCACGCCGACATCTACGGCGACGAGCGGCACGGCTGCGAGAAGCGGTTCGGCGACGCCGGTGCGATCCCCGCTTCGGAGCGCGACCAGGTGCAGATCCAGTCGAAGGTGGGCATCAGGGACGGCTACTTCGACTTCTCCCGCGAGCACATCCTGACCACGGTCGACGAGTCGCTCTCGGCCCTCAAGACCGACTACCTCGACCTCCTGCTCCTGCACCGCCCGGACACCCTGGTCGAGCCGGATGAGGTCGCTGCGGCGTTCGACGAGCTGTTCGAGTCTGGCAAGGTCCGCAATTTCGGCGTCTCCAACCAGACCCCTGGGCAGGTCGAGCTCCTGAAGCGTTCCGTCCGTCAGCCGATCGTGGTCAACCAGGTGCAGCTCAGCATCACCCACTCGCCGATCATCGCGCAGGGCATCGCGGCGAACATGGCCGCCCTCGACCAGTCCATCGACCGCGACAACGGCATCCTCGACTACAGCCGCCTCAACGGCATCACGCTGCAGGCCTGGTCGCCGTTCCAGAAGGGCTTCTTCGACGGCGTGTTCCTCGGCGACCGCGAGAACTACCGCGAACTGAACGACGTGATCGACGCGCTCGCCGCGAAGTACGACGTGCAGCCCGCCGCGATCGCCGTCGCCTGGATCACCAGGCACCCCGCCAACATCCAGGTCGTCCTCGGCACCACGAACATCCACCACCTGCTCGACTCCGCCGCGGGCAGCGACGTGCCCCTCACCCGCGAGGAGTGGTACCGCCTGTTCACGACGGCAGGGCACATCCTCCCGTAGCACGCAGCGTTCACGGGACCCCGTCGGCATCGTGCCGGTATGGTCGGTCTGCGACCTCCGTCGCGCCCGAGAGGATCATCGATTCGGCCAATGAGCACCATCAACCCACTGGCCGCCTGGAGTACGCTGACTCTCGTCTCGATCGCATGCACCGCCATGATCGCCCTCTCCGGGCGGCTCTGGAGCCGGTACACGTCCGACTCCCGGCACGGCAGGAGCATCTACGTCGCCTGGGTCGGTGAGATCCTCGCCCTGATCGGCGTCGTCATTCTGCCTGTGCTGATGACGAGCCTTGCGCCGTCGCTCGGCGATGCCGGTGGAATCCTGATCGCCTGGCTGGCGATCGCGGGCGGGCTGGTGTGGTGGTCGTATCAACCGGATGCGGGAGCCTGGCAGCCCGTCATGGTCGGGGCGGCAACCGTGTTCCTGGGTGCACTGGTCGGGTTCGGTGTGCAGTGCGCGGTGCAGGAGGCCTGGTGGGGCCTGGCCGTCTTCACGGGAGGCGCCCTCCTGGCGATCGTCGGGCTGGCGGTGCTCGTCGTGCAGCTCAACCTTTCCCGCGGCACATCCGCCGGAGGCGGCCTGTAGGCGACGGACCCGGAACGGTGAAGAAGACGCGTGCCTGGCCGTCGAAGACGTGGGAGGATCGACCCGTGACCGGGCGAACGATGCTTCTGGACAGTGCCTCCCTGTATTTCCGCGGGTTCTACGGGGTTCCGGATACGGTGCGCGCTCCCGACGGCACGCCGGTGAACGCGGTGCGCGGGTTCCTCGACATCATCGCCAAGCTGGTCACCGACTTCGGGCCGGACGAACTGGTGGCGTGCTGGGACGACGACTGGCGCCCCAGGTGGCGGGTGGACCTCATCCCGAGCTACAAGGCGCACCGGGTGGCAGAGGAGAACCCCGGCGGCGTGGATGTGGAGGAGACGCCGGAGGCGCTGGTGCGGCAGGTCCCGATCATCCGGGAGGTGCTCGGCGCCATCGGCATCCCCATCGTCGGCGCTGCGCAGCACGAAGCGGATGACGTGATCGGCACGCTCGCGACGGGGGCCGCGCATCCCGTGGATGTGGTCACGGGCGACCGCGACCTGTTCCAGCTCGTCGACGACGCCGCGGACGTGCGCGTCATCTACACCGCGCGCGGTATGAGCAACCTGCAGACGCTGACCGAGTCGGTCGTCGTCGACAAGTACGGCGTGCGGCCGCAGCAGTACGCCGACTTCGCCGTGATGCGCGGCGACAGCTCAGACGGACTGCCCGGCGTCGCCGGCATCGGCGAGAAGACCGCGACCGCGCTCCTCACCGAGTACGGCGACCTCGACGGCATCCTTGCGGCGGCGGCCGACCCCGGCAGCTCGATGAAGGCGCCGATGCGCGCCAGGTTCGAAGCCGCAGCCGCCTACCTCGAGGTCGCGCCGCGCGTGGTCGAAGTGGTGCGCGACCTCGACCTGCCGACAGTGGATGCGCGCATCCCCAGGCCGGACGACACCCAGCTCGCAGCCCTCTCCGCCCTCTCCGAGAAGTGGGGCCTCGGCGGCTCTCTGGAGCGGGTTCTGCTCGCTCTCGGCGCAGGTCAGGCCTAGCCCGCTGCTACTGTCGCCGACGAATTCTCGCGGCGACGACGTAGCGCACGATCGTCAGAGCGACGATCACGGCGAAGGTGATCGCGCCTGTGACGATGCGCTGGCGCAGGTCGCCGAAGATGCCGACGGCGACCGCGACGATCGAAGCTCCGGTCAGAATCCAATAGACCCACGCGAACGCACCCGTCCTGACCGCATCCCGAAACGGTTCACCCGGCTGTTTCGATTCATCGACGTGCATCGTGTGGCCGATCCTTAGGCGTAACAGCGGACGTACACATTATGGAAGTTGTTCGGAAGCGGGTAGCTCGCCCAGCGCGTTCCGAAGCACTGGCCAGTGTTCCGTGCGATGTTCGCCTGAGCCCATCCGCCGATGACAGCAGCCGTACAGAGCACAACCGCGGGACCGGAGATGCCGCACACCGTTCCTGCATTCAGAGCGTTGTCGGCCAACAGCGCCGTCTCGCGCTTGGTCAGTTCGAGCGTGCAGAAGAGCCCGCTGCACGCTACGCGCGGGTCTGCTACGACCGGGTACGCGGCATCGCGATGGTCGACCGTCTGAGTCAGCACCGCGCCATGCACACTGTAGGTCGTCGCCAGCGCCTTTCCGCCGGCGTCGACAGCCCACGCCGGTGAGATCATGTTGACGACCTGTCCGGCGGCGTCCTTGACGATTACGCGCCCTTCGACGAGTTCCAGGACCGCCGGGGCTCCGTTGGCCTCGAAGTCGAAATCGTACGAGTCGGGCGCCGAAGCATCGTCGATGACGATATATCCGGCGTCCGCCGCTGTCGCTGTGCCTGTCAGAGCCACGCTGTGCGATCTGGAAATCGAATAGACCAGCGTCTTCGCGCTTGGCGACAGCTCGCCTACTCCCTCGGATGACGGTCGAATCGCCATCTCCTGGTCTCCGTGGCCGACGACGAGCCCGCGTGCGGGATCCAGGGCTCCGACGGCAGAGGTGGACGTGTTTGTGCGCCCCATCTTCGGGGCCGTCAACAGCCCCAATTCGTTGAGCGCGTGCTCTGCGGTCGCGGTCTGGGATGCGGGATCCGCGGCTGCTGCCGGTGCTGTGAAGTCGATGCTGCCGAGCAGCGCAAGGGCTGCCACCATTCCTGGCAGGATCTGATGTGGTCTGCTGAGTCCTGATGTCAACTCATCTGCCCTTCTTTACGGCTGGACGCTTCGCCGCGTCTCATGCGCCTCATTGCCCACTCTAAATTGATACGTCACACCCATAACGTCAAATGTCAGTATCCAATTGAGGCTCTCTGGAGCGGGTTCTGCTCGCTCTCAAGAAGGACCGCTAAGCTCTGAGGCAGCGTCCGGCGATTTTCTGGCCGTTTCTTCGCAGCGATCCGCTGCCGAACGGACACTCACCGCACCATCCGCCCCTACAGGTTCCGCGCAGCATCCGCCGCCGACCGCATCCAGGGGCCAGCAATCTCGCGCGTACCGCCGAACGGTTCGCGCAACACCGTCCGCGTCTTGAAAGGCGTGGTCGACGGGTCGCATCGCGTGGCCCGCAACACGAATAAAGGAATGACGATATGGCCACCGGCACCGTCAAATGGTTCAACTCCGAAAAGGGATTCGGGTTCATCGCACCCGATGACGGAACGAAGGATGTCTTCGCGCACCACAGCGCGATCGTCGGCGGCGACGCCGGCCACCGCAACCTCGAAGAGAACCAGAAGGTCGAGTTCGACACCGCCAACGGCCCCAAGGGTCCGCAGGCGGAGAACATTCGCGCCCTCTAGGGTTTCGCTTTGTACGACGGGCAGGGTGGCTGAGCCGCCCTGCCCGTTTCTTGTGCCCCGGAGGCGCCCCGCCTCGTCGCCTACTGCTCGCCCGGCTCCCAGCGCCACAGCTCACGCTGAGCGAGCAGCGCCAGCTCGCGGAGCACGTCGAGATCCGTCTCGGACTCCGTCGGGTCGCGCGCCGTGCGGCCGAACACGCAGATCGCGCCGATCCGGGTGCCGTCCGGCGCCTCGACGGGGTAGCCGGCATAGAACCGCAGGTGCGCGGGGCCCGTGACCATCGCGTTCTCCGAGAACCGAGGGTCGTCTTCCGCGTTCGGGACCACCATGCCGTCGTCGGTGGCGATCGTGTAGATGCACACCGACTCCTCCAGCGGGAACTCGGCCAACGCCGTTCCGCTCGACGCGAGATGCCACTGCTTCTCGTCGTCCAGCACCGAGAACAGGGCGATGTCCGACTGCAGCGTGCGCCTGGCGGTGCCGATGAGCCCGTCGAGCCGTGCATCGGGCGAGCGCTCGTGCAGGCGGAGCCGCTTGATCGCATCCACCCGGTCGGTGGCGGGCGCCGGTGGGATGGCGGTGACGGAGTCGGCGAGATCCGGCGCGACGACATCGGCGATCTGCCGCGCCCAGAACAGGTAGTCGGCAGGGGTGCGGTGCCCGGCGCTCGCGTTGTGCGGGGGCGCGCCCAACGGGATGAAGACGGTCGCCGCCGAACTCGCGCACACCTCGGCGGCCCGGCGGTTGAGCTCGGTGGCGGTGCGCTGCACGATGTCGCCGTACTCGTTGTCGTACGGCCGAATCGAGCGGATCGGCTGGCAGCCGAGCCACACGATGGTCGCGTCGGTCCGCGACCGGATGCGGCCGACCAGCGTGCGCATCCTGGCCTCCCACCGCTCGGGTGCCACCCGGTGCAGTGCATCGGTCATGGTGACGCTGACGACGACCGCCGCGTACCGGGACAGGTCGGCGTCGTCGAGGAGTGCGCCCACCGAGCGCACGCCCGTGTCGGCGCCCGGGATCACATCGACGACGGCACCGCGGCCGGTGGTCGCAGCGACGGCGCGGGCGAGCGCGCCCGGCAGGGCGAGATCGTGACTGCCGACGCCCCAGCCGGCGACGGGGCCGGAACCGACGACGAGCATCCGGATGCTGTCGCGCCCTGCTGCGTACGCCTGCGGCGCATCCATCGGGCGGATCGTGCGCGAGCGCGCGGATGCGACGCGCCACAGCCACACCCGCGACGCGAGATTGCGGAGCGGGGACGGAAGCGAATCGACCTGCACTCTTCGACGGTAGCCCGGTAACGCGCGTGCAGCGAGCGTGCGGGCGGCGACACGCTGGCGGTCAGAGCGCGCCAGGGAGCCGGTCGAGCGTCATCGACCAACCGGCGTGGCAGTCGATGCCGTCCCAGTACGCCACCTGCTCCTCGGTGAGGTGCGGCGGCAGCGCCTGGTGCAGGCGCAACTCGGTGCGGTCGCCTGGCAGCGGAACGAGCTCGACCGTGACGCGGGGGACGTCAACGGCGTCGCGAGCGGCCGCATCCACCGGCAGCTCCGGCCAGCCGTCGACCGCTCCCCAGTCGAACACGATGCGCTGTCCGGGGGTGAGCTCGCGGTACACGCCGCCCGTCAGGTAGCTGGTGTCCTCGTCGATGACCATGCGCTGCCGCCATGCGCCCCCGACGGTCGGGTCCACCTCGATCGGCTCGTCCACGTGGCCGTTCCCGCTGTAGAACCAGCCGAGCATGTCCGGTTCCGTCCACGCCTGGAACACCCGCTCCGGCGGCGCATTCAGCACGCGCACCACCGTGAACCCACGATCCGCGTCGCCCGCGCGCGTCTCGCTCCCCGTGTCGTCTGCTTCGCTCACCGTTCCTCCTCGATTGCGCCCGATCTTCCCACGCCCACGGTCTCCGCGACAGGGCGGACGATAGGGTGAACGCGACCCCTTCCCAGCTCGAAAGGCTCCGACGTGTCCGATCTTCGCCCGATCGCCGCAGCACCCAGCATCCTCCGCACGTCGTTCTGGCTGTGGATCGCCAGCGCCGTGGTGTCGTTCCTCTCCGGGATCGTCGGGGTGATCGTGGCCGTGCAGGCAGGGGCGTCTGGCTCGTCGGCGACGGCGGTGATGGCCGGTGCTGTCGTCGGAGCCATCATCGGCGCCGGCCTCAGGGTCGTCATCGCCGTCTTCATGGTGAAGGGCGTCAGCTGGGCGCGCATCATCCTCACGATTTTCGGCGGTCTGACCGCTCTCACCTCGCTGCCGTCGCTGTTCACCGGCGACCTGCTCGGGATCCTCGTGCTCGCGCTCACTGTCGCCGCCGGGATCATGATGTGGTCGCCCGCCGCGAGCGCGTACCTGCGCCGCCGCTACTGACAGTGCGAAGAGTCTCAGAAACAGTTCCGTCACGAAACCCGCGCTAGCCGGTCTTATCTGCTGAGCACACTCGGGGGAGTCGGCTCCTGGCCCATTCGGGTTTGGGTCAGCGAAGGACCGGTGCATCGGGCGATGGTCCTTCGTCGAGGTGCCGACGGGAGTGGAGTCGGCGCCTCGGCTATCTCATGCCCGGCGCGCGAGAATGCCAGCATTCCTGAGAGTTCGATGAAACGGAGCGCCTCGGCGTCATAGTCGGCGCCGAACCCGGTCTTTTGAAGCGAGTCCGGCGATCTCGCCCCTCCCGAAAGGAGGCGAGCGCTGGAGGAGGCGCTCACCCGAACGCCGCGACAACCATTCCTAGACCCAGACACGGGCCCCGTTCATCCGGGGTCCTCGCTTACCCGAGCACTCGTGCACACGCTGCGCCGTCCCTTCGGCGTGCGCGCGCACCGTCGCGCCCACGACACCCGTACCGGCGCGCGGCCTGAGTGCACACACCCGAACCCGAATGCCCGAAAGGAACCGAGACATGCTCGGTCGCCACAGAACGACACCCAGCGACGCTCCCCCTGCGTCGCGCCGCCGCGCCAGGCATCGTGCCGACGGACGCGGCTGGTTCTCCACCCGCCGTCGCACCACGAAGATCGCGGCGACCGTGGCCGCGGCCGCCATCGCACTGTCGTCCCTGACCATCCTCAGCCCCGCCACGATCGCCGAAGCGACGACGCCCGGCACCCCAGGGGTCGCCCAGCCTGGGACCCCTGTCTACACCGAAGACTTCTCCAATCAGAGCGCGGCCGGCGGCGCCATCAGCATTCTGAACTACACGGGCAGCGCTGCGGCGGCCAACATGAAATACGCCGCTGACCCGCAGTACACGCCGGCGGGCAACCAGTGCAACGGGTGGATCCTCGGCCCGTCCACTCCCCTTCCGGCGTCGGACAGCGGATGCACGAACAATCAGCCGGTCGGTTGGCAGCAGATTCAGCAACTCGCCCGCGAACTCGGCGCCGCGCAAGGACAGACTGCCGCGCAGGCGGCCACGAACCAGGCGCTCTCGGAGTACACGAACAATTCGTCGGGAACCATCGCGGCAGGCACGGAGTTCAAGACGGCAAGCTCGAACGCCATCCCCGCGGTCGCTGGGCACTACTACGCCGTCTCCGCCTACTTCGCGCAGGCGAACTGCTTTGCGGCGCACGCCAAAGAGACGTTCAGCCTGATCATCAACGGCGTCCCCACCGCGCTCAGCTCCGGACTCGACCCGTGCGGCACGTACACGGGCGCCGTCGACCAGATCACGAAGCTGCAGTCCGCTGCGATCCAGATTCCGGTGGGGACGACGGCGTCCCTCGGTCTGTCGCTGGCCAACGCGACTGCGAGCGGTAGCGGGAACGATGTGGCGTTCGATCTGCCGCAGATTGTGGATGTGACGCCGCAGATCGATAAGTCGTTCAGCCCCGCGTTGATCGCGCCTGGTCAGACGTCGACGGTCACGCTGACGGTGACGAACACCGCCGACCTGATGGCGAAGAACGACTGGAACCTCACGGACACGCTTCCCAGCGGGCTCGTCGTTGCGCCGGCCCCTGCGGTCGGTGGTAGTTGTGCGCAGGTGACCGGCGCCGCGTATGTCACGACGGCGGTCGCTGGCACCGGCACGTTCACGGTGACGGGCGGCGACCTCGCTGCCGGGCAGACGTCGTGCACCATCACGTTCAACGTCACCGCCGCCGCGGAGGGCACGTA
>Ga0153994_1000489_pt1 | contig 10620 bp, 9 predicted proteins | sample TSNC078MetaG_FD_104735 | JGI IMG/M metagenome (GOLD analysis project Ga0153994, IMG submission 104735) | Attine ant fungus gardens microbial communities from North Carolina, USA - TSNC078 MetaG | ecosystem: Host-associated > Fungi > Mycelium > Unclassified | place: USA: North Carolina, Lumber...
AATAGTTCTTATATCTAAGTCCGTTTCTATAAGTTGCACTTATTGTCACCCACTAATTTGTGAGGGGCTTGTTTGCCATACTCTTTTTTTGTAGGTTTACCTCTACTTCTTTGTTTCAAACTTCCTTGCCTCTCTTCATAAAGTCACCGGATCCTAAGAATCTAATTTGTGCAATAGTCAGTAATAATGCAAACATTAAAAAGACCACTGATAATGCAGATGCATACCCCATTTGTTGGTTAGAAAATCCCATTTTAAAGATATACGTTCCCGGCATTTCCGAAGCGTAATTGGGACCTCCATTAGTCATCGTATACACCAATGCAAAAGTCTGCAAGGAACCAATAATACCTAACATCAGAAGCGATTTATGAGTAGACGCCAGTGTTGGTAAAAATACATATTTAATCTCTTTCCACTTAGTTGCCCCATCAATTTTCGCTGCATCTTTTAATTCTTCAGGTATTTGGGAAATCCCGGCAACATACATAATCATAGACCAACCTGTCCACTCCCATATATTTGTAAAGATAATTCCGTATATAGATGCTGTCGGGTTTCCCAAAACATTAACCGTTATATTCAGTCCCACACTTGATATTATCGTCTGGAAAAGCCCGTTATATGGGAGATACATCTTCCCCCATATGATGGCAACAACTGATACCGAGGTCGCTACCGGCAGAAAAAATACCGTTCTGAAAAATCCTTTTCCTTTTTTTAAACGCTCCTCAATAAGATATGCTAAGAAGAATCCAATGCAGGCTTGCACCGGAACTGTAATTAAAATCCATAGCACCGAATTTCTGAGGATTTTTACCATATTTCTATCTTCGACAATTTCCACAAAATTATTTAGCCCCACAAATTCCATATTCCTTAAATTATTCCATGAAAATACGCTTCCCCAACTTACAAACAATATTGGATAAAGGATATAGACACAAAAAAATAGAAAGGCCGGCAAAATAAACAAGTAGCCTGCTATATTATATTTCTTTCTCTGCTGTAATACTCTAGTTTTAACAGCTACCTTAGCCATGGTCATTCCTCCTGACAGTTCATAAACGGTCTTCACGCTCTCTTCATCTATGTATGTGAGAGAACCACTTCTTGATTCTCTCACATACCTTTAGAATCTTTAATCCCTTCAATCTACTGTGCATCTTGCACAATCTGCATAGCCTCTCTGGAATTCATTTCTCCACTTGCTACCGCCTGTAATGCCGATTTTAAGGCTGTATCAACCGCAGGGTTTGCAACACGCTGATTCATGGCATCTTCTAAATTAGTTGAAGCACGGTTAAACTGAGAAACAACATCCTCTGGTAAGTCTGCTGCCTGCGGCTCTATACCTTGAAATGCCGGCAGATTATTCAAGTCATCAGCACATGCCTGAATACCTTCACCTGATACCATAGATTCTAACACTGCCCATGCGGCATCAACATCTTTACAATTCTCAGTAATACCCATTCCAAAATCTACGCCGCCTATCGGTGTACTTGCCGAGAGTCCATCTTCCATTGCCGGTAAATAGAAATAATCAAAGTCCCAGTTCGCTACAGACTGTGCAACATCATCACCGGTAAACTCCTGCGTCCACCATGACCCAAGTGCGATCATTCCTGCCTGCCCTGCAGTAAAGGCGGTTGTTCCATCAGAATAACACGTTGCCGACAATGCGCCTGTCTGGAAAATTCCATCATCAAACATTTTTTTCCAAGTATCCATTGCAGATACAAATACATCATCGGTCCATGACAATTCACCATTTTGAGCTTTATCAAAATAATCGGTTCCGTATTGTGAAACTAGCATCAGATATACATTTAAGTTCTGCCAATCACTTGCTCCTCCCTGGAACAAAGGCGCATACCCGTTTTCACTTAACGTACTGCAGACTTGTTTTAATTCATCATAATTCTCAGGCACTTCCAAACCCAAAGATTCAAATAATGTCTTATTATATTCAATGCTAATCACTTGAGCTTCAATAGGGATGAAGTTCAGTTTCGTATCTCCTTCTTTGTTACCTAAATACATCTGATTCAATACGACGTCTGCAAAATTAGATTTCCAGTCATCCCCCCACGATTTCTTGGCATAATCATTAATGTCGATCAAATAATCTGCATATTGTTGTGTCAGCGAGCCTGGTTGTGTCGCTATAATATCCGGCAGGCTATCTGATGCCGCAGCCGCTGACAAAGCAGACAGATATTCAGGATCATAATTATAATATGTAAAATCAATTTTAACATCTGGATGTTCTTCTTCAAATGCGGCAATCATTTTATCCATCGTTCTGCTTATCGGTGACCACGACCAAATCGTAACAACTTTCTTTTCACTATTATCAGAGGTTGATGTCTCTGTGCTTGCATTTATGTCTGCATTTGCGTTTGTATTTGCGTTCGTGTCCGATGTGCCGCCAGACGATCCACCACATGCAGTCAGGGTAAGTGTTATTACCGCTGCAATCAATGCACTAATAATTTTTTTTAATTTCATATTCTTCCTCCTAAACCCTTTTTTATTTATATCAAACAGCTGAGCTCTTAACTGTTTCATATTTATATAATGGTTACATTATTCTTATTGAAAAACATTTCACATTCTTCCCTCTCTAAATCCTGTTGTTTCCCTATCTTATCAGCATAATATAGCGTCATTGCAATAGATTCGGCTGCCTCTAATTTATTCATTGCATCCGTAACCGTTTCTCCAACTACCAAAACACCATGATTCCCCAGAATAACAATATCTTGTCCGGCTTCAAAATATGGTTTTGCCTCCTCATAAATGTTTGGTTCTCCTGGTCTGCCATAAGGCGCTACCTGAAACTTTTTGAAGTTTCCCATCATCTCCGGATAGGCTTTTGTTTCAACTTCTTTTAAGCATAACGAATATGCGGTCAAAAAGGTGGGATGGGCATGTACAACTCCTCTGATCTCCTTCCCCCCACGCATTTTGTACGTATTAAAATGCATGGGTAGTTCAGAAGTTGGTTTACAGCTTCCACCAATCCACTCTCCATCTTCGCTAATAACCGCAATCATGTCCTCTGTATATAAAGCCTTATTTTTTCCGGTTGGCGTAATATAAATGAAACCGTCTTTTTCCGATTTGGTCGATATATTTCCTTCAAAGGCATTGACCATACCTTTTCCATCTAATCTCTTACTTACTGCCATTACTTCTCTGATTGCTTCAAAATCCAGTTCTTTCATTTTCATAATGATGTCCCCCATTTAATCGGTCTTTTGAAAACTTTAGTTTTTAGGCTCATATAATTTCATCCTAAATGACTGCTTTGATAATTCCCGCATTTCATCAACTGTCTTAACATAACCCCTGGCATATAATTGGGTCAGGACATTACCAGTCAATGTTGCATAAGGCATTCCTGCTTTCACCTCCGCCTCCAAAGCATTACTTATCATCTGCATCAAAAGATAATTTCTTGAACCGCCATTCACCACATATATTTCGGTATAAGGAATATTCAATTTGTCCTTCAATAAATGTGCATAGTATTTAACTTTTATCGATATACTTTCAAGAATACAAAGCACGAATTCTCCATCTTCTTCGATTACACTCTGTCCTGTTTTTTTAAGGTAATTATTTATTTTTATGCGTATATCCCCGTCTACATTATTAAATTCTGGTTCTTCCAAGTCAAAATGTACTTGTTTTGACTTGGCAAAATGTACTTGTTTTGATTTCGTGTGCTCCGCCAGGGAAATTAAATCCATATACGAATACTTCTTTCCTTCGTTCAGCCAGACGCTTTGCAACTCATTCATCAGCCAAAATGCAGAGAAATCTCTATACACTATTTTACTGCGTCCAATGCCACCTGTATTTTTAAATCCACAGTAAAATGCCTCTTCTGAAACAATGCTTTCTGGTACCATGGCACCCATGCTTATATTTGTACCAATACTGATATATAATTTATTAGCTCCAAATCCCGGAATCGCAGCTACTGCAGCCGCCGTATCATGTCCAACCGCTGCAATAACTTTCGCGCCTCCTGCTCTTGTTTTTTCTCCCACAGTCTTTAACAAAGTTCCTTTGACAGTGCCTGCCTCCACTATGTCAGTCAGAAAGTGCGAAGGAATATTTAACCTTTCAAACAAGTCAAAGCACCAATCCTCTTGTGAAGTATTCATTAGGGCAGAGGTTCCTGCAATTGTCATTTCGGTTGATATTTCACCTGATAAAAAATAAGACAGCAAGTCAGGTAAAAAAAGCATTTTATCAGCTTCTGTCAAGACATTTGTTCCTTGTTCAATATAAGAATATAGTTGAGGTAATGTATAAGTTCTATTACACTGACACCCTGTCATTTCAAATAAACTTTTTCCACTCACAACTTTATGAATATTCTCTACTGTATGCAAAGTTCTTTTATCTCTATAATGATAAACCGGTTCCAATAACCTATTCCTTTTATCCAAAAGCCCATAACTGGCTCCCCATGTATCAATTGCAATACTATCAACACTTCCATGGTCCGCATATTGGGTAATACCGTCTAAAATACTATTGTATAAACCAAATACATTCCAGTACAATGCATTTGGTGTTTCAATTAATTTATTATCGAAATCAATAAAATCAGTAATCTTTAACTTGTTTCCATCAAAAGCTCCTTTTGCCATTTTCCCACCGCTTGCGCCTAAATCACCAGCTATGCAAATTATATGTTCCATGCCTCTCCTCATTCTATTATTTCGTTTTCGACTAAATTAATCATAGCATATACATATAAATTGGTCAATATTGATTTTTATTACAATATTTGCATTTCTTTTTTGTGCACATTTTTTGTTATATTTCTTTTAAAAAAATAATAGCCGGATTTTAAAATCCGGCTATCTACTTAAAACTTTGATATTTTCATTTTTTCTCTTAAATATTCCTTTAGCCTATTCTGCACAAACCCAGGCATCTTAAGCATTCTAAGCGGTTCTTTTTTACCGTGCTGTAAATCTACATATTCCTCCACCGCCTTATAATAACAGTCAAGATACTCTGTCCCCAAATTAAACTTGTTTACCCCTTGCGAAAACGCTTTTTCTAATTCTTCATGGGGAATACCACTCCCGCCATGGAGAACAAGGGGTATATCTATTGCTGCATCAATCTCTTTCAGACGTTTTATATCGAGCTTAGGTGGTTTTGTATATTCTCCATGAGCACTTCCAATCGCAATCGTTAAGCAATCTATTTTCGTTTCTTCGCAAAATTTAGCAGCCGAATCTGGTGTTGTATATTCGCTTTCCGCCTTTTCTGCTTCCTGCTGCGCCAGTCCAACTTGTCCTAATTCTCCTTCAACTTCCACTCCCAGTATATGGGCCGTTTCCGTTACTTTTCGTGACAGCTCAACATTCTTTTCAAAGCTATACATTGACCCGTCAACCATTACTGAGGTAAACCCATCTTTTATCGCACTAATAATATAGTCATAATCACTGCAATGATCCAGGTGAAGCCCTATCGGTACCTTCACCTTTTCTGCCTCCTCTTTAACCATGGCAGCGAATCCGGCTCTTCCAATCACCTTATTCTTCTCCTGATGTTCCGGAAGCAACATAATGATAATCGGCGTGTTACGTTCTTCCGCGACTTCCACTGCAGCTCTAACCATATTATAATCAATACAAATAAGTGCTATTACTGCGGTATTCAAGTCATCTGCCAATTTTAAAATTTTACCAACCTTTTCAAATGCCATATACATACCTCCGTTTTCTAGGAACAATATAGCACTTTTTATCGTTTTCGTCAATATTACTATTTCTACAAAATGACCGTATAAGTTCATCAAATTCATCCACAGAATTTTTATCATAATAGTATTGTAAAGTGATTACATGAAAATCGCTGATACCATATGGAATCTTACATCTTGCCATATTATCCCCTCCGCCCACTGTTATCGCAGTATAAAGACAAGGCGACAAGCTGTATCCCTGTTTTTGGAATATAGCTTGTCGCCTTGTCTGTTTTTATGATGTGTCACTTCCTTACAAATCTTCCCCATTCGTTCGAATCACATTTTGATACCACTCAAAGGATTTTTTGCATCTCCGTTCTAATGTCCCGGTTCCGTCATCCTGTTTGTCCACATAGATGAAACCATACCGTTTACTCATCTCACCAGTGGAAGCGCTGACTAAGTCGATGCATCCCCAACTGGTAAATCCCATCAGTTCCACGCCATCATTAATCGCTTCGGCAGCAGCATTTAAATGACTTCTAAGATAATCAATGCGATAATCATCCTGAATGCTTCCATCGTCTTCTATTTTATCCACTGCACCAAGACCATTTTCTGCAATAAACAGTGGGACGCCATAACGTTCATATAAATCATTCAGCGTCAGGCGAAGGCCTGTAGGATCAATCGCCCAGCCCCATTCACTACTAGACAGATAGGGATTGATAACACCGTCCATCATGTTGCCGGAAGCCAGTTCGACGTCTGATTTATCAAATTTTTCAGTGATTGAATTATAGTAACTTAGTCCGATATAATCCGTGGTATAGTTCTTAAGCAATTCCTCTTCGCCCGTCCGGATATCCAGCTTGATATTTTTCTCGCCAAAATAACGGCGCATATAACCGGGATATTCACCACGAATCTGTACATCAGCGCAAAAATGATTGGTCAGCCGATGCTCTTCCATAGCAAATAATACATCATCCGGATTGCATGAGTAGGGATATATCGGTCCGTACACAATCATGCAGCCGATTTTAGCCTCAGGTATGATTTTGCGGGCAGCTTTTACAGCCAATGCGCTCGCCACAAACTGATGGTGCAGTCCCTGGAAAACATCTTGATTCTTAGACTCTCCGGGCTCAAAAGTCATGCCCAGACTCATCAGCGGCATAAAAAACACGCTGTTGATTTCATTGAAAGTAATCCAGTATTTTACCTTTTTTCCAAACCTCTCAAACAAAGTTCTGGCAAAGCGTTCGTACATCTCAATTAGACGGCGGTCACGCCAGCCTCCATACTTTTTGACTAAATGCAATGGGATTTCATAATGGGAAATGGTCACCATCGGTTCTATATGGTGTTTCAACAGCTCGTCCAACATATTATCATAAAATGCCAATCCCGCTTCATTAGGCGTAGTTTCTTCACCTGTAGGAAATATTCGTGCCCACGCAATTGAAAATCTCAGGCATTTGAAGCCCATTTGTGCAAACAGCGCAATATCCTCTTTGTAACGGTGGTAAAAATCAATGCCCTCGTGGTTTGGATAGGTATATTGATCTGGATATAATTCAAAATCCGCTGTTTCCTGTAACCATTTCAGCCTAACTTGGCCTCCCGGCAGGATATCGGCAAGGCTCATACCCTTGCCCTCCTCCAGATAAGCTCCTTCCACTTGATTTGCGGCAATCGCGCCGCCCCATAAAAATCCTTCAGGGAATTTTTTACTCATATTTACACTCCTTATCATTATTTATACAGAATTATGTTATTTCACTTGCAACATCCTGTCACCCACCGGAGTAATACCTGATGCAGTGGCAGTGATACTATTGTACTCTGCTGTATTCGATACAATCACCTGGGTTTCCAGCACGAAGCCTTCGGCTGCAATTTTTTCCATGTCAAACTCAAGTAACAACCGTCCCGTTTTGATTTGATCCCCGGTTTTCACTTTGGGAGCAAAATATTTCCCATTTAGTTTCACTGTGTCAATGCCCACATGTATTAGAAGCTCCACTCCGTCATCCGAAACAAGCCCGATTGCATGATGAGTGTCATAAACAATGGAAACCGCACCATCAAAGGGAGAATATACCTTGCCCTCATCAGGCAAAATAATCGCACCTTTACCCAGAACCTCTTCGCAATATACGGCATCATTGGATTCAGAAAGTGGCAATACCTTGCCTTTTATCGGATTGTTGATCGAAACAGTCTCTGTTAATTTCACCGGATCAGTATCAATGGGTCTTCTTGTATTTGTTTTCACGGTATCGTCTTTATAAGTAATAAAGGACAGAATACATGCCACAGCAAATCCGACCAGCTGACCGACCAGTGCTCCCCAAAATCCGCGGCCAAAACCTTCGGGGCTTATATTACCCGGAAGGGCAAAGAGTCCGAGCCCTGCCACTCCATAGCATACCGCTCCAATAGCAGCCGCAACACCTGCGCCGACAGCACCACCTATACAACCCATGATAAAAGGTTTTTTACGCGGCAGATTTACGCCGTATATGAGAGGCTCGGTAATTCCGAATATACCGCCGGTCACAACACCGGCGAAGGTCACGCTTCTGACATTTTTATCTTTCATTTTAAACCACATTCCAAAGGCGGCACCAGCCTGTGCTACAGCGGCTACCTGAGCAAAAGAATCAAACGTATCGTAGCCCAAGGTTGCAAGGTTATTGAAGTAAAGCGGGATGAATCCCCAGTGTAGTCCAAAGATAACCAGCACTTGCCAAAAAGCACCTATTAGCACACCAGCTACTATGCGATTTAAAGCATACAGCCAAGAATAACCATTTGCCATCCCATTCGCAATAAAGCTAGCTACCGGTCCGATTGCAAGCAATGTGGCTGGAATTGTGATAAGAAGACACAACATAGGTACGAAAATACTCGCAAGTGACGTAGGTATCACTTTTTTTAGCTGTTTTTCTAATTTACAACAGAGATAAGATGCCAATATAACAGGAATGACGGTAGAAGAATAATTCAACAGCACCATCGGAATATGCAGGAAATCAAGGGCTGTGCCTTGTTCTGCCATCGTTATTATACTGGGGTGAATTAATGTCGCACCGACTATGGCCGTAATGTAGGGGCTGCCTCCAAATTTTTTACCTGCTGCAAAACCTAATAAGATTGGTATGAAATAAAACGAGGAATCCCCTATGGCATTTAATACTATAAAGGTACCGGATTCCGGATTAATCAGTTCAAAAGCAAGAAGAGCGAATAGCAGCCCTTTAATGATTCCCGCCCCGCATAATGCGTTTAAAACCGGTGGAAAGATGCCTGAAATGGTATCGACAAGCATAGTTAAAGGGTTTTTACTTTTTTTAGTGCCTTCAGGAATGCCTGTATTATCGATATTCAACTTACCCACCCGTACAACTTCTTCAAATACATCGGCTACGGCATTACCGATAACAACTTGGTACTGCCCCGCCTTTTCCATCACAGTGATTATGCCCTCAATACCTTTAATCGTATCTGAATTGGCTTTGGATTTGTCTTTCAGCACAAAACGCAGCCGCGTAACACAGTGCGTAATGCTGAGTACATTGTTTCGCCCACCAAGGGCCGCCAGTAAATCTTCTGCTAACTTTGTATAATTTTTTGCCATTGTAGTACCTCCCTTTATGATTGTTAATGTTTATAGAATAAAAATTTATATAAAAAAACCCGTTCAAAGCGGCGCTCGAGCACTCCACTTTGAAACGGGTTTTGCCTGCTGAAAGTTACAATCCCTGTCAAAACATATTATTTTTACTTGCCTTTTTTCATATTGCGGTCTTCCTTTACAATTCGAGCAATATGAACTATCATATACACCATTTCGGTATCACTCAGCTGATGGCCATATTTTTTATAAATGAAATTGCCCACTAGCAAAGCACAGTTATACGCTTCTTCTTGCTGCTTGATCATGACTGATAGATGACTGGTATCCTCTTCGTCATAAATCCTTTTGCCAAACATTCTCTGGGCAAAAAACTTCAAGTGATTGATAAAACGAAAGTATGCCAGCGAATCAGGCGGTAAGTTTAATTTGAAATGATATTTTACTATATTGATAATTTCATGAATCAACTGGGTAATTTGATTGACATTGGTTATATTCTCACTCAACTGTGCATCTACAAAATGCAATGCAATAAACCCGGCTTCATCCTCCAAAAGTTGTATGCCACATTCATCCTTGATGATATCCAAGGCTTTTTCCCCCAATGCATATTCATTTGGATAAAACTGTTTAATATCCCACAGCATAGGATTATGTAAAGGAACATCTTGTTCACATCTGTCAATAGCAGCGGAAATATGATCGCTTAACGTTATAAAAATATTGTTGTTCAAGCGCTCCCCCAGCGTATTTTTAGCCATACTGATAATCTTTTCGCTAGCAAGCATGTGCTCCAAAGGCATATCTCGGAACATTTCCTGAAATCGATCATTCATTTCGTTTCCATTCAGTGTGAATACTTTGTTAACTGCAGTATGATCAATTATGTCACCGACCTTTTTTCGAAAAGCTATTCCTCTTCCCATCACGACAACTTCTTGTCCTTTTTTATTTAGTATCACAGCTGCATTGTTGTTCAGTATTTTTTCGATTTTCAATTCAGAATTCCTCCTTCAAGTATTTGAAAGAATGATGGTAGAAAACAATAAGGCAAAACTATAACTTTTACAAAGTTATGGTTTTGCCTGCCTGACCAGTTACAATCCAGTATTATATTTTCATATTATCATATATATTCTTTTATTGTCTACTGGTAAAATTCACAAAAATACTTATTTTATGAAATTCATGATACCGTCTAAATTTCAACTACTCAATAATTCGGGTTTTAAACACTTCCTCC
>Ga0153994_1000490_pt1 | contig 10579 bp, 10 predicted proteins | sample TSNC078MetaG_FD_104735 | JGI IMG/M metagenome (GOLD analysis project Ga0153994, IMG submission 104735) | Attine ant fungus gardens microbial communities from North Carolina, USA - TSNC078 MetaG | ecosystem: Host-associated > Fungi > Mycelium > Unclassified | place: USA: North Carolina, Lumber...
CCGTCTGCACCGATTAATCCTGTTATTTTGCCTTTTTCAATATTAAGAGACAGGTCGTTTATTGCTGTCATATTTGTATCGGCAAATATTTTTGTTAAATTTTTTATCTCTACTGTGTTTGTTGTCATTATTATCCTTTAATCAATTTACATAATGCATGTTATAGGTAACCGAAAATGTCACTCTGAATTTATTATTCTGTCATCCTAAACCGACTATTTTTTCAAAATCTTTGATTTTGTTAAAAAATGTCGCCCCGGGCTTGATCCGGGGTCTTTATTGCTTCAGGATCTCTTAATCGTTGGATTCTAATAATCTTTGTAACGTTCATTTTTTCTTTTTTTATTGCGATGAAAAAAGAAAAAACGAACCAAAAAAGAAAAACACGCGACAAAAAAAACGAGTGATCAGGGGACACCCCTGAAACCCCGCTTTTTGATTAAGTATCGTTTTGTTCGGCAGAATGCTATTGCTAACACGGCGACTCCCTCCTTCTTGACGTGACATTTAGTCACCTCAAGTGAAGTCCTTCGAAAATCCGCCTCGCAATGACGTGGTTCTTTTTGTCATCCTGAACTTGTTTCAGGATCTCTTTGTTATTTAATAATGAAAAGAGATGCTGAACAGGCACAATTAACTTCCTCTCCTAAGATTCACGTTTCAGCATGACAGGTAATCTTTCAACTTATCAACTATTAGCTGGATTGCTTCGTCAGACTCTGTCCGCCTCACAATGACAATGCAAATGATCCAAACAGTATGGCAAAGTTGTTGCCTTTTTTAATTTCCCCGCGTTCGTTGCATTTCATGAATGTTTTAACATCCCACGGGAAGCACGAATGATCCAAACATGATGTTTGGTACGATAACATGCATTATGTAATTTTAAATGTGCAAAATTGAAAATGTTTTTTCTATTGTTGGGTATCCAGGTTTTCATTTATTTCCTGCTCATGCAAATTGATTTTTACGGTTGTAGGCATACCCTGTCTTAAAAATTCATCAACTTCGTATACATACACACGTATTCTGTATACTAAATCCGTTCTTAAATCTTCTGTTTGTACGGTTTTAGGCGTGAATTCAGCTACAGGAGAAATATATCCTACCCATCCTATATATTCTCGTCTGTTACCGGTTTTAGGATCAATACTGTCTGTCAATACTTTAGCTTTCATACCGTATTTTATGTTACCCAGATTCGTTTCGGGAACATAGGTTCTTATCCATACAGGTTTGCTTTTGGACAATGTATAGACCGCTTGTCCGGGATTTACAACAGCACCGGGTTCCTGCACGCGTGTTGTAATTATCCCTTCGGCAGGCGCGTAAATTTTCGAGTAATCTAATTGATTTTTTGCATAATCTCTTGACGCTAATGCTGTTTCATAAGCGGCTTGTGATTCATTTCTCTGATTTGTAATATTATCGCATTCCTGTTGGGATATAGTATTGTCGGGACATAGAGGAATTTGTCTGCTAAATATAGATTGAGCGTTTTGACTCACAGCCAGAGTTCTTGAAACCTCTGCTATACTTTTTTCATAATTCGCTTTATAATCTCTTTCATCAATAACTGCAACCAAATCTCCGGGCTTAACGCTGTCACCCTCCTCTTTAAACATTTCGATTATTTTACCGTTTACTTGAAAGCTTAAATCTACCTGTCGAATTTCAATGTTGCCGAAAAGCGTTAATTCATCAGGATTTTTTTGTTCTTTTTTCACAACCAGCCAGGTCGCAATTATAATTAAAACAAATACCAGTAATACAATTATTTTTTTCTTCATAGCTTTCCTCCGACAGCTTTATATAAGGTTAAGTAATTTACTAAACGTGTTGCTTTTGTTTGGATTTGATTCTGATACATGGAAATAACTTTTTCTTCTTCTGAAAGCAATTCGGGATAGGATATTATACCTCTTTTATACTTGCTTTGCGAATCTATATAATCTCTTTGTTGCAGTCCCAACTTTCTTATTGTGTTGTTGTCTATTTCAGTATCAGTTTTGATAATATATAGCGCATTGTTAATTTCTTTTACAGCATTTAAGTCGGTTTGCCTGTAATCTTCAAACATTTGTTCGTAGCGGGCTTTGTTAATTTTTAAATTGGCCACTTTGGTGCCGCCTTTAAAAATATCCTGAGTTGCACCTGCAAGAATTGCAGCCAGTATCGAATCCCAATTAAAGAAATTCCCCGGAAAAATAGTGTTAAAGGCCAGTACGCCAAGTATATTAAAAGTAGGTAAAAATTCTTTTCTTGCCACTCTGACATCAATATTAGCCTTTTCTAATTTAGCTTCCGACGCCATTACATCCGGTCTTGAAAATATTACATCTGACGGGATTGTCGCAGGAATTTGCGAATGATATTCAAACTCAGAAAGTTTTGCACGCATAATGTCATCTGTGCTGTTTGGCGATATTCCTATAAGAACAGCGAAGTTATTCAAACTTGTTTCTCTGCTTTTTTTATATTCTTCTAAATTGTTTTTGACGGTTTCATAATCTCTTTTTGCGGAATTTAGACGGGCATTGTCAATTACACCGTGATTGAATTTTTGCATTTCTCTGTCAAGTTGAATTTTTTTAATATTTACTATCCCTTCCTGACTTTCAATTAGGGTGTCATATTGCATTATATTAATGTATAGAGTTGTAATATCGCTTACCAGAGAAATATATACGGCTTTTTCCTCAAATTTTGATGCCTCGTAAGTTTTTTTGACAGATTTTGTCTTATCACGATTTTTGAGCAAAAAATCAGGCTCATATCTCAATATAAAAGGTAAGATAAATGCATTATTTCTTAAATTTATATTCCCGATTCTTGGAAGATGGATTCCGGCATAATTTGCGCCGACACTAAGCGAAGGCAGTTCCTGACCAAATGAATATTTAACATTTTGCCTGTATTCTTCTACCTGCCAGGAAGCTTTTCTTACGTCATGATTATTTTTTATTGCATGGTTAACGTAATAGACTAAATAAGGATCCTCAAAACGTTCCATAAAATCTGTATTCACATAAGACAATTTCTCACTTTGATCCAATGGATCTGCAGCTTTTTTCTTTTTTATTTGGAAAGCTGAAGCGGGAATATTGATTGCAAATGTTAAAATCAAAAATAAACTTATTATTTTTTTCATATATTATCTCCCTGCAGATTATCCATGTTTGTTCTGATCTTTTCAAGAGAGTTTTTCATGATTTCTAAATCTTTTTCAGGTATACCTGCTATTAACTTTTCCTGAATAGCAAAGGCAATTTCGCTGAATTTATTTGCATATTCTTTACCTTTAGGCGTTAAAGTTATTTTTTTAACGGCTCTGTTGGATTTAATATCTAAATGTCGTTTGACGAATCCTTTTTTTTCGAGAGTTTCTATTATTCTGCTTAAATTTGATTTATCTTTATAAACACTTAAAGCTAATTCCTGCTGAGAAATACCGGGGCGTAACGATATCAATTTTAATATAACCAACTGGTCTATAGTAACATTCATTTTTAGTGATTTAATATGAGCTGTAACTTTAGCTTTGCCTTTATATACAGTTAAAGCAATATGCGGCATAATAAGCTGTTTCATAATAATTTCAGTTACTTCTATCATCTTTTTCCTTAGTTGTTGTATGTATCGGTTGTTATAACAACTATATCATTTTTTTAATCTTTGTCAATACTTAATATGAAAATATGTAACAGAAATGACTTTGGAAACTATTTTTAGTATTATTAACAGATGTGTAATTTAATAAAAAAATTATTTGTAATTATTATAATCATTTCATCATTTGTAAATCCGGTTTCTGCTGTAGTTATAGCAAGTTCTTCAAGCACCTCGCAGACCCTATTTGAAAGCGAACTTAAAATACGAAATGTACTCAATAACGTTAGAAAAAATTTCAAAAACGATTCTACATTATACAGATACCTCTATCAAAACTATTCAACTTACCAAATTCAAAGGTTAATCGAAAGAGATACTATTTTCCCTAAAACTAATAATCTTGTTAAAGGCTATAACAAGATTTATCCGGAAGTTTCAACAGCCTATGTGCTAAAACAGGACCAGAAAAAAATAGATAACTATAAAGAAATCACCGTTGAATATTGTAAATATAACTCATACAAATTCAAAGATAAATCAGTTTGCTCTCAGGAAAGAATTAATAGTCTTTTCAGCAATTAAAGTTATTTCTAAGATAAATTTAGCATCCTTAAACAACACCCTGTGCCTGCATTGCTTTTGCGAGTTTTATAAATGCAGCTATATTAGCACCTGCAACATAATTATCATTGCAACCATATTCTTGTGCGGCTTTTTTACAGGATTTAAAAATATTAGTCATAATATTATCTAATTTACTGTCAACTTCTTTGAATGACCAATAATATCTCATACTGTTTTGGCTCATTTCAATTGCGGAAACAGCTACTCCACCTGCATTTGCAGCTTTAGCCGGGGCAAGCAGAACACCTTTTTCAATTAAAAAATCTGTTGCTGATTTTAATAAAGGCATATTTGCTCCTTCACCTACAGCTATTACGCCGTTCTCATATAATTTTTTAGCAGATTCTAATGTTATTTCATTTTGGGTAGCGCAAGGAAGTGCAATATCTGCTTTAATATTCCAAATATAAGGATTCTCGTTTTCTGTTTCAAAATATTTAGCATCAGGATATGTATTTAAATATTCTTTTATTCGTCCTCTTTCAATTTCTTTAATTTGTTTTACTGTATCAAGGTTAATACCATTTTTATCGTATATACATCCATTAGAATCACTCATTGCAACAACTTTTGCACCATATTCCAGAACTTTTTCACAAGCATATATCGCAACATTACCCGAACCTGAAATTGTTACAGTTTTTCCTTCTAATGTTTGTTTACCGTTTTCTTTAAGCATTTCGCGCATAAAATAAATTAAACCGTAGCCCGTTGCTTGAGTTCTTCCCAAAGAGCCACCGTATTCAATACCTTTTCCCGTTAAAACACCGCCTTCATATGCATTTTTTATCTTCTTATATTGTCCAAACATATATCCGATTTCTCTTGAGCCCACCCCGATATCTCCAGCCGGAACATCAACATCCTGACCTATATGTCTGTATAATTCTGTCATAAAACTCTGACAAAATCTCATAATTTCATTATCTGATTTACCTTTAGGGTCAAAATCGCTTCCACCTTTACCGCCGCCGATAGGAAACCCGGTTAACGCATTTTTAAATATTTGTTCAAATGCCAAAAATTTCATAATACTTTGGTCAACACTCGGGTGGAATCTTAATCCGCCCTTATAAGGACCTATTAAACTGCTAAATTGGACTCTATAACCTCTGTTTACTTTTATTTTACCATTATCATCTGTCCAGGGAATTCTAAATGAAACAACTCTCTCCGGCTCGGTCATTCTTTCAAGAATAGATAATTCTTTATATTCAGGATGACAGTCAATAACCGGTTCAAGTGATTCTAACACTTCTTCTACGGCTTGTAAAAATTCACATTCATAGGGATTTTTACGGCTTGTACTTTCTAAAACTTCTGACAAATACTTATTCATTTTTGAACCTTTTTATATAATATAATTGTTAGAATTATAACATTAAATAAAGAAAATACAAGTATTCACATCTTATTATAAACTAATAAGATTGATTTTTACGATAAATAAAGTTATAATAAATGAGTGGTATTGAAAAATAGGGGCATAATATGTTTGAGAAATTAGAGAAAATGCAACTGATTTGGCTAGCTGTGATTTTAGCTTTAGGATTAGTAGTTGCAACAAAAATCGCAATAGACGGACTTTCTAAGAACGGAATCTCAGTTACGGGTTCTTCATATCAATTAGTTCAGTCAGATTCCGGACGCATTGAATTTGAAATTGTTACAAGAAAACCTGACAGAGCTTCTGCTTATAAATTAATTCAAAGCCAGCTTCCAATTGTAATAAGTTATTTGGGAGATAATGGTTTTTTGACAGATGATATTGAAGTTAAAACCAACAGAGGCTACTATACATACAAATATACCCCAAGCGGTATGTCAACAAACGAAGTTGCGTATTATAATCTAAGCCAGCCTATAGTTGTAAAATCTAATGATGTTCAGAAAATAAAAGATATTTCTGTAAATATTCAAAGTTTAATTGACAAATCTATTGAAATAAATGTCAATCAGCCCGAATATTTCTATTCTAAACTTTCTGATTTGAAAGTAAAACTTCTACAGGATGCCACAACTGATGCAAAACAACGTGCATCGACTATGCTGAAAGCTGCCGGAAACAAACCTGGTAAAATCGAATCAGTAAGAATGGGTATTTTCCAGATTACTCCTCCTGATTCAAATGATGTTTCGGATATGGGAATAAATGATACTTCCACTATAGAAAAGAAAGTAACCGCTGTGGCAAATGTTATTTTTAAAATTAAATAAAAATAAAGGAGTGTAATATGAAAAGATTTAAAATTTTAACAGCAATCATTATTACCAGCGGAGTAGCTTTGCCGGGTTTTTGTGATTTTTTCGACGCCGGAGGAAGCTCTAATACACATGACATGCAGATGATTCGCAAACAGCAATTTAGGCATTGGGAAATAAATGAAAATAAAGATATAAAGGAACAAAAAGAAAAACGCCAAAGAAAAGAAAAAGAAACAGAATTAAACTTAAAGCAGGCAGAATATCAAAAACAAATGGGAAATAAAAAAGAACAAGCCATAAGACCTGTTAAATTTACAGAAGAAAACGGACAAATTAAAATCGAAAAAGAATAAAAAAGACAATATTTATAGATCTTTTTTAATTACTTGTCCCGGCTCTATATCCGCCCCAGCTATATACAAGCGGAAGAATATTTTCTATAGGTAAATCTTTTATTATAGGGAATTTTGCACGAACAAATACCCCTAAAGCTTCGTCTATGTTAACTATGGAATCCTTGATAGAAAGTTTTCTGTCAGGGATTTTGTCATGAGGATCATTAATTTTATTAGCGAGTTTAGCGGATGCCACCATACCTGCAATCAATCCGCCTACTGTCATTACTGCTTTTGTCGGTATATTATTTAATTTCTTATTATTTTCGCATAATGATATTAAAGGGCATACTAGTATTGTAGGAATAGCAACATTTAAGAGTTGGAATATACCTTCATGTATTTTTGTTTTTTTATGTGTTTTTTTGTCCACAGCAAGACCTGTCAAAACACCGCCAATTACACCACCTCCACCTACGGTAAGCATTTCTGTCATTCCGTATTTAAGTTTTAAAGGATTAATTTTTTTATATTTTGAAATTAATAATACGGGCAGAACAGAACCAAGCAAAGAGCCGGCTAAAACTTTTAACTTTGTGTCTTTCGAAACGGGTTCACCATACTTATATCTATGTATTTTTAATGTATATAAGTTGTTTCTAACTTTAGGTTCGCTTTGAAATGAGCTGAACACGTCAGTTTTTGGGGTATAATGTTTATTGCTTACTGGATATAACATATCCTAATCCTATTTTTAAATTTATTGTATATTTATTTTTATCTAATTTCTTGCATAATTATGCAAGAAATTCAACCCCCGCATAAAGTTTTTTTTATTATATTTAATATGTCACTTTCATTACCGTTCACTCTTGCCAAAATCCGTTTGAACTCCAACATAGAGTTCTCATCTATCCCTTCTTTTTAAAACAGACTCGACAAAGTCGGTCTGTTTTTATTCGGAGAAGGGGAGATTGTCTTGGATTATTGGCAACTCACAAAAGCGTGGTTTTGTTCGTCAGGACGAGTTTCACTGCCGTTTACTCTAGCCAAAATCCGCTCGAACTCCAACATAGAGTTCTCATCCATCCCTTCTTATTAAAACAGACTCGGCCATGTCGAGTCTGTTTTAATTCGGAGAAGGGGAGATTCGAACTCCCGGTGAAATTGCTCCCACACAACCTTTCCAAGATTGCACCTTAAGCCGCTCGGACACTTCTCCATTGATTTATAAGGTTCTCAGGTTATTGAACATATTTTACAAGAATCCCATTTGAAAGTAAATAGCAGATTTTAATTATATAATTTTAAATAAATTGTTTTTCAAGCTCTAATAAATATTGTTTTGTCTCAAGTCCTCCTGCATAACCGGTCAACTGACCATTTTGACCTATTACACGATGACACGGTATAATAATTGCAATAGGATTGCGATTGTTTGCCATTCCAACAGCTCTGCTTGCGTTAGGATTCCCTATAATTATAGCTATATCCTTATAACTGCGTGTTTCGCCAAATGGAATAGCCATTAATGATTCCCATACAGTTTTTTGAAAATCAGTACCTTTTAATAATAAAGGTAAATCAAACTCGGTTCTATTACCTTCAAAATACTCTTTAAGCTGAACTCCTGCCTTTTTTATTAAAGGTGTTTCAAAAATTTCAAAATCTGTTTTGCTACTACCAAACAACACATTTGTTATATTGCCGCATTCTTCGGTAATACCAATTGTACCTACAGGAAAATTATAAAACCATACTTTTTTCTTATTCATACCTTAACTACTTATTATTTATTTTTAATTATAGCATATCTTAAAAAAGAAAAATAAATTATTTACGTTCATAATAAGCAGTAATTGATGCAGAACTAAGAACATGTTGCTTGATTATTGATTCAACTTTGTCAGGCGCAAATCCCTGTTCGATAGATAATTTTGCCGTATCAAGAGCAAATACCGTGAAAGTATATCTGTGTTTGCCGTGTCCGACAGGCGGACACGGACCGCCATAGCCTGTAGTTTTAAAACTTGTTTTACACGAAACAGCCGGTGCTGCGATTACTTCACCTTTTTTCAGATTTGTTTTTGAAGCCGGAATATTTACAACAACCCAGTGGTACCAACCTCCAGGAGTAGGTGCATCCGAATCATGCATAATTATCGCATAACCTTTTGTATCACTTGGAGAATTTGACCATAAAAGATCCGGTGAAATATTTTCTCCCATGCAGCCATAACCATTATAAACCTGTTCATTAGACATAAAATTACCGCTTTTAATCGTATTGCTATTTAAAGTAAATTTTTCATTTGCAGAACTCATTGAAACTCCCATTATAAAAAACATTAGACCTGAAACTACTTTTTTCATATTACACACATTAGCATTAATTTAAATTATTTGTATCCGACACTTGGGGCTTCAGAATTAATTTACAATATCTTATATTTATTATCGAAAGAGAGGTACATTTATGAATAAAGAATTAAAATGTTATATAAATGGGGAATGGGTTGAGGCCAGCGGCTCAGAAATTTTTAATGTAATTAATCCTGCAACGGAAGAAATTATTACAAGATTGAGACTTGGCGGTCAAAATGATGTAGACAAGGCTGTTGAATCAGCAAAAGAAGCTTTTAAAACTTATTCATTAACAAGTAGAGAAGAAAGATTAACTATATTACAAAATATTCTTAATAATCTGGAAAAAAAGCAGGATGAACTGGCAATAGCTTTGACAACAGAAATGGGTGCTCCATCATGGCTTGCAAAAGCAGCACAGGTACCTTTGGCTATTGGACAAACTAAGGCTATAATTGAAGCACTTAAAAGTTTTGAATTTGAAAAAAGTTACAAATTAAGTTTGGTTAAAAAAGTGCCGATAGGTGTTTGTGGAGCTATTACCCCATGGAATTGGCCTGCGGGAACGGTTATGTCCAAAATTGCACCTATTATTGCAACAGGCTGCACAGTAGTTATAAAACCTTCTGTGCATTCTCCTCTATCTGCTCAGATTATCGCTGAAATAATAGATGAATCCGGTGTACCGCGAGGTGTCTTTAACATGGTTCACGGTTCAGGAGAAATTGTAGGTAAAATGATTTCCTCCCATCCGGATATTGCATGCGTTTCATTTACAGGTTCATATAATGGAGGAGTAGATGTAGCAATTAATGCCGCATCCACAATTAAAAGAGTTGTGCAGGAATTAGGAGGGAAAAGCCCGAATATTATTCTGCCGTCTTCTGACCTTAAACAAAAAGTGAAAGACGGCGTTAAAGCTCTAATGGTTAACTCCGGTCAAAGCTGCTCTGCGCCTTCTAGAATGCTGGTGTCAAAATCCGATTATGGAATTGTCAAAGAAGCAATTCTCGAAGTTGAATCCGAGATTCAGCCGGGTAGTCCTGACAGCGAAGCATTTATCGGTCCTGTTGCGAATAAAGACCAGTATGAAAGTATTCAAAAATATATCCAATCAGGAATCCAAGAAGGTGCCACTCTGGTAATAGGAGGCACAGGAAAACCTGAAGGATTGGAAAAAGGCTATTACATTAAACCTACAATATTTATGGACACTGAACCTGACATGAAAATAGTTCAGGAAGAAATATTCGGCCCTGTTCTTGTAGTACAAGGATATGACACGGTAAAAGAAGCTGTTGAACTGGCAAATAATACAAATTATGGCTTATCTGCTTACATTCAGGGCGACGATTTTGAAGAAGTTAAAAAAATAGCAGATAAAATCGAGGCAGGACAGGTTTATTTAAATAATTCAGATAATAACATAACAGATTTCA
>Ga0153994_1000491_pt1 | contig 10561 bp, 9 predicted proteins | sample TSNC078MetaG_FD_104735 | JGI IMG/M metagenome (GOLD analysis project Ga0153994, IMG submission 104735) | Attine ant fungus gardens microbial communities from North Carolina, USA - TSNC078 MetaG | ecosystem: Host-associated > Fungi > Mycelium > Unclassified | place: USA: North Carolina, Lumber...
CAGATCAACTGGTAACCACTATGGTACCATTTATTAAATCACCAATATCTCAGAAACTGCCATGATCTAAGCTTTGGTTCTAGGCTCATCAGAAGCCCTCTTCATACTGCTCAGAATGAGCCTAGAAAGACCCCAAGGTAATCAATATCAGTAGAGATATGAAGGCCTCAATGTTTGTACATAGACTTCATTAATTATTTATAGATAGTCATCTGTTCTTTTCTTAGAACAAAGGATAGCCTCCATATGGTTAAGTTATCACTATTTCTAGCACAAAGGCACTACCATATGTAGAACAATAGATAGTAGCATGTAATGATCTGTTCTAGTACACAGACCATCACTTTTCTGTATATAAGGACTTCCTGTCTGAGGATTAGACCTCAGACTTAACAACATCTTTTGTCACTTGTTTAATTTCACATTTTTGAACTATTTAAAGTATCAAAGCACCCATCACAAATAGTAAGTAACCATTTGTGATAGCATAGTAGACTACTCTTCTCCTATTCCAGACTTCCTATAAGTACTGAGTAGTTACAGTGTAATTCCTCAGTTTGTAAATTAATATTATTTGGTTCTAATACTCTCCCTGTCCACTCTGGATTTCTATTCTACTTCCTTAGGACCTCTTTTTTGACAACTTCCCTCTACTCCGAAATACATGACCAACCTCACAACTGGAGACTGGGGTGCAACATATAAGTTGAAGCCAAGGTCATTCATTAAGTCATACTTTACTCTAACGTTTTTTCTCTCTGCTGGAGTATTCTCTTAGGGTTTACACCACTGCTAAGTATTATTTATTCTCTAACATAGTACATTACTCCATTCCAGAGTATAATTCTATTTATAACTCCACTCCTCTGTCCTCTGTCATTCCATCCTTGACAGTGACCTACAACACTAGAAGAAATTCAAATCAGTGGTATGTATAGTCAAGAGGAAGTTCTTTGATGACAAGATCCATGAAATTACATTATCAAATAAGAGGCTCTGGAACTTAATGAGCTGGGTTAGGAAAAAATCCCTACCAGCCATCAGATCCATTTTGTATGAAAATCACTTATACAATACTCTTTCCAATCTATGGAATGCTTTACACAACTCTTATAACTTGGCAGAAAATAGACTAGTCAACACGAGGTTTCTCAATGAACTCCCCCAAGCAAATGGCATTGAATAGCCCCCATTCTCCAGCCAAGAATTTAAAGATGCTGTTACACTGCTAGAGAATTTTCTGTGGAAATGTAGCATAGAATACATATTATATCCCTGGATTTCACTATTGGAACTCACTCTAGAGACCTCCTACAAGCCCCAGACATAATCTAGACCCAAGATTGGATACTTCTATTAGGTAGTGGCCAAGCTATCACATGCCAGGAAAGCATAGACCTCAAGAGGCAAGACTGATGAGCTAGCATCAGGTTTCTCAGATACAGACTATCAATGTTGAAGCTCTAGAAGTCAGAGGCTCAGGGGTATCCTTGGAATGCGAGATAATTTCAATCTAGAGCAGACTTAGACTAATATAACACCAAGACGGTAGATCAAAAGTCTATCAGTGACTAGTGATCCTATTATTGCTGGACTCAGTCAAGAAACGGACATACCACCAGACAACAGTCGTATCACAGACACTCAAACACACTGTCATGTGTTTCTAGACTGTATTTGGAGTAGAAGGAAGCTGGTTCAAGGAACGATGGGTAGGAGTGAAGTATGGAGGTAGAGCAGGATCACATGGTCATATCCAGGAGATATGGAGGACAGGAAGGTGATGGCTGTCATAGCCGCATGGTGGTGTCATAGAGAGGAGATGTGAGGGAGAGCAGTAGAATAGAGAGTTTCCTTTTCTATTCCTTTTTTAATTAAGTCTCTAACATTTGTAATATTCTAATATATTTCTCAGAGTGAAGATTAATAGAGGGAGCCTCCTTGGCCCTTACCTTCATCTCAGAAGTGCTTGAGGTTGTAAATGCGATTCTCTTAAGTGTGTAAGGGGTAATCTTGGTAAGAAGCTGAGTTGGTGAATGTTTCTTACTCTATACCCTACTCTTTCTTGAGACAAGACACAGCAGTCGCTTGGGCAACCTTCTATGGAATAGCAGGCCTAAAAAGCCTGGCTAATCATTGACTCAGATCGTATCATACCCATAAGATTTGGTGTGGGGGTGCAGATGAGAGCTTGATTGAGTGTGGTAAGGCCCATGAGTAGTTTACTGACTATTCTACTAGTAAGCTTGTTACAGTGTGTAAAGGTGAACACCTTAGGAACACCATGCGAGGCAGATCTAGATTGAGCTCCCAATCATTCTATCTATTTTTATATTACAGATAAACTGTGCTTTCCATTTTAATTTCTTTCTGATACCCCCACTTCTGTAAGGGGATAGCTCTATTTCTACCCTAGAACTGCATAATGATGCTCCGGAGTGACCTAAGTCTGTTCAAGTATTACTAAAGTAATACTTAAACACACTAGTATAGCTCTGATCACACTGACTCTGATACAAGGAATATAAACCTAGTATATAATGTAGAACATCCCTTCAGGAGCCTTATCCTAATCTCTGAGGATTCTCCTGGAGGTGAGTTATATCATAATTGCAAACTGTAATATTAACTGAGGATTCTCCTAAAGTCTTGTGCCTAGTCACTCTTATAACTTCCTCCTTCTCCCCACAAACCCTTTAGCATGCAATTGGGAACTGTCACTGCCCCCTTTCTACTTGCTAGTCACAGCTAAATTCCCTTTTGCCCCTTTCAATATGATAGCTAAGTGCTCATCATCCTCTACCCCTAAACCAGATCATATATTATGAAGGCATCTCAAAGCCTTGATTTCATATAACACATGTCTTGAGAGACTGGTGCACATTGCTAATGCTTGCATCACATTAGAGTACTGGTTTTCCCACTTTAAATCTGCTAACACTGTCATCATTCCTAAACCAAATAAGACATTGCATAATATACCTAGCTCTTTCCAATCTATTGTACTTTTTAACACAACTGGAAAGCTAGTTGAGAAAGTTATCAGCAACAGACTTCAGTTCTATATGACAGCCAACAGCTTCTTGGACCCTAATCAATTAGGAGGCTGTCACAAACTTCATTCGGCCATATCTCTACTAATTCTTCAACAATTCTTATGGTCTCAATAACTACGGAAAGCTCTTGAAAAGACCTTTCAATTGATACCAGTCACACCTTGAAGCGATCAGTATTAGATTAGGCAGATCAACTAGTAACTACTATGGTACCATTTATTAAATTGCCAATATCTCGAAAACCGCCATGATATAAGCTTTGGTTCTAGGCTTATCAGAAGCCCTCTTCATACCACTCAGAATGAGTTTAGAACGACCTCAAGGAAATCAGTATCCATGGAGATATGAAGGCCTCAATATTTGTACATGAACTTCATTAATTACCCATAGATAGTCATTTGTTCTTTTCTTAGAACAAAGGATAGCCTCCATAAGGTTAAGTTATCACTATTTACAGCACAAAGGCACTACCATATGTAGAACAATAGGTAATAGCATGTAATGCTCTGTTCTAGTGCACAGACTATCACTTTTCTGTATATAAGAACTTATAGTCTGAGAATTAGACCTTAGACTTAACAACATTTCTTGTTACTGTCTAAACTCTGCTCTTTAAGTACTTTTGAATATCAACTCATCAATCACAAATCAAGTAAGTGACCATTTGTGATAGAGGCATTAGACAAAGATTCACTACTGATGCAGGAGTATACCTTACTCATCTCATTCATGCAGGATGGCCCAGACAGTGCCATACTAGCATTATAGTGTTTGATATTACCTAATTCTTTCCTTCTCTCAATCACGAGTTTTTCTCTACTTGTTTAAAGAAAGCTAGACTTAACACTAATGTTGTAGGCTTCTTTAATAGCTACTATTCTAATCAATCCACCATATTCACTTAGAACAACTCCTCATCCCCAGCATTCAACACCAATATCAGAGTAGGCCAAGGCTCAGCTCTCTTCCCTATCCTTTCTGCTATTTACCTCACCTCAATTATTAACTGTCACATGTGTGGTTGTGTATTTCAGGAGAATGGAATTTTTGTCAGGAGTTCAGGAGAGGAGTGGTATATTGATAAAAGTAAGGATAGAACATATAAAAGATGTTAATCTATGAACTAAGAAACTAGGATGTAACTAATAAAGTACTTATACTAAGTCTGAAATAGGAAAAGTACAAGTAATTAGTCTAAATTATGATCCTATAGGAGTAAACAATAGGAGTTTAGGAGCAGAATTTAGTAATAATATAGAATATAAAAGAAATTATTATTATTAAATGATTATTTTCTGTCATATGACAGTATCCCCCTCTTAAGGCTGAGCCCTTGAAGCCTTGATGGATAAACAATATAATAATCACCTAATCTGAAGGTTAAAAAACCAGCTCTATGAAATTTTCCCTCTTGACTTAAACTATTATGTTATTGTACAACACTATTAACTTTACTATGATGTCAGACTCCGATGATAAAAGGTATGAGCAAGAGCTTATAAAACAAAGACAGGAGACAGAGGCAAGGCTCTGAGAAGAAGAGGAGCAATAACGGGCAGAGCAGAAAGCAAGAAAAGAGGCCAGGGTAGCCAAGAAAAGAAGAAAGGAGGAAGAAGTAAGAAAGTGAGTAAAAGAGAAGAGATGTCAAAAAGAGAAAGCAAAGAGACAGATGAAAACAGAGAAGAAATAGTAGAGACAAAAAGAGGCAGATGATGCCTTTCATTAGGAAGTGGATCAACAGGCAGCAGTTGTGCAGGTGTAGAAAAAAAATTAGTTGAAGAGAGTGAATCTGGAACTATTAGTATCTCCTCTGTTCGAGAAGGAGATGAATCTGATTGATCTCCCCCCCTTAACAAAAAGACAATAGGTCCGTTTTCTTCTCAAGGAGACTCCAGAACAATGCCAAGAGAAAAAAGAAATGGTGAAGGAACTGGGAATTAAGCTAATAGGTGGGGAGAATCTCTGCGAGAGATGTGCCAATTTTGGCATATTGTACTTGCTACAGGACCTTCTATGAGTGTTGAATTCTTTCAGAGTACAATTATTGGCTGATTTAATTTTAGGAATGCAATGTCCTGTTCTCTCTATGCCAGGGCAAAGGCAGCTTATAGGCCTTTCAATGTGGATGGAGCACAGAGGAAGACAAAGGAAGAAATGGCAAGGAGGGTACAAGCAAGGAAGACGAAGCAACAGACAGATACAGAGTAGAAGTAGCAGGTGTTAGAGAAGTTAGAGAAGTTGGAGAAAGTGGACGAGTTGGTTGTCTAGGTCTAGAGGGTTGCAGATGCACTAGAGAGGATAGCAAGGATGAGGTTGAAGACTCCAGAGGACGATATAATTTTCTGGCCAGAGTCCAGAGGAGAGAAAACAGAGATACTAGAGAGGATTGACAAGGGAAAACAGAGAGAATAAAGTTTGGATAGAGTGGAGGAGAAAAGAGAAGTTGAGGAACAAGAAGATATAATGGAAGGTGTGAAAGAGAAAAGTAGTGGTTTTTCTCTGGTCACATACTCTGTCAGAACTAGAGCTATATAGATTTTTTTTTTTTGAAATTTTATAATTATTCTGAATAAAATTTGTGTCTAGCATGAAGATTTGTACTTTCAGAGAAGTGGTTTGATCCCTATCCCTCCCTTAAGGCTAGGTGTCCTATCGCCTAGCAACAAGAGTAAGAAATTGAAGTATTAGAGTCCTGGCTATAGACTCCAGTGTAAGTAAATCATAGAATAACAGAGATGAACTTATGAAAAAGCCCATTGGCAATAGTCTGGATGATGAGATAGAGCTGGGTGTGAAAACCCAGAGTGGACACAGAGGTCCCAGATTGAGCATGGAAGCTTGGTAGAGGCTGGAATTTGTAGAGGAGTTGTTGGAATAATATATTTAACGAGTCCGGAGTGGAGTCATCAGACAGAAATAGTGGTCAGAAATTTGACTATACCAGAGTGGTGAATGTAAGGGAATGCTCTAGAGTAGCTTAGGTAACCTGGTATGGGTGAGTATTATCTAGCTTGCTCTCAGATCCTCAGAGCCCACTATTCATAGTTCCCTTTCCTCTTGTTCTCGTTGCCATGGTTAGTACTACATAGTCTTATTAGGTATAGTAGTTATTAGTGTTCTGATCTGTGTTCCCTTAGTGACCAGCACACAGACTGGCTAGTCTAGTATATATAGCTAGTGATGTATGGTAGTATACCTTATCTTAATATTGATTAGAGCTCCTGGGCTATTCAATGCTCTTACTTAAGATGCCTTTTCTACTATAGTCGAGTGTGTTCTGGGACGTCTCTGAGTGCCCTCTTACAGTGAACCAATGAAAGTTGGAAACACTGGACAGATGCTAGTACTTCAGGCAGAATTGGTAGGATAAGTTGTGATTATATTTTGGTCAATCAACAGATCAGCAGTGAGATATATCACAGTTCCTGGACCAAGAAGCAAGACAGGACAAGTGGAGTGGCATGAAAGCCCAAGATTCATACAAAGCTAGGGGAAACAGGAATAGAAAGTTGCCAGAGGTAGTTATAACATGGAAAATATAGACTGGAGTGGAGGATTGGACAATTATTATCATTCTATAGCCAGAGAAATATGGAAGCACAAGAATTAAATTAAAGTACTAGACAAGGCAGAGAACAGAACTGGATTAAGAACAGAGCAAGAATAGGCAGAACAAAGACCAAAAAGCAAAAACAGAGACAGATTGACAGAAACAAAAGATCTAGAACAATGACTCTAAAGAGAGATTGCTACCAAGTCTGGAGAGTAAGTCCACTAGTGACTTGAGTTTGACCAGAGACTCTAGGATCCCAGGATCAGAACCTGAAGTCAAGGATGAGAGAGAAGAAGCAGAATCAGAGAGCTCCAACAACAGAATTTGTAGTAGAGTACTAGTAGATGATTCAGAGACTATAGAACCAAAATCGGAAACAGATGACAATGATTCAGAGTCAGAGTCAGAGAGATCCAGAGATAGAGTATGTCGCCAAGCAGGAAATTCATCAGAAGACTCTAAGGCCTTAATATTGGAATCAGAGTCTGATAATAACAAATTAGAGATAAACTCAGGACACTCTGGATATAAAGAATGTTGCAGAGCCCTTTTGGACTTATGTTTTCGCTCCCAGAAATAATTGTTGATGGAGATGGCTGTGGAATATAAAGCCCCAAAGGTGGAAGGTTTACCTTCTTTATGAGTAGAAATAATATCCTGAATGTGATTAGGGAGTCCAAAATAGTACCTATGGCAAAGAGTATCCTCTATCCACTGTAACTCAGCAGAGTACCAGAGGAAAGTAATGTTGTAAATTGCAATCTGGTCGTCAGAATTCATACAGAGATAATCTAAGGAGTGAGCCACTTCTGCAGCAATGTCTGGGATGCTAAAGTAAACATGCATTTCTTTGACAAAGAAAGACTAGGAGTATAGCCACACATAATGAATACCTTGATCCTCCTGTTCCAATGCTACCTGCAGCCAATCTTGTACTACTCTGGACACATAAGTCATTGCAAAATTGATTTTGTCAAAGTCCAATTTAAAAACAGTTGGTCTGGAGCAGAAGTAAAAATGACATTGGAAGAGGAAATGATGAAGTTGGTGTGGGTCTATTCCATCAAAGACATCTAGAACGTGGACCTTGACAGGAGGGGCAATTGGGAGTCGTTCTAGAGTATTGGACAGATGGTGGAGGGCATTGATTATATTGGCAGAGAGCAGATGGACAGATGGGTTGGACTGTGAAATAAAAGGATTGGACTCAATGATAGGAACTACTGATTGTGAAGACATAGAATCTGAAGTTAAACTAGTCAGTCAACTCCAGAGTGGAGGTTGGGAATGCAGGAGTCAGGGGCGAGGGGTCAGATACTGAACTCATTTGTTCCAATGTGGCATAGTTCTGAAGTATCTGGAGACTACACCTACTGGAGACACTGTTGTTGAATGAATGTAATTAAACATTAATTAGTGTAAAGGGCAGGAATAGTGGAGCAAATGAGTGAATACAGTAAAGTCAGAGTAGTTGAGTACAACAGTGACCAATGTAGTTTGTAGATATTGTCAAAAATGTGCAGAGCAGGAGCAGAGTTATTCTGGAGTGAAAGGGAGTTGACAACAAAAGTAAGGAACAACCTTAGCCTCAGCTCGTGTGCTATGCCTCAATCTGCTATTGCATGTATGGTTGTGTATTTCAGGAGGACGGAATTGTTGTCAGGAGTTCAGGAGAGGAGTGGTATATTGATAAGAGTGAGGATAGAATATGTAAAAGATGTTAATCTATGAACTAAGAAACTAGGATATAACTAATGGAGTACTTATACTAAGTCCAGAATAGAAGGAGTACAAGTAATTAGTCTAAATCATGATCCTATAGGAGTGAACAACAGGAGTTCAGGAGCAGAATTTAGTAATAATATAGAATATAAAAGAAATTATTATTATTAAATGATTATTTTCTGTTATATAACATTCCTATTAGATTCTTTATACTACTTATACAACTACTACATGGTCTGTGCACTATTTTCCCACACCCTCATATGACACCATGTGATGTGACCCTGTGACTTGTGACACTTTCCCACACTTCTTCCTATGTAGTAAGTCCAAAAGAAAAGAAAAAGAAAAGTAAATATAAATAATGACTTAGCTGTTTTGCCAAGTCATGACAATTGTCTTGTACAGGTTTCAGCTATGGTTCTTCAAAGGCACCCCTATTATCAAAAACATTACTGAATTAAAGAAAATGCAGCAAAGAGTAGTCCTCTGGATCACAGGTACCTTCTCTATCTGAAGGTGTTGAAGCTATTGCAGGCCTCATTTCCATTACTCTACACCTTTGCAAACTAAATGGCAGGCACCACCTACACTATGCTTCTATTCCTTCTTTACATACTATCAACTCTTTACTAAATTCTCAACATACTAAGAATCAAATCCCTTGCAGAACTGCAACTTCCAAACTCACTATGAAACAACAAGCCAATCTCAAGAGCCCTATCAAGGACGTCAATGAGCATCTCAACAGCATTAGAAGCTGCTTCAACTCTCTCCATCCTCTCTTTTCTCCTGGTTCTCAAATAGTTGATCATTTCTCTAGTAGAATTAGCTTTCACTCTCCTTCTTCTTCTAATAAGGACCTTCACCAATATCTTCAAAGTCTTAACCTCGCCTTCAGGTCATCTCAAAAAAACCACAACAGCACAGCTGTCATTACTGATGGAAGTATCAAAAAATCTCATGTTGCTACAGCAGCAGTACATGTCTGGGCTGATAACTCTGTCATTAAACAGTTACAAGTCTATTCTGTAAACATTATACCTATTAAAGTGGAACTCATGGCCATTTGCACTGGCCTCATCCCTACAATGGAAATAGACAACATCTACAACATTACTGTTATCACTGACTCCATTGCTGTAGCGAGAAAAATCCTGAAGTCTAAAGTCAATCCCCTTCAGAACATATTTATTCTCCTAGCCTCTATAGCCAAAACCTTCCTCAGCAAAGATAGCAGGAACAAAATTCACTTCTGGTATTGCTCCAGCAAAGCAGAATGGCCCAGACATAAACTTGTTGATGACCAAGTCAAAGCAAGCACATGTAACCCTACATTTCCTAGCAAGGAGTCATATTTATTAAGCAAAAAGAAAAAGTGTGACAACACCCTTTGCAAATGGCAAATGTCTTTTGCCAATAGCCTCAAAAAAGGCTATTACTTTCTAAACTTTGAAAACAAAAAGCAAAGAGTCATCAAACCAACATACACTAAGGGTGGATCATGGCTCTCTATCATAGGTTTCACCAACTTACTATGTGCTCACTTCACCTGCATGACTACTGATCATGCCCCCATCAGAGAATACAGACAGAGATTCTTCCCTCACCTCCCCACCAGCTACCCTTGTGGTGAAGCTGAGGTTCAAACCCAAGAACACATTGTCATGGAATGCAACAGGCATAATATCATGACTTGGCAAAATGGCTAAGTCATTTTCTATTTTTCTTTTTGTTTTGTTTTGTTTTATTTAGTTAGATCATTACTAAGGTGGAGCATGGAAAAGCATCATATGACAGTCACATAGTCACAAAGCATGACATCAGTCACAGTCACAGTCACAACATGTGATGAGGTAAACACATGACAGGAATAACATGAGGACCATGGAAGGATGTTGCATAGCCACTGAAGTAAAATGTATAAGTAGTGTACAAAATCAAATGAGAACTCTATTGAGTTCTTCTTGTCAACTTTCTTGGAGTAGATTTAAGTTGTCTTGGCTAAAGTCCATGCAACATCATCATTAACAGCTTCGTCCACTTTCTTGCAGACAACCCTGAAGCATTTAGCTTTGATAGTGGATAAGGTCCCATTGTGGCATGACTCCTTGGAGTAAAAGCACAGCTTTTGTCACCTAGTTTCTTTTGCATCTCCTCCTCTTCTATATTTTCTCCCTATTTTCTACTTTCCCTTCTCTCTCTCTCTATAGCTTTTCTTATTTAA
>Ga0153994_1000492_pt1 | contig 10543 bp, 10 predicted proteins | sample TSNC078MetaG_FD_104735 | JGI IMG/M metagenome (GOLD analysis project Ga0153994, IMG submission 104735) | Attine ant fungus gardens microbial communities from North Carolina, USA - TSNC078 MetaG | ecosystem: Host-associated > Fungi > Mycelium > Unclassified | place: USA: North Carolina, Lumber...
ACTGTTTCATATATCATGCTGATGTAGTTAGACTTCGTGTTCTAATAGGTACATCAATGAATTAGTTTTGCACACTACAGACTGAGACTTCGTGTTCTAATAGGTTATGGGCCCCATTGCCTAAACCATTAACAAAAGAGAAGCACAAGAACTTAAGTTATTTTAAATCTCATATCAGACTGAGATGAGCTCAAAACCAGACTACATATACAACATCCCTCATTTGGATAACACAGGGTTAAACTACCATGATTGGAAGTACAGAGTCTCAACTGTTCTGCATTTAAGGGGTCTGATTGGAATTGCTGAAGGAACTGAACAATGTCTACCACAAACAGCCCTTGATCCAAAGGACCAACCTGTCACCACTGCTGCTTATGAAAAATGGCAGGCATACAATTATTAGGCAAAAGCAGAAATTACTATGAACTTGTCACAGGAATTGCTCAGTGCTGTCATTCTATACACTTTGGCATCAGAGGTATAGAATTACTTGGAAGAGCACTATGAAGAAAAGGGACAATATATGATAGTTCAATTACTTGGAGACATCTTCAGGTGTACCTTCCTTGATACTATTCCAATGAAAAATCAGCTTAGTCAAATATGTTGAAAGGTTCATAGACTCAAGGTTCTCAGACATAATCTAAAGGACTCTCTCATTATAGTAGTGATGGTCATATTGCTGCCAAATTCATATGCCTCACTTCAACAACATCTATACATAAAGAAGGAGAGCAAGTTAACGATGGAGTTTGTAACAAAATAAATCTTGATGAAAGAAAATTCTCATGGTGATGCTTTACATATTGTATTGATAGGAGATGGCAAGAGAAAGAAGTCTTTTCAGGGTTCTTCTACTGATAGTGATGCAAAGAAGAAAAACATGAAGTGTCACTACTATAAAAAGAAGGGACATGTCAAATCAGAGTATAGGAAGTTGAAGGCCAATCAGGCAGCTGGGACAGTTCCTGAGAACAAGAGAGTAGAAAGATCAAAAACCCAGACTGCAAAGGTTGCTACAACCACTGAAGAAAGTATCATTCATCTTTTCATAGTATGGAAAGCAACCTCAGATCTAGCAAGCAGATGGATCATTGACTCAGGAGTGACATCACCAATAATATCTAGGAAGGAATGGTTCATCAACTATTCCCCATTCAGGACACCCATTTCAATTGGTTTAGGCAATGATAGCATCATCAAGGCAGTCAGATCAGGATTGGTCAGGATCTCAATGACAGTTAATAAAACATCAAGATTGTTTGAATTCTAGGATGTATACTATGTCCTAGATATAGGAACAAACAATCTACTGTCAGTCACTTACATGGTCTAGAAGAGATACACTGTCAACTTTGGGACAAACATGTGCAAGATCTCAAAAGCTGGATCAATTATTGGAAGAGCCAAAAATAGGAAGGGACTATGGGTCTTAGATGGCAATTCTGTTGTGTCCAATCCTCATGTTGCATATGTTGTGAAGGCATCACTCAATATATGGCACAAATAACTTGAACATGCAATGACACATTCTGTCAAGAAGCTTCTTGAATCATCAATGGTGACAGGAATGGAACTTATAGATGATAGCACAAATCATGCAGATGGTGAATGCATAGCATGCATAAAAGAGAAGACAACATGGAATGTGATTCCTAAGAAATCTGATGTGAAAAATCCTAGGAGATTACACAGGATCTATTCCAATGTCTGTGGACCTTTTGACATTGAAGGCTATTTTTGGAGTCAATATTTCGTGATGTTCATTGATGGTTTCTCACATTATGTCAGGGTAAAACCTATCAGAAGCAAAGATGAGGTTTCCAAAGTTCTGAAGGAATAGATTACATGCTCCAAAATAGAAACAAGAGAAAAGGCTAATCTTCTGAGAACTGATGGAGGTGGCAAATACATGGGTACAGAATTTCAAGAATGGTTGAGGTCCAGAGGGATGCACCACGAGATGACAAATGCAAGTACCCCACAGGAGTAGAGTGCCTCAATAGGACTATCTTGGAAATGATAAGAACTATGATGCATGAATCAGATTTACCCAGGAATTTGTGGCCATTTGTAGTACAATATACTCAAGAAATTGTGAATAGACTACCTATGCGAGCACTATCTGAGAACAAAACTTCATACGAAGCCTTCTACCTTAAGAAACTATCAGTAAAAAATCTTCAAATTTTTGGATGCTGAGCATATGTTCATGTACCTAACAACAAACAAGGGAAGTTAGATGCCAAGATAGTAGAGGGTCGTTTTACTAGCTTACCTCAAAATAGAAAGGGGTACATGGTCAGCAACAGTCAAAATCCACTGAGGGTATATGTTTCTTGTGATGTGACATTTGTCAAAACTCCAGAGACCTCTGAGCATATGACAATTCAAATTAATAAAAAAGTGCCTGAGTCTGATGGGTTTCCCATGGATGTAGAGAGAAAGAACAGTGAGGTTGAGAACTTAGTTGCTGAGGATAACAATGTTAGAAAGGGTAGCATCACAAAAATAACTATGGAAGACATACCTATCCAACTTTGTCAATTAACAAGAGTAAAACATACTCTAACTCAAGATAACAATCTTTGGTACTCTGTGACATCCTATTTGAGACAGAAAGTGCCTGGAGAGTTAGAGGAACCACAAAATACAGCACTTGTAATGAAGGACCTAGTTATCTATGAAAATGCTATGTCAAGGAATAATGTAGTTTATTGGTGTCATATTCTGGAAAAATAATAATTATGTAATTTATTTCTCCTAATAATTCTCCTAAAAAATAATAATAGTATGATAGCATAGTAGACTACTCTTTTCCTATTCTGGACTTCCTATAAGTACTGTGTAGTTACAGTATAATTCCTTAGTCTGTAAATTAACGTTATCTGGTCCTAACCCTTTTTCTGTCCACTCCAGTGTTATGCCACAAGCGAATTTTCTGTGAAAGATAACATTTGATAAGCTTTATAACAACAGATTCTTAATTGGAATTTGCTTTAAAACCCTTTCTATACCCTCAAAACATAACATTATATGATGAGTACATTGAGCAGGTAATAATTGACCTAGAGCTTGTGTTGAGACCTTGAGAAGCAATTAAGATAAAATGACATCAGGTTACTAAGAGAGTTACTAAGAGACTACGCTCTAAATCTACTTTTGGATAGACTAACTTAATAAAATAGTAAACTTGTACTCTAGAACTAGTACTTCTCAGATGAAGAACTTAGACTGATAAACTTTGTGCTTGTAAATAAGCATTGATGGCATCAGATCAATTATATTTAGATAAATGATCTCTAGAAAGCGACTTGAAGATACTAGATATTTATTGAGACTTGTTAACTACTTAACAGGTAATCAATGAAGTCCAAATTACAAAGCAGTATCAAGAGCATAATAGGGGAAAACAGAAGAATATTCTAGAAGGAAGCGGCGATGAAGATGCATCATCTTTGATAGAAAGGACTTGGTGAGGGAACACGTTATCACAAAGAAAGGAGAGAGCTGTGTCATCAGTGGGATTTTGGGAGACCTTAGGACAGAAAGGAGGTAATAGAATCCTAAAAGTAGTAATAGTTTCCCTTTTATATTTTATTTCTTGAGTTTCAGGGCTTTGTAATATTTTAATATAGTATTTAGAGTGTAGTTGGATTGGAGAAGAATCTCTTGACTCCTATCCCCATCTATACTGCCTCTAGAATTGTGAATGCGAATCTATTGAGAGTAAGAAGACTGGGACTAGTGGAGTGTCTTGAGAAGAACACAGAATATACCCAGAACTCGATCTAGAGAGAAGATGCAGATACAACTCAGGCAGGCTTCGAAGAGAACAGTAGGCTGGGAAAGCTTGGCTAGGTGCACACTTGGATTGCATCACACCCATAAGGTTCGGTATTGGGGGTGCAGATAAGGGGGAAACTGAGTGTGGAGGGTCTATAAGTGATTAACTAACTGTATTTTCTAGAGGAGCTTTTATCATGGTGTGTAAAGGTTGACATCTTAGGGAGGCTATGTGACGACAATCTAGAGAGATCTTACGATCCTTTCACAACCACCAACATATATTTTACTGGAGCTATGTATAATTCTTATTTCTCTAATTATTTATAAACCTTCAACTTTGATAATCTCCCCTTGGACCTTTAGCATGCAATTGGGAGCTAGCACATCATTGTTTTGTTTGTCCCAGTGTGCAATTCCCTTTTGCACCCTTTCATGGGATTCCTAGTTCACTTTCTTAGGACCTCTTCTCTGACGACTTCCCTCCACTCTAGAATACGCAACCACCTCATGACCGGAGACCAGGGCACAATATATAAGTTAAAGCCAAGGTTGCTCATTAAAGTCGTACTCTACTCCAACGTCTTTTACTTTCTGCTAGAGTCTTCCTTTAAAGTTTATACTATTGTTAAGTAGTATTTTTTTCTGACATAGTATATTACTCTATTTCCGGAGAGTACTTTTATCTATTACTTCGCTCCTCTATCTTCCATAATTCCATTCTTGACAATTGGAAGAAAGCATGCGCAGAGGAATTAGAGGCCTTTGTCAAACAAGAGTTGTTCAGCACAGTTCTAAAACCTATAGGACACAAAGTGATAGGATACATGTAGGTCTTCAAGACTAAACTTAATGAGAACGGGCAGGTGGAATGCTACAAGGCACAGCTTGTTGCCCAAGTATCATATTCTGGAAATATGATAATTATATAATTTATTTCTCCTAATAATTCTCCTAAAATTAATAATAGTAGAATAACATAATAGACTACTCTCCTCCTATTCCAGACTTCCTATAAGTACTGTGTAGTTATGGTGTAATTCCTTAGTTTGTAAATTAACATCATTTGGTTCTAATCCTATCCTCGTTTATTTCTGTTCCTATCCTATACCCCTAGGACCTTTACTCTGTCGATTTACCCTCATTCCAAAATAAGCAACCAACCTCACAACCAGAGACCGGGGCGCAATACATAAGTTGAAGCCAAGGTTGTTCATCAAAAGTCATATCCCATTCCTATATTTTGTCCTATTTGTCAGAGTCTGCTTTCTTAGTTTTCCTACCATCGCTAAGTACTATCTATTCTCTGAGATAGTACCATACATCTATTCCAGAGTTATAAATCTATTTATAATTACTCTACTCCATCATTTACCTCCTGTATTTGACACCAAGGATTCTTACAGATTTTTGGGATTGACTTCAATGAGACTTTTGTACCAGTCACATGTCACCAGACATTTTGAACACTTCTTGCATTAGCAAATTGTTATTGCTGGCACATTCATCAGATAGATGTCAAATTGGCTTTCCTAAATGAGGACCTTGAGAATGAGATTTTCATGAGGATACCACTAGGAGTTGAGACAAAGAAAGGACAAGTGTGGTTACTACACAAGGCACTCTATGATTTGAAGCAAGTATCTAGAGAATGGTACCTGAAGTTAAAGGAATAGCTAAAGGAGCTAAGCTTCAAGAGGAGTAATGCTGACCATGGAGTCTTTATAAAGATCATCAATAGGAAGCTCTTTGTGATTGCTGTTTATGTTGACGACTTCCTTCTATTTTTGTCTAACATCAGTCATGTCAGAACTGTCAAGGAAGACCTCAAGGGATACTTTGAGATAAAAGATCTGGGAGAAGCAAAGTGGATATTGCAAATGAAAATCAAGAGGACAGACATAGACAATAGAATAAGAAAACTTACAATTTCTCAGAAACAGTACATTGAGACCATACTGGAGCGGCACGGCATAGCAGACTGCAAACCAGAAAAGACTCCAATGGTAGTCAACTTACAACTTCCAACATTGACAGAAGCCAAGATCGACATCACAGAATATTAGAGATGCATTGGATCTCTGATATATCTGATGATATGTACATATCCTGACATAGCATATTCAGTTGGGATACTCTCACATCATGTTGCTTGTCTTAGAAGAACTCATATGCAAGCTGTCAAATGCATTTTCCAGTATCTTTATAGAACAAGTCACTATGGACTTAAGTTCTAGGCCAATAACTCAAATGACATTTTGCCAATAGTTTATGTTGATTCAGATTGGGGAGGAGACTGCATAGACAGGAAGTCAACTTTGGGTTTTGCAGTATTGTTGGATAGAAGAGCAATTTCATGGGATTCTAAGAAACAGACATCAGTATCACTATCAACTGTTGAGACAGAATTCATTGCCACGTCAATAGCTGTCAAGGAGATTCTTTGGTATCAATCTTTATTTAGATCACTTGACATTGACAAGTCCTACTTTACTTCTTATCAATAATCAAGGTGCCCTAGATCTCATCAAGTCTAGACAAATCAATGATTGCACAAAACACATTGATATTAAATTCAGACATGTCTGTGATCAAGAGGATAAAGAAACAATCTCAAGTCAACATGTGGCTATGCAAGAACAGATTGCAGACATAATGACAAAGCTGCCTAGTGCTAAGAAGTTTTCATATTTTCGAGAAATAATTGGAGTACATGCATGAGAGATCTTTGATAAGGAAAGGTATTGAATATGTTCTCTGTAAACTATTATTTTGTCTCTTTTTTCTCTCATCATTATCTTCTAATTGATTAGTAAGCAAGTATGTCTGCCAGTGCAGTTTTTTCTTATACCTCAGTTCTGCATACTACAAACTAAGACTTTGTGTTCTAGTATACTACTTATCTTGAGCCTTGTCTACTCTTTACTCTCTAATTGCTCTTAACCAGTGACTGTCTTAAGTTGCTAGTCTGTCTGGATAGTAGGCCCTAGTGTAAAACTTGAGCCAAGATAACTTAAGTCTACTTCTTATCTGAGTTGACAAGGAGAACTTGATAGAGTTCCCATTGGATTTTGTATACTACTTATACATCTTTGTAACCCTAACCCTAATATACTATCCCACACTTCCTTATGAGTGACTTCTTACACATCCAGAAATAAAATAAAAGAAAAATAAATAATGACTTAGTTGTTTTTGCTAAGTCATGACACCTAGTTATAAAAGGGACTTGGTAGTCAGTTAGAAACTGCTGGTGGAGGTATGGTACCAAACCTAGGTATCATATCTGAGACCTGACCTCACTATTGGGTAGTATTTGTTAGATTACTTGTAAACTTTTGCTTTATCAACTCTGTGCTAAAGGTGTATTGTCACCTATACACATAGAAGAGTAGCAGTTACTTCTTAAGAGACTGCTTAGAGTAGGGATCTTTCCTGTAAAGTGATAGTATAACCCTAGTATTAGGGCAGTAGTCAATAGGGCAATAGGTGTCTAGCTGGGTGAAGATCTTGTATCTCAGCAGACATAACATAAGTGAGATCCAAACTATTATTCTAACCTTGAGGTATCAACACAATGTCTCAACAACAATATAACCAACTACTGAGCAATTTGCTCAAAGAAAAGCAAGCTCTCACTTTATTAAGGGCATAGTTAGAGAGAAAAAGGAAAAGAGAATGTTAGGAGTGTAAGAAGTTTGGACACCTAGCCCATGACTGTAGAATAAAGAAGGAAAGAAAGGAGGAAAAAAGGGGAAAACCCCAAAATAAATACAAAGTACTTGCAAGTGACAAAGTTTATTCTGGAAAATTCTTTTGCCTTTTGTCATTACTCCTTTCAATTTTTAGTTGCATTCCAAATAATGTGCTCTAAACATCACTTTCATTCTTTTTATTTATATTAAATTTTTTCTTCCTAGCAACATATATAGAAATGCTGGAGACTTGTTTATTACTAGGTAAATAGTTATACAATTGTCTTGTATATAATGTATTTATCTTGTAAACCCTAAGGCTAGTTGTTTCCATCTGGCTTTAGGTGTGTATGCTACTATGTCTCTTCTCAAACATTTCACTAATCTAGTCATTTTTTCACAGCAAAATAAATTTGAGCGTAAGAGAAAAGACAGAAAGACTTGATTAAAATGTAACTACAATCCCATATTTATATGTAAATATCTGAAACAAATGCTCCAGCAAGTGGAGTTTCCAAGACAACTCAATATCATTCAATAACAAGAGTTTCATTTCACAACACATTTCCATCTGGCTTTAGTCTAGCATCTTTTATAGCTCCAAAGACATACCTATATCTTCTTTGTTAGCAAGTAGGGTGATGGTGAATTGAAAAAAAGAAGAAGAACATATTAGGCAGTAAGAAAAAGAAGAAATAAAGGTTTTAGATGTGGGAAGAATAGGTACTGTAAATGGGAATGCCCAAATATAGAAGTAGAAAGAAAAAAGCAAGAGAAGAAAGTAGACAAAAGGTACAGCAAGAAGAAAGGCTGGTGTAGTCCCTATAGACAAAGGTATAGGAATATAGCAGTATACAGGGTATGTCCCTGAGAAGTGTAATACTAGAGGAGAGGGAATAGAAGATGAAGTAGAAAGTAATAAAATTTGTAAAGTGTGAAGAATGTGAATACAAAGGTACCAAGATATACAAAAACCAGGGACAGGTTTTGTCTCTGGAGAATAGTTAAGAAATGAGTAGTATAGCTGTTGTCTTGGAGTATGGTAATGGAGAAAAAGAGAGGCAAATGCAGATAAAGGAATGACAAAAGTACAATATATGAAGTATGAAAGAAAAAACATGATAAGAGGAGAAATATCAAAAGAAGAGAAAAGAGGAATCCTGTACCCAGAATGCAGAATAGGGAAAAAGAAACTGTGGTAGGTTGGGGCATGGTAGTATAGCTAACAAAGGTAAAAGTACAGCAAGATAGTGTGCAGAGTAAATCTCTGGGAAGTATAGTGAAAAAAAGATGTAAAGAGGACATTCAAAATGATGAGGGAGATGTGGTTAAATATTGGAGTGGAGAAAGTTGATACACATGAGGGGGTAATAGTAAAGGCACTGTTAGATAACAGTACTATCACAAACTTCATTTGGATCTATTTTCAACAATTTTTCAACAATTTCTATAGTCTTAATGGTACTGAAAAGCCCTTAAAAAGACCTTCTGATTGATACCAAATACATTTTGTGGCAATCAGTATTAGCTGAGCTATTAGGCAATCAGTAGATAACCTCTATGGTACCATATATTAAATTGCTGATATCTTAGAAACCACCCCAATCTAGACTTTGCTTTTAGAATTAGCAGAAATTCTTTTTATATCACTCAAAATGATCCTAAAATAACCTTGAGATAATCAATATCAATGGAAATATGAAGTTCTCTGTAACAATCGATCTCATGGTCTCTAGGTATTCTATACATAGACTGCTTCTTTTATTGATATTTTCTTAATTGTACAGTAGTTTAGTCAGTGCCTCACTAGTGGGATATGTTCTTTACTCAGCAGACCTCATGTTTGCCATATGCACTCCTTATTTCTACCACATGGTACATAGGTATGTATATAATAAATACTCTCCTGTATTCCTTATGCTTTACCAATTGTATTATTCTCTTTCTTCCTCTACTCTCATCTTATCCTCAAGTCTTTACTTGAGTGTTACAACCTGAGTTACTCCTTAAGGTCATAACATTTGGTAAAATGTTATCAACTTACCTTGTAACTGGAAGGATAGCAAACTAGCAGACCAGTTGTTAGAATATTGCAAAGATTGCTACTGAATACATAATTGAAGCACAAGAGGTAGAAGACCTCTATCACAAAAGGCCACTTACTGATTTGTGATAGGTGATTTGATACTTGAATAGTTCAAAAAAGTGAAGTTTAGATAGTGACAAAAGAAGTTATTAAGTCTAAGGTCTAATCCTCAGACAAGGAGTTTTTATATACAGAAAAGTGATGGTCTGTGCACTAGGATAGGCCATCACATGCTACTACCTATTGTTCTACATATGGTAGTGCCTTTGTGCTCAAAATAGTAATAACTTAACCATATGGAGGCTGTCCTTTGTTCTAATTAAAGACAAATGACTATCTATGGATAATTAATTAAGTTTATGTATGAACATTGAGGACTTCATATCTCCACTAATATTAATTGCCTTGGGGTTGTTCTAGACTCATTCTGAGTATTATGAAGAGGGCTTTTGCTGAGCTTAGAACCAAAGCATTAATTATGGTAGTTTCTAAGATATTAGTAATTTAATAAATGGTACCATAGTGGTTATCTGTTGATCTACCTGATATCTTGGCCAATATTGATTATCTCAAGACGTGACTGGTATTGATCAAAAGGTCTTTTTGAGGGCTTTCTATAGCCATTAAGACTATGAGAATTGTTAAATAATTGATAAAGATATGACTAAATGAAGTTTATGACAATCTCAAAGAATGACTCAGTTCAGTTTACATCAGTGAAGAGCAGTCAGAGTACCAAGAAGAGTCCAAAGAATAGGATATACAAGAGACAGAATTAGAGGCCAATGAAACAGATAGTAATAAAGAACTCAATAAGTTAAGTGACATACTATTAGTAAAACAACCAAAGAGAAATATGTTTGAAACATAAGTAGGTACACTGTCAGGAAAGCTAACTCTGAGCTGGAATTAAGCCAACTGCTTTTTATCAGCATTAGACAAAGAGAACTTGTTAGAGTTCTCATTGTATTAG
>Ga0153994_1000493_pt1 | contig 10528 bp, 9 predicted proteins | sample TSNC078MetaG_FD_104735 | JGI IMG/M metagenome (GOLD analysis project Ga0153994, IMG submission 104735) | Attine ant fungus gardens microbial communities from North Carolina, USA - TSNC078 MetaG | ecosystem: Host-associated > Fungi > Mycelium > Unclassified | place: USA: North Carolina, Lumber...
GAACATTTAGCACCAGAATTCTAAGGATGTAGTGAATGTATGAAATTCCAGTCTGAGAAAATCTGATTCCTCCAATGAGTTTCCAGATATAATGTCACATTGTGTTTAATATGTTACATGCAATATGACACAATAATGATATCATGCTCTCTCTGTAAGGAGATGCTCTAGAGTAGCTTAGGTAACCTGGTATGGGTGAGTATTATCTAGCTTGCCCTCAGATCCTTGGAGCCCACTATTCATAGTTCCCTTCCCTCTTGTTCTTATTGCCATGGTTAGTACTATATAGCCTTATTAGGTATGGTAGTTATTAGTGTCCTGATCTATGTTCCCTTAGCGACCAGCACACAGACCGGCTAGTCTAGTATAAGTAGCTAGTGATGTATGGTAGAATACCTTACCTCAACATTGATTAGAGCTCCTGGGCTATACATTGCTCTTACTTAAGATGCCTCTTCTACTAATGTCGAGCATGTCCTGGGTTACCTCCAAGTAGCCCCTTATACTCTCTTTTCAATCAAAAAGATTGCTTACATATTTCACAGTCTATTACTGTGCTCTTCAAGATGCTTAGCAACAACACTGAAAACTGAAGAGCAGCCTGTGTTGCACAGCAGGATGAGCTCTGAGGCTTATCTGTCTGTAACAAGTCTACTTTACTGTAAGGGGATCCCTTACACACAACTCTGGAGCCTATATTAGTCCTCCTAGTGCACTTTCATTGTTCAGACCCTGGTTACCAAATGCAGGGACGTGAGGACACTGTAATATATATATTGTAGATTATTCCTTCCAGGAGCCTCATCTAATTCTCTGAGGAATCTCCTGGAGGTAGGTTGTAACATATTTCATAAAGTATAATTTAACTGAGGAATCTCCTGGAGTGTTCCACTCCGGTTGCCCTTACATTCACTATGATATTCGTTATAATAGAGGGGTGATGTGATTGCATTGAAGGAGACATAAGGACATTTGCTATGACAGAGGAATGACATGATGTACAGAGAAAGATATGAGGACTAGTGTACTATATATAGTGACTAGTAGAATAGTACAGACTCAACTTTGTTTTGGTTAATATATTCTTTTTCAACTTGAACACTGAGTTTGGAAGGAATTCGTAACATAAGAATAAAGCTTCCAAATACATATACAAACCCCATCTCACCATCATGATTCTACTTGCCATTATAACAGCATTTCTAACCACCATCATAACTTTGTTTTTCAACTCTCTATCTGATACCTGAAAAGACTTGAAGACTGAAACCAAGAATGTCTATGTAACTAGTATCCAGAATTTTGTAGAAAAAGTCAAGAAAGACTTTGCTGACAAACCAACCAAGAAATGAATGAAGGAACTAGACAACTTTAAAGGAAATCCAGATAAAGTAAGAGCTTGGTACCAAAGAATGATGCTATTCTTCCAAAGCAACAACATCTTGAAGGAATGGGAAAGAATCAAGATAGTCTTAGGAAAGATAAAGAGAGGAAAAGAAAATTGAACCTAATAATAAGCAGATATGCAAATCAGAAGGTTTTTACCCTTTCAAAAGGAGTAGAAAGAGACCAACGAAGATCAGGATATATCAACCATGACTAATAAACCCCCATTTGAAACATGGGAGCAAATAGCTAATAAGATAGCCTAGTTCTTTATATCAACAGAAACACAAATCTACGTGATCAAAAAACTGACCAAGTTAAAACAAGGAAATCAATTACTTGAAGATTTTTGGTCTGAATTTGTTACTTGAAAGGAACTCTCTGGATATAATGAGGTTGAGTTAGTGGGTTTATTCAAGAAGGGGATCTATTCAGTATTGGCATGAAAACTAGTCGAGATCAGTCAGTTAAGAAGCTCAAATTCATTAGAAGATTGGTATGAGAAGGCATTAAATTTCAAGAGGTCAAAAGAGGCAATTGAAGAGTTTGAAGAAAGGAAAAGCTTGGAAAATTTGGGAGAGGTAAGGAAGAAACTGGTTTTGGATGTTCTGAGGTGAGATCCCAATACAATGGAGGTGAACAAGCACAGGAAAATAAGGAGGTGCTATAACTATGGAGAAATAGATCATCTTACTGCAAGGTACTCCAAACCAAGGAAGGAGAAGAAAAAGGAAGTGAGAATTACTAAAGAGATAATAGAGGATTTTTTCTTGGGCAGGAAGTAAGCACTAACTTACCTGCTTTTATAAATTTAAAAATTTGATTACCTGAGGAATCAATGAAAGACTTTTTGGATTATTTTGGTGCAAGAAAGTACAAGATGAATAAAGGATACTTGTTAAGGACGTGCAGAGCAGAAGCAGAGTGACCTGGAGTAGAGCGGAGTTACTCTGGAATGGAAGAGATTTGACAACAAAAGTGGGGGAACAACCTTGGCCTCAGCTCGTGTGCTGTGCCTCGATCTACTGTCGCATGTGTGGTTGCGTATTTCAGGAGGACGGAATTGTTGCCAGGAGTTTCGGAGAGGAATGGTATAGATTGATAGGAGTGAGGATAGAACAAGGAGAAGACATAAATAACTTTAATCTATGAACTAAGGAACTTGGATGTAACTACTGGAGTACTTATACTAAGTCTGGAATAGAAGAAGTACTAGTAACTAGTCTACATCGTGATCCTATAGGAGTAGACAACAGGAGTTTAGAAGCGAAAAATTAGTAATAATATAAAATATAAAAGAAATTATATTATTTAATGGTTATTTTCCGTCATATGACAGTATCCCCCCCTTAAGGCTGAGCCCTCGAAGCCTGATGGATAAGCAATATAATTATCACCTGATCTGAAAGTTAAAATTCAGCTCCATGAAATTTTTCTTCTTGATTTCAAACCACAATATCGTCGCACAACACTATTAACTCTGGTACTATGTCCGACTCTGATGATGAAAGATATGAGCAGGAGCTTGTAAAACAAAGGGAAGAAGCAGAGGCAAGGCTTCGGGAGGAAGAGGAGCAACAACGGGCAGAGCAGAAAGCAAGAAAAGAGACAAGGGCGGCAGAGAAAAGGCGACAGGAGGAAGAACTGAGGAGGCGAGCAGAGGAGGAAGAGGCACGGAGGAAAGTAGAAGAGGAAGAGACATAGAGAAAAGAGGAAGAACGCCAGAGAGATCTGGCACATTGATTAGAGGTGGATCGTGTTGCTGCTATGGAACAACAACGGTGCAAAAATTGGACGAAGACTTTTTTTTGCCTTCAAGTCCTCCTTCCGATGAGGACATGAATTTGATTGACCTTCCACCTCTGACCAAGAGGCAACGTATCCGATATTTGCCTCAAGAAACTCCAGAGGCTCGTCAACGACGTGAGGAGTTGGCAAAGAAGATGAGAGTATCTGCTGTTAGCAGAGGCAATCTGTGCGAGAGGTGCGCGGACTTTGGAATACTCTGTATTCCTCAAAATTTGCCGTAAGTTTTCTACTTAAATTTTGTTCCTTCGCTAAGTTTTTTAGTCATGCGAAGTCCTGTGCTCCCTGTGTCAAGGCCAAGGCTGCCTGTAAGCCTTTTGACGCAGACAGGGCATGGGCAAAGGCCAGGGCGGAAACGATCCAGAGGTCCCAGGCCAGGAAGACAAAGCAACAAACAGACACAGAGTGGAAGGTGGAAGTTTTGAGGAAGCTGGAGGAATTGAGTGAACTCCAAGGTTTAAGGAAGGATGTCCAGAGAATTGCAGTGGCATTGGAGAAGTTAGCTGGCATAGAGAGCCAGGACTCTGATGAGGGACAAATTTTGTGGTCAGAGTCCGAGGGAGAGAAGACAGAAGTACAGAAAAGTACTAAGAAGAGAAAACAGAGGGAGCAAAGGTCCAGCAGAGCAGAAGATGAGAGAGAAGTTGAGAAACAGGAAGAGGAAGATGTAATGGAGGATGTGGAAGAGGAAAGTGGTGGTCTTTCTCCAGTTGCGTACTCTGTCGGAACTGTAGCAAAATAGATTGACTTTTGAATTGTTTTTGAAATTTTTTGAATAAATTTGTGTCCAGCACGGAGATTTGTATTTTCAGAAGATGTCCAGCATGAAGATTTGTATTTTGGAGAAGTGGTTTGATCCTTATCCCTCCCTTAAGGCTAGGTGTCCCATCGCCTAGCGATGAGAGTAAGAAATTAATGTATTAGAGTCACAGTCCTGGACTCCGGTGCAAGTAAACTATGGAATAACGGAGATGAACTTTTGAAAAAGTTCATTGGCGACGGTCTGGATGGTGAGATAGAGATGGGTGTGGAAACCCGGAGTGGACACAGAGGTCCCAGATTGAGCATGGAAGCTCAGCGGAGGCTGGAATTTGCAGAGGAGTTGTCGGAATGACATATTTGACGGGTCTGGAGTGAAGTCGTTAGACAGAAGTGGTGGTCAGAATTTTGACTACACTGGAGTGGTGAACCAATGAAAGTTGGAAACACCAGACAGATGCGAGTACTTCAGACAGGAATGGTAGGATAGATTATGATTATATTTCAGTCAATCAATAGATCGGAGTAAGATATACCACGGATCCCAGACCAAGGAGCAAGACAGGACAAGCGGAGTGACATGGAAGCCCAAGAAGATTCATGCAAAGCCATGGGAAACAGGATTGGAAAGTTGCCAGAGGTGGTTATAACACAGAAACATAGACCAGAGCAGAGGATTGGACAATAATTATTGTTTTATAGCCAGAGGAATATTGAAGAACAAGAGTCGAATTGAAATACCAGACAAGGCAGAGAACAGAACCGGACTAAGAACAGAACAAGAACAGGCGGAACGGAGACCAAGAAGCAAAAGCAGACACAGATTGGCAAAAAAAAAAGACCTAGAACAATGACTCCAAAGAGAGACTGTTACCAAGTCCGGAGAGCGAGTCTACTAGCAACTCGAGTTTGACTGGAGACTTCGGAACCCTAGGAACGGAACCAGAAGTCGAGAAAGACAGAACAGAATCAGAATCAAAGAGCTCCGACAACGGAATTTGTTGCGGAGCGGAGAACAGAACACTAGAAGACTTAGAGACTATAGAACCAGAATCGGAGACAAACAACGACAATCTGGAGTCAGAGTCAGAGATGTCTGGAGGTGGAGTGTGTCACCAAGTGGGATAGATATCAGAAGACTCTAAGGCATCAATATCAGAACTAGGGTCAGATATTGACAAATGAGAGACGGAATTAGAGCACTCCGGATATAAAGAACGTTGTGGTGCAGAGTATGGAGCCCTTTCGGACTCACATTTCTGTTCCTAGAAATGATTGTCGATGGAGACGGCTGTAGAATATAGAGTCTGGAAGGTAGAAGGTTTACCTCCTTCATGAGTGGAAATGATATCCTGAATGCGATCAGGGAGTCCAGAATAGTACCTATGACAGAGGGCATTCTCTGTCCACTGTAACTCAGCGGAGTACCAGAGGAAAGCAACGTTGTAAGTTGCAATCTGGTCGTCAGGATTCATATGGAGATGATCCAAGGAATGAGCTGCTTCTGCTACAACGTCTGGGATGTCAAAGCAAGTGTGCATTTCTTTGACAAAGGAAGGCCAGGAGTATAGCCACGCATGATGAATGCCTCGATCCTCCTGTTCCAATGCTACCTGAAGCCAGTCTTGTATCACTCCGGACACATAAGTTATTGCAAAATTGACTTTGTCAACATCTGACTTAAAGAGAGTTGGTCCAGAGCAGAAGTAAAGACGACATTGGAAGAGAAAATGATGCAGTTGGTGCGGGTTCGTCCTGTCAAAGACATCCGGAATACAGACCTTGACAGGAGGAGCAACTGGAGGTTGTCCTAGAGTATTGGACAGATAGCAGATGGCGTTGATTATATTGGCAGAGGGCAGATGGACAGGTGGGCTGGACTGTAAAATGAAAGGATTGGACTCGATGATAGAAGCAACTGGTTGTAAAAACATAGAATCTGAAGTCAGACTAGTTGGTCGACTCTGGAGTGGAGGTTGAGGATGCAGGAGTTGGGGGCGAGAGGTCAGAAACTGAACTCATTTGTTCTAACATGGCATGGTTCCAGAGCATCCAGAGACTACACCCACTGGAGACACTGTAGTTGAATGAATGGAATTAGACATCAATCAGTGTGAAGGATAGGAATAGCAGAGCAAATGAGTGAACACGGTGAAGTCGAGATAGTTGAGTGCGACAGTGACCGATGTTAGTTCGTAGATTTTGTTAAGGATGTACAGAGTAGGAGCGGAGTGACCTGGAGTAGAGCGGAGTTACTCCGGAATGGAAGGGATTTGACAACAAAAGTGGGGAAACAACCTTGGCCTCAGCTCGTGTGGTGTGCCTCGATCTACTGTCGCATATGTGGTTGCGTATTTCAGGAGGACGGAATTGTTGCCAGGAGTTTCGGAGAGGAATGGTATAAATTGATAGGAGTGAGAATAGAACAAGGAGAAGACATAAATGACTTTAATCTACGAACTAAGGAACTTGGATGTAACTACTAGAGTACTTATACTAAGTCCGGAATAGAAGGAGTACCAGTAACTAGTCTACATCGTGATCCTATAGGAGTAAACAACAGGAGTTTAGAAGCGAAAAATTAGTAATAATATAAAATATAAAAGAAATTATATTATTTAATGGTTATTTTCCATCATATGACAATACTCAGTGGAATGGATAGCAAAGAAAATCCAATGGAATAGCAAAGAGGAAGTAATCAGTATACTAAAAGTATGGATCCATAATTCAAGAGCAGAAGAATACACAGAAGAAAAACTAGAAGAGCTAAACAAAATGACAGATAATGAAATCTTATTGGCCTTAAGAGCATTAAAAAAACCATCAGTACTTAGAAAAATAGGAAATAAACAGTTAAATATCTGAGTCAAATTGATGACAACTGTTAGGGAACCACTCAGAGGCAATCACCCTTAAGCTAATGGATAGTCCCAGAAGCTAGTTTGAGATTCAAGTAGGGACATATTTACACACACTTGCTAGTATATATACTACACTAGATAGTCAGGCACACAATACCATGGCAACTGACCTGTAATCACAGAATGTCCTAGAACAACTAATAATAGGCATCACACTGCATGATACAGACAAGGGAAGTCAGGAATAGTAGGAGTGCGATACACGATCTGTTACTGGGCCACTAATAGAACAGACCCTCAGAACTTACTAAGCACAACTCTAGATGTCCCCTTACAACAACAGACACTCACAAGACATTTTGCAAACAGCCACTAGTTGATTTGGGGAGTATAAGCTCATATATAAGTCAAAAGTTCATAAAAGAAGACAATCTCGACACAATCCAACTACCATTTTTGATCACCTGTTATAATGCTGATGGAACTACAAACAAGAACAACAATGTTACGGAAGTCGTCAAGATGAACATAACTATAGGTGATCACCAAGAACTTATTCAACTATCAGTAATGAATCTTGGAAAACATAACCTATTTTTGGGATATGATTGATTACAGAAACACAATCCATCCATTGACTGGAGAAGCTCCTCAATCAATCTGTAAAATTGTCAACAGTAGCACAGAAAGGTTTATATATCAAAAGAACCAAAGAAAGTAGAAGATGAAGATACTAAAGAAAAAACAATAGAAGAAGGAGAGAAGGTACTATTCATTAATCTAGAAAAAGAAGTGTGCAGAAGAAAAGAGTTGAATATTAGAAGTAGAAGTGAAGATATGGAAGAAATTGGAGGAGACATACCCAAAGAATACAAAAACTTCAACAATCAAGTCTTCAATAAGACAGTATTTGAAAAATTACCAGACTGATTTAAATGGAACCATACTATTAAGTTGATACCTAACGTAATATTGTCACAAACTTCATTTGGCCATACCTCTATCAGTTCTTTAACTATTCCCATGGTCTTAATGGAACCCAAAAGCCCTTGAAAAGACCTTTCTATTGATACCAGTCACGTCTTGAAGTGATCAGTAATGGCTAAGATATTAGGCAGATCAACTGGTAACTACCATGGTACCATTTATTAAATCACCAATATCTCGGAAACAGCCACGATCTAAGCTTTGCTTTTAGGCATCAGAGAAGCCCTTTTTATACCGCTCAGAATGAGTCTAAAAAGGTACCGAGGTGATTAATATTCGTGGAGATATGAAGGCCTCAATATTTGCATATGGACTTTATTAATTACCCATAAATAGTCATCTGTTCTTTTCTTAGAACAAAGGACAGCCTCCATATGGTTAAGTTATCACTATTTCTAACACAAATGCACTACTATATATAGAACAATAGGTAGTAGCATGTGATGCTCTGTTCTAGTGTACAGACTATTACTTTTCTGTATATAAGGACTCTTTGTCTGAGGATTAGACCTTAGACTTAACAACATCTTTTGTTGCTTGTCTAACTCTGCTTATAAGCTCTTTGAATCTATATCTCAATCCATCACAAACCAAGTAAGTGACCATTTGTGATAGACATTAAAAGACTACAAAATATATCCATTAAATGTTAAAGAAGAGGAAGAACTTGACAAATTCCTTGAAGAACACTTGAAGTCAGGGAGAATCAAACTCTCAAAATCACCCTGTGTAGCTCCCTTCTTTTTTGTAAAGAAGAAGGATGGTTCACTGTGACCAGTACAAGACTATTGACAACTTAATGAAGCAATGATAAAGAACAAATATACTTTGCTGTTAATCCACAAACTGATTGATAAAGTATGAGAAGTCCGATACTTCACAAAACTTGATATTCGATGGGGATATAATAATGTAAGGATAAGAGAGGGAGACAAGTAGAAAGTGACCTTCTAAATGAACCAAGGACTGTTTGCACTACTAGTGATGTACTTCAGTATGTGCAACTCACTTGTAACTTTTCAACTCATGATGGATATGTTATTTCATGATAAGAAAAATTGTGATTTATATGGATAACATCCTAATCTTCACTCAGATGATGGACAAGCATAGAAACATAGTGAAGCAAGTTTTACAAATATTAGCTAATAACAATTATTGTTTTATCCCAAAAAGTGCAAATTTCATCAGACCAAGATCAACTATTTGAGAGTCATCATATCATAAGATAGCATAGGAGCTGATTCCACAAAGATCAAAGGAGTAGCTGATTGGCCAGAACTGTAAGGGGACATCTAGGATAACGCTTAGTAAGTTCTGAGGGTCTGATCTATTAGTGGCCCAGTGACAAATTGTGTATTGTATTCCCATCATTTCTAAGCTTCTCCTGTCTGTGTTATGTGGTGTAATGCCTTCTAATCTATAATTGGACAATTATGATTACTGATCTATGTACATGTGACTGTGCATGTGATCATCTAGTATAGAGTATATATACTAGCAATGTATTATAAATATACTTCACTTAAATCTCAACTTAGCTTTCAGAACTATCTATTAGCTTGAAGGGTGATTGCCTCTGAGTGGTTCCCTTACAAGAACCCTATTGTTAGGGAACCACTTAGAGGTAATAACCCTTAAGCTATTAGATAGTCCTGGAAGCTAGTTTAAGATTCAAGTGAAGTATATCTATGATACTCTGCTAGTATATATAGTCTACACTAGACAATCCTATAGGCAGTTACATGCATATGGATCAGTAATCACAATTGTCCTTAATTAGATTAGAAGGCATCACACTATATAACATAGACAGAAAAAACAAGAAACAGTAGAAATGTAATATGAATGGATATAGAACTCTTAGTAGATACGAGCTCACTGGACTTACTAAGCAATATCCTAGATGATGTCCCCTTACACTTGTGACAAAAGAGAAATACAACAGTTCCTGGGGTTTTGCAACTTCTATTGCAGATTCATCCCTGGGTTTGCTAAAGTCACCAAACCTCTAACAGAATTAATGGGAAAAAAGAAGTGAAAATAGAAAGACAAGGAGAAAAACGCCTTTAACAAACTCAAAAGCAAGATGATGAACCCTCCCACATTAGCAATCCCAGACAGTAAAAGAAAGATGTAATTAGAAACTGATACATTAGGATATGCTGTAAGGGGACATCTAGGGTTGTGCTTAGTAAGTTCTGAGGGTCTGTAAGGGCAACTGGACACAAGACTCCAGGAGAATCCTCAGTTAATATTACAGTTAGTAGTTATGATACAACTCACCTCCAGGAGAATTCTCAGAGATTAGGATGAGGCTCCTGGAGGGATGTTCTCCACTATATATTAAGTTTACATTTCTTATATCAGGGTCAGCATGATTGGAGCTATACTAGTGTGTTTAAGTATTACTTTAGTAATACTTGAACAGGCTTAGGTTGCTCTGGAGCATCGTTATGCAGTTCCGGGGTAGAAATAGAGCTATCCCTGTGATCGGAGCTAAACTAGTGTGTTTAAGTATCACTAGTAAACAGGCTAGGGTAGCTCCGGAGTGTTGTCATGCCGTTTAGGGGTGGAGATGGAGGTGTCCTTTTACATTCACCCTGTCACAAACTTCATTCGGCCATATCTCCATCAATTCTCCATCGATTCTCACGGTCTCAATGGCTACGGAAAGCCCTTGAAAAGACCTTTCGATCGGTACTAGTCACGTCTCGAGGCGATCA
>Ga0153994_1000494_pt1 | contig 10527 bp, 11 predicted proteins | sample TSNC078MetaG_FD_104735 | JGI IMG/M metagenome (GOLD analysis project Ga0153994, IMG submission 104735) | Attine ant fungus gardens microbial communities from North Carolina, USA - TSNC078 MetaG | ecosystem: Host-associated > Fungi > Mycelium > Unclassified | place: USA: North Carolina, Lumber...
CAAATCAATGCTAGATATCACCATTTTGGAAGAAAAATGCTTTTTTTGACGATGGCGAGAAGTAGCAACAACCCAAAAATCAAAAAGGAACGTCTGAGCCATAGTAAATAGACGTTCCCTATAGATCATCTGCTTCCATGGTCGCCGGAAATCCCAGAATTCTGTCGTACAAATCAACCGAATAAATAATACTCACTGGAGCTCTGTATAATGCAGAGTTCTTTTTTACAAGGTACAGGTAATTACGTGCTTACATACTGTTCATGATAAACAGTATGTAGTAAACACCAATTCATTTTCCGATTTCCCACCTCATATATCACCTCCGGATATACCCCGGCAGTATAGGCACTCATACTTGCTGTAATATCTGGGTAAATGGATTTCGTGAGCCTGAGGTATTTCTCAGTTGACCGGATTCCAGTATGTCCTAAATATGCCGATAAAACCGGAAGCACACAATACATATCCATTCCTCTGTCAATCATTTGTTTTAACCTATGACAACAAAAAGTATGGCGGATATCGTGCAGGCGGGGGCCAACACCTCTACCGCCATAGGGAATCTGTGCTTTCCAAAGGATGACCTTGAAATAGCTTGCAACTTGTTGATGCACTCTTTTTTACCAGACCGGCGTGCGAAGACATACTCATCCGGAGTATTGTTTTTCAATACTGTTTCCATGTAATCCGTAAAAATATCTTTTAGCGTCGGCGACATTACAACTAAACGGCTTTTGTCATTCTTTCCATGGTAAATGGTTAAAGTGCCTTTTTCGATATCAATATCCTTAAGCTTCAAAGAGAGTGCTTCACTAATTCGCAGTCCACAACCATACAGTACCCGAAATAAAACCGGAAACACCTTATCTATGTTTGTCCAACCATGATAAGGGATTGCATCCACTGTTTTTAATATCCGCATTATTTCCTCGTCCGTAAATATATAAGGGATGAACTCCTTATTCTCGACATTATAGATACTTTTAGGGACATATACACAATACCCTTTGTTGTTGAGATAGATAGCAAACTGCTTTAATAAAGAGACTCTGTTAGATTGGCTTTTCTTGCTTTCATTTATGTGCGGCATACACCATCCTTCCATAAACCGTTCATCAAGAGATACTATCCCATTTTGGAGTCGTTCAATAGAATAGGCCTTGAAGGTGACCATTATCCGTGCCTCGGTCTCATATTTGTAGCCAAGCATTTTCTTATAAACAATAAAATCATCTACTAAAGTGGGAATGTCCCTGATCTCGCTATACATCGGCACCCTCTCTTTCTATCGGCGGAACCGATAATGCACATTCAGCCAACTGCTTCGCCGCGATGGATAAATATACTTTCGTAGTTTCCGTGCTTTTATGTGCTAAAATCTCCGAAATAACAGGTAAAGGGATATCGGCATTCAGTAATAGGCTACTCAGTGTGTGCCTCAACGAATGCGGTCCACATCGTCTGTTTTGGATCTTGATCCCAGCCCGTGTGAAATATTTTGCGGTCAGGTTATACATGCCGCCGTTTGCTAATTCCCTGTACGGAGGACTTGTCCGTAAGAAGATATATTCACTGTCAACTTGGGGGCGTGCATCTTTGATATAAGAAATGATTGCTTCACCAACATCATTTAACAAAGGATATGTAGCCGGCTGCTTCGTTTTCTGCTGGATAATTGATATTTCATTTGTGACCCAATGTACTTCACCGAATTTCAGGTGACAGATATCAGAAGCTCTTAACCCAAGCCTAGCAGCAATTAATATCATGGCATAGTCCCGCTTGTCCTTTTTGTTATTGAGGTCAAAGCAAGTAAGTAATTTCTGGATGTCTTCTGGGCTATAGACAGAGAGGATTTCTTTTTGATCATGCCTTGGCATCCGTGGCAAAACAGTAGAAAGCATGAAAGGAATATATTTTTTCTCATATAAAAAATCCAAGTATTGCCCCAGGCAGGAAACGGTAGCATATATGGTTGCTTCCGTGTAGATAACGCAAGCTTCGAAAAAGCCAACAATAATATCACCACTTAGCTCGTCAACGCCAGTGATCGCTGTGTTTGATGCAATATAAAAACAAAATCGCTCTAAATATAACTCAAAGGCTTGATATCTGGAAGCTGACAGCACCTTTGCTTTTTCCATGAGGAAAGCAGCCACACTTTCTTCCATGCAGCCATCAAAGCAATAAATCTTTTTCACTCGTGAGCGTGGCATAATATGCCCAAACTTATAGAATTCATCAAGCTTGCACATATATTTGTATTTTTGTGTCTTGTAGAAGGAACGGTTTTCAATTGATAAAGCCTGATATCTTTCCTCAACATGCAACAAAAACAGTTCTGTTGAATAGAATACCTGCCCTTGTTCCGCCGCATAATCGCTGAACAGTCTCCATGCATTATTGATTGCTTTAAGAGTGAAATCTGAATATTCGGCAGCAATAAGTTCATGCTGTGCCTGATCGATGAGTTGCTTGATTGTTATTTTGCTCGTATTCATTTGGAACCTCCTTAAAATATAATGGTCGGTAGTTTCTATTCTAAGTATGGCATGAACACAGCCTAATTGTTATGTAAAGTTATTTGCAACAGAAGCCTTTATTAATCAGGCAGTAACTATATTTCTTTACATATCATTTCACTTTACATACCCCGCCATATGTGAATATTTACATATCGGCGGGAAATCCTATCTGAGCTGTGCACTTGGCATGGAAGCATGCAAAAGCTATTTTTCCACCAAATACAGACGGCTCCCGGAACTGCTTGCTGAACTTGCTATTGCCAGGGGCGAAGGGAAGTTCAAAGAAACGATTAAGCAATATCAGAAATATACGCTTCTCATTCTAGATGAGTGGCTGTTAGTAAAGCTTTCAGAAAGCGAGGCGAGGGACTTACTGGAGATTATCCATGCCCGCCATCACAAGGCATCCACAATCTTCTGTTCTCAGTTTACACCGATGGGCTGGTACAATAAATTTCCAGAAGGTCAGATAGCAGATGCTATTCTTGACCGCATTGTACATGATTCTTATCTGATAGAGATTCAGTATATCGATAAAGAACATGATAAATCTATGCGCGAGGTTTACGGTATTAAAGAAAAGAACGTAAGCGGTAAATCCTTGACAATACCTATGATAATCTATAGAGGGTAGTCAAGCAGAAAATGAGTTAAAATTGGCTATATCAGCCACTGCACTGGCAACCGGAAAGGCTGCACTATTTTTCCGGAAACAGGTGCTCTATATCAGGTTCTTCCGCAATCATCCGTCAATTGATTTAAAATGAAAATATCAGTTTAGAATTTATGTTACTTTGATGGATTACAATTAGTCCAATACGGAATTTTGCGGAAGAACCCTGTATCAGCGAAAAGCATGCACTATTGAACCGGTATATTCATTAATCAGCAGACACTAATTATATAATATTCTATCTAATTTGATGCTTTCTGTATTTTATAAATACTATGGGTAACAATACTATAGCAAACAAAAAGTATACTATTTCAATCATTGTTGGCCACGAAATAATTATTTTGCCAAAAGTGAAGTTGGTAAAATATGACAACGACATTTCCATAGCTTTCGTTGGAAGAAGGGGATAGATATGGTTATATAAGTAACTTTTTTCACTATATACCATAAAAAATGGTATGATTAATATTAATGTATCAATAATAATAACCGGATAGGCTGACTTCATTGAAACTGATAATACTAGATTAAATGATATAAATGCTAAAACTATTAAATATGCAATTAATATGTATATGCCTATTGCCTGTAGGAAATTTAAAGGATATGGAGAAATTGTATCCATAATTTGAATTGGCAAATTCCAGCCATCAATCCCAAATGGAATCAGTACTACCATTAATGACAAACCTATATTAAGCACAAACACTCCGCTCCCATAAAGAAAAGCAGCAAGAATTTTTGCAGTTATTAGTTTTGAGCGCCCATATTTAGATGTGAAAATCAGCGAATCCATACCTGTTTGATATTCCGATGCAAAAATGGGAGCAATACAAATACAAATAGAAAGTACCATAAAAAACCACAATCCTGTTGACGATAGCAGATTAATCCATCCTTTTGCATAACCATAAGTTAATGGTTCTTCAACCTTTTCATTCATATTGAGCCAAAACCCCTTTTCTGCCTGTGTATAATTTGCGTCTAAGTACTCTTGATTCAATAGTTTGTTGATTTTTTCTAACCTTGCATCATAAAAATTTGCACCATTATCAATGGATATGTATGGTAAGCTCGTAAATCTACCATACTCGAAAGGTTTATCATAAGTTTCCGAGATAAGGGTATAATAATCTTTTTTTGGACACAAAAACTCCCAATATATTTTGTCTTTAAAAAACATTGTGTTGTTCTCATCTACTTGAGTAACATTATTTGGATCATTAAATTTTTCTTGATATAGCTTAATATCATTGGTAATACTTTGCTCTGTCATTTCACCCGTAACCGCTTTATACATCTCTTTCTCTAATGCTATTGCAGATAATCCTTTATACTCATCCCCGTTCTCATCAAAAGTTCTTTCTTGAAATGCAATTCCGCCAAATAAATATAAAATAATCGCCATGCTAAAAGCCATGATCATAATACTGGTTTTTTTCCTCATTATTTTAATTAACTCAAATTTTAGTATTGATCCCATTTTTATAGACACCTCCCTTATTGTTTTTTACCAAAATAATATAAATAAATATCTTCTAACCTTGGTTTAATGGATTCCGCATCGACATTAGGTTTTGTATCGCTTATAACCCTCAACTCAATAATTCCATCATGTTGATGTGCATTAGCAACGCTGAACTTCTTTTCAACTTCCTCTAAATCCTCCTCCGGAAGAATAATCTTCCACACTTTTCCTTCCATTTTGTGGCTAATCTCATCGGCTGTTCCCGTAAGAATAAACTCTCCATCCTTCATCATTAAAATTTCGTCTGCAATATCTTCTATATCTGAAACGATATGTGTAGATAAAATGATAATCCTATCTTTTGCAAGTCCGGCAATTAAACGTCTGAATTTCATTCTCTCCTTTGGATCTAAACCAGCTGTAGGCTCATCTAAGACTAATATTTTAGGGTTATTTAACATAGTCTGTGCAATACCTAAGCGTTGACGCATTCCTCCTGAAAATGTTCTTATTTTTCTTTTTGCTACATCGCTTAAATTAAGTAATTCAAGTAATTCTTTTGTCCGTTTCCTTGCATATGTTATTTTCAAACCTTTTAGTGATGCCATATAATACATAAATTCTTGAGCAGTAAAATCAGGATAATACCCAAAGTCTTGAGGTAAATAACCCAGCAATTCCCGATATTGTTCACCTAAAGAAGATATATGTTTGTCGTCAAGCAAAATCTCTCCTGATGAAACCTTTAATACATTACAAATCAAACGTATTAAAGTTGTTTTGCCCGCTCCATTGGCTCCTAGTAAACCATATAACCCTGGTTTTAACGTATAATTCACTCTATTAACGGCAATCTTACCGCCATAGTTTCTTGTCACATTTACAAATTGAAGTTCCATGATTGTATCCTTTCTGTTCAATACGTCCTAAATTTATTGTGTATTAAATACTAAACGGTATATTCGTTAATCCCATCTAATTTATTACAACACGCTTTTAAAATACGAATTAATTCTATTATTATAGATATACTTAAACAGATTATTGTAATATACCAATAGATTTCCATTGATTCTCTATATACTTGTGGATAATAATAAGCCAAACCACCTGTTGTCACCGACACAAAAAGTCCTATACCCACAACCATAAACCCACTTTCCCTGCTATGCACCCTATTTGTAAAGAACATACATAAAAACACTGTAATTAGAAAAGGGAGGCTCATATAGATAAGTAATATAAACGAAAAACTCTCCATCTTGAAACCTGTATAAATAAATAATATAGATATTTCGACTAAGTTAATAATTCCAAAAATAAAAATTTTTGCCAGCATTACTTGATACAGGCTATATTTAGTTGAAAACTCCATCTCACACATATTATATGAAAATGGCCTTGAAAATTCGAGCATTGCTCCTAACATAAATAGGGGTAATATAGATGATACCCATGCCATTTTCCAAATATCTCTATTAAAATACCATAATCCTGCAAAACACATTCCCAAAAGTAAGATTTGCATAACCCATATACTTTTCTTGATATAAAGAGCCTCGTTTAGGATAAATTCTATAAAATTAATTTTATAGATTGAATCTACATCTGTTGGTTGTGTTACTGTTTCTAGCACCTTACTTAAACCCTGCTCATCTGGCATATTAGGCATATCTTTAAAATACGCTGTCAATATCTTATCAACACTTTTCTTCATTGTAATACCTCCCTTTCAAATTCGAGTAGCCTCGGAAACTCTTTGAGTGCCGAGTTTTCACTCTTTTTTATGTTTCTATTTTTTCTTTATACCTCCAAATATTTTGCATATTTTACCGAAAAAAGCTTGACAAATGTATAAAAATTTGCGGCGAAACCCCTTGATTGAATTCACTTTTTAAGGAGGCTTTCTTATGCTGAAACATTGGATGACACATGCTGAATATCAGCACTTTATTTCTCAAGCTGTGACCCTTTTGAATAAGTCGCAGCTTAAAAAACTTTCTTCTTACTCTGATTCCCTGGATAAACTCACTTCCCTGAATCTTGATCCCATTGGTATCCACCTTCTGCCTTACTATTCTTACACCGGCAGGCCGGCTTTAAATCAACCCCAGATCCTTCGTTCTTTTATCCTTATGCTCGACCAAGGTGTTATCTCCCTCTCTAAGTGGCATGCACTTCTTGAAAAGGATGATTTACTTGCACTTATGATTGGCTGCCGGCCGGACTCACTTCCCCCTCTGGGCTCTTACTTCGATCTCATTGACCGACTCTGGCTACAGAACCCTTCCTCTGAAAAGCTCGGACGCAAGGATTTATTTCCCCCTGGCAAAAACAAAAAATCATCGGAAAAGCCGGATAAAGGGAAAAAACTTCCGAACAGACATCCCGGTATTGTCAAGACTGTTGCAGACTATGCCCTTGCCGAAAAGGAGTTCCCCTTCCACTTTGAACGTCTTCTGCAAGAACTCTTCCGCATTGCTGCTGTCATCCCTTCCATGCAGTTGGGGTTCATCCCTTCCCAGGGGGCGACCATCTTCGGAGACGGGACTTGTATCCATGCCCATGCCAGCCCTTATGGACATAAATTCTGTGACTGCCTCAAGAACGGCATCACCAGCTGTTCCTGTGACCGTCATTTCTCTGATCCCGATACCTCGTGGGGATGGGATAATGATCTGGGCAGTTTCTTTTTTGGCCACACACTCTACATGCTCTGCTGCCACAATGCCAACTATCAGATCGATCTTCCTCTGCATATTCGCCTTCTGGATGCCAGAAGGCACGACAGTGTCAGCGGTATTATTTCCCTTGCGGAATTTCGTGCGGTTCCCCACGGTTTTAGCATTTCCAATCTTTGTCTGGACTCCGCCAACGATAATTATCCAACTTACAATCTCTGCAAAGCCTGGGGGATCCACCCCTTTATTGACTTGAACTCAAACCGCGGAAGGCCGGATTCTATTCCCGGCGAAATCTCCATTGACACAGATGGTGCCCCACTGTGCCAGGTCAACCGCCGGATGGTCTACTGGGGGGCACTTGCCCCGGCCGCAGCCGAATCGAATGGCGTTGCCCGGTGGCCTGCGGCAAGGAAGACAGTTGCTCCACCAAAGATTCCTGCTCCCCCTCCGCTTATGGCCGCTGTGTTTATACAAAACCTGACTGGGATGTTCGCCTCTATCCTCCCGTTGCCCGCGGCACGACAGAGTTCAAAAGAATCTATAACAACCGGACAGGTTCTGAGCGTGTGAATAACCGGATCCTGAATGACTATCATCTTCATGATATGAGGATTCACAGCAAAAAGCAGTTTTCTTTCTTCGTCATGATTGCCAGTATCAATATACACCTGGATGCCAGACTGAAAGTCTCAAAGCTAAACGCATCCTGACATCTGTTTTCAATATTTTACAAAAGCCTGCACCAAGGAGTCTTTCTTTTCATGCCTTCCTCTAATCAAACCGTTACAGAATTAGGCATGTATTGAAAAATGTATAAAATCTAGTTATTTATTCATTAGTTTCCGAGAGTACTCAATTCAACCAAGTATTTTTTTCAATTTTTTTAAAGATATCTTTACCTTATACTGGACATTAAAACTAGTCATGTTCATAATTCGAGCAATTTCTTTTATCGTAAGGCACTGAGAATATTTTAAAATCATAATTTCTTTTTCATCATCTTTTAAATGCTCCATGGCCTTCTCAAGGGTAATCCGGTTAAGTACAGTATCAAATAAGGAATTAGTATTTATATCTTCCAGATCAGCTAATTCAAGCCAAAAATTTTTTTTATCCTTCAAGGTATCAATACACTTGTTTCTTGCGATTGTGTAAATATATGCGTTTATATTATTTATCTTAACATTTTTATTGCATTGCTCAATAAAGCATAAGAAAATTTCATGAGTAATATCTTGTGCTTTAAATTCATCTTTTATTTGCCAATAGCAATATTTATATATTTTTTCGTAATATTCAGTCACGATATCTTCAACCGTTTTTAATTGATTAGCCATTTCTTTTACACACGTTTATCCTTTTATAGTCGCATTTTTACCGCCCATGCCTTTAGTTCTTCGCTTGTCAAGTTGTCTAACTCCTTCAAATATTTTTCGGGTAAAAATACAGCTTCATTATAAATAAAATTATTAACCAACTCATCTACTACAAATTCTATATCTAATTCTAATTGAGTTTCTAAATAAAATATATAATTTTCTTTAACTATTTCAAAATATCCGCTTAATCCAATATCTATAATATTACAAAGGATATTTTTCATGGTACTTTTTTCCACATTTACTTCATAAGCACACTTAATACATAACATAAATGAATCGCCCAACAATTCTTACATTGGTTTATTGACTGGAGCATGTATCTATCAACATAATTTTCTCTAATCATATCTAGGTCTGCTCCTTTATACACATCCCCTACATATGGTGATAACCCTATTTTTTCACATACCTTAAATTGTCCGGAACTTGTTATATATAATCTTCTACTGGCGGGTACGCAACAGGCGTTAAAGGAGGTATTATCCATTGGTATCTGGCAAAGTCTTCTTTTGTGAATCCTCAATAGTGTTTTTTCAAAATCATTAGCATTAAAAGTCTCACTTATTCCATTAGTATTATTATGTACTTGTTCCATTGTCCATTTTCCTAGTGGATCTACATCTTCATAAGATAACATTTGTGTATCAGAAATGTCAGGAATTTCCTGACGTTCATATTGTACATAAGATGCATTCTTTACTACATTCCTTGGCAACCAAACTAATGTATCAAAAAATTTTTGTATTTCATCAAATTTCTTATTGGTATAAGGTGGACATAGCACCATACTAAGGGTTAATCTTTCTTCTATTTTCTTGTTTTCCTGTTTTACTGCTTCTGCATAATTTTTTAACCCTTCCATTACCGCATCAAAGCTGCCACTGCCATCACTAAAAACTCGATGCTCGTCATGTATATGCTTATCACCATCTATACTTGCTGTAACAATAAAATTATCTATTCCAGCAATATATTGCGCTACTTCCTTCGTCATCAAAATCATATTTGATGTCATTGCAAACGTTAAATTCTTGTTTCCCAATTTTTCCTTACAATACGCAACACACTCTTTGACCAATTCCATTTTCAGCAGTGGTTCTCCACCATAAAACGTAACGGCTAGATCCTTTCCTGAATGTGCTGCAGCATAATCTATTGCTCTTTGTGCAATATCAAATGTCATATCTTCTGATCCATACCCTCTGAACAAATCATTTTCATCTTGATAAATACAATAATCACATCTCAAATTACATCTCTCTGTCATTTCTAAAGTTATATGTTCTAATCCATAATCAACATATCTTTCCAAAGAATCTATGTGAGCTCCCGCAAATGAATTAAGGATTGGAGCTTGAAGAATATTTTCATTTTCAACGGAATCAAAGATCTCTTTAAAAGCAGAATTTAAAGCGGCATTTGGAATCCCCAATTCTTTAATGCTTTCAATGAAATTTGTTTTTTCAAGGCACTTGAATATTTGATATATATGATCAGAACACTGTAATACTTTCCCTGTACCAGTGTCATAATAGTATTTTTGGTTAAGGGTTTGAAAGGTCTTACCTAATCTGGAAAAAGACAATCCTCTTTTCAAATCATCTAACTTCCTGTAAAACTTATCATTTGTCATTTTATTTCCTCCATTCCATTTCTTATAATTAACTTATATACTGGAGAGTCAAAAGTTTTTAATAAAAAAGTAACCCTTACAAGCAATTTTATGGTATCCTTTAAGTCGACTAAAACACAAAGGAGAAAAATCACCGAAGGGTTATCTGCTGATTAG
>Ga0153994_1000495_pt1 | contig 10526 bp, 11 predicted proteins | sample TSNC078MetaG_FD_104735 | JGI IMG/M metagenome (GOLD analysis project Ga0153994, IMG submission 104735) | Attine ant fungus gardens microbial communities from North Carolina, USA - TSNC078 MetaG | ecosystem: Host-associated > Fungi > Mycelium > Unclassified | place: USA: North Carolina, Lumber...
AGTCAGCGCCTCACTGGTGAGGCATGTTCTTTACTCAGCAGACCTCATGTCTGCCATATGTATTCCTCATTCACTCCTCATGGTACATAGGTATATATATATAGTAGACACTCTCCTGTATTCCTTACGCTTTACCAATTGTATCATTCCCTTCCTTTCTCTACTCTCTATTCATTCTCAAGTCTTTACTTGAAGTTGCAACCTGAGTTACTCCTCAAGGTCGTAACATTTGATAAAGCATCACCAACTCACCTTGCAACTGGGAGGATGGCAAACTAGCAGACCGGCCGTCGGTATATCGCAAAGATTGCTGCCGAACGTATAATCGGAACACAGGAGGTAGAAGACCTCGAAGAACGACTCAGTTCAGTTCACATCAGTGAAGAACGGTCAGAGTATCAAGAAGAGTCTGAAGAACAGGACATACAAGACACAGAATCAGAGGCCAACGAAACAGGCAACGAAGAAGAAGAACTCAACGAGTTAAGCGACGCACCATCTGTAGGACAACCAAAGCAAAATATGTCCGGAACACGAGCAGGTACACCAGCACCAATGGCCAGAACGGCACCAGTATCAGCACTGACAGAGGTAGTAAACCACAAATCAATGGTCCCAGAACCAGGATGGTTCAATGGGGACAGGAAGACATTCGAAGACTGGTGGAGAGCTATGAAGCTCTACCTCAGAGCAAACAAGATTACAGACGCCGACAAAAAAATTATCGCAGTACTAGGCAGATTCCGAGGAGGAACTGCAGGAGCATTCGCTCAACAGAAACTAGACAGATTAGATGAAGGAGACGACACTCCAAGTTGGGATGCCTTTGAGGCAGAATTACAGCTGGTATACAGTGACAAGACGAAAGAAGCCGACGTAGAGTGGCGCATCGAAACATTCACACAAGGAAAGAAACATATCGCGGATTTTCTTATCGAATTCATGGCTTTAGCAAGTAAAGCACAGACAAACGATCAGCATGCAATATTTTTGCTGAAAAAGAACGTAAACAGGGAAATTATCAGAGCTATAATGGCATATCCACCAACCCAAGCTCCCAAAAGCCTAGAACAGTGGAAGGTGGCAATCACAGCAGTAGGACAAGGATACGAGTGGACCAACATCCACTACGACTATAGGACAGGTTCAAGAATAACCTATGGAGGAATGGGCAAACCAATGGAAATAGGACGACAACAGAATAACGGACAAGGACGCAAACCCAAGTGTTACAACTGTAACAAATTTGGACACATAGCAAAAGATTGTTGACAACCAAAGAAAGAGAAGAAACCACAAGGATGCTTCAAGTGTGGCAAAGAAGGACATATCGCTATAGGGTGCAGAGCACCTCAACAGATGAAGACTAGGAGTTCGCAACAAGAAGACTTAGAGAACGAAGAAAAGGGTTTTGTCAAAGGTTCGGAGTAGGCACGATACGACGAACCACTGTAAATAGTTCTGCCAAGAATCGATATGTTATTCCACAACAGAGAGAACAGTCGAGGGAACTTATAGTGCACCCAACAATCAAAACCAAAGACGAAAGAAAACTCAAGGTCAAAGCATTAATCGACTCAGGATGTACAAACACCACCATTGCCAGGAAAACAGTAGAAGAGAAAGGAATATCTACTCAATCACTCCCAAAACCCTTCAATGTATACAATTCAGACAGATCAAGAAATGGAGAAAAGACAATTAGGGAATTCGTACCTTTGGAAATCAACTCAAATGAACACATCGAACAAATTGATGCAGTAGTATCAGAAATCAAGGAAACAGATCTATTCCTAGGACACGACTGGCTAGTGGAACACAACCCAGAAGTAGACTGGAAAGAAGGAGTCATACGGTTCACAAGATGCCCAGGACACTGCAAAACGGAACACGAATCTATACGATTTACCCCATGGTCAAGGAGATTACTACCAAAGGAAGAAGAAGAATCAAAGGGAGGAGATAAAGAACCCGATCCAACAAATCCTGAAGATCTTCCAAAATACGTCCAACCATTCACGCACCTATTCAACAAGAAAAAGTTCGAAAAACTACCAGATAAATGAAAATGGGACCACGAAATCAATTTAACGGAAGAAGCACCAAAGGAACTCAATGCAAAAGCCTACCTAATGACACTTAAGGAAGAAGAAACACTTAATCAATGGCTGGATGAACAACTCAAAGCGGGACTCATTGTAGAGTCAAACTCAAGATATGCAGCACCGTGTTTCTTCATACCAAAGAAAGATGGAACATTACGATTGGTACAAGATTATAGACGACTAAACCAACACACAATCAAAGATAAAACACCATTACCCCTGATCAACGAAGTAATTGACAAACTCAAAGATGCGAAATACTTCAACAAATTGGACCTAATCTGGGGATACAACAATGTACGGATAAAAGAAGACAACAAATAGAAAGCGGCTTTTTTGACAAACAAAGGACTATTCGAACCGAAAGTGATGTACTTTGGACTGTGCAACTTGCCAGGAACGTTTCAACGGATGATGACAAGTATCTTCTGAGAACTACTACACGAAGGAACTCTTGCAAACTATATGGACGACTTTGTAATCCCGGCAAAAACAGAAAAAGAGCTAGAAGAATGCACAATCAAATTTCTCAAAATAGCAGAGAAACATAATTTATGTTTCAAACGGTCAAAATGTGATTTCAACGCCATAGAAATACCCATACTAGGGGTACGAGTTGGAAACGGAGAAGTACAAATAGAAGAAGAAAAAGTCAAAGCAATCAAAGAATGGAAGACACCAACAAAAGTAAAGGATGTTGAAAGCTTCTTAGGCTTTGCAAACTTCTATCGACAATTCATCAAAGATTTCAGCCACATTGCAGTACCATTAAATCGACTAAAAGGAAAAGGAGAATGGAAATGGACAGAAGAAGAACAAAATGCATTTGAAGAGCTGAAACAAAAGATAACCACACAACCAGTACTGGCCCTACCCAGAAGAGAAGGAAAATTCAGGGTAGAAGTAGATGCATCAGGACACGCAATTGGAGGAGTCCTTTCACAAGAACAAGAGGGCAAATGGAAACCAGTCGCTTTTCTATCAAGAACAATGTTACCTGCAGAAAGAAACTACGAAATATATGACAAGGAACTACTGGCAATAGTCGAAGCACTAGACAAATGGCGACAATACCTATTGGATGCAGTTGAAAAATTTGAAGTATAGACAGACCACGAAAATCTCAAGTATTTCAGAGAACCACACAAACTCAACGGTCGACAAGCAAGATGGTACCTGAAACTACAAGACTATGACTTTACTCTATGACATATCCCAGGGAAGACAAATACGAAAGCAGACATATTATCTAGAAGAGAGAAAGTGGACACGAAAGAAGACAACCAGAATACTCAGATGCTCAAAGAAGAGTTATGGATACGACGAACAACAAACCAAGATGGAACGCCTATCATACTACTCAGACAAGAACATCTACAAGTAATAGAAGAAGGAATACAAGAACGAATCAAGAAAATCCAAACAAGAGAACAAGAAGTAACAAGACAGTTGGAGAAAAAAGATGGACAAACATGGGAAGAAAACGGAATCGTCTACATAGATGGCAAGATCTATGTTCCAAGAAACAGACAACTTCGAGATGAAATACTCAGTGACAACCACAACCCGCCAGATGTTGGACACCCAGGACAACACAGAATGATGGAATTAATCAAGAGAAACTATTGGTGGCCAGGAATACGCAACGATGTACGAAAATATGTCCAAGGATGCCAAGAATGTCAACAGAACAAGGTGCAACACATGAAGAAAGCGGCATCTTTACACCCTTTACCCACACCAAAAACACCATGGGAGGAAATCAGCATTGACGTCATAGGACCCCTACCAAAATCAGAAGAGAAAAATGCTATTTTGGTAGTTGTGGACTGATTTTCCAAAATGATCAGACTCATGGCCACAACAACTTCAATTTCCTCAAGTGAAGTAGCAAGGATATATCGGGATGACATATGGAAAATACACGGCATACCAAAGAAGATCATTAGCGATAGAGCACCCCAATTCGCATCAACATTCATGGGAGAACTGTGCAAAGCATTAGGAATCAAAAGAGCAATGTCAACGGCCTACCATCCACAAACAGATGGCCAAACAGAAAGGATCAATCAAGAAATCAAAGTGTTTCTAAGGCACTACATCAACTACAGACAAGACGATTGGGCAAAATAGCTAGCAACAGCAGAATTCCAGTATAATGACAAGGAACATGCAGCAACAGGACACTCTCTATTCTATGTGAACTATGGAAGACACCCCTGGAAAGGAAACCTAATAGTGGAAACAGAGATACCAAGCTTGGAAGACCTACTAAAGAAGATGGAAACAACAAGGGAAGAAGTAAAAACAGCAATGGAAAGAACAAAGGAAACAATGAAAAGACAATATGACAAGAGAACACGCCAATCACAAGGTCTCAAAACAGGAGAACAAGTATGGCTAGAGGCAAGAAACATTCAAATGAACCGACCCTCAAAGAAGCTGGACCAGAAAAGATATGGACCCTTTACGATCAAAGAAGAAATCGGACAGGGAGCATACAGGCTAGAACTTCCAGAAGGATGGGCCATACACGATGTTTTCAATGAAGACCTATTAACACGTTGCAAAAAGGCGGAGTTTACAAGTCAACACAAGGACCCAGCACCACCACCTGACATTATCAATGAGGAAGAAGAATATGAAGTAGAAGAAATCAGGGGACATCGCAAAAAAGGAAGAGGTACTCAGTTCTTAGTGCACTGGAAAGGATATGGAAATGAACACAACCAATGGATGACACAGACAAATTTACAACATGCAAAAGAGGCAATTCAAGATTATTGGACACAGCTTTCGAGACGAAACCTATAAAAGAGAGGACAAAAGATCATTTTTCAACAGCACACCAGCACTCGAGAAACACTTTGAAATATGTCCTCTTTCACCAACGCTGCTACCAACGCCTCTACTACTGCTGCATCCCTCACTTGGAACCAAGAAACCTACAACAAAATCATACGTCATAACAACAAAACTAAAGATTGGGCAAGCAAAATGGACCGCATCATTCAAGCTATTGAAGCTATGGCAGGACTCGAAGAAAAAGCAGAAGAACTAGTCAGGATGGCCGACATTATTAACAATATCATAGCGGATGCAGAAACAGGCACATTACTCGCTGGAGAAGGATATCGTACAGATATTGCCACACAATTCTATGAAGTGGCCGAAACACTTAGGCTCATCTTACATGATGCCTTACTCCAACGATTCCATAGTATCCAATGCAACCTGGTCAACGAACTTACAACATGCCAAGGTCAAGGACATTCAACAATTGACAATCATATTCGAGGATTACAAGAATCATTCGCTCATACCAATCGATTCACTTCCCTTCCACGAGTCAAACCAACAATTCCTCCAAGAGAAAACAAAAAAGAAAAAGAAGAAGTCATTTTAATATGTCCCTCTCCACCACCAAATGATAAATCCACAACCACATTATCAAGCAATAAATCAATGGCCTCAGCATCCGAAAATCCCAATACACAGTTATTAGAAGAAATCGACAATCTTATCACAAATTTAAAACGATTCAAAGCTCCATCTAACGTTACTCGCTTTCTACCACCTGCAGGATATCATACCATCAGCAGGAATGGAGAAAACAGTTCTAGATATTGGAACTGGATTGTCAAAGGATTGCTCGAATCAAAGCAAAACTCTGAAACAGTACGAAGGGGATTCAAAATACCACTATATGCAGGAGGACCACCACATGAACCATAGTTCATATCAGAAGCAGCAGATGAAGGCTATATTGTGGGTCCACAGAAAAAATCGGTGGCTATCTACGCTATGGGAGAAGAAAGGTTGTAGAAAATTCATGAGGACATGAACCCTTAGAAGGAGGTATTGTAAAGATCGACCTCATTTCATACAGGTGTTTACCATGATGCAACCACATGGACCACTTCTTTGTTTCATACCACTTCATATGTCTAATGGCTTAGTCAGCGCCTCACTGGTGAGGCATGTTCTTTACTCAGCAGACCTCATGTCTGCCATATGTATTCCTCATTCACTCCTCATGGTACATAGGTATATATATACAGTAGACACTCTCCTGTATTCCTTACGCTTTACCAATTGTATCATTCTCTTCCTTCCTCTACTCTCTATTCATCCTCAAGTCTTTACTTGAAGTTGCAACCTGAGTTACTCCTCAAGGTCATAACATGATACCTGCCATTTAGTTTGCGAAGGTGTAGAGTAATGGAGATAAGGCCTGCAATAGCTTCAACACCCTCAGATAGGGAAGTTCGGAAGGTATCTGTAAGGGCGACTGGGCACAAGACTCTAGGAGAATCCTCAGATATATTATAGTCTGTGATTATGATACAACTCACCTCCAGGAGAATCCTCAGAGATTAGGATGAGGCTTCTGAAGGAATATTCTATATTATATACTAGATTTACATTCCTTGTGTCAGGGTCAGTGTGATCGGAGCTATACTAGTGTATTCAAGTATTACTTTAGTAATACTTGAACAGGCTTAGGTCGCTCTGGAGATCATTATGCAGTTCTAGGGTGGAAATAGAGCTGTTCTCTTACATTCACTCCCCCTTCAAGATTGCTACATCTCAGAGCAATGGACTTAGAGTGAAAAATGTTGTCGAACTCCACATGCCAGATGTGTCTTGGAACACCAGGGTGTTTGCAGTGGAATTCTGCTGTCAGTTCCGGAGTGGAGACTTTGGAGGTGGACTCCCAGGAATTGTGTTCGTGGCTGTATCTTTTCCACTTAATGAGATACTGGAATCTTCTTCGGTGCCAACGACTGTCGAGTATCTCCTCTACTTTCCACTCCACTTCTCCGTCGATGACTATGGGCAGTGGGTGACCTGTCATTTTCCATCCTGTAATCGGGTTGTCTGGAGCCGGAGTAAGCTTTACTACGTTGAACACTAGGTGGAGTTGCTTTATCCAGTGTGGCAGTTTTAAGTAATAGGCCATAGGTCCAATCTGCCGTTTCACTACAAAGGGGCCAAGCCATCGATGCAAGAGTTTCTGCGAAGGGTGCATAGTCTGGATGTCTGATGCATTGAGAAAGACCTTATTACTGGGGTTGAACATTAGAGCCAGAGTTCTTCGTCAGTCATAGTATCTTTTCATGTCGTCCTGTGCTTTGCGGATTGCAAACTTTGCTTCTTCGATTACTGTTCTCATTCTCTCCATGAACTTGTTGACTGTCTCCAGACTGGAGGGGTTCTGTCAGGGTTCAAAGCCCATGCAAGGAAGTCTTCTGGTGTCGAGCAGGAACAGAGGCTGTTGAGTAGTGGAGTGGATGTGATTGTTATGCTGGAACTCTGCCAGGGGTAAGAGGTCGTACCAATCGTCTTGCTACTTGTTTACAAAGAGCCGGAGGTACTGGTCTAACTCCTGGTTGACACGCTCTGTCTGTCTGTCGGTTTGAGGATGCCAGGCTGTGGAAGACACCAACTTTATTCCTAGTAGGCAGTAAAGTTCTCTGGTGAAACAAGCTACAAACTGGAGTCCACGGTCCGAGACTATGCATGTCGGAAGACTGGAGTTTCCAGACTTGATGCAGGAAAAGCCTGGTTGCTCCTTCCGCTGTCACTGTTGTGTGCATCGGAATGAAGTGTGCTCGTTTCGACACTGAATCTACCATTGTCATCACTGCATCGTGCCTGAAGGAGAGGGGAAGTTCCATGATGAAATCTACACTAAGCATGTCCCATTGCAAGTTCAGGATCTGGAGAAGGTACAATTCGCCTACTAGAGCCTGCCTTATTGGTTCCGTTCTGAGGCAGAGGTCACAGGTACTGACGTACTGTCCAATGTACCTAGACATTTGAGGCCACCAGTAATCCCTAGAGACTAACTCCAGTGTTTTCCAGCGTCTAGGGTGTTTAGCAATCTTCGTGTCATGGCACAGGGAAACCACTTGCCTTTGTAAGTCCGCGTTCCGGGGAACATAGATCTTGCCTCTAAACCAGAGTACTCCTTCGTCTTCTGACCATTCCATAGAATAGACCATCTTACCTGATGCTTGCCAGAGTTTCCTCGCCGCCTTTGCTACTGGCTCTTCCTGGTCGCCTTTCTGGTTCCCTTGACAAATTTCTCTAAGAATGTCTTTCTCCAGTCCTTCCAACTGAACTCCTTTGAGCGCTCGGATTGCCAAGAGCTCTGGTCATAGGAGGACCACATCTTGGTTGTCAGAGGCTCCTTTGCCATGGTCCAGTCTCTACGATAACACATCTGGCTTCCCCATGCAACGTCCTGGGCAGTGGATCAACTTAAAGTCAAAGCAGGCTAAGTACAGGGACCAACGAGCCTGGCGACAGTTGAGTTTCTTAGCTGTCATGAAGTACTTTAGGTTCTTGTGGTCCATCCAGATCTCTACCGGATGCCGGACTCCTTCCAAGAAATGCTTCCACTCCTCCAGTGTGCAGATGATAGCAAGCATCTCCTTGTCATGGATCTTGTAATTCTATTTCACTGGAGACAGAGATTTGCTGTAGAAGGCCACTGGATGCCATTTCTCTTCTCCGGGTAGCTGCTAAGAAAGGACCACTCCAGAGGCGAAGTCTGAACTGTTAGCCTTGATATAGAAGGGTTCCAAGTCCTGAGGTGATACCAAGACCAAAGCAGTAGTCACCGCTATCTTGAGGCATTCGAAGGCTTCCCGTTCTTTGGTGTCCCAGTTCCAGGCCTGGTCAGAACGAGTGAGGTCAAAGAGGGGTCTGGCTATGGTCGAGAAATCTCAGATGAAGTGCTAGTAGAAGTTAACAAAGCCTATGAAAGCCTGCATGTTAGTCCGGTTCTCTGGGATAGGCCAGTCACAGACTTTGGCAACTTTAACAGGGTCTATCTCAACCTTGTTCTCTGAGATGACTAGTCTGAGGTACTCAATCTGCTTCCAATAGAACTCACATTTCTCCAGGTAGAGGAATAACTTGTGTTCTGCCAGTACTTCCAAGACCCTCTAGACTGCTTATTCATGCTTCTCTTCCGTTTTTGTAAAGATCAGAATGTCATCCAAGTACACCACTACGATCACCTCAGCTATGAGAGTTCTGAAGATGTCCTTCATCATAGTTTGGAAGGTGGCAGGACTATTGGTCATTCTAAAGAACATCACAAGAGGTTCGAAGAGGCCGCGATTGGTACGAAAGGCCGTTTTCTATTTATCTCTAGGCTTGATGTGTACATTATTGAAACCCTAGTGGATGTCTAGCTTCATAAAGTACCAGGCTCTGTGGAGCTGGGCGACAAGTTCAGAGACGAGTCAGAGAGGGTATCTGTTCTTCACAGTTACAGCGTTCAGTGCACAGTAGTCTTGGACCAGCTGGAATGAACTATCTTTCTTCTTAATAAAGAACACAGAGGCTGCTATGGAGGATTTAGAAGGTTGGATTCATCTGGTATGCAGGTTTTCCTCCAAGAAGGCGTCCAACTCAGCTTGTTCCAGCGGGGACAGGGGATAGACTTTCGATGACTTAGGCTCTGCTCCAGGGATCAGTTCGATAGCGTGATCCTATTTGCAGTGCTCAGGCAGTATGTTAAAGTCCTCTTTAGCGAACACGGATTGGAACTCCACAACGTAGGTAGGCAGCGAAGGCTTGGAGGTTGGCCTAGGTAAGCTCCAGGAAGAGACGTGTAAGGAACAGTTGGTTTCCATGCTCCCAATCAGGGCCGTACATTTGCAGAGGCGTTTCTTCAAGGTCTAGTTCTTCTTGGAACAGAGGTGTGGGTCTGTCGTAACATGATTGGAGGGCCCAGAGTTCAATTCTCTTCTGGCGGGTCTATTCCTTCCGCTGGGTGCATTCTCCTTCGCACCGGAGTGGACAACAGGTCATTTCGACTTTTCCCTTTTCCCAGTCAACCTTGGGGTTATGGTTCTTAAGCCAATTGTAGCCCAGGATCAGACTCTGTTTCCCAAGGCCGGAGACGGCTAAGAGCATCCTTTCAGAGTGAGTTTTGTAGTGGAGAAGTACGTCTACGACCTCAGAAATCTGGTCTGCCTCATTAGGGAAACCATCAACGTTGAAGACTGGGATATTACGTGAGAGAGTTTGAGTATTTATCCCTTTCAAACAGACAAAATCCCAGTTGATGAAGCTTCCAGTTGTTCCACTGTCTAAGAGGGCTTTGACAAAGTGGAGTTCGCTTGTGTCCATAGTTCTGATTTCCACTGACAGGAGCAAAGAGGTTCCTCACGCGTTCAAGGTACTGATCGAGAGGAGCTTGGGCAGCCTTCTCTCTCACTAGGATTTATGGAGCGGAGCAGGGACCAGAGGGATGAGAGATGGTGCATCTACTAGTTCACTGTAAGGGGACATCTAGGGTAATGCTTAGTAAGTTCTGAGGGTCTGATCTATTAATGGCCCAGCGACAGATCGTGTATCGCGTTCCCATCGTTCCTGACTTCTCCTGTCTGTGTCATGCGG
>Ga0153994_1000501_pt1 | contig 10487 bp, 6 predicted proteins | sample TSNC078MetaG_FD_104735 | JGI IMG/M metagenome (GOLD analysis project Ga0153994, IMG submission 104735) | Attine ant fungus gardens microbial communities from North Carolina, USA - TSNC078 MetaG | ecosystem: Host-associated > Fungi > Mycelium > Unclassified | place: USA: North Carolina, Lumber...
AAAGTCAAAGGGATCGTCTCTAGTAATGCAATAGAATTAGAACTACCTAAAACTATTAAAATACACCCTGTAGTTAATGTAAGTAGAGTACGACTTTACAAACCACAGGTAGAGGGACAAAAGAAGATACCCCTGAAGCCAGTTATCATTGAAGGGGAAGAAGAATTCGAGGTGGAAAAAATCTTGAATAAACGAGTAGTGCAGGGAAAAGAGAAGTTCTTGGTACGATGGAAAGGGTATACAGCAGAAGAAGATACATGGAAGAATAGGGAGAACTTAGGAAACGCGAAAGAGCTGGTAGAAGAGTTTGAGAGGGAGTACAGGGAAGAGGCAGAAGAACTTAGGTGACAGGAGCTGGAAGAAGAAGAGAAGAAATTTAGCTGGGAATTACCAAGAGAATTCACGGCTAAACTATTATATGGGTGGGGGAGAAAAAGATATAAAAAAGAAAGAGAAAAGAGATGGGACGAGAATTGGAATTGATGGAAAAATTCCTCGGGACGAGGAATCTTGAAGGGGAGGCCATGTTATGAGAGCCCTAAAAAGGAACAAGTTTCCTATGCATTCAAACACTTAATTGCAAATATCAAGTTATACAATGTAGACAAGATATAAATAGCATGGGAATTTGAGTAATCATATCACGTGACGAGGTCATGTGATGGTAGAACATTCTAGAAGAACATATGATCATGGACTAGTAGTGTACAGCCACTTGTAAAAGTAGTATAAGTAGACAGCCAAATCTAATGGAGAACTCCATTGAGTTCTTCCTAAACACTCACCTCGAGTGGTTCTTGAGTCATCAAGACTTAGCAATAACACTATAACTACCAAAGATAAAGCAACAATGGAAAAAACTTAGGTGAAAGTCTCGAATTATTGGATCTACCCAAGAGACTAGGAGTCACAAGACTAGAACTCTACCTTGGTAGGGAACCCAGAAAGGTTTAAATACCTGGGGTTTTTAGTGGATCAGATGAGATCTAAGCCCACACTGTAGAGTATTTGCATGTATTTGCCCTGCACTAGATTACCAGTTTTTACCCTACCAAAAAAAAAGGGCTTCTTCTAAGCCTAGAAGCAAAGCATCAATCATGGCAGTTTCTGTGAGACTTTAGCTAAGATGACTTAAATCCACTCCAAGTCTGAGTTAACAAGGAGAACTCAATAGAGTCCTTATTCATTCCTGTATACTACTTATACAATTACTATATAGTCTATGTACTATCTTCCCATGCTCCTCATGTGACTGTGACACTTGTGACATGACACTTTCCCACACTTCTTATGTAGTAAGTCCAAAAGAAAAAAAGAAAAGAAAATATAAATAATAACTTAGCTATTTTACTAAGTTATGATACCATCCCTCTCTTAAGTTTCCTTGTCTTGAGGAATTTCTTATAGCTAGTAGTATGGGTCCACCATATTGTCCATTTCATTGTCATTTTCTTCTGTTCACTCCCTTATTTCTGATTTTTCTTGCTCAATTTCTTCTTCTTTCTTAATTGTCTTTATTGTTCTTCTTTTCTTGGGTTGTCCTTCTTTCCATTATTTCTAATTTCTTTCTAGCCTTCCCCAGTATTCTTTATCATACCTTTTATCCAACTATCCAAATAACCTTTTTGCTATAAATTTTCCTGGCAATTTTTCCCTTTTGAATATTTCTTCCTTATGCTCTTTGTAAGACTCTAGCTGTGATGACTTAAGTCTACTCTAAGTCAGAGTTGACAAGAAGAACTCAATAAAGTTCCCATTTGATTTTGTATACTACTTATACATTTTACAGTGGCTGTGCAACATCCTCCTGTAGTCCTCATATTATTTCCATCATGTATTTACCTCATCACATGTTGTGACTGTGACATATGACATATGTGACTTGACCAAAAATATGTGACTGATGTCATGCATTGTGATTATGTAGCTATCACATAATGCTTTCCCATGCTCTACCTTAGTAATGATCTAACTAAATAAAACAAAACAAAACAAAAAGAAAAATAGAAAATAACTTAGCCATTTTGCCAAGTCATAATACTCTTGTCTTACCATATCTTCTTGGTCTCGTTAATACTCTTTCTTAAATTCTTTGATTGCTTCCTTTGTATTCTCCAAATTCTCTCTTCTTTTCCAAGTATCTGATTCTGCTGTAAATCCTTTCCAGCATACCAAGTATTTATCTTTTCCCTTAATTCATTGCTTATTCAGAATTTTCTCTACCTCCCATTCTTTCTCTTCCTCAATTATTACTGGAGCTGGTTGCCCTCTTTATTTGCCCTACATAGCATTGTATTCTACTAACATTTACTACTAGATGTATTCTTACTATACTAGGTAATCCTAGTTCTACTGTGTTCAACAATACTATCTTTTTTATTTTGTAAGAGCCAATAAATCTTTTTGTTAACTTCTCTATCCTCCTCCTGACCATTTGATACTTCAGGTCCTTAGGACTTAACATCACTAAGTCCCTTACTTTATAGTCATTAACTTTTCCTCTTTTCCTGTCTATGTACTTCTTGATCTCCTCTTGTGCTTTTTCTAGTGCTGCTTTTGCTTTCTCCTGTATTTCTTTTATCTTTTCAATGAATTTCTCTGCTTCCTTGTACTTCTCTTTCTTTCTTCTCTCGAATCCTATCCTGGGGTTTTGTCCATAATTTGCCTTGAAAGGTGATATTCTAGTACTTGAGTATGTTTTGTTATTATATGCAAACTCTGTAGTTCCCAACCATTCTAGCCATTGTTCTTGCCTATGATTGATAAATATTCTTAAGTACTGTTCTAACTCCTAGTTGACCCTCTCTGTTTGTCTATCTGTCTGAGGGTGGAATGCTATTGTCACAAACTTCATTTGGTCATATCTCCATCAATTCTTTGACGATTCTCATGGTCTCAAAGGCTACAGAAAGCCCTAAAAAAGACCTTTTGATTGATACCAGTCACATCTCAAGGAGATTAATATTGGCTAAGATATTAAGCAAATCAACTGGTAACCACCATGTTACTGTTTATTAAATTGCTAATATCTCAGAAACCACCATGACCAATGCTTTGGTTCTAGGCTCAGCAGAAGCCTTCTTCAAAACACTCAAAATAAGTCTAGAACAACCTCAAGGCAATTAATATTAGTAGAGATATGAAGACCTCAATGTTTGCACATGGACTTCATTAATTATCTATAGATAGTCATCTGTCCTTTTCTTAGAACAAAGGACAGCCTTCATAAGGTTAAGTTATCACTATATTAAGCACAAATGTACTACCATATATAGAACAATAGGTAGTAGCATATGATGATCTGTCCTAGTGCACAGACCATCACAATTTTATATATAAGGACTCATAGTCTGAGGATTAGACCTCAAACTTAACAACATCTTTTGTCACTTGTCTAACTTTGCATTTTTGAACTCTTTAAAGTATCAAAGCACCCATCACAAATAGTAAGTGACTATTTGTGATAATGTCTTTTCAAAACATAGTGTTCTGTCTCATGTTATGTCTAACTGTAGCTTTGAGTTTGTCTCTCACTTTTTCTGCTCCCTAGATACTGCCCTAGATATAAGACTTCACTTTACCAGTAACTATTATTTAGAGGCAAACAGTTAAGTAGAACAGTACCTCCATATATACTGTAACTACTAACAGAACAACTGGTCTGAACTATTACCCCTGGTTGATTTTTCTTACAACAATGCTCCTAGTACTACTACTAGTGTCTCCCCATTCTTTGCTAACAAAGGATACCATTCTAACCTCAGTGTATACCCAGAATGAAATATAGCTTTTTCTCGTGTCTGTGACTTCATAATTAATCTTGATAAACTACAAGATATGCTCAAAGAAGAAATTGCCAAAGCCCAACAACAATATCAACCCTCTGTTGACTCTTGTCAACACCAACCACTGGACTTCTAAGTTGGACAATCAGTATTCATTAGAGCACAGTACTTCTGGACAACTCGCCCATCAAAGAAACTCTCCAAAAAGTACCTTAGACCATATGAAATAATTGCTCAGCCTAGTCCACAATCTTTCACACTCTGCTTTCTAGACACCATGAAAGCTATGCACCCTGTGTCCTATATCTCTATGCTTGAACCAGCCACACCTAACATCTTTCTACAGTATTCTAAGCCTCTGCCAGTATCTGTAATCATCAACAGAGAACCAGAATATGAAATCTCCAAGATAGTTGACTCCAAGATTGACTGCTGGAGGGCATGCAAGTTGCTATACAAGGTTATATGGCTAGGATATGAAAATACCAACAATAACTCCAAATAGTTACCAGTAATGAAACTGGAACATGCAAAGGAATTACTAAGCGATTTTCATCTCAAATATTCCTCTAAACCAGGACTATTATGATTCTAATGATACCCTTCATTCTATTTTTTGCCTTTGTTTCTTTGCACTCACTCCTGTTTCAAAAAAAAAAATTTTTTTTGAGTACTTATACATATTTCAGAGTGTAGTTTCCTTTGCACTAACTTGCTTACTTGTATTCTGCTCCACAGTTTCTATTTCGATCTAATACTTGTATTCAGAAGCAGTCTCTGTTACACAACTTATACATTTGTATTTCTCCATAGTCCTCTCTTGCAGTCGTCCAATACTTGTATTCTTGCTTCATCATTTACTATCACTCATATCCACTTTCTACCCACAGAAAAACAAAAAATAAAATTTATCAAAATAAAAAAAAGAAAAAACTAAAAAATTCCAGTACCAATAGAGTATGTGACTGGAGAAAAACCACTACTTCCCTCTTTCATACTCTCCATTTTATTCTCTTCTTTCTATCTATCAACTTCTCTCTTCTCCTCTCCTCCATCTAACTTCTGCTCCCTCTACTTTCCCTTTTGAGTACTTTCCTGTACCTCTGTTTTCTCTCCCTCAGACTCTGGCCATGAATATTGTTTGTTATCAGAGTTCTGGCCCTCTATACCAGCTAACTTCTTCAATGCCATCATAATCCTCTAGACATCCTTCCTTAACCCCTGCAACTCACTCAAATCCTTTAACTTTCTCGAAACCTCTGCTTTCTACTCTATGTCCATTTGTTGCTTTGTCCTTTTTGCTTTCAACCTCTGGACTATTTTTGCCCTAGTCTTTACATATGCCTTATCTGTATCAAAAGGCTTATAAGCAGCCTTAGCCTTGGCACAGGGGGTACATGAAGTTGCATGACTATAGAAGTTAATAAATTGACAAAAGAAACTAAACAAGAGACTCACGGAAAATTTTGGGAGATATACAAGATCCTGAAATCTGCATACCTTTTGCAAGGACTTCTTCCACCAACAACTGCTATTTCCATTTTCTAACTTCTCATGTCATTGACAGGCCTCTAGAGTTTCTTGGGGCAGATATCAAACATGCTACCTCTTAGTCAAAGGCAAGAGATCAATAAGATTTATTTCCTTATTGGAAGAAAAATTCGAGGGGAGCAGGAAAGTCTTAGACCAATTTCTGCAACATTGCTGTTTAATGGCAGTAACACAGTCTGCCTCAAGACAATAAGCCAGATCTCTCTGGCATTCCTTCTTTTTTCTCTGCACCTTTTCTTTCTCCTTTTTCCTCTACACCTTTTCCTTATCCTCTTTTCTTTGTGTCTTTTTTTCCAATCTTTTCTATTTTTGCCTCTCTTCCTGCTGGCAAAGCAAGGCCTCTGTCTCAGCACATCTTCTGGCTAGTTTAGCCTTATACTGCTTATCGTTGGGATCAGAAAGAGTGGTACTTGAAGTGGGGACGAAGGACATGGTAGTAAAGTTTCAGGTTGAGAGTATGCAAAAATAAGGTTTTTAATACCAGAATTAGATAATATTTGAATTGCTTATGCATGAAAGCTTCAAGGGCTTAGTCTTAGAGAGGGGATACTATTATATTTCAGAAATCTAACAATTATGTAATTTTATTTCCCCTAATAATTCTCCTAAAATTATAAATAGTAAATTAGCATAGTAGACTACTCTTCTCCTGTTCCAGACTTCCTATAAGTACTGAGTAGTTACAGTGTATTTCCTTAGTTTGTAAATTAACATCATTTGGTCCTAATTCTATCCCTGTCCATTTTAGTTTCTATTCTATATCCCTAGGACCTTTGTTCTAACAACTTCCTTTCATTCTGAAATAAGCGACTGACCTCATGACCGGAGACTGGGATATAACACATACATTAAAGCCAAGGTCATTTATCAAAGTTGTACTCTGCTCCAATATCTTTATCCTATCCACCAGAGTCTGCTTTGTGGGTTCTTCATTATTGTTAAGTACTATCTATTCTCTAAAGTAGTACAATACATCCACTCCAGAGTGTAATTCTATTTATAACTCCTTTCCTCCATTCCCTGTCTTTTTCATATTTGATAGCATTATATAGTATTCAATCATACACAACGATCTATAAGGTAGTTGAATTGGCAAGAATACTACTTGATTTACATAGTAATTCACAGTGCCATCTATCAAGATAAGGAGGAGTAGGTCAATCTCCTATGTTCTAAGCTCATTACTAATCACAAATTTTGAGTCCAAAAAATAGTTTAAAGAGCCCAAATCAACGAGTCCTTTAAACATCCCTAGTACTAATGACAAGCAAAGGTCAACAAATAAGGACCTTGTCTTTGAGAACATTACCACCCCCAACTAAGGCCCTGGCTCCCAGGTGATCTTCAGGTAGTCAGTTCTCTTAGGAGTAGAATGATTGTCTCCTCTTTTTTTCTCTCCTCTTGTAAGGTTGCTAAACTCCAAGCCAGAATAAAACTAACTGCTCTTTGTTTAGCAATTGTCAAAGTTCTCTTTGTTCAGCGATTGACAAAGAGAACTTGATAGAATCCCTGTTAGATTTGCTACACTATATATACAATTACTATTATGGTTATGCATTTTGTCTCCTACAGTCCTCATGTCCATTAGCTGGCTTCTTTGTCACATGCTGTGACTATGACTGTGACTCCATGTGACATAACCATTCTATGACTGCTGTCACACCTTTTGTGACTCTGTGATGGTCATGTGATACTTTCCCATACTCTACCCTAGTAATAAAAAAAGAAAAGAAAAGAAAAAGAAATATTAAATAATGACTTAGCTATTTTGCCAAGTCATGACAAATAGGATTTAGGACCAAATAACATTAATTTATAAACTGAGGAAATACACTGTAACTACTCAGTACTTATAGGAAGTCCTGAATAGGAGGAGAGTAGTCTACTATGCTATTCTACTAATTATAATTTTAGGAGAATTATTAGGAGAAATAAATTACATAATTGTCAGATTTCTGAAATATGACAGAAGTACAGGAAGAAGAAAAAAAGTTGAGGAGAGTAGAGGAAGAGAAGGTAGCACACATGGTCAAGCTATGAGAGATATAGCAAGAATAGAGGAGAAGTTCAGTGGCAGAGTTAAGGAAGAGAGCAGAGGAGCATTGTGGCAAAGGAGTGCCAGAGAAAGTATACCTATTAGAATTAGGATGGTGCACAAAAGAAGTGATAGTGACGTATGTGCAGTATGAAAGATGTGGAGAGGGGTATTATGTTGTAAGAAAGCTAAACTCCAAGCCGGAATTAAGCCAACTGCTCTTTGTTCAGTGATTGACAAAGAGAACTCAATAGAGTTCCCATTAGATTTTCTACACTACTTATACAACTACTACATGGTCTATGTACTACTTTTCCATGCCTATCATATAACCTATTGTGTGACATCATGTGATGTAACACTGTGACTTTCTGTCATGTGATGTGACACTTTTCCATACTCTTTTCTGTGTAGTAAGTCCAAGATAGAAGAAAAAAAATATATAAATAATGACTTAGCTGTTTTGCCAAGTTATGACATATATGGAAGAAAATAGAAGACAGGGAGTGATCAAAGATAGGCAAAAATAGTGTAGATGTCAGAAGAAGGAAGAGAGAAGAACAGCGTATCCCACAGAGGGAAAAGTACAGCAAAGTAGTGTATGACCAGAAAAGTCAGAATGCATAGCCAAAAAGGGGGATAGTCAAAGGGAGGTTAGGAGAACCTTCAAGATGTTAAGAGAAGTATGGATGAATATTGGAGTAGAAAAGTTGGATATGCATAAAGACATAATTGTAAAGGCACTCTTAGATAGTGGTGCCATAGAAATGTTTATGGACAAGAGAATAGTAGCTAGGTATGGGTTTAAGCTGCAAAAGTTAGAAAGACCAATAATGGTCAGAAATATGGATGGAACAAATAACAACAGAGGAGCAATCACCTACCAGGTAGAGGTGAATGTTTATTACAAAGGTCATGTAGAAAGAATGAAAATGGATGTATGTGACCTAAGGAAGACAGAAATAATCTTAGGAATGCCATAGCTGGTAGCACATAATCCTGAGGTAAATTGGGAAACTAGAGAAGCCAAAATAACAAGATGTCCACCCTTGTATGGCAGGGCAAAACTAAAGGAAAAGGAAAGGAAGAAAAAAAGAAAAAGAGTAGTAATTCTAAAGCAAAAAAAATTATCAGGTAGGCAATAGACAATAAAAAGAATTGGGAAAGAGAAGACAAAATTAAGGAGAACCATAGAAAAATTAAAGAAATGGTCCCAAAGAAATTTTGTTATGAGAGTCCCAAAAAGGAACTAACTTCCCACACATTTGAACATATGATCTATAACCTCAAGTCGTATAATGGGGTCAAGATATAAATAGCATAGGAGCTTAGATAATCAGATCATGTGACCAGGTCAGGTAATCATAGAATATTCTGGAAGGACATGTGATCATGGACTAGTAGTTGTACAGCCACTGTAAAATAGTATAAGTAGTAGCCCAATCCAATAAAGAATTTTATTAAGTTTTTTCTGAACATCCACCTAGGGTAATCACTAAGAGCTATCACAGCCCATTGATAACAAATTTTTAAAGTAAAGGAAGGTGTTTGGGAAAGTGGAATCAGAAAGGATACCAATAAGGAAATTTTGAAATTATACTATAGATCTCAAAGAGACGTTCAAACTGCAGAAAGGAAGGATTTACCCATTATCTAAAATGGAAAGGGAAGAAGTCCAGAAATTCATGGAGGACTAGTTAAGAAAGGGTATATTAAACTATTAAAATCCCATCAGTTTTCTTCATAAGCAAAAAGGATGGAAGCAAGCAGATGGTAATAGACTACTGCAATCTAAATAATTAGACAGTGAAAAACAACTACCTGTTACCATTAATCACAGACTTAATCAATAACATAGGAAGTAAGAAAATATTCTTTAAGATAGATCTCAGGTGGAGGTTCAACAACATAAGAATAAAAGAGGAAGATGAGTGGAAGGAAGTATTTACAACACACATAGGCTCTGTTATGACTTGGCAAAACAGCTAAGTCATTATTTATATTTCTTTTCTTTTTCTTTTCTTATTGGACTTACAACCACAAGATGGAGCACGGGAAAGTATCATGTGACTTTGTCACAATGGTGACAGATGGTGACAGATGTCACAGTCACAGTGTGTCACATGACTAGAGTAACATGAGGACCATGGGAGGGAAAGCGCATAGCCACAGTAGTAAAATGTATAAGTAGTAGAGAATTAAGCAAGAACTCCATTGAGTTCTCTTTGTCAAACTCTGAACAAAGAGACAGTTGGCTTAATTCTGGTTATCAGACTTTAGATGCTGACAGTACACTAGTACAGATTATCACCTAACTACTACCTATTGTTTTACATATGGTAGTGTCTTTGTACTAGAATAATGATAACCTAACCATATAGAGGCTGTCCTTTGTTCTAAGAAAAGGACAGATGACTATCTATGGGTAATTAATGAAGTTCATGTGCAAACATTGAGGCCTTTATATCTCCACTAATATTGATTGCCTTGAGGTCATTCTAGGCTCATTCTGAGCGTTATGAAGAAGGCTTCTGCTGAGCCTAGAACCGAAGCATCGATTGCAGTGGTTTCCGAGATATTAGCAATTTAATAAATGGTAACATAGTAGTTATCAGTTGATCTATTTAATATCTCGGCCATTATTGATTGCCTTGAGACGTGACTGGTATTGATCAAAATGTCTTCTTAAGGGATTTAAGCTGGCTTTGAGACCGTGGGAATTGTCAAATAATTGGTGGAGATATGACCGAATGAAGTTTATAACACTATCTAGGAATTAGCAACTCAAGGGCTCAAGATAACCAGTACTTCTTGGATTGTATTATTCTTTGTCCTAGAAATAATCAAGTCTATGATATCAATGAGGCCATTCTTCAACAGTTTAACCCAAATGCAGAGGTCCATATGCTAAGAAGTGTGGACTCTGTATCTGAAGAAGATAGAATGCACTATGCCCATCCTACAGAGTTTCTTTGACAACTTAATGCTGGTAGATTGTCTCCTGCTTTACTCTGTCTCAAGGTTGGCTCTCCAGTTATCTTATTGAGGAACTTGGATCCAGGAGAAGGACTTTGTAATAGGACAAGAATGGTAGTGTTGAATGTGAGAAGAAAGGT
>Ga0153994_1000502_pt1 | contig 10485 bp, 14 predicted proteins | sample TSNC078MetaG_FD_104735 | JGI IMG/M metagenome (GOLD analysis project Ga0153994, IMG submission 104735) | Attine ant fungus gardens microbial communities from North Carolina, USA - TSNC078 MetaG | ecosystem: Host-associated > Fungi > Mycelium > Unclassified | place: USA: North Carolina, Lumber...
CAATAACATAGATTCACCGGTATCTTGTCCTAGTCACAGTGGCTGAGTCTGAGTTAAGAGTCATGACAAAACAGGACCCTACAAGTGTGTACCACGATCACTCGAACTTGCCACCGATCTCATCCTCGTTTCTATTCTCTCTCTAAAAAAATACGGCACAACACAAACGCGCTCCCACCTAGTGTGAAAGGGGTTTTCAGTCCTCTCTTGTTTTTTCATCTTGACACCCCGGGCATTGCTTTGCAACGGCACGATCAAAAAGTCAACGCAAATAATAATCTTTTGAAAGGACAGAGTACTTGGCCATTCAATAGAGTCAGCCGTCTCTCTATTAAAGTTGAGGACAAAATCAATCATTCACACCTGGCCCCGAATTGCATTAGGTTTAGTCTTTGGCTCGATATACATGCTACTGCTTAAAATCCAGAGGTGACGTTAGCCTCCTCCAACAGACCCATCATCGTATCGTAAGCTGACAAGGTAAGGAGGGGAGACAATACTATTTCACTCGACAAACACGAATCAAATGCCATCTTTCTTCCATCATCCCGTCTTCTCATCTACAAAAAATACTCTATCCATGAAAAAAAATCACAAAAATGCAAGAAAATAAACAAATATATCATCACTCAGTCCTGGCACAAGGACAGATCAAAAGATCAACGAAAGATCAAAAGAGAGAAAGTTCTGTACATAAACAACAGCGAGTTGAATGATCAAAGAGGGTCTTTGGGAATCAAAAAATTATTGTCCTCAGGAATAATAACAATAAAAAAAAAGAAAAGACTGTATGTAAATCAGTGTGGAGAAAACATCCAATCGACTCGAATGCCATAATAATGCCAAAGAAAACCATTGCAATGTAATGAAGAGTAATCAAATGCGAGTCGAAAGGATGGAAGAAGGAATGTAGAGATGGAATATGTACGTATGTAACACAGAAACCAGATAGATAAATCGTAAGCCAACCTACATACAACAAATCTTCATCGGAATGATGCAGGATTGAATACTGACGGAAGAACTATCCATGGAAGCAAAAGAAGGAAATATAGATACGCTGAAGTTGTAGTCCGCCTATCAATAATAATGGATGAAAAAGAAAGCGCGGAGAGGAAGGCTAATGGAAAAGGTGGTGAAGATGGTCAATGAAAAAAGATCTTCTACACAATCTAGAAATGTCGAAAGAGTGGGAGGTATTTCAAAAAAGGCAGCAGGATAAGATGCGACTTCTAGTAAGAATGAAAGTGGTGAAAAAAACACTCGAGAGACGGAATCGACAGCTTGGACGGGTATGAGTCTAAGGATATCATTGAAACCTGACAACATACGTGAATGCAGAGTCATGATGGATAGGTGAGTCAATTTTTTTCGCGTTCATGGACCCCTTATGTCAGTAGATCCTTGCTTCTCCTCCTCTGCCTCGCCTCCCGATCTCGGTTATTGCCAACCGCATGAGGTTTTGAGGAATGTCCCGGAAAGGGTACAGCAGGCTCCTGTCTCCTCGTACCAAGCTCGCCAACACCAACATCCCCAACGGCATCGTTGCCTCCACCTGTACCAGTATTTGCCTGGTATCTTTGCCAATCTTCAACTTTCAGAGCTGACATTCTTTTTGATGAATTGCCACCCAACCTGTCTACATTCACAGACCGAGATTGCCTCTTCCACTCGATCCCCGCTGGCAATTCACTATCTCTTTTCGTTGAAGACCTCGTTGCTCCATGTTGTTTCTTCAAGGCAGCAGCCTTCTCAGTGTGTTTCTTCAACATCGTCTCCTTCTCCATCTTCTTTGCTTTCTCCCACCTTTCCTTTGCATCCCTTACATCTGCACTCTCTTTCTCCGCTTTTGTAACCGGGTCTTGAAGATTCTTTATTTTTTCCCGATGCCTTTCATTTAGCTCTTCAAAAGTCTTAATTACAGGTTCCCTGGCCAGTACCTGTCGTGGATTAGGCGCAAGAATGTTTCCACCTGAATTTCGGCGCGGAGGTAGAATAGTTACGGCAGGACCGGTCGTCTTTTCGGGCTTGGCATTCGTCGAATAGCCCATGTTACCTAAACCAGTGACACCCGGTAAAGCAGACAGCCTCTCTTTCCCCCTTTCCTTGTCTCGACCATTGGCAAGCTTCACAAGGGGAACGTCATCTGGATCGTCACCACCTAAACTGCCAGCGGGAGTACCACTTCCGCTACTTGTAACAAGCAAACTTTCCCTTCGCTTCCTGTTATCTAGGGCTTCTTGGACGGCGGAAGACATTGGTACGCGAGGAGCTGGTGTGGTCGGAATCGGAGGAGTAACACCAGAGGGAGGTTGCAGAAGCTTGCGTTCGTGGAGATATAAGTCCCACTCGGGATCTTTGGTAGGTATGCTTGTTGGTCTCGATGCCGACATGCCGAATGGCGGACTGGAGGCTCTGCCAGATATAGAGCTGAAGTCCATGGAATAGACACGAGCACGGGGATCTATTTCCCGAGGAGGGCGAGAGTGAGCATTTGCGGCTGTCAAAAGATGAGAGGTCACATCAATACTGAAGGCACGCTTCGAAAACTGAACTGACTATTAGTGGCTGGAGCGGCAGGCTCTTTCTTGAGGACTTCAATGTTTTTCCGGATGTTTTGGATCTCATACATGAGTTGTTCCTTTTTCTTGAGGTCTTCCAATTCTGCAAGGGTCATCTCCTTGACCTTGGCAGGCTCCTTCTTCTCCTTATCTTCAGTAATGAAGGTGACGGGAACATCATCCTGAATGCCAAGGCCAAGATCTAATGCAGGTAGCACTCCCGGATTTTGCATGAAGCGAGACTTATGGAGGTCTTCCTCGGACGTAGGGGCAACCTTGAAGTCTGATAAGCCAGATTGATGGCGTTGTCGAGGGTCATCGGCGAGTGTCGCAGGTGACGAAGAGCCCTCGCGTTCCTTCGTCAGAGCAAATGATGAGAACTTGCCGTGCCTACTCAACGTGGGATGTTCACTCTCCCAAGCTTCCCTTTCTGTATCGAGATCCCCGAACCTTGTGGCAGCCTCCAGTTCAGCGACCTCTCCCTGCCTCCTGGTCTCCTCTGCGATCTCCCTGAGCTTACGACGAAGAACCTTCATGATACGGAGCTGTACAGCGGCACCCATGAGAGCAACTGCTGCAATGAGACCAAGTTCTATCTGCATAGTTTGTGACACAGGAAACCGAATGCCATTCTCAGAGAATTTGGGAAAGAGGGAGTTAAAACCGAGATTCCACATGTAAAACTATGAAGGACGGTTGTTAGAGGAATTGCCTGGACCCAATAGGGGGTGTAAAGAGGGCATACCTCCTTGAGGCCAGCAGTAGTAAAACAGTCTACACCAAGCACAAAGGCAGAAGAGCCGACAAAAGCCGTGGAGATGAGGAGGATGTGATAATGAATCTGATTTATTGTTGGACATGAATTGGAACGAGGCAGATGATAAGCTCACCTGTGGGGCAGTGGACAACGTAAAGCCTATTACACCGGAACCTGGATCGGGGAGGGGAGTCAAATTGGAGAAGTGATCTGCTGGCAGACAGACTTGCCGATGTAGAGGATCCATCTATAGCCAATAGGCCTGATGACGCCACCACTATGGAAGCACTGAATGAAGAGGGCAAAGGCAAAACCACCCCAGGCGCCGATGCAGTAGCGAGTGGCCTTCCAGAAAAAAATAGCAACGCCACCGCCTGCGAATCCGGTGATCACGCTGGCGAGAACGAACATGCCTCGAAGAGTTTTAGAGGGAGGATTTACAGCGGGTAAGACGCCATATCGGATAATGAGAACAGAGCAGGCGAGAGAAAGGGTGTAAAATCCGGCGAGAAAGAAGGATGTCCTGAAGAGTCGGGTGAGAAAGTAAGGAGGCTGGTAGGTCAGGAAGAGCCGCACCATCTGTTTTTGTGGCCCCAAAACGCGGAGGGGAGACCTGTGAGGATAAGAATACCACCGAGAACGCCAAATGCAGGGTCGAGACGAGTGTCCTGCAAGGCGGAATGAGGAGAGAAAAAAATGATGGAGAATAAAAGACGTACTAGGACGATAGGCGGCGGGGTAGGCGATGAAGACGAGGAGGCTGAGGGGGTAGTGGAGGACTGGACGGTGGAAGATGGAGCAGTGGATGAGGAAGAGGGGAGGAAAGAGGATGAGGAGAGGCGGACGAGAGTGGAGGCTGAGGTAGGAGCGGAGGAAAGGGAAATTGAGCGGGTGGAGGACGTGAAAGACAGTGAAGGGGACTGTGCAGCGACGAGAGCAGTGAATAGGAGGAGGAGAGAGGCGAGCCTCATGGTGGTGGAGAAAGACAATCTTGATTTGCAAAAACTCGTTCTAGTCTACTTGAACTGCCTAAACCGGACTACTGCTGCACCAACTTCCCGCAGAATCCGCTTCATCCGCGAGCCGGCCGTCTCCGGCACCCCATCTTCCTCTTCTACCACCGTCACCACTGTCCCACGCCGGCCAAATCTCCCGACCCGGCCGGCAACGTGCGTGTACGCATCAATCGATCGGCCCGTTACTCTCGGGCCATCCGGGATACCCAGCGAGAAAACATGTGTCGCCTCCGGCATATCCAGCCCGCGCGCCATCGCCAGTGTCGTCACCAAAAGCACCGGATCCTCGTTCTCGTTCTCGTCCATCACAGGCTTCTGAGGATCAAATACCCTCGCATCCAGCCCCATCTCTCGCAGCTCGTACACTGCACGGAATACGGGCGCACTGGACGGAAGCACCAGCAATGCTAGCCGCGGGACATCCAGCGCCACTGCCGTGGCAATGGCCTCCAAGACTTCGGGATTAAACGGCGAAGGCGTGTTTTGAAACCGCTCAAGGAATCCATCTGTCACGTGTCGTCAGCTTCTTGATGAATTCGCCATCAAAGATTCTAACCTTTATCTATCATGTGATTCCGCGGTGGCCGCTCATCTGCCAAATCGCCAAGCAACTTGTGCGTCTCCACTTGTTCTGCTCCGTCCTCTGTCACATCTATTGCACCCTCGACATTCCGAACTTCAGTCTTGGACACTTCAATAATGCAATGCTTCACCCGTCCACTGGAAGCCCCCTCTCGTACTCTCTCGTCAGCTGTCTCCTCCGTTTTCTTCACCGGCTTCGAGCCTGTGTTTTTCACCTTCATCACAAAGCTTTTGTTCAGCCACCCGCTCTCATCGTGCAGGTAATCGCTCAAGTGCGTCCTCAACGTCGCACTCGACACCACCAGTTGTGGCCCCGGCATATCTCTCGATCCGAAAAATGACCCCTTCCTGTATGGCCCCTCTGCCCCCTCGTCCCAGGCCCACTCTTGCATCCTTGCATTAACCTCCTTCCTAGCAGCAAATATTATATTTAGCAATTCCCTCGTGACCCCTGGATGCGCCCGAATCTTCTTGATTGCTTTCTCATACGAACCCCTCCACGCTCTTTCGGGATTCTTCTTCGGCACCGTTTCAATAAGATAATCCACTTCGTCCACCACAACAGTACTGAGATACTCCAACGGCACTAGATCCGGATCCTTCTTGTACAAATCAAGAACAGCTTGCGGCGTGCTGATGAGAATATGAGGTTTTGTTTCATAGAGTTTTTTCATCCCCGCAGTGACATGTTCTTGCCCTTCACGTACGAGTCGTTGCACTATTCTATCAGTTTCGATCCCAACTTCCTCTGTTGATATCAATCCCTCTGCTATACGGGATAGCCATCGATAATATTGAATAGCCAGATTGGATTGAGGAACCAAAACGAGGGCCGTGACACTTTCCTGTTCTTTGCTCGGTTTAATCATATACTTGACGCGAGGTTTTCCTAGTAGTCCTAGTGCGATACCAAAAGACCTGAATGAATAGAAAATAAATATACACCACCCAAACTCTCATACAAAATAGGACGTGCTTTCCACTTCCTGCATCATCTTTCACCAAAAGATCTTTACCCTCCAGAATTGCAGGGATAAACATCGTCTGTGCAGTTGTAGGAGCTACCACTTCAGGATATGCACGTAAAAGACCTTCAACCAGACTCTTCCTCAATCCCAATTCCTCCCACGTCTTCTCTTGTCCAGAATAGGCAGAAATCGGTTCATGTCTACGTGGCTTGTTGACTTGATGAGTCGAAGTAGAATAACGATGAGTTCTTATGGATCGCCATGCCCAACGAACATGAAAAGCAGTCGAACAACAACGTCTCTCTACGGTAGAGACATGGATTGGAGGAATGTTGACCACTCGAGAGAGAGTGGAAGAGTGCATTCGAGATCACGTGTAAAATTTTAAATTTTGCATGTTATGCAATAACTACTTTGTTAAGTGTTGTCAACGAGCATGCCAATTATAGTAGCTCAACTAAATGCAGTCCAGATCCTCAAGCCAGATTTTACCGCTTTGTTGTCTGAGAAAAAGTGCTTTGGGCTTCTAAACCAATCCGACTCTCACAATGAAAGCATCATTTGATCAACTCCCAACTCCAACAGTCATTACCATCCAGGGTACTGTATGGAGTCAAGTCACATGGACGACTACAAGATGAGTACTGACTCTACGTCATATCAGATGAGTCGTAAACATATCCTACTTCATTACTAATCCAACTTCACTCACTCCCACTCGCAACGGGTGCATAGCCACTACTCTTCGAAGTTCTGCTTATCAGATCACCAAACCACTCACCGAAACCACGTTGCGGGGTGTAGCGATGCGATGATGCGGATCTAACTCGATATGTCGGTGGGAAGGGGAGGGTGTGGTCGACCAAAGATGTTCTTTCAGATGGTAATTCAGACGGTAAAGGTGTTTCGTTTTCGAGCATTTCTTCACGTGCATCTGTAGTACATTGTGAAGGTGAAAAGATAAGAGACTACAGCAAACAAAAGGAGAGAACGGACCTTCACCAAACATTTGATCCATTTCTTCGAGAGGTACACCTTTCGTCTCGGGGTATACTGTTATGAGTAGTCAGTCGACACAACCAAGTATTAATGATCAATAGTAGACGAACGGAAGTAGACTGTAGAAACACGGATCAGGAGCTTCATACAAACAGAAATAACAGAGGAAGCTCACCTAAGACGAAACTACAAACACAAAAGAATCCATGCATGGGATACAATCTCCACTCAATCGTCTCCTGTAGGTACGGTGTTACCTCACCGACAATCCAGTTGAATAACCAATTTGTGGAAGTTGAAAGTGAAACACCCTTTGCTCTGATAGGGAGAGGCATGATCTTGATCCAAGTAGCATCTCAGTATCTGACAACCTTGCAGAATTATTGATACACATACTTCCGGTGGATATAGCCATGGAACGGGTCCCCAGCTATATCCGAAGGCAGCATTGAATATGATGACACAGACGACAACAGCTTGAGGCGTCGCTGGAACATTGATGTACATCCAATAGCCTGTCGCACCCAACGAGAGGGCCATCTAAGAGTACCTCGTGAATATTGATGCATGCCCATAATGAACGGGCGGATCATGTAGTCGAGTTGCCCGGAGGAGGAAGGGACCATTACGCACGATGACAGCACCAGACATAAGGATCGGACGACGACCCCAACGGTCGGCCAAGATCCAACTAAACGAATCAACACCCATTCGACCATGATTTCAGGAAAAACTAACGGTGGAAGAGTGCTCAGGACATAAATGATGGAATTGATTCCGGCCATCAGAATGGCCGAACGACCAATCCATCCCGCTTCTGAATAGTAGATAATCAGTGGTTCACGTTGATCCACGGTACTACTATCACAACGAACCCTCAAACACCCGGGCTAGACACCAGAATCAACATTATCCAAACAACAAAAGGAGCGAAAACTCACGAGCATAATAAGAGATAACTAGCTCAAAGGATTTGAACGAAACTCAAAGGATTAGGCAAATCTATACGTACCATTGATGCCATTCTGTGATTGAATGATCGGTGATACGTCTTAATCAAGGTGTCTGAGGTCACGCACCAGTTGTGCAAAAGCCTGTGATGACATTGCCAGTAACACGCGTCGTTTATACTTCTTCCACATCATTGAATAGGTCCTTGGTTCTCCGGAGTTCCGCTGTATTCATCATCAGATGACCAGGGTAAAGACCAAAGGCTGTCACTGACATCTTCCATAACTTTCTCCTTAATTTCCTGAAACTCGGCTAGAGCAGTAGGGTGGTTTGGATTACCTCCGTGTAGATCTGCAATGACTCTCAGGCCCTCCTCCTCCTTGTCAGTGTCAATGAGCCATCTTGGGCTCTCGGGGATGACAAGGGTACCTGCAGCGAGGATGAATCCGATGACACATTGAATGAAGAGAGGCATCCGCCAAGAGAGATCCGATTCAATAAATGAGCAAAAGTAGTCTACCCACTAGATAGAAGATTGATGAATCTGTAGGGTGAAGCTACTGAGAAAATTTTACAACGTACAACAGAGGATGAATATCCTATTATATTTCCTGTAAATTCGATGCATGCTAGTGCACCTCTCTATGTAATGTGAACGATAGGACCTAAGGAGGTGATGCGAAGACGCACATGCTTCGGAGGCGAGATCTCACTCTGGTATATAGGAACAATGCATCTGCCGAATTACAATTACAAAATCAAAATGATATGATGACGTTCAGGGGAGAAGACGTACGAAAGTAAACCAACGCCCAGACCACTAACGATGCGGCCGATGATCATCAGGTAATAACCAGTTGACCATGTCTGTATGGCGCCACCGATGGTGAACACAACAGCTCCACTGAATAGCGTTCCCTTTCTTCCAATGATATCGCCGACACGACCGGCTGCCAGTGCAGTGACTGCACATTGTGCGTGAAGATGAAGATGAGAAAAGTAAGAGGAACCATGACGTACCAAAAGCTCCAATTTCAAGTACGGCCACCATCGTGCCCACCTCAAGGGCTGTTGGGTTGTTGAAATATTTCTGAAAGTATGGGCCAGTGATAATTCCACTCATGACCCTGTTGAGGACTGAATTAGATGAGCGGTAGAACATGAATGGATGTACCCTTGGTCATAGCCAAACTGCGGCAAACGTCTGTGAGGACTCTGGTCCGTAACAATGGACTCGGAGCAGTGGGCTCACCAAAAAGACACCGAGACTGATGAAGCAGGTCATGGTGTAGAGAAGGGGCTGCCCGACAAGTAGACGCCGGGGAGGCAGGTTGTGTGCTTGAGAAGCCATGTTGCATCTGTGGACGGAAAATGCGGAGGTAGAAGTACAGGTTCAAGAGCAAGAGCCGAGGCGAAAGAATTATTTATGGGATATTTCATTATTTATGGCATCGCGGGGCAAACATGATGAGATCAAACATCATGTGCCAAGCCAAGTTGCTTCTACCGCCAAACTTTATGTCAAGCTCCATCGACACGTCCTCAGTGACCTCCTATGACTCCGACGAGGAGTATCGGTTGGCACAGGAGGAATGGGAAGAAAGTCTCGAACAGCTCAAACAACTTGTCTCTGTCGTCCTGTTGCCCTTCGTGGGTAAGTGGATGGGCAGGCGCTGGAGCCACTGGGGTTTGTGTCACCCGGCCAGTTTTTCTGCCAGCTGACCATTGCTCATAGCATTCGCGCGATATCTCCGTCTCGGCTTAGGAAAGGCATTTTTCCTTGGCGACCAGTACCTGAAAACAGCATGACCATTACAGACTCCACTACTATGTGATAGGTACGTTCTACACTATGCACCAGTCCTCCGGTTGCTGATGACATTCACCAACCTAAACAGGCTTCCCGTAGGATGGATCCCTGCTGCGTACATCTCCTCCACTATCTTGTGCGCAAAGCCCCATTCTTCCCTCTGTCGTAGCCCAGCAAGTATAATGTAGTACGTTCCGGCTTTAAGAGGAATTTCCCGCGCCTTCATCTCCGCATAGTGGGCCATGGCTTTTTCGACTCCGTCCTCACGGGGACCTGTAAGATATGCTTTCAGGAGCAAATTATATGCTGGAAGACCCAGCGAGAGTCCTCTCTTTCGCATCTTGTCGAGAATCTGCGTCTCTAGCTCCCGTAACTCATCTGGATCCATCCAGCCAAGACGATAGAGACCACACAAGACTGCAGTATACGTGATCTCGGTAGGAAGGTTGCGAGGGTCCTTCTCCAGTGACGCAAGTATCTTCATCGCAGTCACAACGTTATCCTTTCCTCCTTCCATCAACTGATGATTGATAAGCGATGTATATAATACGACATTCTTCTGCATGACGCCTCGCTTTTCCATCAGTGCCAAGACGAGCTCCACGGCGTTCCTGTGACCAGCCTTGTGGAGCGCATTAAGTATGATTGTGAATGTATAATCGTTGCCCTCAAAGCCTGCCGCCTCCATCGCGCGTAAGGTCGCAGCCATGTTTTGGAATTTCCTGCGGGTCCCATAATGATTGATCAATATGTTGTACGTCACCTCATTTGGCTTGGGTCCCTTCGTCTCCATCTCCATCCGGAGTTTCTCCGCCCCTTCTTCACGATCGGACCTGCAAAG
>Ga0153994_1000504_pt1 | contig 10467 bp, 7 predicted proteins | sample TSNC078MetaG_FD_104735 | JGI IMG/M metagenome (GOLD analysis project Ga0153994, IMG submission 104735) | Attine ant fungus gardens microbial communities from North Carolina, USA - TSNC078 MetaG | ecosystem: Host-associated > Fungi > Mycelium > Unclassified | place: USA: North Carolina, Lumber...
TCCAGAATTTTGTGGAAGATCAGTTGAGAAAGGGGTATATCAGACCATCAAAATCCCCTCAGACGTCACCAGTATTCTTTGTAGGCAAGAAGGATGGTAGCAAGAGGATGGTAATGGACTATCGCAACCTGAACGACCAAACGATAAAGAATAACTACCCGCTTCCATTAATTACAGAATTAATCGACAACATGGGGAGTAAAAAAGTATTCACGAAAATGGATCTCAGGTGGGGGTTCAACAACATCAGAATAAAAGAAGGGGATGAGTGGAAGGGAGCATTCACAACACACATTGGTTCCTTTGAACCAACTGTTATGTTCTTTGGGATGACAAATTCGCCAGCAACCTTTCAAGCAATGATGAATGAAATCCTGAGGGACCTGATAAACGAAGGAAAAGTAGCAGCATTTGTGGATGACGTGTTAGTAGGAACAGAGACAGAGGAGGGACATAATGAAATTGTGGAGGAAATATTGAGGAGGCTAGAGGAAAATAACTTGTATGTCAAGCCAGAAAAATGTGTGTGGAAGGCAAGGAAGATAGGATTCCTGGGGGTAGTTATTGGACCCAATGGAATAGAGATGGAGGAAGGAAAGGTAGAAGGAGTACTCGGTTGGCCAGTACCAAAAACTGTGAAAGATGTTAGAAAGTTCTTAGGCCTTGCCAATTACTATAGGAGGTTTATCAAGGACTTTGCTCGAGTAGCAAGACCAATGAACGTGCTGACGAGGAAAGACGAGAAGTGGTGGTGGGAAGGCGAGCAGCAGAAGGCATTCGACGAACTAAAGAAGGTTTTCACCAGTAAACCAGTACTAGCAGCCCCGGATTTAGACAAAGAATTTAGGATAGAAGCCGACGCTTCGAACTATGCTACTAGAGGAGTACTCTCAATGAAGTGCTCAGACAAAAAATGGAGACCAGTTGCTTTCATTTCAAAATCCCTAAGTGATACAGAACGAAACTATGAGATTCATGATAAAGAAATGTTAGCTGTAGTCAGATGTCTAGAGGCATGGAGGCATTTCCTGGAAGGAGCAGTAGAGAAATTCAAGATTTGGACAGATCACAAAAACCTCAAGTACTTTATGAAGGCGCAAAAGCTAAATAGAAGACAAGCAAGATGGGCCTTGTACCTATCTGGATTTAATTTTACGCTGAAACACGTTCCTGGGAGTAAAATGGGGAAGGCAGACAGTTTGAGCAGAAGGCCAGACTGGGAGATCGGAGTAGAAAAGGACAATGAGGACGAGATGTTGGTGAAACCAGAGTGGTTGGAAGTGAGAAAGACAGAAGCCGTAGAGATCATAGTAGATAGGGTAGATCTACTAGGAGAAGTTAGAAAGTCAAAAGTAAAGGATGACGAAGTAGTGAAGGCAATAGAAGAAATAAAGCGAGCAGGAGTAAGAATGCTAAGAGATGAAGAGTGGAGAGAGGTGGATGGCATCATGTATAAAGAGGGAAAAGTCTATGTGCCAAAAGATGAGAAATTAAGGGCAGAGATAATTAGACTACATCATGATATGCCGATTGGAGGGCATGGGGGGTAATGGAAGACGATAGAATTGGTCACTCGTAACTTTTGGTGGCCAGGGATTACAAAGGAGGTGAAGAGATATGTGGAAGGATGCAATGCCTGTCAGCGCAATAAAAACCGCACAGAATAGCCAGCAGGCAAGTTAATGCCCAACTCTATTCCAGAGAAACCTTGGACACACATATCAGCAGATTTTATCACTAAGCTGCCTTTAGCGCAAGGATATGATAGTATTCTAGTAGTAGTGGACCGGCTAACTAAAATGGTCTACTTTATACCAACTACAGAGAAGACATCAGCAGAGGGATTGGCAAGGTTGTTTAGAGACAACGTGTGGAAGTTACATGGTCTACCTGAGAGCATTATATCAGACAGAGGACCACAGTTCACGGCGGGGTTAATGAGAGAGCTGAATGAGATGTTGGGGATCAAGAGTAAATTGTCAACGGTATTCCACCCTCAAATGGATGGACAAACAGAAAGGGTGAACCAAGAGTTAGAGCAGTACTTAAGAATGTTCATTGACCATAGGCAAGAATAGTGGCCAGAATAGTTGGGAACAGCAGAGTTTGCATATAACAACAAAGCGCACTCGAGTACTCAAATGTTGCCTTTCAAAGCAAATTATGGACAAGATCCCAGGATGGGGTTTGAAGGGAGGAAAAAGGGAAAATATGCGGGAGCAGAAAAGTTTGTGGAGAAAATGAAGAAGATACAAGAAGAGGCAAAAGCAGTGCTAAAGAAGGCGCAGGAAGATATGAGGAAGTACGCTGACAGGAAAAGATCAGACATAGATGAATATAAAGTAGGAGACTTGGTCATGCTCAGTACCAAAGATCTGAAATACCAGATGGTTGGAAGGAGGACAGAGAAGTTAACAGAGAGATTTGTTGGTCCTTACAAAATCAAAGAAATAATATCATTGAACGCGGTCAAATTAGAACTACCTAGCACAGTAAGAATACACCCAGTAGTCAACGTTAGTAGAATACGTAGATATGTAGGACAAGTAGAGGGGCAGAAGAAGAAGCAACCAGCCCCAGTAATAATTGAAGGGGAGGAAGAATGGGAAGTGGAGAGAATCCTGAATAAGTGACGAGTAAGAGGGAAAGACAAGTACCTAGTACGCTGGAAAGAATTTACGGCAGAATCCGATACCTGGAAAGGAAGGGAGAATTTAGAGAACACAAAAGAAGCAATCGAAGAATTTGAAAAAGAATATCGGAAAGACATGGAAGATGTAGCGCGGCAAGAGCACGAAGAAGGAACGTTTCGACAGGGAGAACTACCAGGGAAGTTCACGGCGAAGATGCTATATGGATGGTCAGACAAGCGATATGACCAGGAATATTGGGGGAGATTAGAAAGAAACTAGAGATGATGGAAGGGCAAGAAACCAGCAAGAAGAGGGACAATGAAGATAATCCTGGAAGAGGAAGAAGCCAAAGAAGAAAAATCAGGAGTTTGAGAATGGACAGAGGAAGATGAAGACGAAATGGGCAACATGGTGGACCTACATTATGAGTTGTAGAGAAATTCCTCGAGACGAGGAAACTTAAGAGGGGGGTGGTGTCATGACTTAGCAAATTGGCTAAGTTATTATTTATATTTCTTCTCTTTTCTTTTCTTTTCTTATTTATAACTACAAGATGGAGCATGGGAAAGTATCACATGACTTTGTCACAATGTCACATCACAAGGTGTCACATGACTAGAGTAACATGAGGACCATGGGAGAACAGGCACATAACCACAGTAGTAAAATGTATAAGTAGTAGAGAATTAAATGAGAACCCCATCGAGTTCTCTTTGTCAAACTCTGAACAAAGAGACAGTTGGCTTAATTCCGGTCATCAGACTTTAGACGCTGACATCAATCCAATACTATCGAATGGCCTCCTTTTTCACAACAAGAACTAAGAGATGCTATAGCTAAGTGCTTGTCCCACTCAGCTCCTAGCCCAGACCACATTTCCTGGAGACACCTCAAATTTATAATCTCCAATGATAACTGCATAAAGAAAATCTTACAGATTGCTAACGCATGTTTTGACATAGGATATTAGCTCTCACATTTCAAAGCAGCCAACTCAATCATCATCCCAAAGCCCAATAAGGAATCGTATAACTTACCTAAATCCTTTCGCCCTATTGTCCTATTAAACACTGTGGGTAAACTTATTGAGAAGACCATCAGTAATTGCCTCCAGTTCCACATGACGGCCAATGGCTTCCTAGACCCTAATCAACTCGGAGGCATTAGACAACGTTCTACCATCGACGCTGGCATGTACCTCACCCATCTCATTCGTGCTGGTTGGCTCAAACAATGCCACACGAGTGTAATTGCTTTCGATATCGCACAGTTTTTCCCTTCCCTTAACCACCATTTCTTATCTATCTGCCTCAAAAAAGTGGGACTTAACACTAATGTCAGAAATTTCTTTAGTAGCTATCATTCAGATCATTCCACCACATACTCCTGGAACAACTTTTTATCTCCCATATTTAACACCAATGTTGGAGTAGGACAAGGCTCAGCTCTCTCCCCCATCCTCTCTACCATTTACCTTTCGCCTATCATTAAAACATTCAAAAAAGAATAAAAAACCTAAAAGAAAATATCCCAACTGATATTCTATCCTTTGTAGATGATGGTCTTTTGATTTCCCAAGAGAAGAGTTACGCCCTATCTTCCTCCTTTTTACTTTGTAGTTACAACATTATCTCAAAAATTCTACTTGACGCAGGTCTCGTCATGGAACACAACAAAACTGAAATATTTCACTTCACAAGGGCTCGACATCCTCCTAACCCTTCTATCGACTTATCTTCTATGGGAGGCCCTATCATTTCCCCCAAACCCATCTTGCAATACTTAGGTTTTTACTTTGACCGCAAGCTGAATTTCCACTTTCATACACACTTCTATGCTACCAAGTGCTTATCCACCCTCAATGCCATGAAAATGCTAGGAAACTCTTCACGAGGACTCCTTCCTATCCAAAAACGCCTCCTATATAGGACATGCATCATGCCCATTGCTATATATGGATTCCAACTATGGTTCTTTAAAGGTGCCCCTATTGTTAAAAACATCACCGAATTAAAGAAAATGCAGAGAAGAGCCGCTCTCTGGATCACAGGTGCTTTCTGCACATCCTCCTCCAAGGGTATCAAAGCCATTGCAGGTCTCATACCCATTATGCTTCACCTCCGGAAATTGAATGGTAGACACTACCTACGATATGCCTCCACCCCCCCTTCACACGCCATCAATTCGCTACTCGATACTCAACATGCAAAAGATCAAATCCCCCACAAAAACTCAATCTCCAAACTAACCATAAAACAACAGGCCAACCTCAAAAGCCCCATCAAAGACGTTAATGATCGCTTAAACGGTGTTAGACAATGTTTCAATCCTCTTCATTCCCTTTTCTCTCCAGGTTCTAGATTAGTCGATCTTTTTTCTGGTAGAATTACTTTTCACTCTCCTTCTTCTTTTTCCGATGAGGACCTTCACCAACATCTCCAAAGCCTAGAACACACCTTTAGATCGTCACAGATCAACAACAATAATGCGGCTATTATCGCAGATAGCGGTATTAAAAAATCCCAAGTCGCTACAGCAATTGCACACATTTGGTCTGACAACCATATCATCAAATCATTAAAAGTCCACTCTATAAATATAACCTCTCTTGAGGCCGAACTCATGGCTATCCACACTGGACTTGTCCCCACTATGGAAATAGAAGACATCCACAACATCACCATCATCACAGACTCCATAGCTGCAGCCAAAAAGATCTTGAAATCTAAAGTCGACCCCCTTCAGAACATGTTCATTCCACTTGCATCTGCAATCAAAACATTCTTCAGTAAAGACAGCAGAAATAAAATCAACTTCTGGTACTGCCCCAGTAAAGCAAAGTGGCCTAGACACCAACTCGTTGATAATCAAGTCAAGACAAACACGTGCTTACCTGTGTTTCCTAGTAAAGAATCGCACTTGTTCAACAAGAAGAAAGAATGCGACAACATCCTTTACAAATGGCAAACATTATTTGCAGATAGTATAAAAAAGGGTCAATACTTTCTTAACTTCGAGGACAAAGAACAAAAAGTCATCAAGCCAACATATGCCAAAGGCGGCTCATGGCTCCCTTTTATAGGGTTCACTAACTCCCTATGTGCATGCTTCACACGCATGACGACTGGACATGCCCCTATCAGAGAATACAGACAGAGATTTTTCCCCCAGCTCTCTACTGAATGTTCATGTGGAGACGCCGACATTCAAACTCGCGAACACATTGTAATGGAGTGTAATCTATATGATCCCTCCACACGCCCTCGAAATATCATCATTAACAGTTTTGTCCACTTCCTTGCAGACAACCCAAGTGCATTTAGCTTTGACAATGAATAAGGTCCCATTGCGATGCAACTCTCGGAGTAAAAGCACAGCATTCTCAATACATAGTTTTTCATATCCCATCTCTTTCATTTTCTTCTTTCATTCTTCTTCTTATTTAAGTAGGTACCATGTGCTTACCATGGTCTGTCTTCGTGTCCTGTATAATAAATCGATGATTTAAAAAAAAAAAAATCATGTGATAAGTCACAGAGTCATGAAGGTATGACTGTTGTCACAGAATGGTCACATCACATATCATATCACACATGAGTCACATGTCACAGTCACAGCATATGACAAAGAAGTCAGCTGATGGGCATGAGAACTGCAGGAGATAAGACATATAGTCACAACAGTAATTGTATATATAGTATAGTAAATCTAATAGGAACTCTATTGAGTTCTCTTTGTCAAACGCTGAACAAAGAGACAGTTGGCTTAATTCCGGTCATCGGACTTTGGCTGCTGACACAGATGTCTTCAGAAGTACTATCTCCCAACTTGATGTCACTACTAGAGGGAATAGTGATATAAATACTGATGGATTTGGGGAAGGTTTGGCTGATACTGTCCTCTGGTCAGCTGGTAATAATCAACTTGAATTTTTTCAAGTGATTAATCTAAACCCAACATTTGAGTGTATACAAAAGACCCTTGTAATTGTCTCTTTCAGATGAGTTGTGCCTTAGACCACCATATTCATCTAATGCATTGATCACAATCACCAGAAGTTCCTTACTTGGTACATCATTGAGTATGGATAATGGCTTCTCAATCAGGAATTTAAATCTACTATTCAGGTCAGATAGATCAGGAACTTTATCATTCTGGACTAGATCCAAAATTTGTTGGCAAATAGAGGGGTATAGGTGAGCAAGGCCAAGGGCAATGACGTACTAGAGCACATCTGTAGTAACAGTGGTAGATTATGTACAGTCAAAATGGAATGATATGACATAGCAATCTTGAGCCCATAGCTGAGCAACAACACTAGCTACCAATGCAGATTTCCCAATACCAGGAGATCCTCTGATCCAAATCACACTAGGACCATTAACACTCTGAAATTTGTTTTCAATCTCTTGCAAGATGGTAATATGGGTGCCTTTCATATATGGTTTATGCAAAGAGAACCTATTTTCTCCAAGAGCCTGTACTAGGTTGTCCAGCTTCTTTTGTTCAGTGACTAATTTTACATTTGCTGGTGTGAACTTGTGTGTTATGAGAATCACCAAACAGAAAACATAGATAACATACCTTGAGCATTTGCAATATCAGTCTGTATGTCTTTTATTACAATGGCTGATACTATAAATCAGATGATTTAGACATTGAATATCAGACATAAAGATCATACTTTGCTCTGCCCATATCTCGATCATGTTAAATTAAATAATTATTGTATTGTGTATTACTGTAGGTTAATATATAAGCCATGCTTATATAAGTGCACTTGCTTCTTTGTCTCAACTGCCATGTCATGGAACTTCTTGAGATTTCTCTTTCCTATCAGGCCATCAGGGATCAAACCACTTCTCTGAAAATACAAATCTTCATGCCAGACACAAATTGTATTCAAAAGAAAAAAAAAAAAACTGTCATATGACAGAAAATACCCATTTAATAATATAATTTCTTTTATATTTTATATTATTACTAATTTTTTGCTCCTAAACTTCTGTTGTCTACTCTTATAGGATTACAATGTAGACTAGTTACTTGTACTCCTCCTATTCCGGACTTAGTATAAGTACTCTAGTAGTTACATCCTAGTTCCTCAGTTTGTAGATTAAAGTCATTTATGTCTTTAATATCCATCTCTACTCCTATCAATCTATATACCACTCCTCTCCTGCATTTCTGACAACAATTCCATCCTCCTGAAATATGCAACCACACACACGACAGTAGATTGAGGCACAGTGCACGAGCTGAGGCCAAGGTTGTTCCCCCACTTTTGTTGTCAACTCTCTTCTACTCTGGAGTAATTCTGCTCTACTCCGGGTTACTTTGCTCCTGCTTCGCACGTCCTTAACAGAATCATCTATCTATCACAAATGGTTACCTACTTATTTGTGATTAGTACTTTAGAATCTTGAAAGGTTCAAAAATGTGAAGTTTAGACAGTGACAAAAGATGTTGTTAAGTCTGAGGTCTAATCCTCAGACTATGAGTTCTTAAATATAGGAAAGTGATAGTCTGTGCACTAGGACAGATCATCATATGCTACTACCTATTGTTCTACATATGGTAGTGCCTTTGTGCTAGAAATAGTGATAACCTAACCATATGGAGGCTGTCATTTGTTCTAAGAAAAGGACAGATGACTATTCATGGGTAATTAATAAAGTCCATGTGCAAACATTGAGGCCTTCATATCTCTACTAATAGTAATTGCCTTAAGGTCATTTTAGGCTCATTCTGAGCGTTATGAAAAAGGCTTTTGCTGAGCCTAGAACCGAAGCATTGATCATGGTGGTTTCTGAGATATTAGCAATTTAATAAACAGTAAAATGGTGGTTACCAGTTGATCTGCTTAATATCTCGGCCAATACTGATTGCCTCGAGACATGACTGGCATCTATCGAAAGGTCTTTTTGAGGGCTTTTTGTAGCCTTTGAGGCTGTGGGAATCATCGAAGAATTGATGGAGATATGGCTGAATGAAGTTTGTGATACTATCAATATCTGTTGGATAACCTAGTGAGTAGGCCATCATTTGTCCCCACTGTAATTGCTGCTCTTTATCCTTCTAACAGATCAGAAGATCCTTGTCAAAATTTTGTGCAAAAGCATCTAGTTTCTTCTGTAACCCACTTGCTTTGTTCTTTTGAGTGATAACAAGGGTGTGCCTGACTGTTAAGACTCTAGACCTTAGTTGAATATATGTTTCAACTTAAAGCCTATATCTAACACTTGATATCTTCACACTCCTTGACAGAGAATCTAGTTAAGGTTTTCAGTGAAGTTATATCAAAGGAAAGATGTCAACAAGACTTTGAGTAGCACCCTTGAGATTGTTCTAAGACAAGTAAGAGTACTGATCCCTCAAAGTAATAAGAATACAGGAAGGAATACAGAAAGAGAGAACTTGCTATTCCCTTCTCTTTCTGGTCTGTATTTATCCTAACTAGGTATTGTGACTACATTACAATGTGATAACACTTCTTGTAACTAAAGATGACTAGTTAAGTAACAGTCCAGTGACAGAAGCTAAGAAGATGACAAGTTGAGTTAGTATCTAATAATGGGTTAGTCCAATGTTGTCCCATTTAGCACAAGTCTGAAAATAGAAAGAAAAATAGTCCAAGATTTCTCCAAAGAGTCCTGTTTATATCATGAGTCCATTGTCTCTTTAGAGTCCTCATACATCCAGTGCATTACTGCATTGTGATATCCTCATCTAGCATTGCTAATCTCGTTTACTAGCCACTCATTATCAGACCATGGCTGATAATAATTGTAGTCCCACTCAATGTTCATAACATTGACTAGATATTATATTCAGTGAAGAATATGTCTTGGGTGAATTGACACATACCTATCCAATTTTCAAGCCAAGTCTAGATAAAATTTATTACTGCTTCTATTATATTGGGAAATTCATTGATGGTGCTATACAGTGCATCTGATTGTGGGATTTCCTTAAGCCTGCTGAGTTGCTTGACTAGGATATTTATACTCTCTGCAAGGTTTTTCATTGCTTTATGAGATTCTTCTTGAGTTTCAAAATGCTGGGAGCTCAATAAGTTAGCATTAAAAAAAGTAATTGTGGCCTACTTTATAGATGATTTCAATGCAATTGAATAGTTTTGATGCTATAGAATTCAACTGGCTTGAGTCAGGCAGCAGATATGCATATTGACTAGTAATGATTTACCCTGCTCAAAGGCTTTCCCAACTCCATGATTATTCCAATAGCATCTCTTGCAGGACCGAGACAATGCAAAATAGACTGAAACCTATTTAGATCCTATCACAAATGGCCACTTACTGATTTGTGATTGATGGTTTGGATATTTGAAAAGCTCAAAAAAGTGAAGTTAGACAAGCAGCAAATGATGTTGTTAAGTCTGAGATCTAATCCTCAGACTATGAGTCCTTATATACAGAAAAGTGATGGTCTGTGCACTAGTACAGATCATCATCTGATTACTACCTATTGTTCTACATATGGTAGTGTCTTTGTGCTAAAACAATGATAACCTAACCATATGGAGGCTGTCCTTTGTTCTAAGAAAAGGACAGATGACTATCTATGGGTAATTAATGAAGTCTATGTGCAAACATTGAGGTTTTCATATCTCCACTAATATTAATTGCCTTGAGGTTGTTCTAGGCTCATTCTGAGCGTTATGAAGAAGGCTTCTGCTAAGCCTAGAACCGAAGCATTGATCACAGCAGTTTCCGAGATATTAGCGATTTAATAAACAGTAACATGGTGGTTACCAGTTGATCTGCTTAATATCTCGGCCAATATTGATTGCCTCGAGACGTGACTGGCATCA
>Ga0153994_1000508_pt1 | contig 10448 bp, 7 predicted proteins | sample TSNC078MetaG_FD_104735 | JGI IMG/M metagenome (GOLD analysis project Ga0153994, IMG submission 104735) | Attine ant fungus gardens microbial communities from North Carolina, USA - TSNC078 MetaG | ecosystem: Host-associated > Fungi > Mycelium > Unclassified | place: USA: North Carolina, Lumber...
ATCTCAAGTCCATTGTCACATACAAATATAATCTATAATCTAATGCTATTGAATACTTCTTTATATACTACATTGAGTGTCCTTCTACTCTCTTGGCTCTGCTCTGGAAGAAGTACTGAAATGCTCAGAGATGAAGTACATCTTGAAAAGGCCACATAAAGTTGTTCATGGGAGAATACTGATGTCTGCAAATTATGTTAGAACCTGGGCAGTGGTGACAACTGTGAGGTCCTAGCAACTCAGTAACACTGTGGACAACTATAAGTGACTTTATTGAAAGAAACAATAGCTAGCTATCACCTGTGGACAACTATAAGTGATAGAGTACCAACTTTAAGTCCACAGGGAATTACACATAAAGTCAGGTGACCTACTACATAATCAATCACCAACATTTTACTGAGGGACTATTTAGAGTACATCTGACACACCCCCTTGATCTAACAAGTCCAGAAAACAAACAAAGTGAGGAAAGTCCAATAAGAGAAAAGAGCATTTTTTTTTTGTTCAAAAATTTATAATGCGGTGCTCGATCGCAGTCCATGGCAGACTATCTACAACAAGTAGCCTACATGGGCCTCAAGGACCAGATTGTCCTATCATAGGCAAGAGACACTATCAGTATCAAAGAAGAAATCTAACCTAAGAGGAAAGAGGACTAGATACAGGTTGCTCGTAACTAACCTTCAAATAACACATCCAAGTCAGGAGATCTATTATGCCTAGAATACAGAGTCAAATGAAACTGAGAGAGGTGAGACTGAGAAACTATCTACAGCACAAAGAAAAGAGAAACCAAGTAAGACACTCATGAGGCTCAGAGGATGGATGATCCTGAGAGAGAAAGGCAAAGGCACTAGGGTGCTCCTTCAGGAACTTGACAAAGTCCTTGACAGTTGGCACTAGGTCAGTCAAGGGAAAGTGGGCAAACCGGCGGCAGTTGGCAAAGATGTGTTGACGTGTTTCCACCTGGCAATGGCCACATAGACACTGGGTGCACTCTGCAGGGAAAAAGCACTGTCTGAACTCCCCAATGGGAGCATGGTTAAGCCACCCTGGCACACAAGGTGACTGACTCACCAATAAATAGAAGCCAGTCCCCACCTTTAGTATAGGAGGGCTGGAAAAGGTTCTTGATACCATCTTTGAGAGAGAGGAAGTGGTGACCCTGAGATAAAGGACAAGCAAAGAAAGTTCTCCATGCGTCGAGGCAGGCAATGGCACTCTTGGATCAAAGAGCGTCAAGCAAAGTAGCTGGATGGCGTCTAGCAGCAATCTTGGTACTAGTAGCGTCTTCATATGCCAAGAAGTGAAGGGACCATTGAGCCTTGCTTGGGCAGTCCCAGAAGTGGATGGAGCAATCAGGGTAATTGGTAAAGAAACTCCTAAGGGCTTGGACAATGGCAAGGGAGTAAGCCTAGCCTGAGTGAACAGAAGCATCAACTACTCTCCTAGCTGTAGTAAGAGAGTTAGTGATGATGACAATGCACTTGACGTCAAAGGAAGTGGCCTTAACAACACCAAGTTGAATAGCAAACAACTCTGCATCTAGAGCTGTAGCTCGTCCTGCAGGCGCCTTGAATGACGACATCTGTTCTCCTAGTCTCCAGAAGTGGGCAACTAAAACAGCCTGCATGTTCCTGGGAGAAATCACACTTGCATCAGTAATGACAACAAGTGTTGATGGATCAGAGAAGGCCTCGTGACAAAGTCGGTCAAGGACATCGAACTGGAGTTTGTGAGTGTGCCCATTGAAGCGGTCATAGGGATGGAAAGAGACGTGGTCAAGAAAGTTGTCCAACAACCTACATCCTAGGTGTATCTCAGGGTGGAGTGAATCGAAGCATTCTGTAAGATTAAGAAGTAACACTTCAGTATCAAGAAGAGGGCTCCTCAACTGAGCACTCTGTGCATCAGTGAAAAGAGCAAGGGACTGTGGATGGGGATGAGCACCCTTGGAGTTGCGAGCACTAAGAAAAGAGAGTAGTGCATGCTGAGAAGGAAGCGTAGTAGTCCTAAAACAGGATCGCTTGGCCAGCTTCTTGAGATAGAGATGAATAGGAATGAGACCTGCCAGAGCCTCAATTTCACTAGTTAGAGAAGTACGAAAAGCACCTAGAATCCAGAGAGTAGCCTTGCATTGTATAGTTGCCAGAAGAGAGACCTGTGCCTTAGTGGGAGCTCCAGAAAAGTACCAGAGTCGAAAGCCATAAGTGGCAATAGGAACAACACAGGACCGATAGAGAAGTCGCTTTTGTAGAGGAAGGAGACCTCAAGAACTATGGTCCTACTCATGTTCATAACATTCACAGTCCCCTAGTGGTGCTCTGGTCTTGTTTGTCAAGAAGAAAAATGGAGCCTTATGACTCTATGTAGATTATAAAAGACTGAACTGCATCACTTGGAAAAACAAGTACCTAATCCTATTCATAACAGATCTACTTGATACTCCAAAAAGAGCCAAAGTTTACTCAAAGATTGACTTGATGTTATATGACAGAAAATAATAATTTAATAAAATAATTTCTTTTATATTTTATTTATTACTAAATTTCACTCTTGAACTTCTGTTATCTACTCCTATAAGATCATGATATAGACTAGTTACTTGTACTCCTTCTATTCCAGACTTAGTATAAGTACTCCACTAGTTATATTCTAGTTTCTTAGTTCATAGATTAACGTCTCTTATGTATTCTATCCTTACTCCTATCAATCTATATACTATTTCTCTCCTGAGCTCCTAGCTACAATTCAGTTCTCCTGAAATATGCAACTATGCATACGACAACTGATCGAGGTACAGTACACAAGCTGAGGCCAAGGTTTTTTTCCAATTTTTGTTGTCAACTCCTTTTTTTTTCCAGAATAACCCTGTTCTACTCTAGGTTACTTCAACCCTGCTCCTTACATTTATGACAGTTGAGAAATGCCTATCACTTGGTGCATATCGCAGAGGGCAATAAATAGAAAACCTATTTCAGAACCTGGTATGGCTCCTTTGAATGGCTAGTAATGCCATTTGGACTATTTAATGCCCTAGCTGCATTTCAACAATTCATGAATAAGATCTTTGTAGACTTACTAGATATATTCATAGTCATCTATCTAGATAATATATTAATCTACTCAGATAACCTGGATGACCATAAGAAACATATTAAAGAAATGTTAAGAAGGTTATAGACTCACAAACTTTTCATGTCACTAGCAAAATGTATCTTCTACTAAAATAGCATTGAGTTCTTGGGATTTATACTCAGCCCAGAGGGATTATAAATAGACAAGCAAAAGGTTGACATCATATAAAACTGGCCTATTCCTTGTCAGCTGAAGGACATTTAGACTTTCCTAGGCTTCTCCAACTTCTACCACTAATTCATCTATGAGTACTCCAACCTTGTCCTACTATTAACTCATTTCACAAGAAAGAGAATACCCAAAAACTGGTCCAAAGATTGTCAAAAAGCATTCAAAACACTGAAGAAGGCATTCATATCCACACCTATACTAGCATATTGGGATCCAGACTCCAAGATCATAATAGAGACAGATGCATCTAACCAAGCCCTAACAGTTATCCTCTCAACATACCTCAATAGAGATATCTACTCTATTGTCTTCTACTCCAGAACCTTCAGCAATATAGAGTTGAATTATAATCTACATGACAAGAAATTATCAGCAATATTTGAAGCTTTTAAAAAATGGTAACACTATCTAGAAGAGACCTTTATTTCAGTAAAAGTGTTCACAGATCATAAGAACCTGACTTACTTTTCAGACTTCCAGTGCTAGGCCAGATAGTTAGAATTCCTATCATAATTTAATCTTCTCATTCAGTTCAAACCTGGAAGGCTAGGGATAAAGCCAGATGTACTAACTAGATAGGAAGATATATACTATAAGGACAGTACTAGTAACAACTATAATCAATAACCCCTCTTCACCATAGAGCAATTAGCTAACTCATAATCAGAAACAGGTCTCCCTCCAAAGCATTCTGACCCACGACTTGATTGACTTAGAAGGCTTAGCTAATCTGTTTATTCAACACATCTTCTTGAAACATAGACTACCAAGCCATATCATATCTGATAGGGGAATAAAATTCACTTTCAAGTTCTTTAAGGCATTGGTAACAGCTCTTGATATGAAACTATACTTTTTAGCAGGTTACTACCTAGAAGAAGACAAACAAACAGAGAGGACAAACTAGACCTTGGAACAGTACTTGCAAATCTACTGCAATTATTAGCAGTCAGACTGGACAAGATTACTATCCCTAGCAGAATTCACTTACAATAACAACCTATCCTCTACAATGGGTATGTTACTATTCTTTGCAAAAAAAGGGTACTATCCTAGCCTACAAGTACAAATGACACACAAACTTATATCTATACCAGCAAAAAAATTTGTAGCAAACCTCATGGTAATAGAGATCAAAAGGTTTGATCACAAAACAAAGATGAAAGCAAGGTTAGAGAGGTAAAATCTCCAAGCTACTTCATAATTGTGCACTAACAAGTAGGCATTAGGGAGATAAATCAAAGAATAAAGAGCTTATAAAGGTGAAAGTCCAAGGAATATTTAAATAGAAACCTAAGAAAGAAGAATTGTTTTTAGTATCTACCTAAAAGAACCCTCACCATAATAGAATTCCTAAGGTATGCATTTGTCTCGCACCATGACACTACTACCCTTACCTAGTCTAGTAGTTTGGCTTACCATTAATATAGTAGATCTACCTAGAACTCTTGTACCATTATGTAAGCTCTACTTCAGCTGACCATATAACTAAAAGCCTATTCCAAAAACACATAGCAAGTGGTTAGCTCCTAGTGTAAGCAAATGCCCAAGTTTGTTGAGGCTTGAGTATTTCTTTGAGAGACATTTTATAAAGTTTTCATAAAGCAAACACAAAAGAACACCTCAATCACTCAAATAGTCTTTTAGCTCTAGAGCAACAGAGGAAGAGATGATAAGGGAAAGAGTATTATTATGTCCTTTCTGTGCCCTAGAATATTTATTAGGATTACAAATCAAAGATACAACAAAAGAATAGAAACAAAGAAAACTTCCAAATTCCCAAAGATAGTAAGAGTAAAATAATGAGATGGTACCTCTCTTGATCACTTGGCTACTACTCCCTACTCCTCTAATCCTACTCCTAGGGTTCTTCTCTAAATAATAGATAGCTCTTGAGCCTTTTGATAGGATATAGAGAGAAATAGCAATCTTGAGTCATCTTGCTCTCAAGTGTATTGTCTTTATTAGATCTTTTTTTCTATCTCTCTATCTAACCTCTCTGCCTGACCTCTATACCTCATTATATCTTTGAGCCTTAGTCTTTTTCTGTTAGGTTTGTGATATAGCCCTCAAAAGAACTTGTCTTGCTAGTTCTTGCTATTATTGCTGATGGCTCTGATCTGATGGTAACCTAGACATTATAAATAAGTAACTGCCACTAAGATATGATATCATTTCTATAGAAAATAATCCTCTAAGGTTTTTTCCACTCTTGAGAGTACTCTAGAAGGGAGTTCCATTTTGAATCTAATATAAGGCACTTGGGCAAGCATTTATGAGGTCTCTATAGTGGTGGTCACAGCTATTACTTTGCTATTCAAGTGGTGTGCTCAAGTCCACAATGGGGCATCTAAGAAATATTTCTGGGAAACTAAACTTGTCTCTTGAGCTAGTTATTCTTGTTAATATAGTGTTAATATAGTAAAAATTATCACTTATATTACCTAAATGGCTGTCTAGTATAATAGTAGATACTCATACAAGGCTCAAACAAGCTATTGTAAAGGCACAAGCAAGGTACCAAGGCCCAGTAGATGCTAGGTGTTCAAAGACACCCACTTACCTTCTAGTCTAGGGATACTGTCTTCATCCTAGCAAAATTTGTTAGGACTACTTAACCTTTGAGGAAGCTATCTGAATGCTACCTCAGGCCATTCAAAGTAGTAGAGAGAGTAGGTATACATTTGTACCTTATCAGACTCCCAGAACATCTATGGGCAATCTACCTAGTGTTCCACATTTTCCAACTTAAACTATTAGACTATTGTACTATCCCCAACCACATGAACCTACTCCTCCTCCTGTTGAAATTGATGGCAGATTGGAATTTAAAGTGGTAGAGATCTTAGACTCTAAGTGGGATTGCTGACAGAAGGACCTACTATAGTATTATGTGAGATAGGCAGGTTATGAGAGTACACTAGAGAAGTACTCCTAGCTCAGTGCACTCAAACTAAAAAATGCCACTAAATTACTATCTAACTACTACTTCCAAAACCCAACTAAACCTAGACTATGCAACTCACCAATGTCACCTCAAGAACCCCAGAGCCCTAGACCAATTGCCAAACTCTTCTAAAATACTAGATAAACTGCTAAACTTTCCCAGTACTGAATTATAATCTCCAAACATTATGGCCACAAGGGTATGGTCTTTGAGGGGGGTACTGTCACAGTCCTCTGTGACACCAAGTCACAATCTATTGACAATCATGTGCCTAACTTTATATTTATTTACTAGGACCTTCATACTTAAGGAAAATCCCTGTATTTACACCTTAGTTTTGTTTATTTACCAAGTAGAACTACTTCCAATCCAAAAAACATATCTCAGAGCTACTAAGTCTCTAGATTCCCCAGGAGAAGGCCAATGCAAGGGTAACTAGTACCCTTTGTGACAGTCAGATATGTCAAGATGCTCTTCTAGAAGATAGTGGTTTACTAAATATTCTGCTAGTGAGCTTGTTATAGTATGTAAAGGTGTTCACCTTAGAAACACTAGGTGAGGAGAATCTAAATTGAACTCACCATCATTTTGTTTATTTTTATATTATAGATAAGCTGCACTTTATATTTTAATTTCTTTTTGACACCTCCATTTTTTTTTTCTTCTCATAAACTCTTTAGTATATAATTGAGGATTATCACTACCTTTTCTACTTGCTTATTATAGTAAACACCTCTTTTGTCCCTTTTACTGCTGAACTAGAAATGTTGTGCTCACTTTTGCTCCCAAACTATATCTATTATCAGAAATACCATACAAAAGCTTTTTTTTCTCTATAACTACCATCATAGTTAAATCAAATATTTAGAATAAATCATCTGTTAGTAATAGTTGTCCCCATAGTTCCCAGGCTATTCTTTCTAGTATTAGTAAGTCTCTAGACTTACTCAATCTTATTTTTTAGGCTAGTTCTAGGACTAGTAAATACATTCATCCTAAAGGATACTCTCATGCTTGTTGTATTGTCAGATGTTTCTCTAGAAGTGTCTCAGTTACTGAGGACTCTAGGAAAGCCCACTTCTTCCTCTGAGGAGAAGAAAAGTGATGAGGAGAAGATTACTTCTGGTCCTAGAACACCTATTGTCTCTAGGATTTTTTTTTGTTTAAAAATTTATAATACAGTGCTCAATTGCAGTTTGTAGCAGACTAACTACAACAAGTAGCCTATATGAGCCTCAAGAACCAAGATAGTTCTATTACCAGAAAGAGACACTATTAGTATTAATAGAGAGATTTAACCTGAGAGAGGAGAAAAAACTAAATACAGGTTACTCATAACTAATCTTTGAATAACACGTCTAAGTTCATAGTGTTAGATGTGCTCTAGACAATCCTTCAGTAATATTTTGGTGATTAATTATTTAGTAGGTTACCTGACTTGATATACAATTCCCTATGAACTTGAAGTTGACACTCTGTCACTTATAGTTGTCTATAGTATTACTGAGTTGCTAGGACCTTATAGCTATCACTATTGCCTAGCTAATAGTGAGATAGAAAGGTCGACTAGTAAAGAAGCATAGTCTGAGGGTCATCTGAAATTAGGCTCAATGTGATGTAAGACTTAAGCACAGCTTATACCTAAAAGATAAGGTTAATGACTAAGTTAGTATATTCTTTCTTTCTTTCTAACCACTATCATAGTTAAATCAAATATTCAGAATAAATCATCTGCTACCAATGCTTATTCTCTTGGCCCCTAGGCCATTTCTTCTAGTGTTGGTGAGTTTCTAGACTCACTTAATCTTATTTCTTAGGCTAGCTCTAGGGCTGGTAAACATGTTCATCCCAAAGAATGCTCTTATACTTGTCGCACTATCAGATGCTCCTCTAGGAGTGTCTTAGTTGCTGAGGACTTTAGAAAGGCATCTCCTGAGCCCTTTTCTTTCTTTGAGGAGGAGAATATTGATAAAAAAGAGATTAGTTCTGGTCCCAAGACACCTACTATCTCAAGGATTATTACAAGCAAGCTTTCTTATAGAATTGCCTCTTTCCAGCTCCCTATTGCTCCCTTTTCCTCTGTTCCTGAAGAGAGAACATATTCTATGAGCTAGAATGACCAAGTTTCTGCTAAGGAGAGCAAAGGCCTTACCTCTAGGATAGTTTTTGTTTCCCAGGCCCCTTTGTTAACTAGTTTGATGCCTCATGGCCCAAACCATGAAACAGCTGAGTTATTTTTCCAAGTGAAGAGTAGCAGTACAAAGTTAGGCACCTATGACATGACAGGTGACTATGATACATTAGTCATTTATAACAGTGATAGCTTACCTCAGGTATCACAACTAGTAACAAGTGACATTGTCACACATGATGTCACACATGATAGTAACTTATAGAATAGTGAATACTATATTATATCTTTGTTTGGTCACTTTGGTTATTTAGAGAATGATGCCAAAGCCCTTACCTCATCTGTATTGTGTATTGTATGCTTTATTCAAAAGCATCCCATAAGAAGTTGTCCTATTGAACAGTTTTCTCCTATTTTAGGAACAGGTTCTATTATGTAACACCTGTTCCAAACTGTGTCTGTAGCAGGGTGGGATCATTTCAAGGTTTTATCCTAAGCTTGATGTTCTCTCATGTGTGGAGGCTATGAGGACTCTTTATACCAACTTGCCAATGAAGAGCAGCTAGTCCCCACCTTTTGTTAGAACTTGGGCAGTGGTGACAGCTGTGAGGTCCTAGCAACTCAGTAACACTGTAGACAACTATAAGTGACAAAGTGCCAACTTCAAGTCCATAGGGAATTACACATCAAGTCAGGTGACCTACTAAATAATTAATCACCTAAATATTACTAAAGGACTGTCTAGAGCACATCTAACATAAGGATGTTCATTGATCATAGTCAAGAACAGTAGCTAGATTAGTTAGGAATGGTAGAGTTTGCCTACAACAATAAAGCACACTCAAGTACCAAAACATTGCCTTTCAAGGCAAATTACAAACAAGACCCAAGAATGGAATTTGAAACAAGAAAGAAAGAGAAATCTGAAGGGGCAGAAAAATTTGTAACTAAAATAAAAGAGATTCAGGAAGAAGCAAAAGTAGCACTAGGAAAAGCATAAGAAGAAATGAAGAGATATATAGATAGAAAGTAAGTAGAAGTCAATGAATATAGAGTAGAAAACTTGGTAATGCTTAGTACTAAGGATCTGAAATATCAAATGGTTAGAAGGAGAACAGAAAAGCTGATAGAGAGATTTGTTGGCCCTTATAAAATAAAGAAAATCATATTATTGAACACAGTAGAATTAGAGCTACCTAGTACAATAAAAATACATTTAGTAGTTAATGTTAGTAGAATATAGAGAGATATAGGACAAGTAAAAGAGCAAAGAAAAGAGCAACTAGCTCCAGTTATTATAAAAGGAGAAGAGGAGTGAAAAGTTAAAAGAATTCTGAATAAACAATGAGTAAGAGAGAAAGACAAGTACTTGGTAAAGTAGAAAGGATTTACAGCAGAGTTTGATACTTGGGAAAGAAGAGAGAATTTAGAAAACACAAAAGAGGTGATTGAAGAATTTGAGAAAGAATATCAGCAAGATATAAAAGAAGTAAATTGGCAAAAAAGAAAGAAAAGAATATTTAAGAGAGGAGAATTGCCAAGAAGGTTTATGGCAAAGAAATTATTTAGATGAACAGATAAGAGGTATGATGAAGAATACTAGAAAAGGCTGAAGAGAAACTGAAGGTGCTGGAAAGGAGAATAAGTAAAAAGAACCTTGAAAACAGTCAAGAAAAAAAAAAAGAAACTAAGTAGAAAAATTTGGGAGTTAGAGAATAAACAAAAGAAGACAAGGATAAAATAGGCAATATAGTTGACTCATACTATATATCACAAATAGTCACTTACTATTTGTGATGGGTGCTTTAATACTTTAAAGAGTTCAAAAATGTGAAGTTAGACAAGTGACAAAAGATATTGTTAAGTCTGAGGTCTAATCCTTAGACTATGAGTCCTTATATACATAATTGTGATGGTCTGTGCACTAGGATAGATCATCACATGCTACTACCTATTGTTCTACATATGGTAGTGCCTTTGTGTTAGAAATAGTGATAACCTAACCATATGGAGGCTGTCTTTTGTTCTAAGAAAAGGACAGATGACTATCTATGGGTA
>Ga0153994_1000511_pt1 | contig 10424 bp, 15 predicted proteins | sample TSNC078MetaG_FD_104735 | JGI IMG/M metagenome (GOLD analysis project Ga0153994, IMG submission 104735) | Attine ant fungus gardens microbial communities from North Carolina, USA - TSNC078 MetaG | ecosystem: Host-associated > Fungi > Mycelium > Unclassified | place: USA: North Carolina, Lumber...
ATAAAAACCTCCAATACTTCATGACCAGCCAAAAGTTGAATCGAAGACAAGCACGATGGGCTTTATACCTCTCACAATTCAATTTTACCTTAAAACACGTTCCAGGAAAAAGCATGGGGAAGGCAGATGGGTTAAGCAGAAGACCAGACTGGCAAGAAGGGGTGGAGAGGGATAACAAAGACCAAACGTTGATAAAGCCAAAGTAGGTGAGAGGGGCAGAAACAATAGTGGAAGAAAGAAACCTAAGAGAAAGAATAAAGAAGGCACAGGAAGGGGATGAGAGAATGGTAAAAGCGGTCGAAGAGTTAAAGAAAGCAGGAGTAAAGACATTGAAAGATGAAGAGTGGGAAATAGAAGAAGGGGTAGTACTGAAGAAGAGAAGGATATACATGCCGGAAAGAGAACTCAGAAGGGAGGTAATATGACTACACCATGACACCCCAGTAGGAGGACATGGGGGAAGATGGAAGACGACGGAGTTGGTCACTAGAAACTATTGGTGGCCAGGAGTAACAAAGGAGATTGGGAGATATGTAGATGGATGTGATGCTTGTCAAAGATACAAGAATCGAAGTGAGGCACCGGCAGGCAAACTAATGTCTAATGCAATCCCAGAGAAGCTATGGAGCCACATCTCAGCAGATTTCATTACTAAACTACCCCTAGCTCAGGGATATGATGCCATTCTAGTAGTGTGTGATCGTTTTAGCAAAATGGCGCACTTCATAGCAACAACAGAAAAAACGTTAGCAGAGAGACTTGCCAAACTGTTTCGAGACCATGTATGGAAGCTGCATGGGCTTCCAAAAAGCATCATATCAGATAGAGGGGTATAGTTCGCAGCAGGAATGATGAAGGAGTTAAATAACTTACTAGGGATTCAAACCAAACTTTCAACGGCCTACCACCCGCAAACAGATGGGCAAACAGAAAGGGTAAACCAGGAGTTAGAACAGTATCTGAGGGTTTTTATCAACCATAAACAAGAACAGTGGCCAGATTGGCTAGGAATGGCGGAATTTGCATACAACAACAAAATTCATGTAACAACAAAAACATCACTGTTCAAAGTAAATTACGGACAAAACCCAAGGATGGGATTTGAGGGAAGAAGGAAAGGGAAGTATGAGGTGGCAGAAAAATTTGTGGAAAAAATGAGGAAGATCTTAGAGGAGGCAAAGGTAGCATTGGGAAAGACTCAGGAGGAAATGAAGAAGTTTGCAGATAGAAAACGAGGGAAGGAAGAGGAATACAGAGTAGGGGACTTAGTACTGTTGAGTACAAAGGACTTGAAATGGCAGATGAAGGGGAGAAGATCGGAGAAACTAATGGAGCGCTTTGTGGGCCCTTATAAAGTCAAAGGGATCGTCTCTAGTAATGCAATAGAATTAGAACTACCTAAATCTATTAAAATACACCCTGTAGTTAACGTAAGTAGAGTACGACTTTACAAACCATAGGTAGAGGGACAGAAGAAGACACCCCCGAAGCCGGTTATCATTGAAGGGGAAGAAGAGTTCGAGGTGGAAAAAATCTTGAATAAATGAGTAGTGTGGGGAAAAGAAAAGTTCTTGGTACGATGGAAGGGGTATACGGCGGAAGAGGACACATGGGAAAGTAGGGAAAACTTAGGAAATGCGAAAGAGTTGGTAGAAGAGTTTGAGAGGGAGTACGGGGAAGAAGCAGAAGAACTTAGGCGACAGAAGCTGGAAGAAGAAGAGAAGAAATTTAGTCGAGAATTACCAAGAGAATTTACGGCTAAACTATTATATAGATGGGGGAAAAAAAAATATGAAAGAAAAAGAGAGAAGAGATAGGACGAGAATTGGAATTGATGGAAAAATTCCTTGGGATGAGGAATCTTGAAGAGGGGGCCATGTTATGAGAGCCCTAAGAAGGAAAAAGTTTCCCACGCATTCAAACACTTAATTGCAAATATCAAGTCATATAATGAAGACAAGATATAAATAGCATGGGAACTTAAGTAATCATATCATGTGATGAGGTCATGTGATTGTAGAACATTCTAGAAGGACATGTGATTGTGGACTAGTAGTGTACAGCCACTTGTAAAAGTAGTATAAGTAGGTAGTCCAATCCAACGGAGAACTCCATCGAGTTCTTCCTAAACACTCACCTCGAGTGATCCCTAAGTCACCAAGACTCTGTGATAACAAGAATGCAATGAATTCTGGCATATCGACATCGGCTTGAGTGTCCATAATGTCAGCCTGATTCATCGCCAAATTCTCCAGATCCAGTTCCCACATCCTCACACTTCCATCCTCACATCTAACTAAAATCCTGTGGCCATCCCGTGATGGACAAATACTGCCTATAACTAAACTGGTTAAAGGATTTGTCTCCCAGATTTGTTTTGAGCTGGTCATGGAGACGTCCCATATCTGATCCTGCTCGATAAATAGATAATTGGTGAGGGGTGAATGAATAACATGTGATACATAATGGCTGAAGGATGGTTCTTCTTGTGTGTTCAGTCACCAAATGTAGATAGGATTTCCCCGAGATACATCTATCAAAGAGTTACTGGTCGGAGAAAAGACTAGTGATCCCAGATCTCTAGGAGGATACGAGAATCGTTAGGGATCCTTGTCGTCTTCCATACTCCATAATTCAATGATACTCTCAGACTTCTTTGCTGCGGCCAGAAAACACCCATCAGGAGAAAATTGGGTATGGGCGACATCATTCACCTCGAACAACCTGTTGGATATCAGAGAACCACTGCTAGCATCCCATAACTTGACCACAATCCAAGTTTTTTCTCCAGTTTTATCTTCATCTATCCCATCTATTGATGCAATTCTGCCATCCTGAATGAAGACGAAATCCAAGCCCTCGATCCAAAACTGCTCTTCACCTGTCCCAATGTCCAAGACTACTGCATAAGATTCAAATTTGAGTAGAATATGTCTCCTACCAGGACTGAAGCAGGCACCATATACAGACTCATCATGACACAGCTCAAATGGGCCTGAAATACAATGACCAGTTTCAGAGTCACACACACACATAATTTCATCATCACATATGGAAGCAAAGGTGCTCTCATCAGGTGAAAAGACCAGATGGCGCACTCCATTCTTGTGGTGCTCTGCAGTGAATACCGTCATTGGCCATTGACTAGGTTTCCCTTCAGTGACTACAATAGTGTTGGGAAACCTCGAACGGAATTTGGTGGCAACAAGAGATTTTTCAGATGCAAATGAGAGAGAAGAAACATAGATTTGGGGGGCAGATTGAGAGATTGGGGTGATAAATGCAGAAATGAATCGGAGGGCATCACGAATGAACATCGTCAGTTTGTGATCACGGTTGAGTGTCTTGCCAGCCAACATCAGAGATGTATTGCAAGAAATGAACTAGAGACATACCTTCGAAGCTAAAACCCTTCTCAGAATCAAAGACGCTTCATAAGTCTTACCCAATAGGCTCATCGCCTCCAACCAGAACAACTTCTCATACATCACAAATTCCACAGCCTTTATCAACGTTTTGTCAGACGGAATGTGAACGAGGTGATCGGCCCAATATTGACACGAGTATGAAACAAGATGAGAAACAGTGAGTTTGGTAGTAGCCTGAAGGTCCGTATTCTCTACGATAGAAGATTCCAAGCTGCACATATTGAAGTGGAGCTTGGGTGAAACCAGAGTCTTCAAACATAACATGGCGAGCTGATGTTGTTGATAGTCGTGATCCTGAATAGCCAAAAGTTCGGGTAGTTCTCCTAGAGAGGGAGATAAAAGAAAGTCTTCAAAAGACCAATGGTAGAACCGAAGTATAGGGCCAGAGTCAATGACGGACACAAGTCCCTTTCGGATAAGCCTCAATCTGTCCACATTTGATCCTGGAATCTTGACTCCAGGAAGCATGATAAGCACATTATCATCAAGCAGTTCCTTGGAAAAAACCATTGTACCTATAATGGAGACAACTGCCCTGATTTCTTTCTTTTTGAGACCATGATGTTTTGACAATTGTTGAATACAAGAAATAAAGGGAATCCAAGCTTTTCAACCTCTTTCCACCACCCCTTTCAAGCATAGCAAACCGTCCTTCAGGATCTTGTTCGAGGAAATTGGCTATAGTTGTTGCCCAAATAAATATACCGGCGGCACCAGGAACAAGAAAGTCAAAAGCCTTTGCAATCCATACAGGCTCCACTTCCATATCGTCCAGTCATGACTCGAGGAATGTACAAATGTCTTTAGAAGCACTATCTCCCAGCTTGACATCATGGTCAGAGGGGATATCGACATGGATGCAGATAGTGTCGGAGAGGATTCTAGTAATATGATTCTCTGGCCGGCTGGTAATCACTAACTTGAACCTCTTCAAGTGCTCAGCTTGAATCCAATGCTTGAGTGTATGCACAAGACCTTCAAAATCATCCTTCCCAGATTCGTCATGCCACAGGCCACCACACTCATCCAGTGCATCTACCACAATCACTGGAAGTTTCTCAGGTGGGACATCATTGAGCATGAATAATGGTATTTCAATAAGGGATTTAAATCAGCCATCAATATTGTGTGGGTCAGGCAACATATTGCCTTGGACAATCCTGTGAATATGTTGGCATACGGAGGGGTATGAACGAGCAAGGTCGAGGGCGACGGCACGCCAGAGGGCATCTGCAGTGATAGTAGAGGATTGCGTGCGGTCAAATCAGAATAGTACTACATGACGACCTTGTTTCCGTAGCTGAGCGGCTATACTGGCTGCTAATGCCGATTTCCCGACACCAGGAGATCCCCTGATCCAAATGACACTGTGGCCATTGACGTTCTTGATATTGTTTTCAATCTCTTGTAAGATGGTGGTGCGGATACCGTGCATGCATGGTTTGCGCACAGGGAGCCTATTCTCCCCGAGGGCGCTCACTAAATCTTCTAGTTCCTTCTTGTTGGCGGTCGTCTTCACATTTTTGGCCATGGTGGCTGATACAAACCCAAAATCAGTCAGCTCGGACAGTGAATGTCAGATGCAAAGACCAGACCTTGCTCTGCTCGGATATCTATAATAAGATGTCGGTCAAATTTTTCCTTGAAAGCGTCAAGTTTTTTCTTCAGCTCAGTTGCTTTCTCCCTTTGAGAGTCAACAAAGATGTACTTGACTGGAACCAATCAATCAGTCATGAATGCATTTACATGGGTTGATACATACACATCCAGCTTTTCAGCCATCTTCCAATGAAGTTGATAACTTCTTCTATGATCACAGGAAACTCTTTGATAGTACCATACATTTGGTCTGAGATCGGAACATCCTTGAGCCTAGTAAGCTGACCAGAGAGTGCTTAGATGCTGTTTGCAAGGCTTTTCATGGCTTCATGGGATTCTTCTTGCGCTTTCAGATGCTGCCAAAACCATCAGTGATGCAATTAACATAGAAATAGAAAAGGAGCTAACATTGGATATAACCTGGATACAAGAAAACACAGTTTGCGCGATGGGATTTATTTGCTTCAAGTCAGACAACATACAGAAATACTGGTCAACAATCAATCACCTTGCTAGCTGCAATCCCTAAATCCGTCCCCATTCTAATAGCATCGCTTGTAGAAGCAAAACGATGTAGAACAAACTATAACTCATTCAATTCCAAGACCATTTTCTTGATCTGTGAATCCAGCGTGTCCAGATCCATGGGGTAACTCTACAATTATATTTTGAAGAGGAAACAACACAGCAGTAATATTGATAGCATACCTCGATGACTAGCCACAGCTGCAATTCTTGGATCAAATTATCAAACTCAACTTTGAATTTTGCTGATGTTCTGTGAGTAAATCAGAAGATCAAAGTGTAAAGAAGCTAAACTCCAAGCCAGAATAAAGCCAACTGCCCTTTGTTCAGCGATTGACAAAGAGAACTCGATAGAGTCCTCATTAGATTTTCTACACTACTTATACAACTACTACATGGTCTGTGCACTATTTTCCCATGCCTATCATATGACTCATCATGTAACATCATGTGATGTGACACTGTGACTTCCTGTCATGTGACTGTGACTGTGTGACACTTTCCTGCACTTCCTTCTGTGTAGTAAGTTTAAGATAAAAAGAAAAAGAAAAGAAAAGAAATATAGATAATGACTTAGCCATTTTTGTCAAGTCATGACACTACCCCCCTCTTAAGTTTCCTCGTTCTGAGGAATTTCCTACAACTCATAGTATGGGTCAGCCATATTGCCCATCTCATCATTGTCTTCTTCTGTCCATTCTCTAACTCCTGATTTTTCCTCCTCGATTTCTTCTTCCTTTGGAATCATCTTCATCGTCTCTCTTTTTGAGGGTTTCTTGCCTTTTCATCATCTCCAGTTCTTCTCCATTCTTCCCCAATATTCTTGGTCATATCGCTTGTCTGACCACCCATATAGTTTCTTTGCCGTAAATTTTCCTGGCAGTTCTCCCCGTCGGAACGTTCCCTCTTCGCACTCTTGCCATGCCACATCTTCCATGTTTTGCCAATACTCTTTCTCAAATTCTTTGATTGCTTCTTTTGCGTTCTCTAAATTCTCCCTTCCTTCCCAGGTATCCGACTCTGCCGTGAATCCTTTCCAACATACTAAATACTTATCTTTCCCTCTAACCTTCCTCTTATTTAGTATTCATTCCACCTTCCATTCTTCTTCCCCTTCGATTATGACTGGAGCCGGTTGCTCCTTTCTTTGTCCATCCACTTGTCCTACATATCGTCGTACTCTACTAATGTTAACTACTGGGTGTATTTTTACTGTGCTGGGTAGTTCTAATTTGACCACATTTGATGATATTATTTCTTTGACTCTGTCTCCACAAATTTCTCTGCTCCTGCGTATTTTCCTTTCTTCCTCCCTTCAAACCCCATCCTAGGATCTTGTCCATAATTTGCCTTAAAAGGTGATGTCCTGGTACTCGAGTGTGCTTTATTGTTGTATGCAAACTCTGCTGTTCCTAACCATTCTGGCCATTGCTCTTGCCTGTGATCAATGAACATTCTCAGGTACTGTTCCAACTCCTGGTTAATCCTCTCTGTTTGTCTGTCTGTTTGAGGGTGGAACGCCGTCGACAATTTACTCTTGATCCCCAACATCTCATTTAACTTCCGTATTAACCCTGCCGTGAATTGTGGTCCCCTATCTGATATGATACTTTTGGGTAAACCATATAACTTCCACACATTATCCCTGAATAACCTGACCAGTCCTTCTGCCAACATTTTCTCTGTAGTAGGTATGAAGTGTACTATTTTTGTCAATCTGTCGACTACTACTAAGATCGAGTCATATCCCTGAGCTAAGGGCAACTTGGTAATAAAGTCTGCCGATATATGCGTCCAAGGCTTCTCTGGTATTGAGTTTGGCATTAATTTGCTGGCTGGTTGCTCTGTGCGACTCTTGTTTCGTTGGCAGGCATCGCACCCTTCCACGTATCTCTTTATCTCCTTAGTTACTTCCGGCCACCAGAAATTTCTGGTTACCAGTTCTACCGTCTTCCACTGCCCTCTATGTCCTCCTATTGGCGTATCATGGTGTAGTCTAATGATTTCTGCCCTCAACTTTTCATCTTTTGGCACATAGACCTTTCCTTCTTTATACATAATGCCGTCTACTTCTCTCCACTCTTCATCTCTCAACATCTTTACCCCTGCTCGCTTCATTTCTTCTACCGCCTTTACTACTTCGTCATCCTTCACTTTTGACTTCCTAACTTCCTCTAGTAGATCTACTCCGTCTACTATAATCTCTACCACTTCTGTCTTCCTCACCTCTAACCATTCTGGTTTTACTAACGTTTCATCCTCGTTATCCTTTTCTACTCCAACCTCCCAGTCTGGCCTCCTGCTGAGACTGTCTGCTTTCCCCATCTTACTTCCCAGAATGTGTTTTAATGTAAAGTCGAATCTAGATAGGTACAAGGCCCATCGTACTTGTCTTCGATTCAATTTTTGCGCTTTCATAAAATATTCAAGATTTTTGTGATCTGTCCAAATTTCGAATTTAACTACTGCTCCTTCCAGGAAATGTCTCCACGCTTCTAGGCATCTGACTATTGCCAACATTTCTTTGTCGTGAATCTCATAATTTTGCTCTATGTCGCTTAGAAATTTTGAAATGAAGGCAACTGGTCTTTATCTGTCGTCTGAGCACTTCATCAAGAGTACTCCTCTAGTAGCATAATTTGAAGCATCTACTTCTACTCTAAACTCTTTGTCTAAGTCCGGAGCTGCTAATACTGGTTTCGTCATGAAGACCTGTTTTAACTCATCAAATGCCTTTTGCTATGCCTCCTCCCATTGCCATTTCTCATCCTTTCTTGTCAGCATATTCATTGGTCGAGCTACTCGGGCAAAGTCTTTTATAAACCTCCTATAGTAGTTTGCGAGGCCTAAAAACTTCCTAACATCTTTTACGTTCTTTGGCTCTGGCCAGCTCAACACTCCTTCTACCTTCTCTTTTTCTATTTCTATTCCGTTGGGTCCTATAACCACCCCTAAGAACCCTATCTTTCTCACCTTCCACACACACTTCTCTGGCTTGATATACAAGTTGTTTTCTTCTAACCTCCTCAGTATTTCCTTGTCATGACTTGGCAAATCGGCTAAGTCATTATTTCCTTTCCTTTTCTTTTATTTTTGAATATTGTTTTGCTTTTCCTTTTCTTTTCTTTAGTTCTTTTAATTTGTAATATCAATGGACACGCGAGAGCAAGTTGACTCATAGAGAAGCGCGGGACTTAGTACAGGGTTAGGGTTACTCCTGTTGTATAAATAGTGTACAGAATCAAGCGAGGACTCTATCAAGTTCTTCTTGTCAAACGCTGATAAAGGAGCAGTTGGCTTAATTCCAGCTTTGGAGTTAGCTAGTCTGACATTCCTCCACGATTTCATTGTGTCCCTCCTCCATCTCTATTCCTACTAACACATCATCCACAAATGCTACTACTTTTCCCTCGTTTATCAGGTCCCTCAGGATCTCATCCATCATTGCCTGAAATGTAGCTAGCGAATTTGTCATCCCGAAAAACATAACTGTTAGCTCGAAGGAACCGATATGTGTTGTGAACGCTCCCTTCCACTCGTCTCCTTCTTTTATTCTCACGTTATTGAATCCCCATCTAAGATCCATTTTTGTAAAGACTTTCTTACTACCCATATTGTCAATCAGCTCGGTGATTAGTGGTAGCGGGTAGTTATTCTTCACTGTCTGGTTGTTTAGATTTTGGTAATCCATAACCATCCTCTTGCTCTCATCCTTTTTGCTTACAAAGAACACAGGCAACGTCTGAGGCGACTTCGAGGGTCTAATGTACCCTTTTCTCAACTGATCTTCCACAAAATTTTGGACCTCTTCCCTCTCGTTTTTGGAGAGAGAATAAATCCTTCCCTTTCGCGGTTTAAATGTCTCCTTGAGATCTATAGCATGATCCCAAATTTTTCTAGTTGGTATCCTCTCCAACTCCACCTTTCCAAACATTCTTTTCCACTTCAAAAATTTCTTTGGGACCATCTCCTCGATTTTCCTGTGGTCCTCTTCCATTTCTTCCTCTCTTCCCCAGTCTTCTTTATCATCTATTGCCCAATGAACAATCTTTTCTTCTTCTTTTGTGGCCGTCATCCTGGCCCTTTCCTTTCTTTTACTCTTCCCACCACACAAGGGCGGGCATCTTGTCATCTCAACTTCCCCTGTTTCCCAATTTATTTCTGGGTTGTGCGCTTGCAGCCAGGGCATTCCCAATATCACTTCCATCTTCCCCAGGTCACATACATTCATCCTCATTCTTTCTATGTGGCCTTTATAAAATACGTTATACTCTACTTGGTGCGTTATGGCCCCTCCACTGTTATTTGTGCTATCTACATTCCTGACAGCTATCGGTCTTTCCAACTTCTGTAGCTTGAACCCATGCCTAGCTGCCATTTGTCTATCCATAAACATTCCTGTTGCACCACTATCTAAGAGCACTTTAATCATTACGCCTTCATGTGTATCTATCTTCTCTACTCTGATATTCAACCACACTTCCCTTAACATTTTGAAGGTTCTCCTGACCTCCTTTTGACTACCCCTCTCTCTTGCTGCGCTTTCCGGTTCTCCTGACCGTGCACTGCTTTGCTGTGCTTTTGCCTCTCTGGGCCGCACCACTTTCTCCTCCCTTGCTGTGCTTCTCAAGTCTCTCGCTCACGCGCCACTGATGGGGATCAAAAGGTTTGATCATAGAACAAAGGTGAAAGCAAGGTCAAAGAGGCGAAATCTCCAAACTGTTTTACAATTGTGTACTAAACAAGTAGGTGTTAGGGCTCTAAGATCACTCAGAGGCGATAGACCCTTAAGCTAATGTAGAGATCCTGAAGCTAGTGTGAGATTCAACTGAGGTATATCTACAACAGAAGACCAGTATTTATACTACTAGA
>Ga0153994_1000516_pt1 | contig 10374 bp, 8 predicted proteins | sample TSNC078MetaG_FD_104735 | JGI IMG/M metagenome (GOLD analysis project Ga0153994, IMG submission 104735) | Attine ant fungus gardens microbial communities from North Carolina, USA - TSNC078 MetaG | ecosystem: Host-associated > Fungi > Mycelium > Unclassified | place: USA: North Carolina, Lumber...
AGCAGGTGCCGCACCGCGAGCCGCGCGCCGGCGACCTGGTCGACGAACACGCCGTCCCCTCCCGGCTCCTGTGAGCCGTGCAGCGTGACGAACGGGACGCCGACGGCCGCGGAGCGGAGCGCATCCACCACTGGACGCTCCGGTGCGACGACCACGATCCCGTCCACGGCCTGCGCCGCCAGGTGGTCGAGCGCCGCGTCGACCTCTTCCGCCGAGGTGTCTGCGACGTGCGCGATCGTCACGAAGTATCCCGCGGCGCGGGCGGCGTTCTCGACGGCGTCGATGCTGCTCGCCGGGCCGAACAGGGTGGAGGCGGACGACGCCAGGATGCCGATCGTGGTCGATCGTGCCGTGCTGAGCATCCTCGCTGCCCGGTTGGGACGGAACCGCAGCTCTTCCATGGCGGCGAGCACGCGCATCCTGGTCTCGTCGCGGATGCTGGGATGCTCGTTCATCACGCGCGACACCGTCTGCCGCGACACCCCGGCGACCCTGGCGACGTCGCGGACGCCCGGTGCCCTGTTGCTGCCGTTGGTCTCCACGGTGACCAGCGTATGCGGTCGTCCGGCCGCCCTCGCCTCAGCTGCTCGTCCCAGGCGCTCCAGAGGGTGGTTAGTGTAGCCTTACCTTAGTCACGACGACCGATCTGCCCGATGGTCCGCTCAGCCCGACCACCCGATGAGGAAGGCGACTTGTGCCGCTGCTCGAACGCGAGAAGACCGACCGCCCCGGCTACCGTCCGTACCGCGCGACCGTCGTCGCCGTGCGGCCGCTCAGCCCGAGCTTCGTCAGGGTCACCTTCTCGTCCGACGCCTTCGACACGTTCGGCACCGACTGCCTCGACCAGCGCATCAAGATCGTCTTCCCCCTGCCGGACGGCAGCATCTCCGATCTCGGGATGGACAGCGAAGAGGCCATGCTCGCCGGCGACTGGTACGACCGCTGGCGTGCGCTCCCCGACGAGCAGCGCAACCCGTTCCGCACATACACGGTCCGCGCCATCGACCAGGATGCGCGCCTCCTCGACGTCGACTTCGTCTCCCACGGCGACGGAGGCCCTGCCGCGCAGTGGCTCGCGGCGGCCGCACCCGGCGCTGAGGTGGTCGTCGTCGGTCCCGACGCCAGGAGCATCCACTGCGGTACGGGCATCGACTGGCGCCCCGGTGAAGCGAGCGACCTGCTGCTGGTCGGCGACGAGACCGCCGCCCCCGCCATCTCCGCGATCCTGGAGTCGCTGCCGGCCGGGCGCCGCGCCCACGCGTACATCGAGGTCCCGGATGCGCGCGACGGCCTCCCGCTCGACCACCCGGCCGGATGCACGGTCACCTGGCTCGACCGCGCAGACGGCGACAACGGCTGTCGCCTGATCCCCGCCGTCGAGCAGTGGCTGGCCGCCCACCCGGAGACCGTCGCCGCCGCATCCACCACCCGCGTGCAGGAACTGGACGACGTCGACATCGACGTCGAGACCCTGTGGGAGAGCCCGGAGCAGGCTGGAACGGGCTTTTACGCCTGGATCGCCGGCGAGTCCTCAACGGTCAAGACCCTGCGCAGGATGCTCGTCACCGGCAGCGGCATCGATCGCAGCCGCGTGGCCTTCATGGGCTACTGGCGGCTGGGGAAAGCGGAGTCCTAGCCCCCGCTGCTCTGCTTGTCCGTTCCCGCGAACGTCTCCGGGTAGTTGCTGAGCCACGACCAGTGGCTGAGCGGCCAGCTCACCACGAACGCGCGGCCGACAACGTCGTCCAGAGGCACGAAGCCCTTGCCCGGGTCGTCCATGTGGTAGCGGGAGTCGGCCGAGGAGTATCGATTGTCGCCCATCACCCAGATCTTGCCAGCCGGCACCGTCACCTCGAACGGCTTGGCGGAGACCGCCTGCACACCGGCGGGCAGCAACACGTACGGCTCTTTCAACGGAACGCCGTTGACGCTCATCTGACCGAGTGCGTTGCAGCAGGTGATTTTGTCGCCCGGCAGGCCGATGACGCGCTTCACCAGGTGCTGGTCGCTGTCGGATGCGCCGAGGCCGACGAAGTCGAGGACGGCGCCGACCGCCTTCTGCAGCGGGTTCGCGGTGCTGGGGGCGGGCGCGGGGAGCCAGCCGCCCGGGTCTTTGAACACGACGACATCGCCGCGCTGCAGGCCGAACAGTTTCGGCTGGAACTCGTTGACGATGATCCTGTCGTTGATCTGGAGCGTGTTCTCCATCGAGCCGGACGGGATGTAGAACGACCTGACCACGAACGTCTTGACCAGGAAAGACACCAGAACGGCGACCAGGAAGATGACGACGACATCCCTGAGGAGCGTCTTCCAGGTCGACTTCTTAGCGCCGCGGCGCGTGGTGGCTGTGGTGCTTTCGGTCACAATCTTTCACCGTAGCGTGCCGACCCTGTGAGCTGCATCCGACTCCCCGTGCCCCCGCTTGGGGACCCTTGTGCGGTGCGCGCCCTGGTGAGACCATCAGAGCACGGGCGCGCCTCGTCGTACCGGCCGCCCGCGTGACGATGCGAAACGCGCTGGAACGCTCCGAGCAGTGGTCACGACGCGAACGCCCGCGCCGCGCTGGAAAAGCCTGTGCCATCGCCGTGGTCGCCGTCGCCCTGGTCTTCGGAACCCAGCAGGCAGCCTTCGGCGCTGGATGCGCGGAGGGTGACAGTGGATGCGCTGTGTCGAGTCCCACGCCGACCCCAACGCACGCTCCGTCGACCGATCCGGGGGACACCGGTGACGGCGAATCGACGCCGACGCCGACGCCCAGCCCGACAGACACGCCGACCCCGACTCCGACCCCGACTCCGACTCCGACACCAACCCCCACGCCCACCCCCACGCCGACTCCGACATCGACCCCCACGCCCACCCCGACCCAAACGCCGACACCGACACCCACCAGCACCCCACCCACCACCCCGCCGCCGACCGACCAGATCCCGCTCGAGCCCTCTCCGGTCTTCGACAACGGCGTCACGCTCGATCAGTCGCAGCTGGAGCAGGCGGCGCAGCTCGCCAGCGACCTCGCGTCCGCTCAGCAGACGCTCGCGGACGCCACGCAGCAGTCGGTCGGCGTGCAGCGCGAGAAGGACCAGGCGGTCGCCGCCGCCGACGCGCTCGCCGCGCAGGCGAAGGCCGCGAAGAAGCAGGCTCAGCAGTCTGCGGCGTTCGCGACCGCCCTCATCCGGTCGCAGGGCTCCAGGTCGCTGACGATGGATCCGCTGACCGCGGCCCTCGCAAGCCCGGGCAACCTGCTCGACAAGCTCGGCGCCGTCGACAGGTTCCGCTCGGTGACCGCGTCCCGTGAGGCGGCGATGACGGCCGCGAAGCACGACGCAGAGCAGGCGGCAGCGCTGCGCACGAGGGCGGAGAAGGCACAGCAGACCGCGGAAGGCGTCGACCTCGACGGCAGCGAGCAGGCCGTCGCCGACGCGCAGACGGCGGTCGACACCGCGGAGTCGGCGCTCGCGTCGCTTCCGACCCTGCAGGCGGCCGGTGTCGGCTGGCAGGCGTTGGCCGATGTTCCGGCCGGGGTGTCCGGCTGGGTGCTCCCCGTGCACGGCCCGCTCACCGACCTGTTCGGCCCTCGTCCCTCCCGGCCGGCGGGAACCGCGCTCTTCCACCCAGGCGACGACATCGGCGCCGGCTGCCGCTCCACCATCGTCGCCGCGGCAGCAGGAACGGTCGTGGACGCTGGGCCCAACGGCTCGTACGGCAACTTCGTCATGATCGACCACGGCGGCGGCGTCGACACGGCGTACGGGCACATCGTGGACGGCGGGATCGGCGTGACCGTGGGGGAGACGGTGCAGGCCGGGCAGCCGATCGCCCTGGTCGGCAGCACGGGCGCATCCACCGGCTGCCATCTGCACTTCGAGGTGCGCGTCAACGGGGTGCAGATCGACCCGCTTCCGTTCATGGCGGCCAGAGGCGTGACGCTCGGAACGCGCTGACATCCGCCCCGCGAAACGTGTTCCTCCGTGTTACCAGGGTGGTCTGGCCGATTTCCGTCGCGCGGGCGTACGGTGCAGACATGACCGAACTCACCGAGCTCGTCGGGTCATGGATGCGGCGCCAGCGCTGGTACTCGACCAAGAGCGTCGAACCGCGGCTGCGGCTGCTCGCCTCCTTCGAGACCGGACGGGCGGACGACGACGTCCGTATCGTCACGCACTTCTTCGCCGACGACGCACCGCGCACCCCTCGGGTGTACCAGGTGCCCGTCGTCGCCAGGCCGCGCGCAGACGGCGACCCCGCTGCGCTGATCGGCGAGGCCGGAGGGCGGTACCTCTACGACGGCCCGGACGACGAGGCGTACGTGACGGCACTGGTCGGCGTGATGGACGGCGCTCTCGGCGTCGACGGCAGGGATGCGGATGCGCAGGGGCACACGCTCGGCGCCCCCATCGCCGTGCAGTCGTCGCGCAAACTCACCGGCGAGCAGTCGAACACGTCGATCGTCGGGGAGCTCGTCGGCGGCAGGCTCGCGCTGATCAAAGTCTTCCGGGTCGTACAGGACGGCGAGAACCCGGACGTGTCCACCCTCGCCGCCCTCACGGCCGGCGGGTCGCTGCGCACTCCTGCGCTGCTCGGCTGGCTGACCGGAAGCTGGCCGGCCCCGGTCGGCGGAGGCCGTGCATCCGGTGAGCTGGCTCTAGTGCAGGACTTCCTGAGCGGCGCGGAGGACGGCTGGGAGCTCGCGGTGAGCGCCGCCGAGCGCGGCGAGGACTTCGCCGACCGCGCACGGGAGCTCGGCGCGGGAACGGCCGAGCTGCACCTGTCGTTGGCTGCGGCTCTTCCGACCAAGCCGGCGACGCGCGACGATGTCGCCCTCGCACTCGACGGGATGTTCCAGCGGCTCACGATCACCTCCAGCGAGGTGCCGGAGGTGGCGGAGCTGCGGGCGGGGATCGCGGCGGTGTACGAAGTGGCTGCGGAGGAACCGCATCCGCTGTTGCAGCGCATCCACGGCGACCTGCACCTCGGGCAGGTGCTCTACTCGCCTGAGCGCGGCTGGCAATTCATCGACTTCGAGGGGGAGCCGCTGCGCCCGCTGTCGGAGCGGGCGATCCCGGATGCGACGATGCGGGATGTGGCGGGAATGCTGCGCTCGTTCGACTACGTCGCCGGTTCGCTCGCGCGCAGGGAGCCGCCGATCGACGCGGTCGCATGGGCGGCGCGGGCCAGGCAGGCGTACCTCGACGGGTACGCGTCGGTGGCGGGCGCAGCGGTGGCCGACCACCAGCGGCTGCTCGACGCCTTCGAGCTCGACAAGGCGGTGTACGAGGTCACCTACGAGGCGCGGCACCGGCCGTCGTGGGTGCCGATCCCTCTCGCCGCGGTGCGGAGATTGCTCTCGACCCGCGTCGGCTGAGGTCGCTGGCTGCCGCCAGCTTGCACGCAAGCTTGCATGCAAGCGCGTAGACTGGTGCCATGATCCCCGCGGCAGAGCTTGCGTACGCCACCACCAAACGCCTCATCCTGAGCGGAACAGCGCCGGGCGGCACCCTCCTCAGCGAGGCGCAGCTCGGCGCGGAGCTCGGCGTGAGCCGCACCCCGGTGCACGAGGCGTTCCTGCGTCTCGCCGCCGAAGGGCTGCTCACACTCGAGACCCGCCGCGGCGCGATCGTGACGCCGATGTCTCCCAGAGAGGCGCAGAACGTCCTCGACCTGCGCGAGGCCATCGAGGCGAGCGCCGCCCGCCGGGTGCTGGATGCGGGTGGCCCGGACGACGCGCTCGTCGCCGCCCTCGACGACGCGCTCGCCGAGCAGCGCGCGGCCATTGCGGCGGACGACGTGGAGCGCTTCGTCGAGGCCGACCAGTGGTTCCACGCGGCGATCGTGGAGGCGTCGGGAAACGACCTCGCCGTGCACTTCTTCGGGATGCTCAGGGACAGGCAGCAGCGCATCCGGCACCAGTTGTTCCGGGTGCGGCCCGGCACGCTCGGCGACTCCCTCGCCGATCACGAGGCCCTGTTCGCCGCGCTGCGGGACAACAGCGACAACGGCGGCGGCGACAGTGGCGGCGGCGACAGTGGCGGCGGCGACAGTGGCGGCGGACGCCCGGAGCGGGGAGCAGGAACGGCGTTCGAGGAGCGCCTGCGGTCGCACATCGCCAGGAACCAGGGCGCCCTGTGAGTCGCAGCACAACGCGCCCACCGTGGCGCATCGTCTTCGCGCTGATGTTCTTCTGCTCCTGGTGCGGCAACCAGTTCAGCCCGCTGCTGCTGATGTACAAGGATGTTCAGCACTACTCCGAGCTGACCGTCAACATGTTCCTCGGCGTCTACGTGCTCGGTCTCGCTCCTGCGCTGCTCATCGCCGGCCCACTCTCCGATCGGCACGGGCGGCGTCCGCTGATGCTCGCGGGGGTGCTCACGGCGGTGCTGGCGAGCGCCAGTCTCGCTCTCGGGACGTTCGGGCCGGTGCCGATCTACCTCGGCAGGCTGCTGTCCGGCATCACGGTCGGCATCGCGATGGCCGTCGGGACGAGCTGGATGAAGGAGCTCTCCTCCCCGCGCTACGAACCCGGGGTGGATGCGGCGGCGGGCGCGCGGCGCTCCTCGCTCGCGTTCACCCTCGGCTCCGCAACCGGTGCACTGGTCGCTGGCGGCATCGCCCAGTTCACGTCATTCGGAGAGGAGCTTCCGTTCGCCGTGCACATCCTGCTGACCCTGCCGTTCGCGTGGCTGGTGCTGCGCGCGCCGGAGACGGCGACCAACGGAGGGGAGCGCGGTCCGCTGCTCGCCCAGCTGCGCATCCCCGGGGCCGGGCACAAACGCTTCACGCGCGTGGTGATCGTCGCGGCGCCGTGGATCTTCGCCTCGGCTGCGCTCGCCTACGGCTACCTCCCTGTGCTGCTGGCGAAGCAGACCGGCGACTGGGGCCTCGGGTATGCGACGCTGCTGACCGTGGTCGCGCTCGGTGTCGCGTCGCTGGTGCAGCCGCTCGCGAAGCGCCTGCACTCGGTGTCGAGCGCGCGCGGGCTGGTCGCGGCGCTCATGGTGATCGCGGTGGGCCTGGTGGTGCTCACCGGCGCTGTCGCCTGGGGTTCGCTCTGGCTGGGCGCCGCCGCCAGCGTCGTCCTCGGCGCAGGGATGGGCGTCGCCCTGGTCTCCGGCCTGCTGGAGGTGCAGCGGATCGCGGGACCGCGCGACCTCGCCGGACTGACCGGGATGTTCTACGCGGTGGCGTACGCCGGGTTCCTGGTCCCGACGATCATGGCCGCGCTCACTCCTCCGCTCAGCACGATCGGCCTGTTCGTCGCCCTCGTCGTGCTCGCAGCCCTCTCAGCCGTGCTGCTGCTCGCGTCGTACACCAAGCACCTTCCGCACCCGCCGACCGCCTCGGCGCCGACGGCGCCCACTCCCGCCATCGGCTCCTGACGGCCGCGCCGAACTCCGTCCGAGCGGATTTCGGCGCGCGATCGGCTCGTTTCTCCTTCCGGACGGAGCAACCGGCGGCGTGTTGCGCCTGGCTTCCGTCGTTACGGAGACACGCCGCGGCGCCGGAGCGTTACCCGCGCGTCCGGCGCCACGTGGGGTCGGCGCATTCGAAGCCCTGTGCCGCCTTGCCGCGATTGTCCTGCTGTCGTCCCTCGAGCGGTAGACAGACAGGGAATTCTACTGCTGAGCCGGTGAGGCTGCGGCCGTCGCTCCGACCCGGTAGCGGGCGCCGCGGTGGTTCTCAGGGAGGCGGTCGCCTGCCCCGTGCAGCTTGTGGCGCAGGCTTCCCTCCACGTACTCCTCCGGGTATGCGCCGCGCTTGCGCAGCTCGGGGATGACGAACTCCACCACGTCCTCGAAGGTCCCAGGCGTGATCGCGTACGCCAGGTTGAACCCGTCGACGTCGGTGTCCTCCACCCACTCCTGCAGCTGGTCGGCGATCTCCGAGCCGGAGCCGATGATGAACGGGCCGAGGCCGCCGATCGCCCCGAGGCGGCCGATGTCGCGCACCGTCCACTCGCTTCCGTCCTCGTTGGCGCGCTGGTAGTTGGCGACAGCAGACTGGATGGCGTTGCTCTGCACGTTCCCGATCGGCTCGTCGAGGTCGTAGGTGGACAGGTCGACGCCCATCCACCCGGACATGAACACCAGTGCGCCCTCCGGCGAGGCGTACGTCAGGTAGTCCTCGTATTTCGCCTGCGCCTTCTCGCTTGTCTCGTCGGTGATGATCGTGAGCAGTGTGTAGATGCGCGCGGCGTAGCGGTCGCGCCCTGCCGCTTCGAGCGCATCCCGCAGCTTGGCGACCGTCGCCTTCAGGCCCTCCTTGGTGGAGGCGGCGACGAAGATGGCCTCCGCGTTCTCGGCCGCGAACCCGATGCCGCGACTGGATGCGCCCGCCTGGTAGATCACCGGCGTGCGCTGGGTGCTCGGCTCCGACAGGTGGATGCCCGGCACCGTGTAGTGCTTGCCATGGTGGCCGATCTCGTGCACCTTCGACGGGTCGGTGAACACGCCGGTCTCGCGGTCGCGGACGACGGCGTCGTCCTCCCACGACCCCTCCCAGAGCTTGTAGAGCACTTCGAGGTATTCGTCGGCCTGGTCGTAGCGGTCGTCGTGCTGCAGCTGGTCTTCGTGGCCCATGTTGCGCGCGGCGGACGGCAGGTAGCCGGTGACCACGTTCCAGCCGATCCGGCCGTTGGTCAGGTGGTCGAGCGTCGACATCCGGCGCGCGAACGGGTATGGATGCTCGTACGCCGTGCCCGCCGTGATCCCGAACCCGAGGTGCTCCGTGACGAGCGCCATCGCGGACACCAGCAGCACGGGGTCGTTCACCGGCACCTGGGCGCCGTGGCGGATGGCGGCCTCGTTCGATCCGCCGTACACGTCGTACGTGCCGAGCACGTCGGCGATGAAGATGCCGTCGAACGCGCCGCGCTCCAGCAGCTTGGCGAGCTCCGTCCAGTATGTGAGGTCCTTGTAGCGCCAGGCCTGGTCGTCCGGGTGTCGCCACATGCCGGAGGACTGGTGGGCGACGCAGTTCATGTCGAAGGCGTTGAATCGGATCTGACGGGTCATTAAGCCAGGATGGGGGACGGCCGTCCCCGACCGCACTCCGGCCGAAACCTGGCGTAAAGAAGAGTGGACGGCCGCGTCACTCGCTGGTCGTGCTCCGCGTCACTCGCCGCGGAACTCCGGCTTCCGCTTCTGCTGGAATGCGGCGAACCCTTCGCGGTAGTCCGCCGTGTCTCGCAGTTCTGCCTGGGCGCGGTTCTCGGCGGCGACCGCATCCCACAGCGCGAGCTCGCCGTCGCGGATGGCGGCCACGATCCGCTTGCTCGCCAGCAGGGCGGCGGTGGCGCCGGATGCGGCGGTCGCTGCGGCCGCATCCACCGCCTGCTGCAGCTCGCCGGCGGGCAGCGCCCTGCTGAACAGCCCGGAGGCGACCGCCTCCGTCCCGCTCATCAACCGCCCGGTGTATATGAGGTCGAGCGCCTTGTGCGCGCCCAGCCGCGAGACGAACAGCGAGTGCCCTCCCGAGTCGAGGAGCGCCCCGAGCGCCGCGAACGGCGAGCCGATCTTCGCGTCCTCCGCCACGTAGACCACGTCGGTGGCCAGCAGCAGACCGAGGCCGACGCCGAGGGATGCGCCCTGCGCCGCCGCGAAGGTCGGCGCGGGGAAGGCGCTCATCCGGCGCAGCAGCGGCGTCACCAGGCCGTCGAGGTAGCCGCTGACGTCGTCGGTCGCCGGGTCGACGCCGGCGATGTCGCGCCCGGCGCAGAACGCCCGGCCCGTGCCGCTGAGCACGAGCGCGCGCACCCCGGCCGCCTCGGCCTCCTGGTATGCGGAGGCCAGCTCGCGCAGGCCGGTCTCGTCGAGCGCGTTCAGCTTGGCGGGCGCGTCCAGGGTGACCCTGGCGATCCCGTCTGCGATGGCGAGGTCGATCATCGGTGCTCCCTAAACGTCGTAGTTCACGACGACGCGGTCGGTCAGTGGATGCGATTGGCAGGTGAGCACGTAGCCGCGCTCCAGCTCCTCCGGTTCGAGGGCGTAGTTCTCCGTCATGCGCACGTCACCGGTGACGAGCCGCGCCCTGCAGGTGCCGCAGACACCGCCGGCGCAGGCGAACGGCACGTCCGGCCGCACCCGGAGGGCGGCGTTCAGCACGGACTCGTTCGCATCCACCGGAGTGTCGACCGTCGAGGTCTGGCCGTCGAGCGTGAACTCGATCTGCACGGTCTTGTCGCCCTCGCGCGCGACGACGGGGTGACCGGCGTCGCCGGTGACCTGCCCAGGCTCGCCCGTGGTGAACAGCTCGAACCGGAGGTGCGAGCGGTCGACGCCGACGGACTCCAGCACGTCCCGGCAGAGCTGTACCAGCTCGAACGGCCCGCAGAGGAACCACTCGTCCACCGTGGCGGGCGGGATGAGCACGTCG